>JABAHQ010010602.1_pt2 | contig 37862 bp, 38 predicted proteins | sample 7062091 | NCBI WGS metagenome assembly JABAHQ01 (sample SAMN14534359, study PRJNA622989) | marine sediment metagenome | biome: marine biome [ENVO:00000428]; feature: marine pelagic biome [ENVO:01000023]; material: deep marine sediment [ENVO:00002113] | place: India: Gulf of Kutch | collected... | reverse complement strand
CAAAGGAGCTCTGATCAGTATCCGTCGAACCGCCACGTCGCCGAGAACGTAGGCCTTCTCTCTATAACTTGGAGACCGCTTGGCGGCCTTGGCGTCTTGGCGGTTGGTTACGTTGTCCGGCGGTTCCCTAGAGACCCGGACGCATCAGGCGCGACTCGACCTCGGCGCGCGTCTCGGCCCCGGCCAGGCGCTCGATCAGCGCCAACGCGAAGTCCATGGCCGTGCCGGGCCCGCGCGAGGTGATCACGCGCCCGTCCTCGACCACCGGATCCTCCGCGTACTCGATGCCGCCGACGCCCTCCAGCGCGCCGGGGAAGCTCGTCACGCGTTTGCCGCCGAGCAGCCCGGCTCCGGCGAGCACCTTGGGCCCGGCGCAGATCGCGGCCGTGTAACGCTCGCTCGACGCCGCCCGCTTGAGGATCTCGGCGACCCGCGGGTCCTGCGCGAGCGCCTCGGCGCCGCCGGCCCCGCCGGGGATGACCACCATGTCGAACGTCTCGCTCATCACCTGGTCGAGCGTAGTGTCGGGAACGAGCACGACGCCGCGGCTCGCGCGCACCGGCTGCTCGTCCAGCCCGGCGGTCACGACCTCGATGCCCGCTCGGCGCAGGAGATCGATGACGGTGACCGCCTCGGTCTCCTCGCAGCCCTGGGCGAGCGGAATCAGCACCCGTGTCATAGCGCTCCTCCTGATCGAACGGTCCGGGTCGATGCCGCGCCGGCGCCGCCCCCGGCACGTAGCCCGGCGGCCACGCGGCGCTCAGGCACGGGTGAAAGATGCGGGTTGCGGGTCTGCAACTCAATCAGGCGCGACACCGAGACCACCCGCACGCCCCGGCCGGCGAGCCGTGGAAGCTCGGTCTCCAAGACGGCGAGGGTCTCGGGGTAGGGGTGCCCGATGGCGGTCGCCGTCCCCCGGCGGCGCGCCTGGGCGAGCAGCGCGTGCAGCTGCGCGCGGATGGCCCCGGGCGAACGCCGGTTGTCGAGGAACACGTCGCGCTCGGTGTTGCGCACGCCCCGCTCGCGAGCAAGCCGTCGGGCGACGGTTGCCGCGGTCGTCCGGCTGTCGACGAAATAGAGCCGCCCCCGCCCCAGCTCCCGCATGAGCCACGCCATGTGACCCGGGTGACGAGTGAGCAGGCTGCCCATGTGATTATTCACGCCGCGCACGTGCGGGACGGCACGCAGGTCATCGCGCAGGCGCCGAACGAAGGCCGCGCGGGTCATGTCCAGGATGAGGCCGCCGGGCCCCAGCGGACGCGCGTCCACCGGCTGCATCGGCAGGTGCAGCATGACCTCCTTGCCCTCGGCGTGCGCGAGGCGCGCGAGACCCTGCGCGTGCGGCGTATGCGGGAGGAAGGCGCAGGTCACGGCGCCGGGCAGCGTCACGGCGCGTCGTCCCTGTCGCCAGCCCGGGCCCAGGTCGTCGAGGACAATCGCGACCACCGGCTCGTGGGCCACGGCCGCGCCGGCGCAGCCACCCAGCCACAGGGCGCCCAGCCAGGGGATCGGGCTACGCGCGCCGCGGCGCCGCATCGCCTCGCCGACGCTCAGCCGCCCCGGCGCTCCTGCAGCAGGTGGAGCCCCTTGAGCAGGTTGAGGGCCTCGTAGAGCTGGTAGTCGTTGCGCGCCAGATCGCCGTTCGACTTGCCCGTGGCGGCACCGTCCCCGCCGCCCTGCTGATCCGTCTGCCCGTCGCCGTTGCCGTTCCCCAGATGGCGCTCGAGATCCGCCTCCTTGAGCGGGGAGAGGCCTGATTTCTCCGCCTGGGTGACCTTGAGATCGCTCAGCACGATGTCGGGCGCGATCCCCTCGGCCTGGATGGAGCGCCCGGAGGGCGTGAAGTAGCGCGCCGTGGTGAGCTTGAGCGCGGTGCCGTTGTTCAGCGGCAGAATGGTCTGCACCGACCCCTTGCCGAAGGTCTGACTGCCCATGACGATGGCGCGGCTGTGATCCTGGAGCGCGCCCGCCACGATCTCGGACGCCGAGGCCGAGCCGCCGTTGACCAACACCACCATCGGGGCGTCGCCCAGCTCGTCGCCCGGCGTCGCCGAGAAGCGCAGCTGTGAATCCTCCACGCGTCCCTCGGTATAGACCACCAGGCCCTTGTCGAGGAACACGTCCGAGACGTCGACCGCCGCGTTGAGCACACCGCCCGGGTTATTGCGCAGATCGAGCACCAGCCCTTTGAGCGTGCCGCCCTCCAGCATCTCATCGAGTGCCTCGCCGACATCCTCGGCCGTCTTGGCCTGGAACTGCGTGATGCGCAGGTAGCCGAAGCCCTCCTCGAGAACACGATGCTTGACGCTCTTCACCTTGATGACGTCGCGCGTGATGGTGATCTTGAGCGGTGCCTCTTCGCCTTCGCGCACCACGGTGAGCATGATCTCGGTGCCCGGCTTGCCGCGCATGATCTTCACCGCCTCGGTCAGCGACATGCCCTTCACCGGCTTGTCGTTCAGCCGCACGATCAGGTCGCCGGCCTGGATGCCGGCGCGCTCGGCCGGCGTGTCGTCGATCGGGGCGATCACCTTGACGAAGCCGTCCTCCATCCCGACCTCGATCCCGAGCCCGCCGAATTCGCCCTTGGTGCCGATCTGCAGCTCCCTGAACTGGTCCTGATCGAGGTAGGCCGAGTGCGGATCGAGGCCCGAGAGCATCCCCCGGATGGCGTTCTCGAGCAGAGTCTTGTCTTCGACTGACTCGACGTAGTCGCTCTTGATGCGCGCGAAGACGTCGGTGAAGGTGCGCAACTGCTCGTACGGCACCGCCGCCTGCTCCTCGTTGCGCTCGGCGAGCACGCCGTGGCCGACGGCGAGCGAGACGCCGAGCAGCAGACCGAGGGCCAGGATCAGGACGTTGCGCGTGTTCGGATGCATGGAGGCGCTCTCCCGGGAGGCGTCATCGCACTGGAGTCAACATCTTACGTTACACGAGGCGGGACGACTTGACCATACTGGCCCCCGGCGGGACGTCATGGCGCGCGGACGATGCGGTCTCCCCGGGCCGCCCTGCACCAGGCCACCGGGTCCACCGGCTCGCCCTGGCGGCGGATCTCGAAGTATAGGCCACTGCGGTCGCGCCCGCCGCTCGCGCCCACGGTGGCGATCGGCTGACCGCCCTCCACCCAGTTGCCGGTCTCCTTGTAGAGACTCTGGTTGTGGCCGTAGAGGCTCATGAACCCGTCGCCGTGATCCACGATGATCAGCAGGCCGAAGCCGCGCAGCCAGTCGGCGAAGGCCACCCGGCCGCGCGCGACGGCCCGCACTTCCCGCCCGGAGGGCGCGGCGATCAGCACGCCCTGCCAGCGGAGATCGCCCACCTGCCGGGGTGCGCCGAAGCGCGCGCGCAGCCGCCCGGCGGTGGGCCAGGGCAGCTCCCCCTTGAGCCCGGCGAAGGCCTTGTGCTCGCCGACCTCCGGGGGGATGTCGGAGAGCATACCCTGCAGGCGACGCATCAAGCGCTCGAGCCGGGCCTCGTCGGCGCGCAGGCGCTCGAGATCATCCCCCTTGCTCTCTATGCGCGCTTGCAAGGCGGCGAGCACCTGGGCCCGCTTGGCCCGGGTCGCCTCCAGCGCCGTGCGCTCCTCGGCCCGGGTGCTACGCAGCCGGGCGAGCCGGCCGCGGGTCTCGTCGATCGCCCGTCGCACCTCCCGCAGCCGGGCGAGGCGCTCGGTGACCGCCTCGATCTGCTCGCTCCGGGCCCGGTTGAAGTAATCGTAGTAGGTGAGCACGCGGCTCACGGTGGCCGGATCCTGCTGATTGAGCAGCAGCTTGACGTGCTCCTGCCGCCCCATGGCGTAGGCGGCCCGGATCTGGCGCGCGAGGCGCCCGCGCTGCGCGTCGAGCTCCGATCGCAACCGTGCGGCCTCGCGGCCCAGACGCTCGAGCTCGGCCCCGTGGTGCGCGAGGCCCGCGTCGAGCTCGTGCAGTCGCCGAGTGACCTCGGCGATGTCTTTCTCCACGTCCCGCAGCCTGCTCTGCAAAGAGCCCTTGCGGGCCAGGTCGGTCTGCAGGCTCTCGCGCAGCGACTCGATCCGCTCGCGCACCGCTTCGAGCTTGCGGGCGGTGGTCTGCGAGTCGGCGGAGAGCGGCCCGGCCGGCGCCAGCAGGGCGCCGGCCAACGCCACAACCGATGCCGCACGCCGGCGCCCCGTCATTGGACGCGCGCAGCGGGCCACGGGGTCAGCTCGTGGCCGCCTGGCCGGCGTCGAGGTGGACCAGCCGCCGCCCGGTCATCTCCGCCGGAGGCTCGATTCCCATTAGATGCAGCAGGGTGGGCGCCAGATCGGCCAGCGCGCCGGACTCGCCCATGCGGGCCGGGCGCCCCACGTAGATCAGCGGCACCAGGTTGGTCGTATGGGCGGTGTGTGCCTGCCCGGTGCCGGGGTCCCGCATGCGCTCGGCATTGCCGTGATCGGCGGTGACCAGCAGCTCCCCCCCGGCACGGGTGGCGGCCTCACAGAGGCGTCCGAGGCAGGCGTCGAGCGCCTCGATCGCCCGCACCGCCGCCTCGAAGTTGCCGGTGTGACCCACCATGTCTGGATTGGCGTAATTGCAGATGATGACATCGTAGCGCCCGCTCTCGATCGCCGCGATCAGGCGATCGGTGACCTGCGGCGCGCTCATCTCGGGCTGGAGGTCATAGGTGGCGACCTTGGGCGAGGGCACCAGGATGCGGTCCTCGCCCTCGAACGGCTCCTCGCGCCCGCCGTTCAGAAAGAAGGTCACGTGCGCGTACTTCTCCGTCTCGGCCACCCGCAGCTGGCGCAGCCCGCGGGCGGCGAGAAACTCGCCCAAGCCGTTCTTGGGCCGCTCCGGGGGGTAGGCCACCGCGACGTCGAAGGCGCTGTTGTACTCGGTCAACGTCACGAAATCGACCGCCGGCCGACGCCGGCGCTCGAAGCCATCGAAGTCGGCGTCGATGAAGGCGCGGGTGAGCTGCCGGGCGCGGTCGGCCCGGTAGTTCATGAAAAAGACCGCGTCCCCGTCCTCCACCCGCGCCGCCTGGGCCCCGGCCGGCACGATCCGCGTGGGCTGGACGAACTCGTCGGTCTCCTCGCGCGCATAGGCCATCTCGAGCCCCGCCGAGGCGTCGGGCGCCTCGAAAGTGCTTTGCGCCTCGGCGATCAGCTCGTAGGCGACGCGCGTACGCTTCCAGCGGTGATCGCGGTCCATGGCGTAGTAGCGCCCCACCAGTGACGCGAACCGCCCCACCCCCAGCCGGGCGAAGGTCTGCTCCATCGCCGCGATCGACCTCGCGGCGCTGCAGGGCGGGGAATCGCGCCCGTCCAGGAAGGCATGCAGGTAGACCTGGTCCGCGCCTCGGCGCACCGCCAGCTCGACCATGGCGTGGAGCTGGCGCTCGTGACTGTGGACACCGCCGCTGGAGAGCAGGCCCATCACGTGCACCGCCTTGCCCTCGGCCGCCGCTCGATCCACCGGCCGGGTGAGCACGGGGTTGTGAAAGAACGAGCCGTCCTCCAGGGCTCCGCTCACGCGAGTGTACTCCTGGAACACCACCCGCCCGGCGCCGAGATTCAGATGGCCGACCTCGGAGTTTCCCATCTGCGCCGCCGGCAGGCCCACGTCCGCGCCGGAAGTATTGATCAAGGTGTGCGGGCGCTCCGCCCAGAGGCGGTCCCACACGGGCGTGTCGGCGCTGTATATGGCGTTGTGCTCGGTGTTCTCGGTATGACCCCAGCCGTCGAGGATTACCAGGAGCATGGGTCGCGGTCTCGCCTGCATGTTCGACACTTATTTATTCGACTGTAAATTGAATAGTCAATTGTCGCGGGGGCCGCCCTCGCGCCACCCGTCGCGACCCTGGCGTGCGAATGCCGGGGGTCCGGCCTCACCCCGGCAGGGGCGAGGCGGCATATCCGGGCCACCAGTGTGGTAAGGTGGGTAGCCAGCCTGAAAAATTGTATTATTGTATAGTGTTCCCCTAACGAAGGGCAGCATCCGCAGGGATCCGCCACGGGGGCGGCAGGCGTCCGAGAGGGCAGGGATCGAGAGGACCCTGGCCGGCGGGGGGAGCCAACCAATCATGGGACAAGAGGTCATGAACTCGACTGCCGAGCTGCTGATGACACGTGACGATGACATCGAGCGGGCGTCGCGCTCGCTCAAGGCGATGTCGCACCCCCTGCGCCTGAAGATCTTGTGCACCCTGGGCGACCGCGAGGTCAGCGTCCAAGACATCGTCGATCACGTGGGTACGTCACAGAGCAATATCTCTCAGCATCTGGCGATCCTGCGCGAGAAGGGGATCCTGACGGCCCGCAAGGACGCCAACCGTGTCTACTATCGCGTCGGGGATCCGCGCACCCTCGCCCTGATCAGCATGATGCGCGAGGTGTTCTGCACCCACAGTCAATAGCCCCGGGCGCCGCGGCCTCGCGGCCGCTGCGGGCGGGTGGTCACGGTTCGTCAGCACGTTACAATGGCGCCGGGCGGCGGCGTCGCCGCCGGAGATGTCTGCCAGCTCCCCCGGTTACAAACCTTGCGAGACCAACCGGTCACGGCTCGGGTCCATGGATCAGTTCGTCGAATTCGCACGCAATCACTGGGGTCTGTTCCTCGCGCTAGTCGTGGTCGTCGCGTTGCTCATCGGCAACGAGGTCATGCGTTTGCTGCGGCGTTACCGCGAGGTGACACCGGCCGAGGCGACGAACCTGACCAATCGCGAGAACGCGGTCATGCTCGACATCCGCGACCCCAAGGAATATCGCGAGGGGCACATCATCAACGCCAAGCACGTCCCGCTCGGTGAGCTGGATCGCCGGGTCAAGGAGCTCGAGAGGTACAAGGACCGCCCCGTGGTGGCTTACTGCCGCACCGGCCAGCAGTCGGCCCGGGCTTGCGCCCTGCTCGAGAAACAGGGCTTTCAACCAGTTTACAATCTCAAGGGCGGCATCCAGGCTTGGCGGAACGCCCACCTGCCGGTGACCAAGGAGTAGCGCGTGGCACGGGCAGTGATCGACGCGACCCCGCGCTGTCCTCATAGCCTCATAGCCTCCGCGCCCGCCGCCTGCTCGAGGCCCGGGAGACCGCTCCCCGCGAGAGTCCCATCGACCGCGACCGGGCGCGCCGCGCGGCACGGGATCCGGGGTCTCCCGACTCTGATCCTGTTCCGCGCCGACCGGGAGCTCGCGCGCCGGAGCGGCGCGCTCGGGCTGCAGGACCTGATGCAATGGGTGGAGCAACACGTCTGACCACGACGAAGGGCGAGGTGCCATGAGTGAAGAGCAATCCGACGCCGCGGCGGGATCGGCGGAGGCCGGCGAGCGGGAGTTCGCCATTCAAAAGGTCTATCTCAAGGACGTCTCCTTCGAGTCGCCCCAGGCGCCCGAGGTGTTCCTGCGCGAGTGGCGGCCCGAGGTCTCCATGGAGCTCGGCACCCAGGCCGAGCCGGTCGGCGAGGATGTCTACGAGGTCGTGCTCACGGTGACCGTCACCGCGAAGGAGGGAGAGGCGGCCGGCTACCTGGCGGAGGCCAAGCAGGCCGGGCTGTTCAGCGCCAAGGGCTTCTCCCGCGACCAGCTCGGCCACCTGCTCGGCAGCTACTGCCCGAGCATCCTGTTCCCCTTCGCCCGCGAGGCCATCGCCGACCTGGTGGCCAAGGGCGGCTTCCCCCAGGTCCTACTCGCGCCGGTGAACTTCGACGCCTTATATACCCAGCACATGGAAGAGCGGCGCCGGGCGCAACCCGCGAGCGACGACGCCCCCGACGCGGCCGGCGGGGCCCAGGTCTGGCGGCCGGGGTCGTGAGCCGGAACGTCTGAGCGGGCCGGAACGGCGTCATGACCGCGGCGAGCGCCAGCTCCATCACCGTGCTCGGTGCAGGGTCCTGGGGCACCGCCCTGGCGGTGCTGCTGGCGAGCAATGGCGTGGCGACCGCCCTGTGGGGACGGAATCCCGAGCGCATGGGGCGGATGGCCGCCGCGCGGTGCAACGAGCGTTACCTGCCCGGCGTGGGCTTCCCGGAGCATCTCGCCGTGGAGCCCGATCTCGCCCGAGCGCTGGCGGCGGCCGACGACCTGCTGCTTGCCGTGCCCGCCGCCGCCTTTCGTGAGGTGCTGCGCGCGCTGGCGCCCCATCGCGCCTCGGACCAGCGTGTGGCCTGGGCGACCAAGGGCCTCGAGGCCGGCTCGCACAAGCTCCTGCATGAGGTAGTCGCAGAGGAGCTCGGCGGCGGCGTCCCACGGGCGGTGCTCTCGGGCCCGACCTTCGCGCGCGAGGTCGCGGCCGGCCTGCCCACGGCGGTGACCGTGGCCGCCGACCCGCCCGCGTTCGCGGAGCAGCTCGCCGCCGCCCTGCACAGCGAGAGCTTCCGAGTCTACACCGGCACCGATCTGGTGGGCGTGCAGCTCGGCGGCGCCGTCAAGAACGTGCTCGCGATCGCCGCGGGGGCCTCGGACGGCCTGGGCTTCGGCGCGAACGCGCGGGCCGCCCTCATCACCCGCGGCCTCAGCGAGCTGATGCGGCTGGGGGAGGCCGCGGGCGGACGCCGCGAGACCTTCATGGGGCTGGCGGGCCTGGGCGATCTGGTGCTCACCTGCACCGACGATCAATCTCGCAACCGGCGCGCCGGTCTGCTCCTGGCGCGCGGGCTCTCGCTCGCGCAGACCCTGGAGCGCATCGGCCAGGTGGTCGAGGGCGTGCCCGCGGCCCGCGAGGTGATGGCCCTTGCGCAGGAGGCGGGCGTGGAGCTGCCGATCGCCGAGCAGACCTACCGCGTGCTCTATGAGGGGATCGCGCCCCGGGACGCCGTCCGCGCCCTGCTCAGCCGGGAGCAGAAAGCCGAGCGGTAGGAGCGCGCGGCGGCCCGATGCACGCGGCTAAGGCCGGGGGCTGTCGATGAACCCGATCTGGCGCCAGGCCTCGTACACGGCCACGGCGACCGCGTTGGAGAGGTTCAGGCTGCGGCTCCCCGCGACCATGGGAATGCGCAGCCGGTGCTCTGCGGGGACGTCCGCAAGACGCTCGGTCGGCAGCCCGCGGCCCTCCGGGCCGAACAGGAAGGCGTCGCCGGGACGATAGGCGGGCTCGTCGTAGCGGCGCCGGGCCCGCGTGGAATAGGCGAACAGACGGGCCGGGGCGACCTGCGCGAGAAACGCGGGCAAGGCGGGATGCTCTCGCACCCGCGCCCATTCCCGGTAATCCAGGCCCGCGCGGCGCAGCTGGGGCTCGTCGAGCTCGAAGCCCAGCGGATGGATCAAGTGAAGAGTGGCGCCGCAGTTAGCGCACAGGCGTATGATGTTGCCCGTGTTCGGCGGGATCTCCGGCTGATAGAGGACCACGTGAAACATAGCCGATCGCTGGACCGGGCGCGCCCTTCGGGCCCTGCGGACCCGGGCGGGCGAGCCGCGCGGGGGCCCACGTGAGCCCCGAGGACCGCGAGCTGCTGGCGATCGAGCTCTGCGGGCTGCGGCTCGACAGCCCGCTCGTCCTGCTGTCGGGCTGCGTGGGCTTCGGCGAAGAGTATACGCGCGTGGCCGGGTTTTCCCACCGCGACGTCGGCGCGGTGTGCCTGAAGGGCACCACCCTCGAGCCCCGGCTCGGCAACCCGCCGCACCGGGTCTGCGAGACCCCGATGGGAATGCTCAACGCCATCGGGCTGCAGAACCCCGGGGTCGATCACGTCGTGCAGCGCATCCTGCCGCGGCTCGACTTCGGCGAGGCCCGCTTCATCGCCAACGTCTCGGGGTCCACCGTGGACGAGTACCGCGAGGTGACCCGGCGCTTCGACGACTCGCCGATCGACGCGATCGAGATCAACATCTCCTGCCCGAACGTCAGGGAGGGCGGGGTCGTCTTCGGCAACGACCCCGAGATGTCGGCACGAGTGGTGGAGGCGTGTCGCGCCGTGACGCGCAAGCCGCTGATCACCAAGCTCTCTCCGAACCAGACCGGCATCGCCGAGAACGCGCGCCGGTGCATCGAGGCCGGCACGGACGCCTTCGCGGTCATCAACACTCTCTCGGGCATGGCGATCGACGTGACCTCGCGCGCTCCGGTGATCGGCAACGTCCAGGGGGGGCTCTCGGGGCCGGCGATCAAGCCGATCGCCGTGCTCAAGGTGCATCAGGTGTACCAGGTCTGCCGGGGTCACGAGATCCCGATCATCGGACAGGGCGGCGTGCGCACGGCCGAGGACGCCCTGGAGTTCCTGATCGCCGGCGCGAGCGCCGTCGGGGTGGGGACGGCGCTGTTCTACGACCCGCTGGTCTGCCGGGAGCTCAACGCCGGTCTCGCCGCCTACCTGCGCGACCATGAATTGACCCACGTCTCCCAGCTCACGGGCACCGTCGCGATAGAGGGCCCGGACATCCCCTGCGGCGGCTGACCGCCCCTCCGTACTCCGCCGTCATATCGACCACCCCGGTTGTGAGGCTCTCTGATGACGGCCTCTAAAGCGCATAGAAAAACAGTTTATACAGTAATATAGTATGTATACTTGTAGTAATTTATAAGAAAGCAGCTGGAAGTCTGGCACGTGACTTGCTGTCTCCCTGACAGAACAGCAAGGGTGGCCGCATCCAGCGGCCAGGCGGCAAGGGGGGGTGCAGCCCTGTTCTCGTTTCTCACGCGCAAGCCCAAGCGCGACGGCCTGGTGGGGGTGAGCCTCACGCCGGACGGCGTGGCGCTCGCCCATGTGCGCCGCAACGGCGGACCGCCCCGGCTGGCGGTGGCCGAGCACCGGGCGTGCAGCCCCGGGCAGCGGGATGCGGTGCTCGGCGAGCTCGTCAAGGCCCACCGGCTGCAGGGCGCACCCAGCGTGGTCTCGTTGTGGCCGGGCGATTATCACCTGCTGCAGGTCGAGGCACCCGACGTCGAGGCCTCGGAGCTGCGCTCGGCGGTGCGTTGGCGCATCAAGGACCTCATCGACTTCCACGTCGACGACGCGGTCATAGACGTTTTCGAGATCCCGGGCCAGGGTCAGCCCGGCCGGGCGCGGATGATGTACACGGTGGCCGCGCGCACCAGCACCATCCGCGCAGGCGTGGAGCTGGTGGCGTCGGCCGGGCTCGACCTGCAAGCCATCGATATCGCCGAGCTGGCGCTGCGCAACATAAGTGAGCGCCTGCCGGAGGCCGACCAAGGCCTGGCGTTGCTCGCCTTCATCGCCGACGAGGTGCTGCTCACGCTCGTCCGCGACGGCGAGCTCTACCTCTCGCGCTCACTCGAGATCACGCCCCAGGCGCTCGCCGCAGCCGGCGCCGCCAGCGTCGATCACGTGGTGCTGGAGCTGCAGCGCTCCTTCGACTACTACGAGAGCCACTTTGGGCATGGCGGCATCGGCGCGGTGCGGCTGGGGCCGGGGGTCGAGGACGGCGAAGGGCTCGGCCGCGCGCTCGCCGAGGCTCTCGGCGTGCCGGTCCGCACGGTGGCGCTCGACGAGCTCGTCGAGCTCGAGCGCGAGCCCGATCCGCTGGCGCGGGCTCGCTGCCTGCCCGCGGTGGGCGCGGCGCTGCGCAGCGAAGAGGTGGCCCTATGAGGCAACAGGTCAACCTCTACCGGCCCATGTTCCGCAAGCAGCGAAAGGTCTTCTCCGCCAGGACCATCGTGCAGATCACGGCCGTCTTCGTCGCGGGCCTGCTCGTCATCTACGGTTACGGCGGGTGGCAGGTCGGCAAGCAGCGCGCCGAGCTCGCGCGCGTGCAGGCGCGCTACGACGCTGCCATGCAGCGGTTGGAGCGCCTGCAAGCGCAGTACGCGACACGCGACCAGGGGTCGATCCTGGAGCGACGGATTCGTGGGCTGGAGCGCGAGCGCGACGCGAAACGGGCGCTGTTGGCGACTCTTTCCGGGCGCGAGCAAGGCAACACGGGAGGGTTTTCCGGCTATCTCGAGGCGCTGGCCCGCCGGCAGATACAGGGGCTGTGGCTCACCGGCGTGTCGATGCGCCAAGGGGGCCGGAATCTCGCGCTTCGAGGCAGCGCGCTGCAGCCCGAGCTGGTCCCGCGCTTCCTGCAGCGCCTGTCGCAGGAACCGATGCTCGCCGGGAAAGAGTTCCGGCAGTTTCTCATGAGCCGGCCCGAGGCCGGACCGCAGCGCGTCGATTTCTCCGTACGCACGACGCCGCCCGAGCCGGGGGGCCGCCGATGAAGACGCGGCTGCAACGCCTGGCCGCCCGGATCGACGCGCTGTCGTTGCGCGAGCGCGGGCTGCTGCTGTTCGCCGTGCTCGCCGGGTTGACGGCGTTGTGGGATCAGCTGCTGATGGTTCCGCTGCAGACCCAGCAGGAGGGCCTGCGGGGCCGCCTGAGCGCCGTGCGCGGGAAGGCGCAGGAGGCCGAGACGGCGGCCCACGAGCTGGTCGCCCGCTACGCGACCGACCCGAACCGGTCGCAACGCGAGCGCGTCGGCGCGCTGGAGGCGGACATCGCCGGGCTCGACGGCCGGCTGCGGGCAATGACCGTGGACCTCATCGGCCCGCGCGAGATGGCGCGGGTGCTCGAGAAGGCCCTGCTGAGCCAGACCGGGCTGCGCCTGCGGCGCGTGGAGAACCTCGCCCCCGAGCGCATCCGCCCCGGCGAGCCGGACGGAGCATCGAGGCGTTCCGACGACCTGCCGGCCCTGTACCGGCACGGGATCGTCATCGAGTTCGACGGCGGCTATCTCGAGACGCTGCGCTACCTGCAAGCGCTGGAGCACATGTCGTGGCTGCTCTTCTGGGATGGGCTCGAGTACGCGGTCGAGGAGTTTCCGCGGGCGCGGGTCACCCTGCGGCTGCACACGCTCAGTCTCGGCGAGGGCTGGATCGGTGTGTGAGCGCACCTCCGTCCGGCGCATCCGGCGCTCGGCGCTCGCCGTCGCGGCAATGTGGGCGACCGTCGCCGGGCCCGTGGGCGCGGACCTGACCGACCCGACGCGGCCGCCGACGCCCTCACGCGCGCCGAACGAGACCGCGCCGGCGCAAAGCTTTCATCTGAGCTCCACCCTGATCGCACCGGGGCGGCGGGTGGCGGTAATCAACGGCGAGCGCGTGGGCGTGGGCGAGCGGGTCGACGGCGCGCGTGTGCTCGCCATCGAGAACGGACGTGTCCAATTACGCTACCGCGGCGAGCGTCGCTCACTGAGCCTGGCGGCCGGCGACATCAAGCAACCCGCGGCGGCGAAGGCGGATCAATGACATGAACGGCACGACAACAACGAGATATCTGAGCGTGGTCTTGGGCGCCGCCCTCATCGCGGCCGGCTGCGCGAGCGACGCCACGCGGCGCGATACACCGACGCTTCGCCACATCGAGCAGACCGCCGAGGCAGGCGCCCGAGAACAGGGGGACGGCGCGCGNNCGCGAGCCGCAGCCCCCGCCGCAGCCCCCGCCGCAGCCGCCCAGCGCGGTCAGCGAGGCGCTGCTGCCGCCGGTCAGCGTGGAGCTCCCCGGCAAGGACGAGGCGGTGGAGCAACGCTTCGACCTCGAGGTCGACGCCGCGCCGGCACGGCAGTTCTTCGTGAGCCTGGTCGAGGGCACACCGTACAACATGGTCGTTCACCCATCGGTCGAGGGTCGCATCTCGCTCAGCCTCAAGGGCGTGACCATCCCCGAGGTCATGCGGGCGATGCGCGACGTCTACGGCTACGAGTACCGGCGCACGCGCACCGGCTTCCATGTCCTGCCGCGCCGCCTGCAGTCGCGGCTCTTTCACGTGAATTACCTGAACGTCAAGCGCACGGGCCAGTCCGAGACGCGCGTCAGCTCCGGGCAGGTCTCGGAGGGCGCCGCGGCGCGCGGCGGGGGCCGGGCCAACAATCCGGCGGTGATCACCGGCGGCCGGGATCAGGTGCGCACGGCGCTGGGCAGCCGCATCGAGACCGAGTCGGAGGCGGATTTCTGGACCGAGCTCAAGGTCTCGCTCAAGGCCCTGATCGGAGACGGCGAGGGCCGGCGCGTCGTGATCAGCCCGCAGTCCAGCCTGGTCGTGGTGCGCGCCATGCCGGGAGAGCTGCGCGAGGCCGAGCGATTCATCGAGCAGCTGCAGGGGACATTACACCGGCAAGTGATCCTCGAGGCGAAGATCCTCGAGGTGGAGCTCAACGAGGGCTTCCAGTCGGGGATCAACTGGACCGCGCTCGCCGAGCCCGACGGGCGCTCCGCGCTGTTCGGCAACGCCGGCGGCGGCACGGTCTTCGACAGCGGGGTGTCGGAGATTGAAGGCGATACCGTCAACCTCGGGCCGGGAATCGACATCACCGGCAGCCGCGCGACCAGCGCGTTCGGCGGCGTGTTCAGCGCAGCGCTCAATCTCGGCGATTTCAACGCCTTCATCGAGCTGCTGGAGACGCAGGGCGACGTCCAAGTGCTCTCCAGCCCGCGGGTATCCACCGTCAACAACCAGAAAGCGGTCATCAAGGTCGGCGCCGACGAGTTCTTCGTCACCGACGTCTCGAGCACGACCGTCACCGGCACCACGACCACCACCACGCCCGACATCACGCTGACGCCGTTCTTCTCCGGCATCGCGCTCGACGTCACTCCGCAGATCGACGCCGCGGGCAATGTCACGCTGCACGTCCATCCGTCGGTGAGCGAGGTCAGCGACCAGACCAAGCAGGTCACCGTCGCGGGCGAGAGCCAGGAGCTGCCCCTCGCCTTTAGCACGGTGCGCGAGTCCGACAGCGTCGTGTACGCCCAGAGCGGCCAAGTGGTCGTCATCGGCGGCCTGATGCAGGACGAGCGGGAGGATCGCGTCGCCGGCACGCCCGGCCTGAGCAAGCTGCCCGTGCTGGGCCACCTGTTTCGCCACCGCAAGAAGTCTTCCACCAAGAGCGAGCTGGTCATCCTGCTGCGGCCGGTCGTGGTGGACGGCAATCACGCATGGGCTCAGTCGCTGGACGAGTCGGCGGAGCGCTTCCGCCGCCTGCGCGAGAGCGGCGAGCTCGCCCGGGAGCGCCCGGCGCCGGGGCCCTGAAGGGCATCGGCTCGGATCGGAGACGGCCCATGTACCTCCAGCACTTCGGCCTCGCGCACGCCCCGTTCTCCAACACCCCGGACACCCGCTTCTTCTATCGTCATCCCGGGCACGAGGAGGCGCTCAACGTGCTGCAGTTGGCCCTGCGCAGCGGCGAGGGGTTCATCAAGATCGTGGGCGAGGTGGGCACCGGCAAGACCTTGTTGTGCCGTAAGCTGCTGGCGGGGCTGGGGCCCGCGTTCGCCACTGCCTACATCCCGAACCCTTTCCTCAATCCCAACACCCTGCGTGCCGCGCTCGCCGACGAGCTCAACGTCGACGCCCCGCGCAACCTCGGCCAGCATCGGCTGCTCAAGCTCATCACCTCCCGCCTGATGCAGCTCCACCGTGAGGGTAAGCGCGTGGTGGTCATCGTCGACGAGGCGCAGGCGATGCCCGAGGAGAGCCTGGAGGCCCTGCGGCTGCTCAGCAATCTCGAGACCGAGCGCTATAAGCTGCTGCAGCTCGTGCTCTTCGGTCAGCCCGAGCTCGACGCGCGCCTGGCCCGGCCCGGGGTCCGCCAGCTGCGCCAGCGCATCACCTTCGGTCACCGGCTCAGCCCCCTGGACCGGGACGGCGTGGGTGCCTACATCCGCCACCGCCTGGTGGTCGCCGGCCGGCCCCGCGCGGACCTGCTGGCCCCGGAAGCCGTACACGCAATCTATAAAGGCAGCGGCGGCATTCCGCGGGTCGTCAATGTTTTGACGCATAAGGCGCTGATGGCAGCCTACGGTGAAGGCGCCGGATGCGTCGAGCCCCGTCACGTCCGCCGCGCGATCGCGGACACCGAGGCCCTGGATTGCCCGGCGCGACTCGCCGGAGGCCGGCTGGTGTACGGGACCCTCAGCCTGGCGGCCGCCGCTGGCGCGAGCTACGCGGCCCTCCTGCTGTGGGGGAGCCCGCCGTGAGCCTCGTCAACGATATGCTCAAGGACCTTGAGGAGCGCCGGGCCCCGGGCGTCCAGCCCGATGCGTCGACAGTGGCCGGGCTGCACCCGGCGCCGGCGCCCGCCCGGCGCGCCGGCGTCTTGCCCTATCGGCTGACCCTCGCCTTGGGGGCCGGCGTGCTCGGCGGCGCCCTGTGGTGGTGGGCGCAGACGGTAGCCACCTCCGCGACCCCCGTCGCAGACACCGCCCCGCTGGCGGTCCGTGCCCCCGACCCCCCGGCGGGAGCCACCGCCGCAATGGTGGGGGCCCGGGACCCCGGAGAGACCGAGACGGGCCGGACGGCGAGCGCGCGGTCCGGGTTCGCGGCTCCACCCCCGGCCGCGGCGGCGTCAAACGGGAAGGACGGTGCCCCGGCGAAGCGCCTCGCCGCCGCCCCACGTCCCGAGGGCACGACCGGGCAGGCCGCGCTCGACGCCGCCGTGTCCGCCGCGGCCGGCGGGCCCGCCGGCAAGGCCGCCTCGTCCGAGGGGCCGCCCGAGGCGGGCACGATCGCGGAGGCGAGCGAGATCGGGACCTCCCTGGAGGGGGCGGGGGATCCGGAGGCGCCACCGGCGCAGCAGCGGGCCGCCGCTCCGCCGCGACGATCGGCATCATCCGGTGAGCCGCTGCGGTCGGATCCCACGACGAAGGCGACCGCCGCCGAGCCGGTTACCGAGGAATCGAGCGCGCGCGAGCCCCCGCCCGCGCGAGAGCCCGGTGCCGGGCCGTCACGGACGCCGGGGACCGAGGGCCCCGCCGGCCGGGCGCAGAGCTCGGCCGGCGCCGCGGAGGCCGCGGACGGCGCCGAGGACAGGGGGACCGTGCGCAAGAGCGCGCGGCCCCTCAGCCCCGAGCAGCGCGCGGCCAGGGCCTATGGGGCGGGCACCAAGCTGCTGAGGCAGGGCGAGGCCGCCGCTGCCGAGGACCGCCTGCGGGCGGCGCTGGCCCACTCGCCGCCCCACGCCGGGGCCCGCGAGGCGCTCGCCGTGCTGTTGCTGCGCCGGGGCCGGACCGCCGAGGCCGTCGGGTTGCTGCGCGACGGCCTGCGAATTGCTGCGGACGAGCCGGGCCTGGCGCGTCTGTATGCGCGCGTCCTGGTCGAACGGGGCCGGGCGGCCCAGGCGGCGCGGGTGCTCGAGCGCGCGGCGGACGCGCGGTTCGAGGCCCGCGACCACGGGCTACTCGCCGCGGTCTATCAGCGCCTCGGCCGGCACACGGAGGCCGTGGGGGCCTACCGGCGGGCCCTGCGGGGACACCCCGAGCGAGGGGTGTGGTGGATGGGCCTCGGCATCTCCCTCGAGGCCGAGGGGGAGACGACGCGGGCGCTCGCGGCTTACCGGCGCGCGGCGGCGGGCGGCCGACTCGAGGCCGAGGTGGCCCGCTACGTCGCCCGGCGGATCGAGGCGCTGGCGGGCGCCGGCGGCTGAGGACGACAGGCACAGAGGCGGCGAGACCATGACTCCACGCAAGAAGGTCCGCATCGGGGATCTCCTGGTCGAGAGCAAGGCGATATCCGAGGAGCAGCTCCGGCAGGCGCTCGCCGAGCAGAAGCGCGGCGGGCGCAAGCTCGGCCGCACGCTGATCGAGCTCGGTTATCTCGACGAGAACACCCTGCTCGACGTGCTCTCGCGCCAGCTCAACATCCCCTTCGTGGACCTGCGCTTCTACCATTTCCGGCCGGAGCTCGTGCGGCGTCTGCCCGAGACCTACGCGCGGCGTTATCGCGCCGTCGTCCTCAATGAGGAAGACGACGGCGCGCTGCTCGTCGGCATGGCGGACCCCACCGATATCTTCGCCTACGACGAGCTCGCGCGCCTGCTCAAGCAGCCGGTCCACCAGGCCGTCGTGCGCGAGGGCGACCTGCTGCGCACCATCGACCTAGTCTATCGCCGCACCGAGGAGATCACCTCGCTGGCCGAGGAGCTCGGTGAGGAGCTCGCCGAAGGCGAGATCGACCTGGCGCGCATGGTCGAGACCGAGGAGCAGGCCGACGCGCCGGTGGTCAAGCTCCTGCACTCGCTGTTCGAGGACGCGGTCCAGATCGGCGCGTCGGACATCCACATCGAGCCGGACGAGGCGGCGCTGCGCATCCGCCAGCGCGTCGACGGCGTGCTGCACGAGCAGGTGATGAAGGAGCGTCAAATCGCCTCCGCCCTGGTGCTGCGCCTGAAGCTGATGGGCAACCTGAACATCTCCGAGCGGCGCCTGCCGCAGGACGGACGGTTCACGGTCAAGGTCAAGAGGCGCTCCATCGACGTGCGTCTGTCCACCATGCCGGTCCAGCACGGCGAGTCGGTGGTGATGCGCCTGCTCGATCAGTCGACCGGCCTGCTCGACCTCGATGATCTGGGCATGCCGCCGCAGATCCTGCGCCGGGTGCGGCACGTCGCGCACCAGCCCCACGGCATGGTGCTCGTCACCGGCCCCACCGGCAGCGGCAAGACGACGACCCTCTACGCGATGCTCAGCGAGCTCAACCGCATCGAGGACAAGCTGATCACGGTCGAGGACCCGGTCGAGTACCGGCTGCCGCGCATCAACCAGGTGCAGATCCACCCGAAGATCGGCTTGAGCTTCGCGAACGTGCTGCGCTCGGTGCTGCGGCAGGATCCCGACATCGTGATGGTCGGGGAGATGCGCGACCAGGAGACCGTCGAGATCGGGATACGCACGGCGATGACCGGGCATCTCGTGCTCTCCACGCTGCACACCAACGACGCCGTCAGCACCGCCGTGCGTCTGACCGACATGGGCGTACCGGGGTTCATGGTGGCCGCCTCGCTGCGCGCCGTGCTGGCGCAGCGGCTGGTGCGACGCGTGTGCGAGAGCTGCGCCCGTCCCCAGGAGCCCGACGCCCAGCAGCGCGCCTGGGTGCGGGCGGTGCTCGGGCACGGCGCGCCGCACGCGCGCTTCGTGCACGGCGCGGGCTGCCCGCATTGCAACAGCACGGGGTACCGGGGACGGATCGGCGTCTACGAGCTGCTCGAGCTCGACGACGACATGGCTGAGGCGCTGCGCCGCGAGGACAGCGCCGCCTTCGCCCGTGGGGCCCGGGCCCAGCCGGGCTACAGGCCCTTGGTCCGCGTCGCGCTCGACTACGCCGCCGAGGGCGTCACCTCGCTCGACGAGGTGATCCGGCTCGCCGGCGAGCCCGACGAGAGCGTCACCGCCGGGACCCCCGAGGAGGAGGCCCGGACGGCGACTGCGCAGACCGCCCCCTCGGAGCGGAGCTAGTCGTGGCCCGTTTTCGCTATCGCGGCCGGACCGAACGGGGCGAGCCGATCGAGGGTTACCTCGAGGCGGGCACCTCCGACGCGGTCGCCGATCAGCTCCTCGACGGCGGCGTGACGCCGGTGGACATCGTCGAGGCGCCCGCCAGCCGCGACTGGGGGTCGGACCTCAAGCGCGCGCTCTCCGAGCGCCGGCCGAGTCTGGTCGACCTGCAGCTCCTCTGCCGCCAGATGTACAGCCTGATGCACGCCGGCGTGCCGATCGCGCGCGCCATGCGCGGGCTGGCGGAGACCACGCGCAATCCGGTGCTCGCCCGCGCGCTGGCCGACGTGCTGGAGAACCTGGAGTCCGGGCGGGAGCTCGCCGCCTCCCTGCGCCGGCACGCAGACGTGTTCCCGAGCCTGCTGGTGAGCATCGTGCAGGTCGGCGAGGCATCGGGACGCCTGAGCGAGGCGTTCCTCCACATCAGCCGGCATCTCGAGCGCGAGATCGAGGCGCGCGAGCGCGTGCGCGCCGCGCTGCGCTACCCCACCATCGTGCTGGCAGCGGTCGCCGTGGCGATCGCCGTCATCAACGTGGTGGTGATCCCGGCGTTCGCGCGGGTGTTCGCGGGATTCGACGCGCGGCTGCCGTTGCCGACGCGGATCCTCATCGGCGTCTCGGACTTCACGATGACCTACTGGCCGGTGCTGCTCGCGGCGAGCATCGCTGCCGCGCTCGCCGTGCGCGCCTACCTGCGCTCCGAGCGCGGCCGCTACCGCTGGGACCGGCTCAAGCTGCGCCTGCCCATCGCCGGCGGGATCGTCCATCGCGCGACCCTGGCGCGCTATGCGCGCGCTTTCGCCATGGCGATGCGCTCCGGGGTGCCGATGGTGCAGACGATGACCGTAGTCAGCCGCGCGGTCGACAACGAGTTCGTCGCCGACCGCCTGCTGATCATGCGCAACGCGGTGGAGCGCGGCGAGAGCCTGACGCGCAGCGCGGCGACCACCGGCCTGTTCACCCCGCTGGTGCTGCAGATGATGGCGGTCGGGGAGGAGACCGGCCAGATCGATGACCTGCTCGACGAGGTGGGCGCCTTCTACGAGCGCGAGGTCGACCACGATCTCAAGACCCTGAGCCAATCGATCGAGCCGATCCTTATAACCGCCGTGGGTGTGATGGTGCTGATCCTTGCCCTGGGGGTGTTCCTGCCGATGTGGGATCTCGCCCAGGCCGCCCGGGGAGGCTGAGAATGCGGCCCGCCGGCGCCTCGCCTCGCGCGCGCACGGGCGGCTTCTCACTGCTCGAGCTGGCCGTGGTCACCTGCCTGGTGGCGATCCTCGCCACGATCGGGCTCTACAAGATCTGGGAGCTGCGCGTCGCCGCCGAGCGCGCCGGCGTGATGCACGTCGTCGGCTCCATCCGCAGCGCGCTCGGCATCGAGATCGCGCACCGTGTGGCCGAGAGCCGCGTGGGGACCATCCCCGAGCTCGACGGGACCAACCCCATGGACCTGCTGGCCCAGAGGCCCCGGACGTATATCGGCGAGCACGCTGACCCTACCCCGGGCCGGATCGCGCCCGGGCGCTGGTACTTCGATGCGACGGCGGGGGCGCTGGTCTACCGCGTGCGCTTCGAGCAGGCCGTGGAAACGACGCTGACCGGGCCCAAGCGCCTGCGCTTCGAGGTGGCCGTGGTGTACGGCGACCGCGACCGGAACGGGCGGTTCGACCCAGCCCGGGACGAGGTCTACGGGGCGGACCTGGTGGCGCTGGAGCCTTATGCCTGGAAAGGCGAGGAGAAACGACCAAATTTGGCACCGAGCTTGCAGAAATAGCGGCATGCAGGTCACGACCGAATGTCTGGCCGCAGGGATTATCAATATATCTTTCATAATCAATATGTTCGCATACGCGCCTGCCGGGGCGGCGGGCTACCGGGCAGAAAATAGGGGCGGGTCGCCACCGTCGGATTTCTGACGCAGAGGGAGGGGGCGGCACGATCCCGGGCGACACAAGAAGGAGAGCGACCCATGCGTAACCGACAGACAGGCTTTACCCTGATCGAGCTCGTGATCGTCATCGTGATCCTGGGGATCCTGGCGGCCACGGCATTACCGAAGTTCATCGACATCACCGACGACGCCCACCAGGCGGCGGTGGCGGGCACCGGCGGCGGCTTCGCCTCCAGCCTCTCGCTGAGCCACGCCCTGTGGCTGGCGCGCGGCGAGCCCGACGGCAGCACGACGCCGGTCACCATGGAGGGCACCGACGTCTACATGACCACGAGCGGCTGGCCCGAGAACACTTCGGGGGGCGGCGACGACGCGCTGACCGAGGCCGAGTGCGTAGAGATCTGGAACGGCATCATGCAGAACCCGCCGAGCGTGGCCACCGGCGCGGGCGCGGCCGACTACGACGCGGACGTCACCGGGACCGGCTGCACGTACTGGTATCAGAACGTAACGCCCGCCACCGACCTCGAGATCGTCTACGACGCCGCCACCGGCACCGTGGCGATCGACGACACGATCGACGGCGCTTGACGGCGGGGGCTCGGTCGCGGCGAGGGGCCTGTCGGGCCCTTCGCCGTGCAGAGCTGCTCCTGGCGAGGCGCGATGAACACCACGGCCCGCCTCTCTCTCGCCCCGGTCCCCGTGGCCCTGGCCGCGGCGCTGCTCGCCGCTCTGCTCTACGACGGCACGCGGCTGTGGCTGCTCACGCTCACCGTCGGTCTGCTGCTGACCGCCGCCGCCGCCGCGGCGCTGACCCGCGTCACGTCAGCGGGGACGCATGTGCCGAGATCAGCGGTGCCCGTGCTGCTCCTGGCCTGGTGGGCGTGGCTGGGGCTCAGCGCCGCGGGGAGCCAGGTGCCGTACACGAGCCTGCTCGACCTCTGGCTCAAGGCGGCGCTGATCCTGGCGTTCGCGGCGCTATGGCTCGCGCCGGCCCCTGAGCGCACCTGGCGACTCGCGGGCGGGGCCACCGCGATCGTGACGGCCGCGCTGGCCGTCCACGGCGCCTGTCAGGCGTGGGCACTCGATCTCAAGCCCAGCGCCGTCTTCGTCAATCCGAATTCCTTCGCCGCGTTCGTCAATCTGGTGCTCCTGCCCGCCGTCGCGTATCTGCTCGTGGCCTCGAGCCGCGCAGCAATGATCGTGCTCGGGGCCCTGGTGCTCGCGCTCGCCCTGGCGGTGGGTCTGGTGGGCAGCCGCGGGGCGCTGATCGCCTTGTTGCTGGGTCTGGGTGTCCTCGCGCCGGTGGCGGCGCGGAAGGCTCCGGCGCGACGGCAGATCATCGTCGGCGGGCTCGTCGCCCTGGGCCTGCTGGCCGCCAACTTCAGCGCCGGTGGTGTCGTGGCCGAGCGCGTGGCGAGCCTGGCGCAGCCCGCCCAGGCCGGGGCCAGCCGGCTGCTGATCTGGCGGCAGGCCTGGGCGGCGCTTGGCGACGCCCCGTGGCATGGGTTCGGCCCGGGGACGTTCTGGCTGGTCTACCCCGGGTACCGAGCACCGGCCGACAGCAGCGGCGGGTATTTCGCTCACAACGACTACCTCCAGTTGGCGATCGAGTCGGGCTGGCCCGCGCTCGCCCTGCTCGTCGCGCTGATGTCGACAGTGGCGTGGCGCGGGTGGCGGGGCATGCGCGAGGCCGGCACGGGGAGCGCCCGGAAGATCGAGATCGGCGGTCTGCTCGCGGGCCTGCTCGCCACGGCCGCCCACAGCATGCTGACGTTCAACCTGTACGTGTTGCCCACCCTCATCGCCGCCGGCCTCGCGCTCGGGCGCCTCGATCTGCTCTGCAGCGGGCGAAAGGTGTGGGCGCTGCCGGTGCCCGGGCGCCTGCTCAGCGTGGCGGGGCTGCGCATCGTCGCACTGGCGCTCATCGTCCTTCCGGCCGTGCATCTCGCCACCATGGCGTGGGCCAGCCACCTCTATACTCGCGCGCGTCACGCCGCGGTCGAGGAGCATCGCTTGCTCGAGGCCGAGCAGTTGCTGAGACGCGCGCTCGAGCTGGCACCGAACGTCGATACGCACTTGGTCGGCGCGGCGGAGATCTATCGCAGCGTGCTCGAGCGCCTGCCGGGCGACGCCGAGCGCGAGCGGCGCGTGGTCTTCGACCACGCGATGGACTTCCTCGATCGGGCGGAGGCGCTCAATCCCCTTCGCGTCCAGACCTATCGGGTGCGCGGGCAGATCATGGCCGCCGATCCGCCGCTGCCCGAGGACGAGGCGGCGCAGCGGGCGCAGGCGGCGTTCGAGCAGGCGCTGCGGGTCGACCCCCACCATTACAAGACGCGCCTCGATTACGCTCAGTTCCTCTTGCGTCGCGGCCAGACGGGGCGGGCGCGCGCTGTCCTCGAGGCCGGACTGGACTATTGGTACTACCCCGAGCCGCCGCTGATCGCTTACCTCGCGGTCACCGCGCACCATCTCGAGCGCGCCGGCCACGAGGCGCGTGCCGCGCGGGTGCGCGGGCGCGTACGTCGGGTCAACCAGAGGATCGCACGTCGACGCGAGGCCGCGCGCGGATGAGGGCGCTCACGATCGGCTCCCGGGCCGCGCGCCGCCGGATGCACGGCGCCCGCATGCAAGGGCATGCGCGCGGGTTCACGCTGATCGAGACCGTGCTCGTCTTGGTGATCGTCGGCATCCTCGCGATGGTGGGCATATCACGTTTCGTCGGCACCACCGCCTTCGAGGAACGGGGCTTCTACGACGAGCTGGTCGCCGGCACGCGCTACGCGCAGCGGCTGGCGGTCGGCACTCATTGCGTGGTGCAGGTCGACATCGACGCGGTCAACGACCGCTACGACCTGTATTTTCCCGACGCCGCGCCGACCAACTGCGACGACGGCGCCGCGGCGAGCTTCGGCGCCAACCCTGTGCCCCATCCCGCCGGGTCCGGCGACTTCGAGGGCGGTGCGCCGGGGGGCGTCGATATCACCGGCGCGGGCCTGGCGTTTTACTACGACGCGCTCGGCCGGCCCTCGGCCACGGGCTCGGTCGGCGTGAACGGCCGCAGCCTCACGGTCGAGGTCGAGACGGGGTACGTCCATTGAGACGCCGCGGGCAAAACGGGATGACGCTGGTGGAGCTCGTAGTCTCGGTCGTGGTCATCGCCATCGCGGTCGCCGGCGTGCTGCTCGTCATCAGCCACACGACACGGCGCAGCGCCGATCCCATGGTGCGCCACCAGGCGGTGGCCGTGGCCCAGTCCTATCTCGAGGAGATCCTGCTCGAGGCCTTCGAGGACCCGGACGGCGGGGGCAACGTGTGCCCCGCCGTGGGTGCCGAGGCCGGCGAGTCTCGGGGCGAGTTCGACGACGTCGACGACTACGACGGGTTGAGCGATGCCGGCGCGCGGGATCAAGGCGACAATCCCGTCGCCGGCCTGGGCGGCTACACGGTCGACGTCACGGTCACCTGCGCCGCGCTCGGCACGGGGCCGGATGCCGTGCCTGCGAGCGACGCCAAGCGGGTCGAGGTTCGCGTGAGGAACCCGCCGGAGATCGACCTGCGCCTGAGCGGCTATCGCGCGAGGTTCTGAGCCCCCATGGACGCACGCCGCGCACGCCGAGCCGTCCGCCCCCCTCGCTGCGGGGGTTTCAGCCTCGTCGAGCTGATCGTGGTGATCGTGGTCGCAGGCATCGTCGCCACCGTGGTGGCCGGCGTCATCGTGCGGCCGACCGAGGGGTACATCGACCTGTCCCGGCGGGCCGGGCTGGTGGACGCCGCCGAGGCGGCGCTGCAGCGCCTCGCGCGCGATATCCGCCGGGCGCTGCCGAACAGCATACGGGTGAGCGGCGGTAACGTGATCGAGATGATCAGCGTGGCCGACGCCGCGCGCTACCGCGACGACCCGCCGCCCGGCGATCCGGACAAGCGGCTGGAGCTCACGCAGGCCGATGAGGAGTTCAACGCCCTCGGGCTGCTCAACAATCTCTCGTTCGCGATCCCGGATTGCCCGGCCACGGTCGCTCGCAGTGACCTGCGGCTGGTCGTCTATCACACGGGCGACGCGGGTGCCGACGCCTACGCCGACGATCCCGTCATCACGCCCGCGGGGCGCCAGCTCGACTTCTGCACCGACACCGGTCTAGCCGCCAGCGACGACGAGCATCACATCCGGATCGCCGCGCCCGGCCATCGGTTCACGCTCGAGTCCCCTGCTCAGCGGATTTATGCGGTGGACACGCCGGTCACCTACCACTGCGACGACGCGACCGCCAACGATGTAGTTCGGTTCTGGGACTATCCGATCCAGGACCCGCAGCTCACGAGCCGCGGTGCGCTGCAGGGTGAGCCCGGGGTCCGGGAGGCGCTGCTGACCGAGCACGTCACGGGCTGCCGGTTCACCTATCAGCCGGGGACCAGCCAGCGGGCGGGGCTGGTGACGCTGGAGATCGAGCTTAGCAATGCCAGCGAGACGATCACGTTGCTGCACCAGGTTCACGTGGGCAATGCGCCGTAGAGAGCTCACAAGAGGCGCCCAGGGCGGCTTCTTTATCGTGACGGCGATCTTCGTGCTCGTCGTCCTCGCCGCCATAGGCGCCTACGCGCTCACCGTCGGCTCAGTGCAGCGCGAGACCACCGCCCTGTCGATGCAGGGCGGGCGGGCCTATCACGCCGCCCGCAGCGGGCTTCAATGGGGCCTCTACCGCGCGCTCGCCGACGGCGACTGCGGCGCCTTTCCGGGCACCATCCAGTACTCGGGTGCACCCGGGCTGCAGGGCTTCCGGGCGACGGTCACCTGCCGCGCGAGCGCCCACCGCGAGAGGTCGACCACCTTCAACGTCTACGTGATCACGGCCGTCGGCGAGCACGGGGGCTTCGGCGACCGCGACTACGTGCGCCGGGAGCTCACCGTCACCGCCTCCCAGGCCCCGCCCTAGGAGCCCGCCCGTGGGCCGCGGGCGCCTGCTCGAGCCCGGCCGCGCGCTGCGGCGCCGCTGGCGCTTGGGCGGGGTGACGGCCGCCGGCCTCCGGGGCGCCTTCGCGCAGGGCACAAAAGGAACGCGGTGAGCCGCCGACAATATATGAGCAAAGAGCGCTATCGAGCCGGCCGGGCGCCAACCCGGCCCGCGCCGACGTTGGCGCGCCGCGGATAAGAGGAACGGCATGCACGCGTCAGGTGACGAGATGAGACGAGGCCTGCGCTGGGCCGCGCTGCTCGCATTGGCGGCGTGCGCGCTGTGGCCGGCCGCCGCGGGCGCACGCGCCACGGTGTTCGTCGACGGACAGGACAAGGGCCCGGTGACGGTCGGGCTGGGCGCGAGCGTGAGCATGGACGTCACCGTCACCAACTGCGGCGGGACGACCCATTACGTCCAATGGTGGGCGTTCGGCGACGGGGCCACCGACAGCGACTGGTCGGGGACGGACCCGTGCACCCAGCCGTTCAATACCACGCACGCCTACGCGGCGACCGGCAGCTACCAGGTCGAGTACAGCTATTACACCTTCCCGGGCGGTATCGTCGGATTCTTTCAGGCGTTGTTCTGCGCCAACGACATCAACAACTGCCCGCGCCCGGAGCAGAACGATCGGCTGAACCCCGTCAAGGTGGTCGCCGCGGCGGGGCTGGCGAGCTTCGACATCCAGCACGACGGCTCGGGCCTCACCTGCCCCGGGGCGCCGGAGAGCGTGACCATCACGGCGCTGAACAGCGGCGGCAATCCGCTGCAGAACTATGCGGGAACCGTCACCGTCACCACCTCCGCCGGCCACGGCACCTGGGCGCTGAACACCGGGGCGGGCAGCTTCTCCGACGCCGCGGCCGACGACGGCGCGGCGACCTACACGTTCGATCCGAACGACAACGGCCAGGTGATCCTCGACCTGACCAACCAGCACGCCGACGACCTGACCATCACGGTTTCCGATGCGGCGGCGGGGGTCTCGTCCACCGAGCCCGCGCCCTTGAGCTTCCGCGACAACGCCTTCGTGATCGTGCCCACGACCACCACGGGCGGATCGGGCGCGACCTACAACGACCTCTGCGAGGGCGGCGTCACGGGCAGCGCCGAGGTCGCCGCCGGGCGCGCGCACGGGTTCCGCGCGGCCCTGTGCCGGCGCGACCCCGGCACCAATCAGTGCGGCGTCGCCACCGCCTACGACGGGGCGATGGGGCTCAAGGCCTGGCTCGCCCGCGACGCCGACGATCCCGGCGGAGCGGCGCCGAGCGTCGGCGGAGCGCCGTTGCCCGACGCCGCGCCGGCGGCGAACAATCTGACGCTGAGCTTCACCAACGGCATCGCCTCGTTCGCCCTGAACACGAGTGACGTCGGCAAGTACGGGCTCAACCTGCGCGACGACACCTCGGGCTTCGCGCAGGACCCGAACGGCAATCCACGGCCGATCGACGGCACCTCGCCGACGCTCACGACGCGCCCGTTCGCGCTCGCGATCACCGACGTGAACCGCGGCGGCACGCCCAATCCGGGCGGCACCGCCCCGGGGGACGCCGTGTTCGCGGCCGCCGGCGATGCGCTCGCCGCCACCGTGAGCGGCGCGCTGTGGCAGGCGGCGGACGACGCCGACGACGACGGCGTGCCCGACCTCGGCAGCGACCTCTCCGACAACGCGCTCACGCCGAGCTACGCCTGGGACACGACGATCAGCGCCGACGAGGAGGAGGGCCACACGCCCTCGACGGCGGTCGGCGGCGTGCTCGGCGCGGTCAACAACGGGGCGGTCGCGCAGGCCGATTTCGTCGGCGGGCAGGCGACGGCGAGCGGCCTCGACTACACGGAGGTCGGCAGCTTCTCGCTGGAGGCGGATGCCACCGGCTACCTCAACAGCGCCGGCGTGGACGTCAACGGCCACAGCGCGCCCATCGGCCGTTTCACCCCCGATCACTTCGACGTCGCCGTCAACACCCCGGAGCTCGACGCGGGCTGCGGCGGCGCATTCAGCTACCTCGACCAGCCGCTCACCTACGCCACGGCGCCTCGGGTCACCATCACCGCGCGCAACGCCGCGGGCGCGACGACCATGAACTATTACGACTTCACCGGCGCCGGTGGGGACGACTGGTGGAGGCTGCCCGACATCAATGAGGCCTACGCCGACGCCGGCATGCCCGCCGGCGTGGGCATCGACGACAGCGCCGCCGGCCACAGCCCCGGGGCGGACGCGCCCACCGTCAACGGCCAGGTAGTAATCGACTTCAGCGGCCCGCTGGCCTATGACCGCCCGACCTCGGGCGGGGGGCCCGCGCCCGACGCCGCGCCCTTCGCCTCGGCGCTGACGGTGAGCTTCGACGTGATCGACGCCGACGGCATCGCCTATGCGTCCAACCCCTTCAGCTTCGGCATCGGCTTCGTCGGCGGCAACGACGAGATCCGCCACGGCCGGCTCGCCCTCGGCAACGCGCACGGCTCGGAGCTCGTCGACCTGCCGGTCCCGGTCACCGTCCAGTACTTCGCCGGTGCCGGCACCGGCTTCGTCACGGCCGCGGGCGACACCTGCACCGCGCTCACGGACGCACCGGCGGGTCCGCCGCAGTGGGGCGACTTCGAGCTGCCCACCGCGAGCTACCGCGACAACCTCGACGAGGGCGAGACCGCCCCGAGCTGGCCGGGGCTCACCAACGGGGCGGGCGCGCTGACGCTATCGGCCCCCGGCGCGGGCAACGACGGCAGCGTCGATCCGACCGTCCACCTCGAGCCCGCCGGCGCCGACCGGCCGTGGCTGCAGTACGACTGGGACGGCGACGGCGCCCACGACGACAACCCCGCCGCGCGCGCGACGTTCGGGATCTTCAGCAACGAGGTCGAATGGATCTACCAGCGGGAGGTGTATTAACGGCAGCGAACAGGGAGCAGGGAACGGCGTATGGGGCATAGCAGAAAGCACTGACCTGCCGATCGCCGAGTCGTTGTGCTCTTACTGTTCCCTGTACCCTGTTCCCCGTAACCTGCTAATCAAGACGCGGTTTCTTCCATCCCCAACTCCTTGATCTTGCGCGTGAGCGTGTTGCGGCCCCAGCCGAGCAGGCGCGCGGCGTCCTGGCGGCGCCCGCCGGTGCGCTTGAGCGCGGTCTCGATCATCACGCGCTCGAAGGCGGGCATCGCCTCGTCGAGCAGGCCGCGCTCGCCGCGCGCCAGCCGCTGGCTGGCCCAGCGCCGCAGCGCCGCCTCCCAGGTCGCCTCTTCGGCCGCCTCTGCCCCCACGGCGCGCAGCTCCGGGGGCAGGTCCGCCATGTGGATCTCGCGTCCCGACGCCATGACGGTGAGCCATCGGCAGGTGTTCTCGAGCTGGCGCACGTTCCCCGGCCAATCCAGGCTGGCCAGGTAATCCTCGACCTCCGGCCGCAACGTCTTGGGCTCGACCCCCAGCTCGGCGGCGGCGGCGGCGAGGAAATGCGCCAGCAGCAGCGCGATGTCCTCGCGCCGCTCGCGCAGCGGGGGGATATGGATCCGGATGACGTTGAGCCTGTGGAAGAGATCTTCCCGGAAGCGGCCCTCGCGCACCCGTGCGTCGAGGTCCTGATGGGTGGCGGCGATCACGCGCACGTCGACGTGGATCGGCACGTGCCCGCCGACGCGGTAGAACTCCCCGTCGGCGAGCACGCGCAGCAGGCGGGTCTGGAGCTCGGCCGGCATATCGCCGATCTCGTCGAGGAACAGGGTGCCCCCGTCGGCCTGCTCGAAGCGCCCGCGCCGCTGGCTCTGCGCGCCGGTGAAGGCGCCGCGCTCGTGGCCGTGGCCGAAGAGCTCGGACTCCAGCAGGTCCCGCGGGATCGCGGCCATGTTGAGCGCGATGAAGGGCCCGCCGGCCCGCGGGCTGTGGCGGTGCAGCGCGCGGGCGACGAGCTCCTTGCCGGTGCCGGACTCGCCGTTGATGAGCACGTTGATGTTCGAGCGCGACAGCCGTCCGACGGCCCGGAAGACCTCTTGCATGGCCGGGGCCTCGCCCACGATCTCCGGGGCCGCCGGCGGCGCGGCCGCCACGGCCGACGCCTCTTGCGCCTGCGCCAGCGCGCGACGCACCAGGGCGAGGGCGTCGTCGACGTCGAACGGCTTGGGCAGGTACTCGAAGGCGCCGCCCTGATAGGCGGCCACCGCGCTGTCCAGATCGGAGTGCGCGGTGATGACGATCACCGGCATCTGCGGATAGGCGGCGCGGACGCGTTCCATCAGCGCGATACCGTCCTCGCCCGGCATCCGGATGTCGGTGATCACCGCATCGGGCGGCGCGCGATGCAGCTCCTCCATCACGCCCTGCGCGCTCTCGAAGCAACGCACGCTCAGCCCGGCGCCGGTGAGCGCCTTGTCCAGCACCCAGCGGATGCCCCGGTCATCGTCGATGACCCAGACCGTCTCCTTAGGCCGTTCGTTCATCGGGGGGCTCCAATGGCAAATACAGTGAGAATTCGGTGTGCCCGGGCCGGCTGTCGCATTCGATCAGCCCGCCGTGGCGGTGAATGAGCGACTGGGCGATGGACAGCCCCAGCCCCGTGCCGCCGTCGCGGCCCGAGAGCATCGGGTAGAACAGCTGGTCGCGTATCTCCGGCGGGATGCCCGGCCCGTCGTCGATGACGTCGATGCGGGCCACCAGTCGATGGCGGACCTGGCCGATGGTGAACTGGCGGCGAGTGCGGGTGCGCAGGGTGATGTGACCCTCCCCGTCGAGCGCCTCGACGGCGTTGCGCACGATGTTGAGCACGGCCTGGATGATGAGGTCGGGGTCGCCGACGAGCTCCGGGATGCTCGGGTCGTAGTCGCGCGTGATGCGTATGCTAGCCAGCGCCTCGGCGGTGACCAGATGGCGCACGCGCTCGAGCACCTGGTGGATGTTGAATCCACCTCGTTGAGGCACGTCGTTGGGCCCGAGCATACGGTCGACCAGGGCCTGCAGGCGGTCCGCCTCCCCGATGATAATCTCGGTGTACTCTTTGAGCGCCTCGTCGGGCAGGGCCCGCTCGAGCAGCTGCGCCGCGCCCCGCAGGCCGCCGAGCGGGTTCTTGATCTCATGGGCGAGCGCGCGCACCAGGGCGCGCGTGACCTTGCTCTGCGCAAGGAGCTGCTCCTCTCGCGAGATGCGCAGCAGCCGGTCGACGGGGTGCAGCTCGAGCAGCACCCCGGCCCCGGGCGCGTCCAGCATGGGGCTGACCGTCCAGTCCACCGTGATCCGGCGCTGGTCGGGAAGCGCCAGCGCGAGCTCGCGCTCGGTGTAGCCCTGGCGCTCGGCCACCGCGCGGGCCACCGGCTCCGCGACCTCCGCGCCGACCGGGAGCAGCTCGGTCAAGGCCAGCCCCTGCGCCTGGCGGGCGCTGACCGAGAAAAGGTCCTCGGCGGCCGCGTTGAGATACTCCACGCGCAACCGGGCGTCGAGCACGACGATGGCGGTCGTCAGGGCATCCAGGATGGCCCGCGGCCGTGGGTCCGCGGCATCGGGCAACGGGTGCATATCAGTGCGTTAGCAAGAAACAAACCAACCGGCCGCGTTTGCTCGATTTCTCCCCGCGGGCCCGGCCGATCTACCTCAAACATTGAAAAACAGAGGCTTATAGCGCGGATCGTGGAAGCGGTCGGGCCGTGGACCGCAGGTCTGCGGTCGATCCCAAGGCACGTCCCAGTCATTGCGCACCATTATAGTGCACAGCCCCTGCCACGGCCATCCCGCCGCGGGAATCAGGGCGTGCCGGCCGTGCCGCCTCCGGAGCCGGCGCCGTTCCCGCCATCGCTGGGGGGCGGCGCGCTGGGCGGGATGTAAGGCTGACGCCCAGTGGCGGGTTCCCGCTGGCCGCGGGGCACGTCGTGGTGCTTGAGGTAGAAGGTCACGCTCGACGTGACGGCCACCGGCTCGCCCGCCTCGTTCTCGATCCGTGCGGCCAACGTGTGCGTGTCGCGTGTCACGCCGGTGAGCTGGAGACGCGTCGCCCCGCCGACGTCGACATCGAGGGGCTCGCCGTCCAGGACGAGCACGATCCGGTGCTCGGGCCGGAGCCCGGGCTCGAGGGCGAGCCGCACTTCCACGTCGCCCACCTGAGACCAGATCGTCCCCTGGTCCTCGGGCTGCAGAAGCTCGAAGCGCGTGTAGGGTTGCTCGTCGGCGGCCGGCTGGGGCGCGGCGCTCGGCTCCTCGGCGGCGGGGCGCGGCGGGGGCTCGTAGGTCGAGGGGGCCTGGACGTCGATCTCCTCCGCCCCCGGCGCGGGCTGGTCGGAGTAGACGACGTTGCCCTCCTCGTCGGTATAACGGTACACCGCCGCCTGCACGAGCAGGGGCGGCAGGATCAGGAGCCAAGCCCAAGTGCGCATCTTACAAACATAACGGACCGCCGCAGCCCGGACAACGCGACGGGCGCGCCGCGCCGGCAACAAAAAGAGCCCCCGCGGGGCGGGGGCGTTTGGCACCTGCGGCGAGGCCGGGGCTCAGAGGCTGTAGTAGAGGTCGAACTCCACCGGGTGGGTGGTCATGCGCAGTTGCTGCACCTCGTCCTCCTTGAGCTCAAGGTAGCCGTCGATCATGTCGTCGGTGAACACCCCGCCCGCCGTGAGGAACTCGCGATCCGTCTCGAGCGCCTCCATAGCCTCCTCCAGCGAGCGCGAGACGGTCGGTATGTCGCGCAGCTCCTCGGCCGGCAGGTCATAGAGATTCTTGTCCATGGCCTCGCCCGGATGGATCTTGTTCTGAATGCCGTCCAGGCCCGCGAGCATCATGGCCGAGAACGACAGGTAGGGGTTGCCGCAAGAGTCGGGGAAGCGCACCTCGATCCGTCGGGCCTTGGGGCTGGCGACGTAGGGCACGCGCACCGACGCCGAGCGGTTGCGCGCGGAGTAGGCGAGCAGCACGGGCGCCTCGAAGCCCGGCACGAGGCGCTTGTAGCTGTTGGTGCTCGGGTTGGTGAACGCGTTCAGCGCCCTTGCGTGCTTGAAGATGCCGCCGATGTAGTAGAGCGCGGTCTCCGACAGGCCGCCGTAGTCGTCGCCGGCGAACAGGTTCTCGCCGTCCTTCGACAGCGACTGGTGCACGTGCATGCCGTTGCCGTTGTCTCCCACCAGAGGCTTGGGCATGAAGGTCGCCGTNNACCAGCGTGTTGAACTTGGTGCCGATCTCGCACTGCCCGGCGGTGGCGACCTCGTGGTGATGCACCTCCACGCTGAGCCCCATCTCTTCCATGGCGAGGCACATCGCCGCGCGGATGTTGTTCAGCGAATCGACCGGCGGCACCGGAAAGTAACCGCCCTTGATCTGCGGGCGATGGCCGATGTTGCCGCCCTCGAACACCGTCTCGGAGTTCCAGTGCGCCTCCTCGGAGTCCACCTTGTAAAACGCGCCGCTGATGTCCGTGCCCCAGCGCACGTCGTCGAGGATGAAGAACTCGGGCTCGGGGCCGAAGTACGCCGCGTCGGCGATGCCGCTTTGCTGCAGGTAAGCGGTCGCGCGCTGCGCGATGGTGCGGGGATCGCGGTCGTAACCCTGCATGGTGGACGGCTCGAGGATCTCGCAGCGCAGGATGAGGGTCGGCTCGTCGGCGAACGGGTCCAGGGCCGCGCTCTCCACGTCGGGCATCAGGATCATGTCGGACTCCTGGATACCCTTCCAGCCCGCGATGCTCGAGCCGTCGAACATCTTGCCGTCCTTGAAGAACTCGTCGTCCACCGTGCTGACCGGCAACGAGACGTGCTGCTCCTTGCCGTGCGTGTCGGTAAAGCGCAGGTCCACGAACTTCACGCCGTGGTCTTTGATGGTCTTCAGTACCTTCTGGGACATGACATTCCTCCACGCTGCGAATAAACCACGCGGCACCACGAGCGGCCGCCGGCGCCCATCGGATGCCTCGCTCATAGCAGAAAGCGTGCCACGAGCAAAAACTTTTTTAAGTCAGCAAATTAAACCTGCAACGACTACTGGGCGGGACCCATACGCACCAGTTTGGTGCAGATACGCGGCCTTGTGCACCGTTCGTGTGCGTCATTCGTAGAGCACACGCACCACCCCCACCTCCGGCAGCGCCCGGGCGACCTCCGTGTAGCGCGATGATAGGTGGCGCGCCTGCGCGACGTCATTGACGGCCGTCAGCGGCAAGTGGATCTCGACGTGCACGCGCCCGTCCAGATAGTGAAGGATCACGTTGCGCACCGCCTGGCTTGCCGGCAGGCCGGCCCATTGCCGGCGCAGCCGCCTCACCATCTCCTCGCGCATCGGCAGGTGATCGCTCGGGCGGGCCTCCTCGTCGTCCTCGGGATCGACGTGGACCGTGACGTCCGCGACCTCCTCGAACCGCCGCAGGAGATGGCCCCGGACCGCGTCGCCGATCTTGTGGCCCTCGGAGACGCTGAGCTTGGGGTCGACCAGCACGTGCACGTCGACCAGGGCGTCGGGCCCCATGCGACGCGTGCGCAGCAGGTGCAGGTCCTCCACCCCGTCCACCTCGTGGATCGCGCGTCGGATCGCCGCCACGTGCTCCTGCTCCAGCGCCGTGTCGACCAGCTCTCGCAGGCTGTGCCAGGCGAGATCCCAGCTGATCTTGGCGATCATCACGGCCACCCCGATCGCCCCAAGGGCGTCGAGATAGGGCAGCCCGGCCATGGTGCCGCCGACCCCGATGACGACGATGACCGACGAGATCGCATCCGAGCGATGGTGCCAGGCGTTGCCGCGCAGGAGGTTGGAGCGCTGCCGGCGAGCCGCGGCGAGGGTATAGTGGTAAAGTCCCTCCTTGGCCAGAATCGAAACCACCGCCGCCGCGAGCGCCAGCACCGTGGGCCTCATCAGCCGCTCGGGCTCGAACAGCCGCGTCCCCGCGTCGTAGGCCAGCCCGGCGGCGACACCGAGCAGCGCCAGCCCGAGCCCGACCGTCGCCAGGGTCTCGAAGCGCCCGTGGCCGTAAGGGTGATCCTCGTCGGCGTCGCGGCTCGCGTGCCTCGCCGCCAGCAGCACCATGCCGTCGCTCGCCAGGTCCGAGAGCGAATGCACGCCGTCCGCGATCAGCGCCTGGGAATGGCCGACCACCCCGGCCACGAGCTTGATGACGGCGAGGACCAGATTGACCAGCGCGCCGACGATCGTCACCCGGCGCGTATCGCGGTAGCGCTCGTCGCCGGCCGCGGACAGGGGGGCAGTCTGGTCAGCGCTCATGGCAGGGGGTGGCGCTAGACCCCACCGGCGATGCGGATAGTGATCACGATCTCGCCGCCGTCCTCGCGGGTCTCGACGATCTCGTGGCCGTGCACGCGGCACCACGCGGGCACGTCCTGATGGACGCCCGGATCCGTGGCGTGCAGCTCGAGCATGTCCCCCGCGTCGAGCTCCGCCACGCGATCCTGCACGCGGATCACGGGCATCGGGCAGAGCAGGCGCCGGGCGTCGATTTGGTGGTGGGCCATGGTCCAACGACGAAGAGCGATGGAAAGAGTGCAAAGGACAACATGAGAGCGACGCGGCGGCCTGCGCCCTCCGTGCGCGCAGGCCCCACCGTTCGCCGTCCTCGTTATCTCAGTTTCAAATATACCACTCTTGCCGGACTTCGCTCGGCGGCAGCGGCGCGACGTCGAGCTCGCGGGCCGGTTCGCCCTTCGGGTTCACCGCCACGCGCACCCGCGTGGCGTCACGCCCCTGGCTGAAGCGCGCGGTCAGCCTCGCGGCGAGCCGCAGGTCCGCCTCGCTGGCCTCGCCGTCGAGCAAGGTCAGCGGGCCCCCGTGGCTCACGGTCTGCAGATGGGTGAACTCCTTGCGATACCCCTCGAGGAACCGGTTCTCGCCCTCCTCGCGCGCGATGATAAGCTTGAAGTGCGGCCTCGGCCGCAGGTGCCGGCCCACCTTCAGGAGCATGACGTCGTCGAGCGCGTACTCGCGCCGGCCCCGCGCCCGCCACAGGTCGGCCAGCTTGACCGCATAGCGCTGGTCGGTGAGGAAGCAACACCCGCCCGCCGGCTGGGCGAAGTCCTCGAAGCCGTAGCGCTCGGCCAGGGCCATCTGCGGCTTGCGGGTGCGTCCGCTGAAGTCGTAGAGCCGCTCGCGGTCCACCCAGCCTTCGCGCTCGGGCAGGGTCGGCGGCAACAGGCGAGCCGACAGCGGCCGCAGCAGACGATCGCCGGCCCCGGACTCGCGCGCCACGACGGGCAGCGTGTCACGGCGCTGCGACATCGGACGCTGCCCCAGGACCTCGCCGGTGACCACGAAATCGAAGCCCTGCGCGTCGATCCACTCCTGCGCCTTGCGCGCCATGAACCCCTTGCAGTCGAGGCAGGGATTGAGGTTCTGGCCGTAGCCGTGCCTGGGATTGGTGACGATGGCCTTGTACTCCTCGACCACATCGACGATGTGCAGCTTGATGCCGAGCTGCTCGGCGACCCACAGGGCGTTGTTGCGCTTGGGGCGCGCGCTCTTGCGCTTGCGCACGGCATGGGTGTGCCCCTCCACGCAGAAGCCGGTGAAGAAGTTGATCCCCTCGAGGTGGACGCCGTGATCCATGACCACGCGGGCGGCCAGCATCGAGTCGAGGCCGCCCGAGATGAGCGCCACCGCCCGGGGTTGGTCGTTCCTTGTGCGCTCGTCGGCCATAAGCCCAGGGTGGTGAGACCGGGAGAAGTCCGGAGAAACCTACCGTGAGCATCAAATTCTAGTGAATCACCGGCCGAGCGACAATGCGCGGCCCCGGCCGGCCTTACGGACTCGCGACCGCAGGGGCTATACTGATCGTCTTTTTCGAACCGATACACGAAAGGTCGAGCCTTGACCGACGCTCCCGCGCCCGCCGAGGCCCGGCACCGGGTCGGGACCTTCCACGGCATGATACTCGCCCTGCAGGCCTACTGGTCGGAGCAGGGCTGCGTGCTGCTGCAGCCGTACGATATGGAGGTCGGCGCGGGCACCTTCCACCCGGCCACGTTCCTGCGGGCGCTCGGCCCCGAGCCGTGGGCGGCGGCCTATGTCCAGCCCTCGCGCCGGCCGACCGACGGGCGCTACGGCGAGAACCCGAACCGCCTGCAGCACTACTACCAGTTCCAGGTCGTGCTCAAGCCCTCGCCCCTGGAGATCCAGGAGCTCTATCTCGGCTCGCTGCGCGCCCTCGGCATCGACCCCTTGATCCACGACATCCGCTTCGTCGAGGACGACTGGGAGAGCCCGACCCTGGGCGCCTGGGGCCTCGGCTGGGAGGTGTGGCTCGACGGCATGGAGATCACCCAGTTTACCTATTTTCAGCAGGTCGGCGGCCTCGACTGCCGCCCGGTGATGGGCGAGATCACCTACGGGCTGGAGCGCATCGCGATGTACCTGCAGGGCGTGGAGAGCGTGTTCGACCTGGTCTGGGCGGAGGGTCCGTTCGGGCGCATCACCTACGGTGACGTGTTCCATCAGAACGAGGTCGAGCAGTCGGCTTACAATTTCGAGCACGCCGACGTGGAGGCGCTGTTCGGGTGGTTCGACGTCTGCGAGGCCCAGAGCCGCGAGCTGGTGGCGGCGGGGCTGCCCTTGCCCGCCTACGAGCAGGTGCTGAAGGCTTCCCACACCTTCAACCTCCTCGACGCCCGCCATGCGCTGTCGGTCACCGAGCGCGCGCGCTATATCCTGCGCGTGCGCGCCCTCGCCCGGGCCGTGGCCGAGGCCTACTACGCGGCCCGCGAGGCCCTGGGCTTCCCGATGCTCGGGCCACAGGCGCAGACGGGGACATGACCGGGCAGCGCGACCTGCTGGTGGAGATCGGGACCGAGGAGCTGCCGCCCCGGGCGCTCGACCGGCTCGCCCGGGCCTTCGCGAACGGCGTCGAGAACGGGCTGAGAGAGGCCGGGCTGGCCCCTGCGCAGACGCACCG
>JABAHQ010002443.1_pt1 | contig 37980 bp, 37 predicted proteins | sample 7062091 | NCBI WGS metagenome assembly JABAHQ01 (sample SAMN14534359, study PRJNA622989) | marine sediment metagenome | biome: marine biome [ENVO:00000428]; feature: marine pelagic biome [ENVO:01000023]; material: deep marine sediment [ENVO:00002113] | place: India: Gulf of Kutch | collected... | reverse complement strand
AGCATCTCGAAGAAGGTGTGGTGCCGGGCGGTCTGGCCCACCTCCTCCAGGTCGTTGTGCTTGCCGCCGGCCCGGACGCACTTCTGGGAGGTCACCGCCCGCTCGAACGGGAGCTCCTCCAGGCCCAGGAAGACCTTCTTGAACTGCACCATCCCCGCGTTCGTGAAGAGGAGGGTGGGGTCGTCCTCCGGGACCAGGGGTCCGCTGGGACGCACCTCGTGGTTCCGCTCCTCGAAGAAGCGCAGGAAGCGATCTCGGATCTCGGCTGCCTTCATCGTCTTTCTTCGGTGACCGGACGCGTCTTGTGACGCCGCGAGCGCGAGGCCCGGACGGGCGGCCTCGACCTCCGGCGGCCAGTATAACCGCCCGCCGGACGCCCCCTCAATACACCGGAGGCCGGCGGGAATTCCCTCCCGCCGGCCTCCGTGGCCGCTCCCCGGTCACCGGGGAAGCGACTCGTCCATGGGCCCGCCCTCAGTCCTCCTCGTCCCCCCCGTCTTCCTCCTCCTCCCCGTCCCCGGACGCGGAAGAGGTCCCCCGGCCCGGGATCGACAGGGACTCCCGGAGACGCTCCTCGATCTCCTCGGCCACGTCGGCGTTCTCCCGAAGGAACTGCTTCGCGTTCTCCTTTCCTTGACCCAGGCGGAGGTCGCCGTAGGAGTACCAGGACCCCGCCTGCTCCACGATCTCGTTGTCGGAACCCAGGTCCACCAGGAGTCCCAGGTGGCTGATCCCCTCGTCGTAGATGATGTCGAACTCGGCCTGCTTGAAGGGCGGCGCGCACTTGTTCTTCACCACCTTGACCCGGGTGCGGTTCCCCACGTGGTCCGAGCCGTCCTTCACCGCGCCGATGCGCCGGATGTCCAGGCGCAGGGAGGCGTAGAACTTCAGCGCCCGCCCCCCGGAGGTGGTCTCGGGGTTGCCGAACATGACGCCCACCTTCTCCCGGATCTGGTTCGTGAACACCAGGGCCGTGCTGGAGCGGTTCACCGCCCCGGTCAGCTTGCGCAGCGCCTGGCTCATGAGCCGGGCCTGCAGGCCCACGTGGGAGTCGCCCATCTCGCCCTCGATCTCGGCCCGGGGCACCAGGGCCGCCACCGAGTCCACCACCACCACGTCCAGGGCGTTGGAGCGGATCAGCACCTCGGCGATCTCCAGGGCCTGCTCGCCGGTGTCCGGCTGGGAGACGAGGAGGTTGTCCACGTCCACGCCGAGCTTCTTGGCGTACTGGACGTCCAGGGCGTGCTCGGCGTCGATGAAGGCGGCCACCCCGCCGTTCTTCTGGGCGTTGGCGATGACGTGGAGGGAGAGGGTCGTCTTTCCGCTCGATTCGGGGCCGTAGATCTCGGTGATCCGCCCCCGGGGGATCCCCCCGACGCCCACCGCAGCGTCGAGGTTGAGGGCGCCCGTGGGGATCGCTTCCACCTGGATCCGGGCTCCGTCGGCGCCCATGCGCATGATCGCGCCCTTGCCGTAGGAGCGCTCGATCTGGTTGAGCGCCGTGCTCAGGGCTTTCTTCTTCTCGTCGCTGATCTCCACCGTCGCCATCGTCTCCTCGCTGTTCCGATCCGGCCCCTCCCTGCGCTCCGTCCGGCGCCGGGGTGCGCCCCTCCGCCCACGGACACGGGCAAGGTAGGGAACCCGAAGAGAAAGCGAAAGGGTCGGGGGCCGGCGCTGCGACCCGCCTTTCCTCTCCCGGCCCGGGGATCCAACGTAGAGGGACGAGCGGGACGGGGAAATGCCCCCCTGGGTCCTGCCCCGGCCGGAGCCGATGGAACCGCCGCAGCGGCCGTCGGGTTCTGGCACGGGACCCGCGCCCGGGACCCGTGGGACGGACCGACCGCTCCGGACGGGGTCGGCCGCTCCACCCCCGGGGCGGGCACACCAGCCGAAATCACCGGAGCGTCGATGAAGGAGCTCGAATACGACATCGTGGCGATCGGGGGTGGTACTGCGGGGCTGGTCACCGCCGCCGGGGCCGCCTATCTGGGCGCCCATCCCGCCCTGATCGAGAAGGAGGCCCTGGGCGGCGACTGCCTCTGGACGGGCTGCGTCCCCTCCAAGGCGCTCCTCGCTTCCGCGCGCCTGGCCCACGCCATGAGCCACGCCGACGAGCTCGGGCTCACCGGCGCCTCCCCCGGCCACGCCTTCCGTGACGTCATGGAGCGGATGCGAGCGGCCCGGGAGAAGGTGGCCCACCACGACGACCCCGAGCGCTTCCGGAAGATGGGAGTGGGGGTCCACTTCGGAGCCGCCCGCTTCGTCTCGCGCGACACCGTGGAGGTGGAGGGCGTAGGCCGCGTCCGCTCGAAGCGGTTCGTCCTCGCCACCGGGGCGGTTCCCGCGATCCCCCCGATCGAGGGCCTGGAGGAGGCGGGCTACCTCACCCACGTCACGGCCTTCGAGGAGAACGAGCTCCCCGGGGAGATCGTGATCCTGGGCGGAGGCCCCATCGGCCTGGAGTTCTCCCAGATCTACGCGCGCCTGGGGGCCCGGGTCAGCGTCGTGGAGATGGAGGAGGAGATCCTCCCGGCGGACGATCCGGACGTGGCGGCGCTCCTCCACGAGATGCTCGGTGAGGAGGGAATCCGGATCTGCACCGGCTTCCGGGCGACGAAGGTGGAAGCGATCGACGGACGGAAGACGGTGACTTCGTCGGACGGCCGGAGGCTGGAGGGCGACGAGATCTTCGTGGCCGCCGGCCGACGGCCCCTCACCGAAGGCCTCGAGCTGGAGCGTGCCGGGGTCGAGCGGGACGGCGGTGCCGTGAGCGTCGACCGCTCGCTCCGATCCACCGCTCCGACCGTGTGGGCCGCCGGGGACGTGACCGGTGGCCCCCAGTTCACCCACGTGGCCGACTACATGGCGAAGACGGTGCTCCGGAACGCCCTCTTCCCGTTCTCCTCCAAGGTGGACTACTCCGCCGTGCCCCGGGTCACCTATACGGACCCCGAGGTGGCCCACGTGGGAATCGGACACGAAGAGGCCGAAGCACGGGGCGGGCGGACCTACGCCTACGACCTCTCGGATCTGGATCGGGCGATCGTCGACGGCACGGACCGGGGAATCGTCAAGGTCACCGCGGACCGGAAGGGACGGGTGCTGGGCGCCACGATCCTGGGCCACGGAGCCGGCGATCTCCTCCAGCCCCTGGTACTGGCGATCCAGCACGACCTGAGCCTATCCGACCTCTCCGACACGATCTTCCCCTACCCCACCATGGTCGAGGGGGTGAAGCGGGCGGCCGACGCGTACCAGCGAAGCCGCCTGGAGGGGCTCGGGGGCCGGATCCTCCGAAAGGTGGTCTCGTGGCTGACGTGAACCGGAGCACGGCCCCGGCCGCAGAAAGCGGAGAGACGCGGGAGGCCCCGCAAGGGACGCGGAAGTGGAAAGGCGGACGCCCGATCCTCAAGCTGGTGGGCCTCGTCCTCCTGATCGGGGGTGGGATCGCCCTGGCCCGGCTCACGCCGGTGGGCGACCTCCTGAGCCGCGAGGGTATCGACCGGGGAATCGCCCTGATCCGGGGCAGCGCGTGGGCGCCGGTGATCTTCGTCGCCGCCTACGGGGTCGCCATGGCCCTGGCGCTGCCGGGGAGCGTTCTCACCCTGGCCGGAGGCGCGCTCTTCGGATTGGGGTGGGGGATCGTCTACAATACCCTGGGGGCCAACCTCGGAGCCAACGCGGCCTTCCTCGTCAGCCGCTGGCTCGGCCGGGAGGGCGTGGAGAAGCTGGCGGGGGACCGCCTGGAGAAGCTCGACAAGGCCACCCGGGAGTACGGCTTCAAGAGCCTGCTCACCCTCCGGCTGATCCCCCTCGTGCCCTTCAACGCCCTGAACTTCGGTACGGGCCTCACCGCCATGTCGTGGGGCACCTACGCCGCGGCCACGGTTATCGGAATCTTCCCCGGCACGGTCGTGTACACCATGTTCGCCGACGCTCTCCTGGAGGGTTCCAGGGCAGCGTCACGGGAGGCGTTCATCCGGATGATCGTCTCCGGCGCCCTGCTGGTTCTCCTGAGCTTCCTCCCCACGATCGTGAAGAAGATGAACGTGAAGATCGCGAACCGGACGGGCCTCCTCCTCGTCGTCGCGTTCGCGGCGGCCGCCTCGGCGGGTCCCGGTCCGGGGTCGGCCCTCCCGGTCTCCCGGCCGCCGGCCGAGACGGGAGATCGGGTCCTTCCGGACCCCGCTCTCCTCACCGAGGTGCTCTCCAGTCACCTTCGGGAGCACCGGGTGGACTACGCGGCCCTGAAGGAGAACCGGGAGCCTCTGGACCAATACCTGGAGGGCCTGGCCGCGACCGATCCCGGGGAGCTGGCCGCGGCCTCCCGGGACGCTCGCCTCGCATTCTGGATCAACGCGTACAACGCGTGCATGCTGCGCCTGGTGATCGACCACTACCCCCTCACCGAAGAGAAGCCGTCCCTTCTCGGACGGCTGAGGAACGCCCTGGCGGACCGGCCGGAGAACTCGGTGTGGCGGATCCCCGACGTCTTCACGCGGAAACACTGCCGGGTGGCCGGCGCCGGGCGCTCCCAGGACGAGATCGAGCATGAGATCCTCCGCCCCATGGGCGAGCCCAGGATCCACTTCGCCGTGAACTGCGCCGCGGCGAGCTGCCCGGTCCTGGCCGAGGAGGCGTACGTGGCCGAGCACCTCGACGAGCAGCTCGACCGCCAGGTGGAGATCTTCATGAGCCGTCCCGAGCAGTACCGGCTCCAGGAGGGGAATCCGCCCGTCCTCGCGCTCAACAAGGTCCTCGACTGGTACGGGGAGGATTTCGGAGGCAGCGAGGGCGTGAAGCGCTTCTTCGCCGGATACGAAGAGGCCGAGGGAGCCGGGCTCCTCCGGGATCCCGCCACCCGCGTCGAGTACTTCGAGTACGATTGGACCCTGAACGACGCGGGGCGGTGAGCCCCTCTCCACCCAACCTGGGCGTCGTCGTCCCCACCCTGAACGAAGCGGATCGCCTCCCCCTCCTCCTCGCCGATCTCGCCCGGCTCCCCGTGGCCCACACCACGGTCGTGGCCGACGGCGGCTCGACGGACGGTACCCGGGACCTGGCCCTGAGGCGGGGCGCCCGGGTCGTGGAGGCGCCCCGGGGACGGGGCGTCCAGCTCAACGCGGGCGCCCGGGCCGTCGGGGAGGCCCCCTGGCTCCTCTTTCTGCACGCCGACGTCCGCCTCTCGGCCGAGGCCGGCGAGGCCCTGGCCGCGTGGCTCCGGAGGGGCGACCGGGAGCGGGCCGCCTTCTTCCGCTTCGGCCTGGAGGGGGACGACTGGTTCTGGCGCTTCCTCGAATTCGGACAGCGGCTCCGGGAGCGGATCTACGGACTCGTCTACGGCGACCAGGGCCTGGTGGTCTCCCGGGAGCTCTTCCACGACGTGGGCGGCTACCCCGAGATCCCCCTCATGGAGGACGTGGAGATCCTCCGCCGCCTGCGACGGCGGGTCCGCGTCGAGCGCCTCCCGGCGACCCTGCGGGCCAGCCCCCGCCGCTACGAGCGGGAGGGGCGCTGTTACGGATGGCTGCGGAACGCCGCCCTCGTCTCCCTCTACCTCGCGGGGGTGGGCCCCGAGCGGCTGGCGGCGTGGTACGGGCCGATGGCCCACGGGAGCGGGGAAGCTCCGTCGGGAAGGGCCGGGCCCGCCGCCGACGGGGGAGGCGGTCCCGGGGCGTCGCGGAAGGCGTCCCGGATCCTCCTGGTCTTCGCCAAGGCACCGGTCCCGGGCCGGGTGAAGACCCGTCTCGCCTCCGCGCTCGGGCCGGCGGCAGCGGCCCGCCTCTACCGCCGCCTGGGGCGGAGGATCGTGGACCAGCTCCGGGGCGGAGCCTACCGCGCGGTCGTCTGCTACGCTCCCCGGGACGCCGGCGAGGCGGTCCGGGAGTGGCTCGGGGAGGAGGGTCTGGAGTTCCGGCCCCAGGCCGAGGGGGATCTGGGCCGGCGGATGGCCGAGGCGTTCGACTGGGCGCTGGGCGAGGCCCGGCGGGCGTGCGTCGTGGGCACCGACGCCCCGGACGTGGACCGGGAGACGGTCGAGAGAGCCTTCGGGGCCCTGGAGGGGACCGACGTGGTCGTCGGACCCGCCCCGGACGGAGGCTACTACCTCCTCGCCCTCGACGCTCCCGCCCCCGAGCTCTTCCGCCACATGCCGTGGAGCACCGACCGGGTGCTGGAGCTCACCCGGGAGCGGGCGAGGGAGTCCGGCCTGCGGGTGAGGCTCCTGGACGAGCGGGCCGACGTGGACACTCCCGACGACCTGAACCCCGAGCTTCGGGCCGCGCTCCGGGACCCACCGCCCTCGTGAGGGAGGGCCCGGCCCGCCTCCGCCGGGCGGGCACGGGACTTGCAACCTCAAAACATCTGTTCACATCTTGCAAATCGGGCGTCGCCCATTTCCGGGCGCCCAGTTCGCCCTGAGGACCACCGGAGGGGGCATGGCCTCGATCTACGATCAGCGCTCCAGGCTCCGCTTCGAGACGCTGGAACGTGATACCTCTCCCGACGGCCGATGCAGGATCTCCGTCTCCCTCGAGTGGTCCGGGGGACTCGTGTTCCGGGGAAGCGCCGAAGGGACAACCACGCTGGAGGGAGAGACCCGGACCGCGGCCCTCGCCACGGTGCGGGCGGCGATCGAGGCCACCGAGGAGCGCCTCTCCCTCACCCTCATGGGGGTGAAGGCGATCCGGGCCTTCGACGCCTGGGTCGTCATCGTCTCGGTCCGGGCCGAGAGCGACGAGAAGGAGTACAATCTGATCGGGGCCCACGCCTGCCCCGAGGCCCAGACCACCCGAGGGGCCGTCCTGGCCGCCCTCGACGCCACGAATCGGATCCTCGAGCGGTACATGCTCGGCGCCTGAGCCCCGGTCGCCGTCAGCCCGCCTCCCTCGGGGGTCCACCCGCCTCGGGCCGATAGGGCTGCCAGATCCCCGGCCGCACGGGGACCCACACCACGGCCGGCGGCCGACCGCCGCCCCTCCCGCCGAACAGGGGCACGCCTTCGTGCTCCCCGACCCGTTCGATCGCTCCGCATTCCAGCCCCGTCTCCTCGCCGGACTTCCGGTAGGCGCGGCCGTCGTGATCGATGGGGGCGTCTCCGGTGAACCAGGCGCGCTCTCCGGCGTACGCGCCCGCGAGGACGATTCCCGGCCCCAGCTCGCGGAGGGACACGGCACGGCGCCCCACGAGGGTGTCCCCGCGGGCCGTCACACGCACCTCCACGGCAACGCCGGTGGCCAGGCAGAGGGTGACGGGCGGGGCGGCCGGGCGGTCGCGCGCCCCTCCCCGCTCCACCACCACCGTGTCGGGCGGCGGCGCCGGGATGCGCACGGTGTCGGGCTCGGAGCGCTCGAGGAGCTCCGCCCGGCAGAGTCCACCCCGGATGGGACAGACGGCCACTGACGCCAGGAGGCCCGCCTTGCGGCTCCGGTAGCGTCCCGCGTTCTCGCCGTGGTTGAGCCCCAGAACGTAGCCACCGATGCGGACGCCGCCCACGTCGACCTGGGCGCCCAGGTTCACGTCGAATCCGTTGTAGTCGCCGACGAGGTTGACGACGGCCGTCTCGCCGACCCGGGCGTGGACCGCGCCCCCGAAGAACCACCCTCCGGAAGAATCGGGGCCGTACCAGTCGTCCAGACCTTCGCCACCGCTGAAGATCCCGCCCCCTCGACCCAGGGTCAGCGTGACGTCGTGGGTGGGCAGGAGCCGGGTGTCGAACCCCGGGAGCACGGCGGAGGCGACCAGGTAGGGGGACCAGACGGTGTTCACGTCGCCCTTCCCGGCGTAGGACTCCCTCAGCCGACGGTCCGGAAAGCCCAGGCGGCCGGGCTGAAAGTCGATCCGGGGATCCGCGTCGTCGAAGGAGGGGGCGCTCACGAACCGGAGACCGCCGGCCAGCCCGAAGCCCCCGCTCGGCCCCGGCCGCAGGAGGAGGAGACGGCCGAAACCGCCGGCCATCGTTCCCCCGCTGTTCTCGTCGGCGAAGCTCTGGAAGGTGGCGCCGGCCTCGATCCGGTCGAAGAGGCCCACGGCCAGGGACACGTCCGAATTCCACTGGTCCACCGGGGGACCCGTGCCCACGGCGTCTCCGGCCTCGTCCACCACGGCGTCCCCGTCCACGTCGAGAGCGAATCCCGAGTACGTGGCCGTGGCCGCGAGGTGGGGCAGGACAGAAGCCACCGGCACGTCCCAGAGCCCGGACCCGTACCGGAGGGTGGAGGGCATCTTCGTGGACTGGGCCCGGGCGCCCGCGACGAGGAAGAGGGGGAGGGCCACAGCCACGCACCCCGCCCGTACGCCGCTGCGGAAGGCGCCGGTCCCGGAGCCCACGGCGGCTATCCTTCCCCGACCGCGTCGGCCAACGCGTTCACGGCCCGGTCGATCCCCGCCGCGTCCACGTCCCGGTGGGTCACGGCCCGGAGGCGCCGCGGCCCGAACCGGATCAGCAGCACGCCCCGGTCCTCCAGAGCGTCGAGGACGAGGTCCCCGTCGATCTCTTCTCCGGTGATCTCCACGAAGACGATGTTCGTCTCCGGCGCCGCCGCGTCGATCCCCGGGATCTCGGCCACCCCCCGGGCCAGCCGCCGGGCGTTCTCGTGGTCCACACCCAGGCGGTCCAGGGGGTGCTCCAGGGCGTGAAGCCCGGCGGCGGCCAGAACGCCGCTCTGTCGCATCCCCCCGCCGAAGCGGCGGCGAACCCTCCACGCCGCCCCGATCACCTCCCCGGATCCGGCGAGCACGGAGCCCACGGGCGCGCCCAGTCCCTTGGAGAGCGAGACCATCACCGTGTCGGCCGGCTCCGCCAGCTCGGCCAGCTCCGCTCCCGTCGCCACCGCCGCGTGCCAGAGACGGGCGCCGTCGAGGTGGATCGCAAGTCCGCGCTCGGCGGCCACCGACCGGATCCGCCGCTGCTCGTCGAGGGGGTGCACCCGACCCCCGGAGGCGAGGTGCGTGTTCTCCAGGACCACGGCCGAGGTCCGGATCACGTAGGGGGACGCGGGTCGTATCGCCGAGCGCACCTCCGGGGCCGTCAGGAGTCCGTCGGCGGTGGGAACCGGCCGGAGCTGCAGGCCGCTGAGACGGGCTGCCGCCCCCTCCTCGTAATGAAAGACGTGGGCGCCGGCCTCGAGCACCACCTCGGTCCCGGGCTCGGCCAGGACGGCGAGGGCCGCCTGGTTGGCCATGACCCCGCTGGGAAAGAAGAGGGCCCGCTCCTTCCCCAGGAGCTCGGCCACCCGCTCCTCGAGGCGCCGGGTTGTCGGGTCCCCGTCGAGGAGGTCGTCGGCGACTTCCGCCTCGGCGATCGCGGCCCTCATCTCCGCAGTGGGCCGGGTCACCGTGTCGCTCCGGAGGTCCACCACCGAAGCGGTCACGGACGGCCCCATCCCGGTCCATCCACCGCCTCACCGCCGGCCCTCAACCCTCGGATCCCCCTCCCACCTCCTCTTCGACGCGGCCCAGGCGTCTCCCGATCGAGACGACCCACCCCAGGACGAGCACCCAGGCCAGGGCGTAGGCGATGAAGACGTGGGCATAGGGCCGCAGGCTCTGCCGGGCCACCTCGCCCGCGCCCGCGGGGATCGTCTGGGCCAAGGCAGCGGCCGGGTCGCCCACGGCGAGGAGCCCACCTGCGACGACCAGGGCGAGCACGAGACGGATCACTGGGATCTCCCGGTGTGGGCCAGCGCGTGGAGAGGCCGGCGCCCCAGCCGCTCCACGGCGTAGCGGAGCAGGAATAGGCCGAGGAAGAGAAGCGTCAAGGCACCGAGCCCCGTGAAGAGGGTGGAGAGCATGTCCGGGTGAAGCGTCGGCCCCTCGGCCTTCATGACCACGGGCTCGGGGTGCAGCGAGCGGAACCACACCACGCTCACGTGGATCAGCGGGATGTCCACGGCGCCCACGATTCCCACCACGGCGGCGAGCTTCTTTCCCCGCTCCGGGCTCTCTACGGACCGCCGCACCATGAAGTAGCCCAGGTAGATGAACCAGAGGAGGAGGGTGAGCGTCAGACGGGGCTCCCACGTCCACCAGGTTCCCCAGGCGATCTTGCCCCAGAGGGGGCCGGTGAGGAGCACCACCGTGGTGAACACCATCCCCCCCTCGGCGGCGGCGACGCCCGCCGCGTCCAGCCGGTCGTCGCCGAGCCAGAGGTAGACCGCGCCGGTGAGCGCCACGATCCCGAAGGCGAGGAACGCCACCCAGGCGGCGGGAACGTGGATGTAGAAGATGCGCTGCACCACGCCCATCGTCGCCTCGGTGGGCACCCAGTAGAAGACCTGCCAGTGCAGCAGTCCGACCAGGGCGACACCGAGGGCCGACAGCACGGTCCCGCTCCAGCGCAGCTTCGCCAGGCTCACGTCTCCTCCACGACGAACCGAAAGAGTACCGCCCCCACCGCCAGCGCGACGAGAGCGAAGGCCGCCAACATCTTCAAGTTTCCCGCCACCTCCGCAAGGGGGCGTCCCGCCATCACCCGAGAGGTTGCCGAGGCGCCGTAGACGACCACGGGCACCAGGACGGGAAAGACGAGGATCGGCAGCAGGGTTTCCCCCATGGTGGACTGGGCGGACACGGCACTGAAGAGGGTCCCCACCGCCACGAACCCCAGAATGCCCAGGGCGAGGACCGCGCCCAGCACCCATACGTTACCGCCGATCCCCAGGTCGAAGAAGAGCCAGAAGATCGCCACGATCCCCGCCGTCACCAGGAGAAGGAGCACGTAGTTCGACGTGACCTTGGCCAGGAAGAGCGCGTCCCGGGGGATCGGGCTCAGGACGAGGCCCCGGAGCGCGTCCTCCTCCTCCTCCAGGTGGAAGGTCCGACCCAGCCCCAGGAGACCGCCGAAGACCACGGTGAGCCAGATGAGCCCCGGGGCCACGTCCCGGGGACGCACCGCGGTCCAGTCCAGGGCGTAGTTGAAGAGGATCGCCACGAGGACGGCGAACGCCGCCATGGCGGCCAGCCGCTCCCCGCTCCGGAGCTCGACGAGGAGATCCTTCCAGACGACGGCACCGAGTTGCCGGAAGTATCGCCTCATGACGGGGCGGCCGTCCTTCGGCCCCCGGGATCCCCGGCCGAGCCGCTCCACCGACTCCGTCGGCCCGTCCTCATCCGGCCGTCTCCACGATCTTCCGGTAGCGGGCCTCGAATGCCACCGGGTCCGCTCCGTCCCGCTCCCCCAGATACGCCAGCCGTCCCCGCACCAGCACCGCCACCCGGTCCGTGAGCTCCAGGCCCTGGGTGAGGTTGTGGGTCACGAGGACGACCGTCCTCCGTCCGTCCTTCAGCTCCGCCAGGACCTCGCGGAGGAGGGCCGCGGCATGGGGATCCAGCCCCGTGTACGGCTCGTCCAGCAAAACGATCTCCGGGTCGTGGAGGAGGCATCGGGCCAGGGCCGCCCGCTGGCGCAGGCCCCGCGAGAGACGCCCCACCTCGGTTCCCGACCGGTCGCCCAATCCCAGGCGGGTGAGCCGCTCCGGGATCCGGCGGCCCAGGTCCGGCAGGTCGAAGAGCCGGCCGTAGAAGCGGAGGTTCTCCTCGACGGTCAGATGCCGGTAGAGAAAAGTGCGGTGCGAGAGGACCCCGATCCGGCCGTGACGGGCCGGGTCGGCGGCCCGGAGCGTGTCGCCCCGGACCCGCACCTCCCCCTCGGTGGGCCGGAGCCCGCCACCCAGCATGGCGAGAAGGGTCGTCTTGCCTGCCCCGTTCGGGCCGAAGAGGGTGAGGAGCTCGCCCTCGCGGAGAGCGAGGGAGACGCCGTCCACCGCCCGTACCGGCCCGAAATCCCGGACCAGGCCCCGGGCCTCCAGGACGGGCTCGGCTCCCGCGGCGTTCGGCCGAGCCCCACCGCCGGCAGGGCCGGACACCGCCCTACCCCTCCTCGACCTCGCCCGCCCCGACCTCCGCCCGGTCCGCCCGGGCGAGGGGAGCGCCGCACCGGCCGCAGAACCGGCTTCCGGCGGGATTGACGTGGGCGCACGCCCGGCAGGTCGTCCCCTCCCGGAGGCCGCTGCGGATCCTGGCGATCTCCGCCTCCAGGGAATCGATCTCCCCGGGTGCCTCCTCGGTCTCGCCGACCCCGTCTCCAGAGGGGACCTCCGCGGCTCCCTCCTCCTCCAGGAGGGCGAGGGCGTCCCGGGCGAGCTCACCCCGGAGACGACGGTAGTCCGTCTCGTCCAGCTTCCCGGTGGCGAAGTCGTACTCGGCGTCCCGGAGCGCCCCCAGCGCCACCCGCCGTCGATGCTCCAGCTCCGCCTTGCCCGGATCGTCGTCGTCGACCTCGAGGGGCGCCTCGAGCCCCTTCACCAGGGGGTGGAGGATGAAGAGGACCACGGCCGCGGCCAGGAGACCACCGGCCAGCAGGAGGGGCAGCTCTCCGGACACCGGCGCCTCAGCCCGGAGCGGCCGTCTTCTCGAGGCGCCGACCGCCGGAGGCCACCTCCGCGCCCGACATCCGCCGGGGCGGCGGAGGCCAGAGGGCGATCAGGGTGCCCACCGTGAGGAGGAGCCCGCCGTACCAGATCCAGCTCACCAGCGGCTTGATCAGGATCTCGAAGGTCACCCGCTGGGAGCCGGGATCGTTGGAGATCGCCCCGCCGAGGTCGGGAACGTCGGCCAGGATCATGTAGAGGTCCTCGAAGAAGGTGGAGTGGATCCCCACCTCGGTGGCCACCATATCGATGGCCTGATACTGGCGCTTCTCGGTCGTGTATCCGCCCAGGGCCTCGCCCTCCCTGGACACGGAGAGCAGCGCCACCGCCTGCCAGACCGTGTTGCCCACCCGCTGGGTCGTCGAGATCCCCTCGTAACGCAGGGTGTAGGCGTGCCCGAAGGGGGAGGCGATCCGGATCGTGTCGCCGGGGTTCGCGGTCTGACGGACCGTCTGGTTGAAGGCCGAGCCGGCGAAGGCCATGAAGATCACGACGATGGCGGCGTGGACGATGTAGCCACCCCAGCGGCGCCGGTTCCGTCCCACGAGGTTGATCAGGGCGGGTCCGAGGCCCTCCCCCTGGATGCGGGCCCGGGCCTTCGTGCCCTTCCAGAACTCGCGGGCGATGATCGTCAGGACGAAGGCCCCGATGGCGAAGGTGGCCACCGCCATCCAGTCCCGGACTCCTAGGATCAGAAATCCTACCGCGACCCCGGCTCCCACCGACCCGGGAAGCGCGAAGTTCTTGCGCAGGTTCCGCTTCGACGCCTTCCTCCAGGCGATGACGGGGCCGATCCCGGCCAGCGCCAGGAGGACGAGGCCGATCGGCACGTTCACCCGGTTGAAGAAGGGCGGGCCCACGGAGATCTTCTCGCCGGTCAGCCCCTCGGTGATGAGGGGAAAGAGCGTTCCCCACATCACGGCGAACGCCGCGCCCAGGAGGATCAGGTTGTTGAAGAGGAACGCTGACTCCCGGGAGAGGAACGACTCGATCTGGTTCTCGCTCTTCAGCCCGGGGAGGCGCCAGAGCACCAGGATCACACCCACGGCCAGGACGAAGCCCATGAAGCCCAGGAAGATGAAAGAGATCGTCTTGTTCTGGGCGAAGGAGTGGACCGACTCGATGAGCCCCGAGCGGGTCAGGAAGGTGGCGAAGATCGTCATGAGGAAGGTCAGGATCACCAGCCCCATGTTCCAGACCTTCAGCATCCCCCGGTTCTCCTGGATCTGGATCGAGTGGAGGAACGCCGTGGCGGTGAGCCAGGGCAGGAGCGAGGCGTTCTCCACCGGGTCCCAGAACCAGTAGCCGCCCCAGCCCAGCTCCTCGTAGGCCCAGCGCATGCCGAAGAGGATCCCGTTGGAGAGGAAGAACCACGACATGAGGGTCCAGCGCCGGGTCACCACGATCCAGCGGGAGTCGAGCCGCCCGCTCAGGAGCGCCGAGAGGGCGAAGGCGAAGGGCACGGTGAAGGCCGTGAACCCCAGGTAGAGCGTGGGCGGGTGGATCGTCATCCAGTAGTTCTGGAGCTGGGGATTCAGCCCCCGCCCGTCGGCGGGGGTGAACTCCAGGCGCTCGAAGGGATTGACCTCGGCGAAGAGGAGGACGATGAGGAAGAAGGAGGAGATCGCCAGGAGCGTGCCCGTGACGTAGGGCATGAACTCCCGGTTCTTCTTCCGGTTCGTCCACACCGCAATCGACGAGAAGAACGCGAGCAGCAGCGCCCAGAAGAGGAGCGATCCCCGCTGTCCCGCCCAGAGGCCGGCCACCTTGAAGAAGGTGTCCAGGTTCCGGTTGGAGTAGTTGGCCACGTACCAGTACTCGAACCGGTCGCTCAGGAAGGCGTCGATGACGCCGAGGGAGGCGAGGAGGAGGAGGAAGGTGAGGGCGTAGACGCTCCGCTCCCCCGAGAGGACCAGGTCGCCCCTACCCTTCCGGCCCCCCGCGTACGCCAGGACCATCCCCCAGATCGCCACCGGAAGGGCGATCCAGAGGGCGATCTCGCCCAGGTACGTCACCCGCGGAGCTCCTCGGGCGAGGCCTCGTAGCGGCTACCGCACTTGGTGAGGACGGTGGTCGCTTCGAAGACCCCGTCCCGGCGAAAGCGGCCCTCCAGGACCACCTCGGCGTCCTCGGTGAAGGTGTCGGGCAAGATCTCCCGGTACACCACCGGGAAGCTCACCTCCTCGTGCTCCAGATCCCGGACCACGAAGCGGTGGACGAGCTCGCCCTCTCCCTTTCGATAGGAGGCGGGCACGACCTTACCGCTCACCTTCACCCCCACCTCGTGGAAGGAAGGGTCGTCGGCCACCTTCGCCACCAGCTCGGTGGGCGTGAGATAGTAGACCATCGTCTCGCTCACGCCGGTCCAGACCAGGTAGGTGACCACCAGGGCCACGCCCACGAGGCCGACCAGAAAACGCCCGTTCTTGTTCATGACTCTCTGTCGCGTCCCACGGGTTGCGTTGCGCCCCCTCGGGGGCCGCCCACGAGGGGCCCGGGCCGGTAATATAGCGGGAAGCGACTCCGGGTGAACCCGCTCCCGGCCTCGTGGGTCACCCGCGCCCGCGGTGCTCCCGCGCCCGGTCGAGGGCCCACGCCGCCGCGTCCTCGGGAACCGAGAAGCGGGGGAGCTCGAGGCCGTCGATCGGGGGGCGTCCCAGGAGCGCCACCTCCCGGCCCATCTTCCGCCCCAGGGCGATCTCGGAGAGGGTGCCCCAGCTCCCCCCCACCGCCACGACCGACTCACCGGCCCGGACGACCAGGGCGTTGCGCGCCTCGTCCATCCCCGTGGGTAGGGGGATCTCGATCCAGGGGTTGGCGTCCTCGCCCCGGAGACCGGGAAGGATTCCCACCGTCGAGCCGCCGGCCCGGGCGCACCCCCGGGCGGCCGCCTCCATCACCCCTCCGAGGCCACCGCAGACCACAGCCGCCCCGGCCTCGCCGAGGGCCCGTCCCAGGGCCTCGGCCAGATCGGCCTCTTCCGCCGAGGCCCGGCCGGCTCCGATCACGGCGATCCGGAGCGGGCGGGGCGTGCCGCTCAACGGTCCTCGGCCCAGTGGCGCGCCGCCCGGACGGCCCGACGCCACCCCGCCAGGAGACGCTCCCGCTCCTCGGTCCCGAGGGCCGGCGAGAAGACCCGGGCCTCCTCCCCCGACTCGAGGAAGTCGCCGGCGTCCTCCCAAACCCCCCGGGCCAGCCCCGCCAGGCCGGCCGCTCCCAGGGCGGTGGTCTCGACCAGGGCCGGGCGGCGCACGGGAAGCCCCAGGATCCCGGCCTGGAACTCCATGAGCCAGTCGTTCTGTGCCGCTCCGCCGTCCACCCGGAGCTCCCGGGCCTCCACCCCCGAGTCCGCCTCCATGGCGTGGAGGACGTCGGCGGTGGAGTACGCCATCGCCTCCAGGGCCGCCCGGACGACGTGGGCCCGGTCCGTGCCCCGGGTGAGCCCGACGATCGTGCCCCGGGCCTCCGGCTCCCAGTGGGGCGCCCCCAGCCCCACGAACGCCGGGACGAAGTAGACGTCGTCGTTGCCGCCCACGTCCCGGGCCAGGGCCTCCGAGTGGGCGGCGGCCTCCAGGAGCTCCAGCTTGTCCCGGAGCCACTGGATCGCCGCCCCCGCGACGAAGATCGAGCCCTCCAGGGCGTAGGCGGGGCCGCCCCGCTCGTCGCACGCCACGGTGGTCAGGAGCCCGTGCTCGGAGCGCACCACCTCGCCGCCCGTGTGAAGGAGCAGGAAGGCCCCCGTGCCGTAAGTGTTCTTGGCGAGGCCGGGCTTCCAGCACCCCTGCCCGAAGAGGGCGGCCTGCTGGTCTCCGGCGATCCCCGCCACGGGTAGCTCGATCCCCAGGGCGTCGCCCGAGGTGATACCGAACTCCCCGCTGCTCTCCCTCACCTCGGGCAGGAGGGGACGGGGCACCCCGAAGAGGTCGAGGAGGTCGTCGGCCCAGTCCCTGCTCTCCAGGTCGTAGAGGAGGGTCCGGGAGGCGTTGGTGTGGTCGGTTGCGTGGAGGGCGCCCCCGGTGAGCCGCGCCACGAGCCACGAGTCGATCGTCCCGGCCGCCAGGTCCCCCGCTTCGGCCCGCTTCCGCAGCTCGGGCCGGTTCCGGAAGAGCCAGGTCAGCTTCGTGCCGCTGAAGTAGGGATCGAGGACGAGCCCGGTTCGCTCCCGGATCTCCGGCTCCTTCCCCTCCTCCTTCAGGCCCCTGCAGATCTCGGTGGTGCGCCGGTCCTGCCAGACGATGGCCCGGTGGACCGGCTCGAGGGTCTCCCGGTCCCACACCACCACCGTCTCCCGCTGGTTCGTGATCCCCACCGCCTCCAGCCGCGCCTCACCGGCCGCCCCCTCGATCGCCTCCCCGGCGACCCGGCGGGTCACCTCCCAGATCTCCGCGGCGTCGTGCTCCACCCAGCCCGGCCGCGGGAAGTGCTGGGTGAACTCGGAGTACGCCCGGCCCAGCACCCGGCCGTCCCGGGCGATCACCAGGGCCGTGGAGCCCGTGGTCCCCTGATCGAGGGCCAGCACCGCCGGGATGGAGCTCACGGGTTCTCCTCGGCGGTGGCCCGGGCCGAGTCCCGGGCCGCCGGGGAAGCCGACTCCTCCCCCACCTCCCCGAGGAGAGCGGCGATCGCCACGTCGTAGGGCGGACGGAGGATCCCGCCGTCGGTGACGAAGGCGGTGACGAGATGCGCGGGGGTGACGTCGAAGGCCGGGTTCCACACGCCGGCCTCCCGGGGCGCCGTCTCCCGGCCGGAGATTCCCCGCACCTCCTCGGGGTCCCGCTCCTCGATGGGAATCTCCCCGCCCGACGCGAGCCGGGGGTCGAAGGTGGAGCGGGGCGCGGCCACGTAGAAGGGAAGTCCGTGATGCCGGGCCAGGATCGCCAGGGCGTAGGTCCCGATCTTGTTGGCCACGTCTCCGTTGGCCGCGATCCGGTCCGCGCCCACGATCACCGCCCGGACCTTCCCCTCCTTCATCAGGGCTCCGGTGGCGAGGTCGGTGACCACCGTGGCCTCCACGCCCCCCCGGGTGAGCTCCCACGCGGTCAGGCGCGCCCCCTGGAGGAAGGGCCGCGTCTCGCTGGCGAAGACGCGGACGGCCCGCCCCCGGGCCTTCGCCTCGTAGAAGGGGGCCAGGGCGGTTCCGAGCCCGCCGGTGGCCAGGGCCCCGGCGTTGCAGTGGGTGAGCACGCCCTCACCGGCGGGGGGGAGGAGGTCGAGCCCCGCTTCCCCGATCCTCCGGCACATCGCCGCGTCCTCCTCGGCGATCGCCTCGGCCTCGTCCCGGAGAGCCCGGGCGGCTTCTGCGGGCTCGGCGCCGGACTCCAGGGCCTGGACGAAGGTCCGCCCCGACCGCTCCAGGGCCCAGCCCAGGTTCCGCCCCGTGGGCCGGGCGCTCTCCAGGGAGTCCCGGAGTTCGGTGAGGCGGTCGTCCAGGGTCTCCCCGTCCCCCCCGGCCTCCTCCACCGCCCGGGCCATCCCCAGGGCCAGGCCGAAGGCGCCGGCGATCCCGATCGCCGGCGCGCCCCGCACCTTCATCTCCCGGATCGCCCGGGCGACCTCCTCGGCGCTCTCCAGGCGTAGGTAGCGCTCCTCGGCGGGCAGCAGGGTCTGGTCCAGGAGCTCGACGGCCCTGCCGTCGGCGCTCCAGCGGACCGGCCGGGGGATCCGGGACTCCGGGGTGTGGCTCATCGAGCCTCCTCACGGATCCGATCGCGGTGCCACCCGCCCCCGAAGTCGTAGGGCCGTCCCGCCCGGTGCAGGAGCTCCACCAGGAGGGGCACCGAGAGGCCCACCACCGCCGAGTAGTCGCCGTCGATTCCCGCGACCAGTGCCGCGCCCCGCCCCTGGATCCCGTAGGCGCCGGCCTTGTCCAGGGGCTCGCCGGTGGCCACGTAGCTCCGGGCCTCTTCCTCGCCGAAGGGCCGGAAGCGGACCTCCGTGGACCGGACTCCGGAGTGGAGGGATCCACCGGGACTCGCCAGGGCCAGGGCCGTCGCCACCCGGTGCGACCGTCCCGCCAGCCGGAGGAGCATCGCCACCGCCGCCTCGTCGTCTTCGGGCTTCTCCAGGACCTCTTCATCGAGGATCACCACCGTGTCCCCCGCCAGGACCAGCGACTCCCGCTCCCCGGCGGCCACCGCCGAGACCTTCTCCCGGGCCAGGCGCTCGGCGTACTCCTCGGGGTCCTCCCCCGGGCGGCGCGACTCGGGGATCCGAGGGTGGCGGACCGTGAAGTCGAGGCCGAGGGAATCGAGGATCTCGGCCCGTCGAGGAGACGCCGACGCCAGCACGATCGAGGGGCCGGGCCTCATCGCTCCAGGATCAGCGTCACGGGCCCGTCGTTCACCAGCTCCACGTCCATCATCGCCCCGAACTCCCCGGACGCGACCTTCCCCGGGGCGCGGCTCCGGACCGCCTCGATGAAGGCCTCGTAGAGGGGCACCGCCACCTCCGGATCGGCGGCTCCCAGGAAGCTGGGCCGCCGTCCCTTCGAGGTGTCCCCGTAAAGGGTGAACTGGCTCACCACCAGCACCTCGCCCTCCACGTCCCCGAGGGAGAGGTTCATCCTCCCCTCCTCGTCGGCGAAGACCCGGAGCCCGACCACCTTGTCGGCCATCCACATCACCGCGTCCTCGTCGTCCTCCCGGCCGATCCCCACCAAGAGGAGGTGGCCCCGACCGATCTCCCCCACGATCTCACCGGCCACCCGGACCGACGCCCGGCGGACCCGCTGGAGGACGACCCGCATCTCAGGACCGGGATCCGGCGCCGGGGGAGGGGATGCGCGACCGCGGGATCAAGGCCTCACTCCACCGTGACGCTCTTGGCCAGATTGCGCGGCTGGTCCACGTCGCAGCCCCGGAGCACCGCGATGTGGTAGGCCAGGAGCTGGAGGGGGATCGTGGAGAGGACGGGCTGGAGGGCGGGCACGGTCTGGGGCACGCGGATCAGGTGATCCACCTTGCCCCGGAGCTCGTCGGTGCCGTCGCTCACCACGGCGATCACCCTCCCGTCCCTCGCCTTCACCTCCTCGATGTTGGAGACGACCTTGTGGTACACGGGATCCCGGGGCGCCAGGACGACCACGGGCATCTGCTCGTCGATGAGGGCGATGGGGCCGTGCTTCATCTCCGCCGCCGGGTATCCCTCGGCGTGGATGTAGCTCACCTCCTTCAGCTTCAGCGCCCCCTCCAGGGCCACCGGGAACTGGTACCCGCGGCCGAGATAGAGGAAGTTCGGCGCGTCCTCGAACCTCCGGGCCAGCTCGAGGAGCTCGTCCTCCAGGCCCAGGACCTCCTCCACCTGCCCTGGGAGCTGCCGCAGGGCCTGGACCAGGTTCCTCCCTTCCAGGATCGAGAGGTTCCGGCGTCGGCCGAGGTAGAGGGTGAAGAGGGCGAGGGCGACGATCTGGCTCGTGAAGGCCTTCGTCGACGCGACCCCGATCTCGGGTCCGGCGTGGAGGTAGATCCCGAAGTCGGTCTCCCGGGCGATCGTGGACCCGACGACGTTCACGATCCCCATGGTTCCGACGCCCCGGTTCCTCGCCTCCCTGAGCGCCGCCAGGGTGTCGGCGGTCTCCCCGGACTGGCTGATGGCCATGACCAGGGTGCCGTCCTCCAGCACGGGATTCCGGTAGCGGAACTCCGAGGCGTACTCCACGTCCACCGGGATCCGGGCCAGCTCCTCCAGCATGTACTCGCCGATCAGGCCGGCGTGCCAGCTCGTTCCGCACGCGGTGATCACGATCCGCTCGACGGCGGCCAGCTCCTCGTCGCTCAGTGTGACGCCCCCCAGACGGGCGTCGCCCTCCTCCTCGAGGAGCCTGCCCCGCATCACGTCCCGGAGCGAGCTGGGCTGCTCGTGGATCTCCTTCAGCATGAAGTGGGCGTAGCCGCCCTTCTCGATCGCCTCCAGGTCCCACGTCACCTCGTGGACTCTCCGGCTCACCGCCCCGCGCTCCAGGTGGAAGGTCCGGTAGCCGTCCCGGTTGAGGACCGCGTAGTCCCCGTCGTCCAGGTAGACCACTTCCCGGGTGTGGGAGACGACCGCGGCGGCGTCGGAGCCCACCAGGTAGGTCCCGTCCTCGCCGATCCCCAGCAGGAGCGGGCTCCCGTTGCGGGCCACCACGACCTTGCCGGGGTCCCGGCTCGACACCACGGCGATCCCGTAGGTCCCCTCCACCTGGAGGAGCGCCGCGGCCACGGCGTCCTCCAGGGTCTGGTTCTCCTCGAAGGCCTCCTCCACGAGATGGGCCACCACCTCCGTGTCGGTCTCGCTGCTGAAGGCGTGGCCCAGCTCCAGGAGCTTCCTCCGGAGGACCGACGAGTTCTCGATGATCCCGTTGTGCACCAGCGCCACGTCGCCGGTCTCGGTGAGGTGGGGGTGGGCGTTGGCCTCGTTGGGGCTTCCGTGGGTGGCCCAGCGGGTGTGGCCGATCCCCACCGTGCCCGGGGGCATGTCGGCCCGGGCCGCGCCTTCGAGCTCGCAGAGCTTGCCGGCCCGCTTGACGGTGCCGAGGGTCCCGTCCTCGGACACCACCGCGATCCCGGCGGAATCGTATCCCCGGTACTCGAGCCGTCGGAGACCCTCGAGGAGGATCGGTCCCGCCTCCTCGGCTCCGACGTATCCGACGATTCCGCACATCTACGACGCTCCTCGCTTCGCTGTCCCGACCCGAGGTGTCGCGCCTCCGCAACATCGTCGAGGCGCAGCACCCGGTCCGGGGAAACCCGTTGCCGCCTTCTTCATCGTACCCCCTCGAGGAGCTCTCGAGCCACCTCCACGAGCTCCCGGGCCTCGTCCTCCGTCGGCGCTTCGGCGATGAGGCGCACCACGGGCTCGGTGCCCGACGGGCGCACGTGGAGCCACGCCTTCTTCCGGGGCCAGCTCGCGCGGAGCCCGTCCTGGCGGTCCCGTTCCGGCGCCTCGAGCGCCTCGTCCAGGGCCCCGTACGCCTCCTTCATCGCCTCCCGGGGAAAGGCGAGCTTCTCCTTCACGATCGCGTATCCCGGCCAGCGGCCGGCCAGCTCCGAGAGGGGGGCCTCCTCCTCCAGGAGGTGCTGGAGGACGAGCGCCGCGCCCACCGGGGCGTCCCGGGTGTGGTGGAGGGCGGGAAAGATCACCCCACCGTTGCCCTCGCCGCCGAAGACCGCGTCCTCTTCCTGCATACGTCGTACCACGTTGATCTCCCCCACGGGAGCCCGCACCAGGGCGCCCCCTCGCTCCCGGACCACGTCCTCCACGACCTGGCTGGTGGAGAGGTTCGTCACCACCGTGCCCGGCGTCCGCTCCAGGACCACGGCGGCGGCCAGGGCCAGGGTGAGGTCCTCGCCCATGGGAGCGCCGGTCTCGTCCACGAGGGAGAGGCGATCCACGTCGGGGTCCACGGCGAGCCCCACGTCGGCGTCGCTCTCCCGGACCAGCTCCCCCAGGGCCTCGAGGTGCTCGGCGGCGGGCTCCGGATCCCGGGGAAAGCGGCCGTCGGTCTCGAGCCCGATGCCGGCCATCCGGCAGCCCAGGGCCTCTAGGAGCCGGGGCATGATCACCCCCCCGGCCCCGTGTACGCAGTCCAGGGCCACCCGGAGCTTCCGCTCCCGGAGACCCTCCACGTCCACCTCCCGGAGGGAGAGGATCCGGTCCACGTGGGTCGCCACCGCCTCCCGGTCCTCCTCCACCTCGCCGAGCCGGTCCCAGGGCGCCCGGGGCGGATCCTGGGAGGCCCGGAAGCGGTGGAACGCCTCGGTGGCGTCCCCGTCCAGGAAGGTCCCCTCGGATCCGCAGAACTTGAGGGCGTTCCACTCGGCGGGATTGTGGCTCGCGCTCACCGCGATCCCGCCGGCGGCCTCCCGATCCTCCACCGCGAGGAGAAGCGTGGGCGTGGGCACGATCCCCAGCCGCACCACCTGGACGCCCACCGACTGGAGTCCCGCTGCCGCCGCCGCGGAGAGCATGGGGCCGGACGTCCTCGAGTCCCGGCCCAGGAGGACCGTGTCGCGCCCCGTCTCCTCGCGCAGAAACGCCCCGAACGAGGCGGCGAGGCCGGCCACGAGCTCCGGGGTGAGGGGGTCCCCAACCCGCCCCCGCACGCCGGAGACGCTCACCATGAGATCCGGGGGGAGCTCCAGGGGCATGTGCGCGGGACGAGGCTTGGAGGATCGGTGTCGGTACGCGGAAGGAACGAGGCGGTCGAATCACCCCGGGAAGGCTCCGGCAGAGTGCCGAGGGAGGGACCGCGCCCAGCCCGATCGAAGGTAGCCGGCCGGGGGCGAGGCCGTCAACGAGAGCCGCGGGTCCCCGCCGATCGGTCCCGGTGGCGGTCCCGCGGGTTGGCCCGGTAGATTCGCCCCCCCGCGGACCCGGACGAGCCGGATCCCGGCACTCCCGACGTTCCACAGCGAGGAAGAACCATGGCGAAGGCACTCGACGGCGACGGTCCCGGCCTCCGCTTCGGCACCCGGGCGATCCACGCGGGCCAGGAGCCGGACCCCGTCACCGGAGCGATCATGCCCCCGGTCTATCAGACCTCCACCTACGTGCAGGAGGGCCTGGGAGAGCCCCGCAGGGGTCCCCAGGGAGCGTACGATTACGCCCGGGTCACGAATCCCACCCGGGAGGCCCTGGAGGCCAACGTCGCGTCCCTGGAAGGCGGACGCCACGGGATCGCGTTCTCGGCCGGCCTCATGGCGATCGAGACCGTGGTCCAGCGCCTCTCGGCCGGCGAGCACGTGATCAGCGAGGAGAACACCTACGGGGGAACCGCGAGGATGTTCACCCGGGTCCTGGCTCGCCACGGAATCGAGTTCTCCTTCGTGGACACCCGGGACCCCGACGCCGTGCGCGAGGTGGTCCGCCCCGAGACCCGGCTCCTCCACGTGGAGACGCCCACCAACCCCCTGATGCGCCTGTGCGACCTCCGGACGATGGCGGAGATCGCCCACGAGGCGGGGGCCCTGCTCTGCGTGGACAACACCTTCGCCTCGCCCTACAACCAGCGCCCCCTGGAGCTCGGCGCCGACGTCGTGGTCCACTCCACCACCAAGTACATCAACGGTCACTCGGACCTCATCGGCGGGATCGTGGTGGTGGACGACGACGCCCTGGCCGAGGAGATCCGCTTCATCCGGAAGTCCACCGGCGGGGTGCCCGGCACCATGGACACCTGGCTCTGCCTCCGGGGCACCAAGACGCTCCACGTGCGCATGGATCGCCACAACGCCAACGGGACGGCGGTGGCCCGCTTCCTGGAGGGCCATTCCGCCGTGGGGGCCGTCCACTACCCGGGTCTCGAGTCTCACCCCCAGCACGAGCTGGCGAAGCGGCAGATGAGCGGCTTCAGCGGGATGCTCTCGGCCGAGCTCGCCGACGCCGACGCCGCCCGGGCCCTGGTGGAGCGCACCCGGGTCTTCGCCCTGGCCGAGAGCCTGGGCGGGGTGGAGTCCCTGATCTCGATCCCCTCCCTCATGACCCACGCCTCGGTGCCGAAGGAGCGGCGGGAGGCGATGGGGATCACCGACGGGCTGGTGCGGCTGTCGGTGGGGATCGAGGACGAGGCGGACCTGCTGGAGGACCTGGAGGGGGCGCTGGGGTAACACTCGTTGATGACACCCATGGTCCGAGGGTCGCGACTCCGGGCGGGCCGGCGGGGCCCGTGTTCCCCGCTCGCTCCCGGTCGTCCGGCGGCCCGCCCACGGCCCCCTCCCCACCCCGTTCGCCGCCTCCCGAATGGTCGCTCGGGGAACACGGGCCCCGCCGGCCCATCACGATCATCGGCGAAACCACCCCCGTACCGGTTCCGTAATGCCGACCACGTCCGCCCCGCCCTTCCGAACGGGAGATGAGAAGAGATGACCGACCAGGATCAGACGCCCGGCAGCGGGCCCGAGGAGCCGCAGGAACCTTCGTCCGAAACCGCGGGTGGGAGCGGCCCGGACGACGACCCCCAGGAAGCGACGGCCCGGCGGATCCTCACGGGGATCGCGCCCCGGGCCTGGGAGCACCCGGCGGACAAGGCGGCGCTCCAGGCGCTCCGGCGGGTCCCGGTCTTCGACGAGGTGCTGCGGAAGCTCTTCGGGTTCTTCGGCGAGAAGCCGATCCGCCTGGCCTTCCAGGCGAACGCGGTGCGGGTCACGCCGAAGCAGTTCCCCCGGGTCCACGAGCTCTACCAGGAGGCCCGGCGCACCCTTGACGCCGCGGAGGACTACCCGGTCTTCGTGTCCCAGACGCCGATCGTGAACGCGGGCGCCTACGGGATGAAAGAGCCCTTCATCATCCTGAACTCGGGGACGGTGAATCTCCTCGACGACGAGGAGCTGGCCTACGTCCTGGGCCACGAGGTGGGTCACATCCTGAGCGACCACGTCCTCTACCGCACCATGACGGTGCTCCTGATCCGCCTCGCCCAGATGGGATTCCCCCTGGTGGGGATCGCCGCGCGGGCGGTCCTGGTGGGCCTCCTGGAGTGGTACCGGAAGAGCGAGCTCTCCGCCGACCGGGCGGGCCTCCTCTCGGTCCAGGACCCCGACGTGGCCATGAAGAGCATGCTGAAGATGGCCGGGGGCGGCAGCCACGACGAGATGGACCTCCAGGAGTTCATCCGCCAGGCCGAGGAGTACCGGGAGGGGGGCGACGTGGCCGACCAGGTCTACAAGGTCCTGAACCTGGTCTGGACCACCCACCCCTTCTGGGTCCTGCGCCTCTCCGAGATTCGGAGCTGGATCGAGTCCGGCGAATACGACCGGATCGTCCGGGGTGAGTACGCCCGTCAGGACGAGCCGGACCCCGACTACCAGGAGGACCTGAGGGCGGCCGCCGAGGCCTATCGGGAAGGTGCCCAGGACTTCGTCGATCAGCTGGGAGGAGCGGCCCGGCGCATGGCCGAGCAGTTCATGGAGGGCTTTCGCCGCTGACGATCGGAAGGGCTCTCTTCCGGTGCTTTGACACTCCCGCAGGCCCGGTGTAGGCTTCCACCGCCATGCGGATCCTGATCGTGGGAAACGGTGGGAGAGAGCACGCCCTCCTCTGGAAGCTGAGCCGGGATCTGCCCGACGCGGCGTTCTACGCCACCCGCCCCAACGGCGGCATGGCGAGCGACTCCCGAACCGTGGATCTCGATCCCGGAGACGTCGGGGCCCTGGCATCGTGGGCCGAGGACGAGGCGATCGACCTGGCGGTGGTCGGACCCGAAGGGCCCCTGGCCGCCGGGTGCGTGGACAGGTTCCAGTCCCGGGGGATCCCGGCATTCGGTCCCACCTCCGGCGCGGCCCGAATCGAGGCGAGCAAGGCCTTCGCCAAGGACCTCATGGACGAAGTCGGCGTGCCCACCGCGGAATACCACACGTTCCGGGAGCTCGAGCCCGCGTTGAGCTGGATCCGGGAGCGGGGCGCGCCGATCGTCGTGAAGGCCTCGGGACTCGCCGGGGGGAAGGGATCCCTGGTCTGCGACACGGTGGCAGAAGCCGAGGAGGCGGCCCGGGAGATCATGGAGGAGGAGGTCTTCGGCGACGCGGGCGAGGTGGTGGTCGTGGAGGAGTTCATGGAGGGCGAGGAGCTCTCGGTCTTCGCCCTCACCGACGGCGAGAGCGCCGTTCCCCTGCTTCCCTCCCAGGACCACAAGCGCATCGGCGAGGGAGACACGGGGCTGAACACCGGTGGGATGGGCGCCTACGCCCCGGTGTCGATCGCCGGCCCCGCCCTCGCCGACGAGGTGCGGGAGCGAATCCTGCTGCCCACCCTGGAAGGCCTGCGGACAAGGGGCTCGCCCTTCCGCGGCCTCCTCTACGCCGGCCTCATGCTCACCGACGACGGACCCAAGGTGGTGGAGTTCAACTGCCGCTTCGGCGACCCCGAGGCCCAGGTCGTCCTCCCCCTCCTGGACGGCTCCCTGGCCGATCCGCTCCGGGCCGTGGCCGAAGGGGGGAGCCTCGAGGGGTGGACGCCCCGCTGGAAGGACGGAGCGGCCCTGATCACCGTCCTCGCCTCGGACGGGTACCCGGAATCGTACGAGACGGGCTACCCCATGGAGATCCCGGATGACCTCCGGGAGAACCCGGATCTCCTCCTCTTCCACGCCGGAACCCGCATGGAGGAGGACGGCCTCCGCACGTCGGGGGGCCGCGTTCTCGGGGTTACCGGGCTCGGGCCCACCCTCTCCGAGGCCGCCGCCCGGAGCCGGGAGGGCGCGATGAAGATCCACTTCCGGGGCAAGTACTTCCGCTCCGACATCGGATGGCGGGAGTTCGCCCGTGACGAGGAGGCACGCCCGTGATCGTCACGACGACCCCCNNGACCCCCGGCGTGGAAGGCAAGCCGGTCCGGGACTACCTGGGGATCGTCACCGGAGAGGCGATCATCGGCGCCAACATCTTCAAGGACATCCTGGCCGGGATCACCGACATCGTGGGAGGCCGGTCCGGCCAATACGAGAAGGCGCTGAGGAGCGCCCGGGAGGAGGCGATCCGGGAGATGGCCCGGGAGGCCGAGGGCAGGGGCGCCGACGCCGTGGTCGCCGTGGACATCGACTACGAGGTCCTGGGCGCGAAGAACGGAATGCTCATGGTCTCCGCCAGCGGGACGGCGGTGCGGCTCGAGTAGGGCCGCCACCTCCCGACGCATCGGCGGGGATCGGCCCGAAGCCCCCTCTCTCCCGTGCCCGAGCTGCCCGAGGTCGAGACGATCGTCCGGGGGCTACGCCCCCGGATCACCGACCGCCGCATCGACGCCGTCGAGGTCCAGCGGCCCGACGTCCTGGGTCAAGCCGAGGAGATCTTTCGCTCCCGGACGAAAGGTCGCGACGTGCAGGGCGTATCCCGTCGGGGCAAGAACGTGGTCGTGGAGCTGGACGGGGGAAGCGTGCTCCTCGTGAACCTGGGGATGACGGGCAGGCTGTTGGCGGATCCGCCGAGCACGGGGCCGGGAGCCCCGGGCCACCCCGCCGTGGAGATCCGCTTCGACGACGGAGGCCGCCTGGTCTACGACGACGTGCGACGCTTCGGCCGGCTCGACCTCTTGACGCCGGGCGAGTGGAGGGGGCGCAGCGCCTCCCTCGGGCGCGAGCCCCTCGCCGACGCCTTCGGGGTGGAGGACCTCTCCGACCTCCTGGCGGGCTCCCGCTCTCCCGTCCGCTCCTGGCTCCTGGATCAGCGCAGGGTGGCGGGGATCGGCAACATCTACGCCAACGAAGCCCTCTTCCGCGCCCGCATCCACCCCATGCGTCCCGCGCGCTCCCTGGAGCGGGCCGAAATCGGTCGGCTCCACGGAGCCCTCCGGGAGGTCCTCATGGAGGCGATCGCAGACGGAGGGACGACGATCCGGGACTACCGCGACGCCGAGGGAGAGGAGGGATCCTTCTCTCCGCGGCTCCTGGCCTACGGTCGGGAGGACGAGCCCTGCCCCCGGTGCGGCACGCCGATCCGACGCATCGTGTTCGGCAACCGCTCCGCCTTCCTCTGCCCCGGCTGCCAGGAGGAGTCCGGGGCCCGGGGAGGGGACGGCGCGCCGTGAGCCGGTCCCTCCTCGGTGCGGTCCTCCCCCTCCTCTTCCTCCTCTGCCTCGGGGCGCCGCTCCCCGTGGCGGGTCAGGCGCCCGAGTCCACCACCGCCCTCACCGGCGAAGCCCTGCCGGTGGTGGAGGAAACCCTGGAGAACGGGATGCGGATCCTCGTCCTCGCCCGTCCGGCGCCACCCACGGTCTCCTTCGTGGTCCGCTACGGCGTCGGGAGCGTGAACGAGAGGCTGGGAAACACGGGAATCGCCCATCTCCTCGAGCACCTCCTGTTCAAGGGCACGACCACGATCGGCACCCGGAACGTGAAGGCCGAGCGGGCGCTCTTCTCCAGGATGGACGCGCTGCAGGACTCGATCCTCCGGGAGGCCGGCCGGATCGGACCCCCCGGCCCGATTCCGCCCGGATCCGCGTGCTCCGCGACTCGATCCGGGTCCTGGAGGACAGCGCCCGCTCCTTCGTGGTGAGCAACGAGTTCGACGAGATCCTCTCCCGCAACGGATCCCGGAACCTCAACGCCATGACCACCGAGGAGGCGACGACCTACTACGTACAGCTCCCCGCCAACCGGGCGAAGCTCTGGTTCGTCCTCGAGGGCGACCGGATGACCAACCCCGTCCTCCGGGAGTTTTACGCGGAGCGGGACGTGGTGGCGGAGGAGCGGAGGAGCCGGGTCGACACGAATCCTGCGGGCCGGATGTACGAGACGCACATGGCCTCGGCATTCCGGGTGCATCCGTACGGCGTTCCGGTGATCGGCCACATGTCCGACATCGAGCAGCTCACCCGTCCCCAGGTCCGGGCCTACTACGAGCGGTACTACGGGGCCAGGAACGCCGTGGTGGCCGTCGTCGGAGCGGTGGAGCCGGATTCGATCCTGGCATGGGGGCACCGCTACCTGGGCCGGGCGCCCCGGGGGGAGGATCCGCCCGCGGTCCTGGCCCGGGAGCCCGCTCAGAGGGGCGAGCGGAGGACCGAGGTCGTCTTCGACGCCCGACCCCACCTCAAGATCGGCTGGAAGGTCCGGGACGTGTTCCACGAGGACACCCCGGCGCTCCTGATCCTCTCCTCTCTCCTCACGGGAGGGCGGACGTCCCGGCTCCACAGGCGCATGGTGCAGGAAGAGCGGGTGGCCACCTTCATCTCCTCCTCGATCGGTCCCGGAGACCTCCACCCCGGCCTCTTCACCGTGGACGCGTACCCCAGGGCCCCCCACGAGCCCGCCGAGCTCGAGGCGATCGTCTACGAGGAGCTCGAGCGCCTCGCCGAGACACCCCCCGATCTCCCGGAGCTCCAGCGGGTCCGGAATCAGCTCGAGGCGTCCCGGATCCGGCGGCTGAAGTCCAACTTCGGCCTGGCGTTCCAGCTCGCCGCCTCCGCGTCCCTCTTCGACGATTGGGCGGCGACGTTTCGCTATACCCGGCGTCTGCAGGAGGTGACACCGGAGGACGTCCGGCGGGTGGCCCGTCGCTACTTCCGGCCCGAGGACCGGACCGTGACCGTCCTGGTCACCGAGGAGCGCGGCCCGGAGGAGCGGCCGTGAGAGCCCCCGCCCACGTCCTCCTCCTCCTCGTGGCGGGGGGATCCCTGGCCGCCCAGGAGCGCCCCCCCGTAGGCCGGGAGGTCGTGGACACGCTCACCTTCCCCACCCTCCGCTTCCAGCCTCCCGAGGTCGAGGAGCGGCGCCTGTCCAACGGGGTCCTGGTGCTCTACATGGAGGACCGGACCCTGCCCCTGGTCGACGTCTACGCCCGCTTCAAGGGCGGCTATGGGCTCTTCGACCGGGAGCGCTACGCGGCGGCCACCGCCGTGCCCGCCCTCATCCGAAACGCCGGCACCGCGACCCTGCCCCCCGATTCCGTGGACGAGCTGGTGGAGTTCTACGCCCTCTCCACCACCTTCGGCACCGCGGGCGGGAGCGCCTTCAGCAGCCTGAACACCCTGACCGAGAACCTGGAGCCGGGGATCCGGCTCTGGGGAGAGATGCTCCGCTCCCCGCGCTTCGACAGCGCCCAGGTGGAGGTCTGGCGGGGGCAGACCCTGGAGAGCGTGCGGCGCAGGGGCGACGATCCGGCGCGCCTGGCCTTCTCCGAGTTCAACCGCCTGATGTTCGGGGACCACCCCGTGGGATGGGAGATGGAGCCGTCGGACCTGGAGCCCGAGGACGTCTCACCGGAGCGCCTCCGCTGGGTCCACCGCCGAGTCTTCTGCCCGGACAACATGATCCTGGGCGTGAGCGGCGACGTCTCCTGGGATCGGGCCCGACGGCTCCTCGAGGAGATCGTCGAGGACTGGGATCCCTGCCCCGAGCCCCTCCCCGAGTCGCCGCAGCCGGATCTCCGCCGGGACGGCGGGGTCTTCGTCATCCCCCGGGAGCTGAACCAGAGCACGATCGTCATGGCCGAGCCCGGCGGTGTGCGCCGGGCTCCCGTCGACCCTTATTTCGCCTCCAGGATCGCCAACTCGATCCTGGGGGCCAGCGGCTTCACGAGCCGACTGGTGGAGCGGGTCCGGACCGAGGAGGGTCTGGCCTATTCGGTCTCCTCGCTGTGGACGGCCCCGGACGAATCGGAGGGCATCGTCGGCGCCATCACGCGCACCCGGTCCGACGCCACCCTGGCGGCGATCCGGGTCGTCCTCGAGGTCCTGGAGGAGATGAGGCGGGAAGCCCCGTCCCGGGCCGAGGTCCGGACGGCGGTGGACGAGATCGTCAACGGCTTCGTCTTCAACTTCCAGGACCCCGGCCAGGTCGTATCCCGGCGTCTCTTCTATCTGGCAGAAGGGCTGCCCCGGGACTGGCTCGAGCGCTACCTGGAGGGGATCCAGGGGGTACGCCCCCGGGACGTGCACAGGGTGGTGTCCCGGGAGGTGGACCCGTCGCGGATGACGATCCTCGTCGTGGGCGACACGGCTCGCTTCGAAGCCCCCCTCGAGTCTCTCGGCTTCGGCCCCGCCCGGGTCATCGAGGTGGAGGCAGCGACCCCTCCCCCCGCTCCGCGGCGCTGAGCTGCGGCCCCCCCTGGAGGGCGGGGCGGGGTGCTTCCACCACGCCGGAGGCGCCCTCGGGTCAGCTCCGCTGCCCCACGTGGATCGCCGCGATCCCCAGGGTGAGGTAGCGCCACTCCACCCGCCGGAATCCGGCGTTCTCGAAGCGCTCCGCCAGGCCCTCGGGCCCCGGAAACCCCTTCACCGACTCGGGCAGATAGCGGTAGGCCCACGGATGACCCGAGACGATCCGGCCCACCAGGGGAAGGATCCGCTCGAAGTAGAGCAGGTAGAGCCGGCGCACCAGGGGGTTGGGCGGAACCGTGAAATCGAGGACCACCAGGCGCCCTCCCGGACGGATGACCCGGTGGAGCTCCCCGAGGCCCCGGTCCAGATCGGCGAGATTCCGGACCCCGAAGGCGACGGTGGCGCCGTGGAAGATCCCCTCGCCGAAGGGGAGGCGCAGGGCGTCGCCGCACGCCGGGAGGACCGGGGCCTCCTCCAGCTTCCCTCGCCCCTCGGCGAGCATGGGCCGGGCGAAGTCCGACGCCACGACCCGCCCCCGGAAGCCCGGGCGTCGCGCCAGCTCCAGGGCCAGGTCGTAGGTCCCCGCGCAGGCGTCCAGATAGAGGCCTCCGGGCGTCCGGTCCCAGCCCAGGGCGTCCACCGCGTCCCGGCGCCACCTCCGGTCCACGTTCAGGCTGAGGAGGTGGTTGAGGAGATCGTAGCGGGGTGCGATCCGGGAGAAGAGGGCGCGGACCTGTCGCTCCCGGGCGGTGCCGGTCTGGGGCCGTGCCTTCTCACTCGCGGTCGGGGGCATGCTGGACCCGGCGGGGGGAGGAGGATCGGCGCGCCGCCCGGAGCTCCGGGACGGGGCGCCCGACGCCGCCAGAAGCTAGGCGAGATCTCCGGCCGCCTCAACGGGTGGGAGCACACGGGGCCGGGGCGCCCCGAAACCTCGACAGGAAGGGGGCCGTAGGTCAGGCCGAGCGCCCTTGCGGGAGCGGGGCGCACCGCCTCCCTTTCGGGCCGACCCGTCCTCCGTCCGCACCCCGACCCCCGTTCACGCTCCCGGTATCTGCCCGTGGACTACTCCGAGGTCGACGACCGGAAGCTCGCCGTCCTGGCGGCCGAGGGGCGGGAAAGCGCCTTCCGCGAGCTCCTCGAGCGCTACGAGCGGCCGGTCTTCTCCCTGGTCTACCGGATGGTCCGGGACCGGACCCTGGCCGAGGATCTCGCCCAGGAGGCGTTCATCCGGGCCTTCAACGCCATCGACAGCTACGACCCGGACTACAAGTTCAGCAGCTGGATCTTCAAGATCGCCAACAACCACACCATCGATCACCTCCGCAAGCGCAAGCTGGACACGGTCTCGATCCACGGCTCACCCCACGCCCGGAGCGACGAGGAAGCCGAGCGGACGGCGGTCGTCCTCGAGAGCGACGTGGAGAGCCCCGAGGCCTACGTGGAGGCCCAGGAGCTGGGCGGTCAGATCGAGGAGGCGATCGGACAGCTCCGGCCCGAGTACCGGACCGCGATCCTCCTGAGGCACATCGAGGGGCACAGCTACGAGGAGATCGCGGAGATCATGGATCTCCCGCTGGGAACGGTGAAGACGTACCTGCACCGGGCCCGAAACGAGCTCAAGGAGCTCCTCGCCGACGCGGTGGCATGAAGCCCGCGCGGGGAGGTGAAACTTCGGCCCTTCGGGCCCCGTAGGGGCGGGCGACGACGCACGAGGAGAGAATCGACGTGAACGAAGAGCGACACCCCCACCTGAGCGAGGAGCGGATCCAGGAATTCCTGGACGACCAGCTCCCGGACGCGGCGCGGCCGCGGGTGGAAGGCCACCTGGCGGACTGCTCCCGTTGCCGGGACGCGGTGGCGTCGTGGCGTGCGCTCTTCCGGCGGCTCGAGGAGCTGCCCGAGCTGACCCCGTCCGCCGCCTTCCGGGAGCGGATCCTCGACGCCCTCCCCGAGGGCCGGTCCGTCTGGTCCAGGATCCTGGACCGGTTCCGCCCCGTGGCGCCGGCCGACGCGGCCGGCGGGCGGCATCCGGCCCCGGAGCTCGTCCTGGACTATCTGGAGGGCGCGCTACCCGTCCGGGCCCGCTCCCGCCTCGAGGGACATCTCGAGGGTTGCGGAGCGTGCCGGGAAGAGGTCGGCCGGTGGCGCGAGGTCTTCGCCGCCCTCGAAGCCCTCCCCGTCCTCGAGCCCTCTCCGGGGTTCGCTGATGCGGTCATGGCTCGGGTGCCCGTCGAGGAGCGCTCCCGGGCGCCGGCGGCGACCGACGCCCTGGATCGGGTGCTCGGATGGCTGAGGGGCCTCCAATGGCCCCGGGCCCTCCGCCCCCGGAGCGTCGGCCAGTGGGCGCTCGCGGCCGCGGCGGCCGCGGCGCCGATCGCCGCCCTCACGGCCGGCTCCCTCGCCCTCTTCTCCCATCCCCAGCTCACGCCGGGCTACCTGGCGGCGTTTCTCTGGTGGCAAGTGAGCGAAGCGGTGGGAGCCCTGGCCGGCGCGGCGTGGAACGGCCTGACCGAGAGCGCCCTCGTCTTCAGAGCGTACTCGATCGTGGACGGGCTCGGCGGCTCTCCGGAGCTCCTCGGGATCGCGGCCTTCGCCCTCGCGGCGGGGACCGTGGCCTCGCTGTGGGTCCTCTACCGAAACCTCATCACCACCTCCGGGGTGGATCGACACTATGCCAAACTCTCGGCCTGATCTCCTTCGAATCGGCGTCGCCCTGGCGGCGGCCGCGACCCTGGGGGCGGGCACCCTCCCGGCTCAGACCCGGGACGTCCTTTCCAGCCAGATCGCGGTGTCCGGCCAGGACGCCTCCCTGAGCCTCGAGTTCGAGGACGGCGGCTCGCTGGAGGTCGCCTTGCGGGACGGAGAGGTCACGGTGGACGGCGAGCCGATCGGCGACTACAGCCGGGGCGACGCCCTGGAGACCTCGTGGCGCTCCCTCCTCGGAGACGTCGTCTCCCTGGACGACGGACCCCTGGCACGAGCCCTGGTGGGCTGGGACCCCCCTGCGGGGCTGACCGGCCGGCCCGGAGAGATCGCCGGGCGGATCGACGAGGCCCTCGAGGCCCGCCTCGCCGCCCCGGCGGCCGGGCAAGCTCCCGACGAGGGCGAGGCCGACCAGACGGGAGAAGAAGCGGAGCCCCTCGCCGCCCTCCTGCGCCGCGCCGGTCGGCTCCAGGCCCTGGGCGAGGCCCTGGAGGGGCTCACCCTGGGAGACGTCCGGCTCCGCATCGGCGAGGACGTGGTCGTGGACGAGGACACCCAACTGGACGCCACGCTGGTGGTGCTGGACGGCGACGTCGAGGTCCGGGGAGAGGTCCGGGGCGACGTGGTCGTGGTGGACGGGTCCCTCCGGGTCTTCGAAGGAGGCCGCGTCACCGGCGGCGTGCGTCTCGTGGACGCCCGCATCTTCCGCGAGGGAGGGACGATCGAGGGTTCGGTGGAGAACGTCCGCGTGGACGAGGAGGAGTACGGGCCGGACGTCGGGGAGCTCCGGGACCGGATCCGCGAGGAGGTGCGACCCGACGTGGACGGGATCCGGGAGCGAATCCGGGAGGAAGTCAGGCGGGAGCTCCGCAGCGAGATCCGCCGCGAGACCCGCGGACGCTCCGTCTTCGCGCCTCTCCGGAGCGTGGGCCGTGGGATCGCCGGGCTCCTCCAGAACCTGATCAGCTTCGCCATCGTGGCGCTGATCGGGATCGGGTTGACCCACTTCTTCCCCGAGAACGTGGACGTGGTGGCGGAGACGGCTCGCAAGAGCCCCGGCCGCGCCGCCGTGGTGGGCCTGGCCGGCTCGTTCCTCCTCGTCCCCATCTGGATCCTGGGCATCGTGGCCCTCGCCATCTCGATCGTGGGGATCCCCGCGCTCCTGGCGTGGGTGCCTCTCTTCCCCGTGGCGGCGTGCCTCGCCGCCGGGTTCGGATATCTGGCCGTGGCCCGGAATCTGGGCGAGTGGATCGCTCGCCAGCGCTTCCAGGGCCTCGACTTCCTGCGGGCGTCCAACGCCTTCCACACGGTGGTCGCCGGTGTCGCCGCCCTCCTCCTTCCGTTCGCCCTGGCCAACGTGGTGGAGATGGGCGGACACTGGCTCGGCTTCCTGGAAGGGCTCCTGGTCGCCGCGGGCTGCGTGGCAGCGATCGCAGCGGTCTCGATCGGCTTCGGGGCTGTTCTCCTGACCCGTGGGGGCCGCCGGCCGGCGTGGACCCCGGGTACCGATCCCTTCGACCTGGACACCCGCTGGGAAGAAGACGTGTCTGCGGACGAGGAGTGGTCCGAGACCCGAGCTCCCGCCGACGGCCCGTCGGCCGGCGCGGACGAAGGGGCGTCGGAGGCCGACGAGGACGAGGGCGACGACGACGAGCCCGACGGCGCATCCGAGGCCGAGGAGCCGACGGACGACCAGCCCGGCGAGAAGCCCGATGGCTAGGGCGCTTCGGCGAGCCGCCGGAGCCACCGCAGCCCTCGGGGCGATCGTGGGGCTCCTCGTCCTCGCCCCAGGCGCGGAAGCCCAGAGCTGGCGGACCGTGACCACGTCCCGGCAGCTCGCCGGCGAGGAATCCCTCGACGTGGAGGTTTCCTACGGAGCGGGGCGATTCCGCGTGGCCCCCGCCGAGCCGGGTCTCCTCTACCGGATGCAGCTGCGGTACGACGAGGAAGCGTTCGAGCCGGTCAACGAATACCGCGGCGGACGCCTCCGGCTCGGAACCGAGGGCAACGGCGAGGGGATCTCCCTGGGCCGGGGTCGGACCGAAGGTGAGCTGGACCTGAGGCTGACCCGGGCGGTTCCCATGCACCTCCGCCTGCGCTTCGGAGCCGTGCGGGCCGATCTGGACCTGGGCGGACTCTCCCTGACGGATCTGGAGCTGTCCACCGGCGCCTCCGAATCCCGCATCGACGTCTCCGAGCCCAACCCCGTGGCCATGCGCCGGGCGGAGCTCGAGGTGGGCGCGGCGGAGTTCACCGCGCGACACCTGGGCAACCTGAACGCCGAGCGGATCGAGATCGACGCCGGGGTGGGGGAGGTGACCCTGGAGTTCACCGGAGAGTGGCGGCGCGACGCCGCGGTGACCGTGGACCTGGGGCTCGGCGCCCTCGAGCTCCGCTTCCCCGAGGGGCTCGGGGTGAAGCTGGAGAAGGACTCCTTCCTCACCTCTCTCGACGCCCAGCGCATGGTGAAGCGGGACGACGCGTACTACTCCCTGGGCTGGGACGAGGCCAAGCGGAGGATCACGGTCTCCGTGGACGCCGCCCTGGGGAGCGTGAACGTGGCGTGGGTCCGGTGAATCTCGGCCGCGCCTGTTTCGTACGGATGAACGGGGACGCACTCCCCGGGTACGAATCGACGACAACGGGTCGGGAGGCGAGCGTCATCCCGACCCGGCAACCCTCATGGAGACGACGATGATCGGCTCGCTGCTCACCTTCTTCGCCGTGGGTCTCATCACCCTTCTGGTGGTGGGCGTGGTCCTGTCGATCGTGGGTGCGGTCTTCTCCCTGACCCTGGGGCTGGCCGGCTTCCTCCTCTTCAAGGTGGCTCCGGTGGTCTTCGTGGGGTGGATCGTCCTCAAGCTCCTGAACCGCTCCGGCGGCCGGACCGGCCGCCTCTCGGCGTCGGACCGACGCTGGCTCGACGGAGGCTGACGACCGGGGGCGGACGGGGCCGGGGTCCGAAATCTCCGGCGTCCTACGCGCCGGCCGTCTCCACGATCACCTTCACGGGCAAGCCCGGCTCCGCGTCGAGCTCCCGGGCGGCAGAGCCGTCCCGGACCGCGACCTCCAGCCTCCCGGCGGAGTTGACGAGGGCGAGCAACGCACCCGACTCCACCTCCCCGTAGGTATTCCGCACCTCTAGCGACCGTCCCGACACCCGCACGGGCATCCCGGTCCGTACCCACTCACCGGGAATGTTGGTGATCAGGTTCCCGAAGCGGTCCTGGACCACCACATCCCCTTCGATCCCACCTCGATGGCGCCGGGGCTCCGGCTCCCGGAGGAGGACCGGCTCCGACAGGGGGCGCCCCAACTCGCCGAGGGCGCGACCCGCGGCCAGCAGGGCCGCCGCCGGGGCGAAGAGGTCCCGACCGTGGAAGGTGGCGCTCGATTCCGCGACCGGAAGGCGCTCCGGGTCGACCTCCACCGCCGACCAGCGGGAAGCGTCCGCGAGAACCCGGCTCACGACCCCGTTGTCGGGGGCGACCACGAAGCGCCCGTCCGCTTCCACGGCCAGGGGTCGTCGCTCCGTTCCCACCCCGGGATCCACGACCACCAGGTGGACCGTCCCCTCGGGAAAGCGGCTCCAGTACCCGGCCAGGGCCCAGGCGGCCCGCGCCACGTCCCCCTGGGGGATCTCGTGGCCCGCGTCGTCCAGGAGGACCAGCGGCGCCAGGGAGGCGACGACGCCCTTCATCGCCGCCACGTACCCGTCGGCGGTGCCGAAGTCGGTGAGAACGGTGAGCCGGCGCACGGCCGCCTCAGCCGCCGCCCCGCTCCCGCCAGCCCAGGGCGGCTTCGACCCGGTCCAGGAGGTCCTCGGGCGAGGCAGTGACCGACCCCAGTGGCTCCGCGCCCGACTCGGTCAGGTTCAGCCCTTCGCTTCGGAAGAGCGGCAGCAGCTCGGGAAAGTCTCGGACCAGGACGTGGAGGGGGGTGCGGGCCAGCCCGTCCCGGTCCGGGGCGGCCCCGAAGGTGACTCGCATCGTCGCAGCCGGCGTCCGTTCAGCCCGCAGCCGTCGGCGCCAGGTCCCGGGCGAGGGCGTCGGCCACCTCCCGCAGCGCCCGCCCGGCGCCCGATTCGGGGGCGGCCACCACCGTCGGGCGGCCTTCGTCGCCCGCCGTTCGAACGGCCGGGTCCAGGGGCACCCGGCCCAGGAGCGGCACCCCCGTCTCCGCGGCCAGGCGCTCGCCGCCCCCGGATCCGAAGATCTCCTCGGTCTCGCCGCAATGGGGGCAGGTGTATCCGGCCATGTTCTCCACGATCCCCAGCACCCGGGTGTTGACCCGCTCGAACATCCGGATCCCGCGCCGAACATCGCCCGTGGACATCTCCTGG
>JABAHQ010002209.1_pt2 | contig 38136 bp, 40 predicted proteins | sample 7062091 | NCBI WGS metagenome assembly JABAHQ01 (sample SAMN14534359, study PRJNA622989) | marine sediment metagenome | biome: marine biome [ENVO:00000428]; feature: marine pelagic biome [ENVO:01000023]; material: deep marine sediment [ENVO:00002113] | place: India: Gulf of Kutch | collected... | reverse complement strand
CCCCGGCAGACGTCGCAGGCGTCCCCGCACGGATCCCGCTCCTCGTCGAAATGGGCGAGGATCGCCCGGTGTCGGCAGCCGCCGGCCTCCACCATCCGGAAGAGCCTCCGGGTGGCGCCCTTCTTCCGGCGGCGCAGCTCGGGGTCGTCCACGCCCCGGAGGAAGCGGTCGTGGAGCTTCACGTCGGCCCACGAATAGAAGAGGANNNNACTCCACGTCCTTGGGCATGTCCCGGTGGACGACGAAGCGGACGTCGGGCTTGTCGATGCCCATCCCGAAGGCGATCGTGGCGACGATCACGTCGGCGTCGTCCCTCTGGAACGCCTCCTGGTGCCTCGCCCGGTCCGCGTCGCTCATGCCGGCGTGGTACGGCAGTGCACGGACCCCCCGATCGGAGAGGTACTCGGCGGTGCTCTCCACGCCTCTACGGGAGAGGCAGTAGACGATCCCGCTCTTTCCGTCTCGGGCACGGACCAGGGCGAGGATCTCGCGCCGGGTGTTCCCCCCCCGACCCTTCTTTCGAACGTGGATCCGGAGGTTGGGCCGGAAGAAGGAGCCCTTGTAGCCCTCCGGCTTCCGCATCCCCAGCTGCCGGAGGATGTCCCGGGCCACCCGGCGGGTGGCGGTGGCCGTGAGCGCCAGGACCGGCACGTCCCCCAGCTCCTCCTTGAGACCCCGGAGCCTGCGGTACGCGGGCCGGAAGTCGTGGCCCCAGTGGCTGATGCAATGGGCCTCGTCCACCACCAGGAGGGAGAGGGGAGCCCGGAGGACCGCGCTCCGGAGCCGGCCGTCCAGGGCCTCGGGCGCCAGATAGACGAGCTCGTACGCCCCCTCCACGAAGCCCCGCACCCTTCGCCGCCGCTCCTCCCACGCCAGGGTCGAGTTGATCGCCGTGGCCCGGAAGCCCAGCTCCCGCAGGGCGTCCACCTGGTCCTTCAGGAGGCTGATCAGGGGCGAGAGCACGAGGACCGTGCCGGGGAGGATCCGGGCCGGGAGCTGGTAGGTGAGGGACTTGCCGGCTCCCGTGGGCATGACCCCGATGCAGTCGTGGCCCGCCAGGACGGCCCGGATCACCGTCTCCTGGCCGGGCCGGAACGCGTCGTATCCGAAGACCTCGGTGAGGACCCGCCGGGGGTGGGGAGGTGGGGCCCCGCTCACAGCGGCTCCGGGCTCCACGCCCGAACCTCGACGCGGCGGGCGAAATGGAGGAGAGGCTCGCCGCCGGGGAGGGAGATTCCCGACGCTTCGGCCACCGTGTTCACTTCGATCTCGGCCTCGGCAGGGCGCAGCGGCCACGGCTCGTGGCGGATCTCGGCTCGGCGGAGCTCTCCGGAGCGCCCCCGGGAGAAGAGGCGGTAGCGCTCCACCAGGAAGTGCTCGAGTCCGCCGGTCTCGGCCGGGCTGGCCGGGCCGGCGGGCCCGTAGACGGCCCGGAAGCGGGCTTCCCGGCGCCGAGGCGCATCACCGCCGCCCCTCGCTCGGACCCCGCCGGGGCCGGCGGCGTGGACGCGGCCGTTCCCGACGCCGTGGCGCCGGCTCCGGTAACGGATTCCCTCGTCCGTCTCCGTGCACTCCATCTCGGCATGATGATAGGGCAGGCCGTACCAGGCCCGAGCGGTCCACACCACGAGACGGCTCGCGGCGTCGAGAGAGAAGAACCACACCCCCGGAAGGCCTCCGCCGCGCACGTAGGTCCGGACGTTGAGCTCGGGCAGGGCCCGGGCCGTCGGGATCGGCGGGAGGCGGCGAAGCCGGATCCCCGACATCCGGAAGGGAACGACCCCGATCCACGCCGATCCCCCGAACGTGTCCACCTCCAGGAGCGACGGAAGGTGGGGCCGGAGCGCGTCCGCATCCATGGGCCAGTGGGCGAAGAGGAGGTCGTGCCACGTCATGCGCACGGCCCAGCGGCCAGGAGGCTTCGGCGGGCGGGTCACGGATTGCGCAGGAATGGGCGATCGGTGATCGTTCAGGTGCGTCACGCGGAAAGGAGAAGATAGGAAAGGGGTGCCGTCGGCGGAAACGTCGGGCGGCCCGCGAGGCTGGATGTGTGCGTGGGGCCCCGAGGCTCGCCCTGAGCCGGGCGCCCCGAGGAGAACGCGACCTGGAGAAGGGGATGGCCGAGAGCGAGCGCTGTGTCGTCGAGGTGGAAGAGAGGCGTGAAGGGGTGGATCTCGCCGGGGACGCCCCCCGGATTCACTTCACCGCCGCGGCCCTGGAAGCCACCCGGGAGATAATCCGGGAAGCGGGGCTCGCCGACGGGGGAGGCCTGCGCCTCTCCGCGCGCACCGGAGCCGGCTGCTCGGCGCCCCTCCAGCTCGGGATCTTCCTGGAGCAGGCTCCCCGGGCCGACGACACCGTCCTCCGCTCCGGAGAGGTGCGCCTCTTACTGGATCCGGAGAGCGCGTGGGTCCTGGACGGGCTCCAGGTGGACTACCTGACCGACTCCCCCATGGGCGAGGGCTTCGCGTTCCGGCATCCGAAGGGGGTCGGCGGGCGGACCTGCTAGCTCACGGCCGCCGGTAGTCGAATTCCCCACCCCCGGAATCTCGTTCTGCCCCACAGATCCCGGCGACGGATCCGGCGATATTCCAGCCGGGCCCCGGAGCCCGTCGTCGAGCCACGGAACCGGAAGCGGGGGTGCCCATGACCGGGGATGAGGGGATCTCGCGCCGTTCGCCCGGGAGCGACGGGTGGCTGGGCGGCGGGATGATCCTCGCCGGGCTGGGGCTGGCCGCGAACTCCCTCCTCGGTCCCCTGGTCGCCGGCCGGGTCGAGTATCCCCTCTCCCGCACCCTGGTGAACCAGACGGTGGGCCTGGAAGCGGTATCCCTGGTCCTGGTCGCCCCCCTCTGCGTCGCGGCCGGGATCCTCTGCCTGCGCCGCCACCCCGGCGCGGCGGTCTTCGCCCTCAGTCCCTCGCTCTACGTGGCCTACATCCTTCCCCAGTACGTGGTGGGCCCCGACTATCTCGCCTTCCGCCGGATCGTCCTCCTCCACCTCGTCCTCTTCGTTCTGGGGTGGGTCCTGGCGGTCCGGGCGTGGACGACGTGCGACCCGGCCGAGGTTCGCCGGGCCACCCGGGGGAGGGAGGCCGTGATCGGGGGGGCTCTCCTTCTCCTGGCCGCCTTCGTCGTGGTGCGCTACCTGCCCGGCGTCCTCGGCGCCTGGAGCGGCGAGCCGATCCCGTCCGAGAGCCGGGACGACCCCGCGATGTTCTGGACGATCGTCCTCCTCGACCTGGGCGTCGTGGTCCCGGCCACCCTGGCCGCGGCGGCCGGGATCCTGTCCGAACCGTCCGTCTGGGCGAGGAAGGCGGCCCTGGGGATCCTGGGCTGGTTCGCCCTGGTGGGCCTCGCCGTGGGGGCCATGGGGGTCGCCATGTACCTGGACGGGGACCCCAACGCAGAGCCAGGGACGGTCGCGCTCCTGGGCGCCGTCGGGCTCGTGAGCGGCGCCCTGGGGCTCTGGGCGCACCAGCCCCTCCTCCGGCGTGGGGAGGGGATGGCGTGACGCCGGAAGCGGGCGGGGTGGGGCGCCGAGAGCGAGGCTCGAAGAAGGTCTCGCACCTCCTCTGGATCCCGGCGGGCGGCGCCGTCGCGTTCGTGGCCGCGTTCGTCTTCGGGGACCTGCTCAGGCTGCCCGTGGACCTCTACCACCTGATCTACTTCGGCGCCGTCCTCGGCTTCCTCACCTTCTACGCGAGGACGACGGAGCTAGAGCTCCGGGCCTGGATCGGACGGCGCTGGGGATGGGCGGTGGCTCTCGGCGTCGTGGGCGGCGTCGTGCTGGCCCGAGGCGTTCTCGCCGGACCCTCGACTCCGGGCCTCTCCGGGGCGGCGCTGGCGTGGGCGGTGGCGTGGAGGGGTCTGGCCTACGGCGCCGTCGACGGCCTGATCCTCCTCGCCTTCCCGTGGGTCGTGGTCTGGCGGGCCCTGGGCGCCGAGGAGCGGGGGTGGAGTGCCCGCGTGGGAGCGGCCGCCCTGGCCTGGACGGCGATCCTTTTCGTCACCACCGTATATCATCTCGGATACGGGGACTTCCGGTCGCCGAAGCTGGTTCAGCCCAACATCGGCAGCACGATCGGCGCCGTCCCGACCCTCGTCACCGCCAACCCGATCGCGTCCCCCCTGAGCCACGTCTTCCTCCACCTGACGGCGGTGATCCACGCCCCGGAGACCGACCTCTACCTCCCGCCCCACCGGCACGGAGGATCCGCATCCTCCGAAGGCGGACGATGACGGCGGCACGGGGCCCGCGTCCGCGCGGGCCAGCCGGCGGTCGTCCCGGAGGCCATCGGAGGATCGGTTCTTACCCCGGCCTCCTTCCCCTGGGATCCGTCGTCCTCCTCCTCCTGGGCGCTCCCACTGCACCGGCATCGGCCCAGGCCCTCCCCGACGTGGACGAGGTGCTGGACCACCTGGACGAGCTCTACAGGTCCAGCTCCTCCCGCGCGGTCATGGAGATGAGGGTGGAGCGGGAGCGGGGCAGCCGGACCCTCACCCTGGAGAGCTGGAGCCGCGGCGAGGAGGACGCCCTGATCGTGATCCGGGAGCCTCCCCGGGAAGCGGGCACCGCCACGCTGCGGACCGAGGAGGGCCTCTGGAACTACGCGCCCCGGGCCGACCGGCTGATCCGGATCCCCACCGGGCTCCTCTCGGAGGCGTGGATGGGCTCCCACTTCACCAACGACGACCTGATGCGGGAGACGAGCTACGACGAGGACTACGACGCCTCGCTCTCCTGGAGCGAGCGGGACGGAGCCCGATGGCTCCAGGTGACGATGACGCCGAAGCCCGACGCCCCGGTCGTCTACACCGAGCTCCGCTTCCTCCTCACGCCCGACGAGTGGACCCCGGAGCGCTGGGAGTACTTCGACGAGGGGGAGCTCGTGCGCGTCATGACCTACCACGACGTGGAGACCGTGAGCGGCCGACCCCTGCCCATGCGCCTCGTGATCCGTCCCACCGACGCCCCCGACGAGTACACGGAGGTCGTCTACCAGGAGCTGGAGCTGGACGTCCCGGTGGACGCGGCCCTCTTCACCCGGCGGGGGCTGCGGCGGGTGGCCGGAGGATGAGGTCCGGGGGCGACCCGACGTGACCTCGGTGAAGCTGGCGCTGCGCAACCTCTTCCGGAACCGCTGGCGGAGCGGGCTCACCCTGGCCGCGGTGGCGGTGGCGGTGGGTCTGATGACCTGGACCCTCTCCCTCTACGAGGGGTGGCTCCAGGAGATGGTCCGTGGCGCCACCGCCGTCGAGACGGCCCAGGTCCAGATCCACACCGCCGCCTACGTGGACCAGCCCCGGGCGTACCGGAGCTTTCCCCTGGATTCGGCCCTGGTCGAGCGGATCCTATCCATTTCCGGTGTCGTGTCCGTGGCGCCCAGGGTCGAGGCCCACGGGCTCGTGGGCAACGAGCGGCGCTCCCAGGTGGCCCGGATCCTCGGCGTGGATCCGAGCAGGGAGCGCCGGACGACGCCGGTGGCCGATGCCGTGGTGCGGGGGCGCTGGCTCGCCGCGCAGCCTCCGCCCTATCCCGCGCCCCGGGAGGTCGTCCTGGGGAGCGGCGTGGCCCGTCAGCTCCAGGTCGGCCCCGGAGACGAGCTCGTCACCTTCCTCGAAGCCGCGGACGGCTCCCTGGGAAACGAGCTCCTCCGGGTCGTGGGCGTGGTGGAGACGGCGAACACCCAGATCGACCGGACCACCGTCTACGTGCACCTGGGCGACGCCCAGACCCTGGCGGCGCTGGACGGCGAGATCCACGAGATCGCCATCCGGACGGCGGACCTGACCGCGGCCCGGGAGACAGCGTCCCGGCTCGCACGGGCGGTCGGCGCACGGATCGGGGCGCCCGACCCCGACGAGAGCGCTTCCGACGACGACCTGGTCGTACGACCGTGGCAGGAGATCCTCCCCGGTATCGATCAGATGATCGTCATCTTCCGGCGCTCCTACTGGGTCCTCTATCTCCTGGTCTACCTCCTCGCAGCCGCCGGCATCCTGAACACCCAGAGGATGAGCGCCCTGGAGCGGCGCCGGGAGTTCGGGGTGATGATGGCGATCGGGATGCGGCCCCGTCGCATGCTGCGGACCCTCTTGGTGGAGACGGGCACGCTCGGCGTCGTGGGCGCCTTCCTGGGCTGTGTCCTGGGCACCGGCCTGAGCTGGTACTACGCCGTCCGGGGCTTCGACATGACCCTCCTGGCCGACCAGGCGAGCTTCTCCTACATGGGCGTGGCCTTCTCCGAGCGGCTCTACTTCGTCCTCCGGCCCTCCCACGTCCTGGAGCCGGTGGCGGTGATGGTCGTGGTCGCCCTCCTCAGCGGCCTCTGGCCCGCGATCCGGGCCGCCCGGATCGACCCCGCGCCCACGATCGCCGGGCGGACGTAGCCGGAAGCCCGAGGAGACCCCGATGATCGCGAAGATCGCGTGGCGCAATCTGTGGAGGCACCGGGCCCGGACCCTCATCATGGGCTCGGCGGTGGCGTTCATCTATGCCTTCACGCTGGTCGGCCTGGGGATCAACGACGACGGCCACCGCCGCATGCTGGAGGAGGCCACCTCCGCCGCCGGCGGCGACCTCCTCGTCCACGGCGACGGCTACTGGAACACCCGGGCCAGCGACCGGGTGATCCGGGGCAGCTCCCGGGTCCTGGAGACCGTACGGGGAGCGCGAGGCGTGGACGAGGCGATCCCCAGGGTCCTCGTGAACGGCCTCCTCAGCACCTCGGCGGCCTCGTCTGCGGTCTACCTGCAGGGCGTCCGCCCTGAGCTGGAGGGGCAGCTCGCCGACCCCGCCGAGGACCTGGCCCGGGGGACCTTCCTGGCCGGAGAGCGATCCGACCCCCTGGTGCTGGGCTCCCGGCTGGTGGAGAAGCTGGAGCTCGAGCTGGGAGACCGGGTGGTCCTCACGGCCTCGGACCCCGAGGGGGAGCTCGTCCGGGCTCTCTTCCACCTGACGGGGGTCCTGGAAACCGGGGTCCGGGAGGCGGACGAGAGCCTGGGCTACACGACGGTCGAGGCGGCCCGGGACGCGGTGGCGATGGGGGGAATGCTGACCCAGATCGGGATCCTGATCCCCGAGGAGGCGCAGGCCGACACCGTGGCCACCCGGATCCGACGAGCGCTGGCAGCGCGGGCGGACGGCCTCGAAGTGCTGACCTGGCGGGAGGCGGTTCCGGAGATGGTGGGCTTCATCGAGCTCGACGACGCCTTCGGGTACCTCTACATGGCGGTCCTCCTGGTGGTCGTCCTCTTCTCGATCACCAACACCTTCCTCATGGCGGTGATGGAGCGGGTCCGGGAGCTGGGGCTCATGAACGCCCTGGGCCTCCGGGGCGGAGGGATCGGGCGTCTCCTTCTCATGGAGACGGTCTATCTGACGCTCCTGGCCATGGCGGGGGGCTTCGCCCTGGGATATGGCGGTCACCTGGCCGTCTCCCACTGGGGCATCTCCGTGGGCGCCTGGGGGGTGGAGGAGATCGAGATCTCGGGCGTGGATCTGTCGGACCTGGTCTTCTACAGCACGGTGCGTCCCTGGAAGTGGGTGATCGCTTCCGTGCTGGTGGCCGTGGCGACGGTTGCGAGCGCGGTCTATCCGGCGTGGCGGGCCTCCCGGCTGGCGCCGTCCGAGGCGATGCGCTTCTACGAATGAGCATGGAGGGGGAGGGGGCGACGATGGGCCAGGGCTTCGACGGCGGCGCGGCATCGGCTCCGGGCACGGCCCGGGCCCCGGTGGTGGGGCCCGAGGGGCCCACCTGGGAGCGGGAGTCGGTGATCCGGGTCCGGGGCGTCACGAAAGTCTACCGCCAGGGGGAGCTCGAGGTGCGGGCTCTCAGGGGGGTGGACCTGGACCTGGCCCCGGGAGAGTTCACCGCCATGGCCGGACCCTCGGGCTCCGGCAAGACCACGCTGCTCAACGTGATCGGGGCCCTGGACCGCCCCACCGAGGGGTGGGCCGAGGTCTCCGGCCACCGGGTCAGCACCCTGGACGCGGGAGACGCGGCGGATTTCCGGCTGGACCACGTGGGCTTCATCTTCCAGGCCTACAACCTGGTGCCCGTCCTCACCGCCTACGAGAACGCCGAGTTCACCCTCCTCCTCCGGGGCGTCGACGCCGATCGCCGGAGGGCCGTGGTGGAGCCCCTCCTGGAGCGGGTCGGCCTGGGGGCGATGATGGACCGGAGGCCGCCGGAGCTCAGCGGCGGCCAGCAGCAGCGCGTGGCCGTGGTCCGGGCCCTGGCCACCCACCCCGACGTGGTCCTGGCCGACGAGCCCACGGCGAACCTGGACTCGGCCACCTCCGGCGAGCTCCTGGACCTGATGCTGGAGCTCAACCGGGAGATGGGGATCACCTTCCTCTTCTCCACCCACGACGAGACGGTGATCGAGCGAGCCCGGAGGGTGATCCGCCTGCGGGACGGTCGGGTGGACCGCGTGGAGATCCGGGAGGGGGCGTGACGGGCCGATGGTGCCCGAGACGCCGGTCCGCCCCGAGACGCTCGGCGACACTTCTCCCTTGCATCCTCGCCCTCTCCGCCCTTCCCGGGCCGCTGGGGGCGCAGGTCACCCTGATCGAGCGCGGCCCCCTTTCCCTGGGAGTCAGCGGGTATCTCCGCTCCCTGACCGGGATCAGCGAGCTGGGTTACGAGCCTCCGGCCGGCGACCGGCGCTCCGGCTTCCACGGAGACGTGGCACGGATTCGCTGGCGCGCCCGGTGGGGACGCCGGGCGGTCCTCGAGATCCACGACCGGGTCCAGACCACGATCACCACCACCGGGGAGGGCCTGGCCGAGTCGGTGGCGGGCTTCGGGGTGAGCGCGGATCCCGGGCGCGCGGTGGACCTGGAGTCGGTGTGGATCGCCGACGAGCGGCTCCGGGCATGGCACGACCTGGACCGGCTCTCGCTCACGGTCTACACCCCCGTGGCCGACCTCACGATCGGGAGGCAGGCGATCACCTGGGGCACCGCGCTTATCTTCCCGGTGGCGGACCTCTGGGCCCGCTTCAGCCCCTTCGAGCTCGACACCGAGGAGAAGCCGGGCGTGGACGGCCTTCGGATCCTGGCCTATCCGGCGTCGGGGCTCGAGGTCGACGCCGTAGTCGCCGACCGGGGCGAGCGGGACGACGTGTCGGCGGGCGTGCGGGCCACCTGGAGCCTGTCGTCGGCGGACCTCTACGGGGCCGCCGGCAGGCTCTGGAACCAGGCCATGGCCCTGGGAGGGATCACCTGGCTCTTCGACACGGTGAAGCTCAGGGCCGAAGCCGCCGCGGCCCGGGACCTGGACGCCGACCGCTGGCTCGATCCCCGGATCACCGCCGGCGTCGACCGGATCGGGGGCCGGTGGACCGTTTCGGCCGAGTATCACTTCAACGGCCTGGGCGCGACGGATCCGGAGGGGTACCTGACCCGCCTGGGGAGCGAAGCCTTCGCCCGGGGAGAGAGCTACTTCCTGGGCCGTCACCACCTGGGAGGCCTGGCGTCGTGGACGGTGGACGCCCAGGAGCGGGTCCGGGTCTCGGTCACCGTGCTGGTGAACCTGGGAGATCCCAGCGGGGCCCTCTTCCCGACGGTGAGCTGGGACCTGGGAGGGTCCACGACCCTGTCGCTGGGAGGCCTGGTGGCCCTCGGCGAGGAGCCGAACCTCGCGGGCGCGCGAACCGGTCTCCGGAGCGAGTACGGCACGTACGGAAGCCTGGGCTATTCCCGCTTCTCCCTGTATTTCTGACGCGTACCCGCGAGGCTGGGGGGAGGACCCCCGAACGGAAGAAGAAGTGATGACTCAACGCGCCCCGGACTCGATCGTTCGTCGCCGACCGGCCGCCGCGGCCTGCCTGCTCGCCGGCCTCGCCGCCGCATGTGGAGGCGTGGGTCCGGGCTCGGAGATGCCCGAGGACCGGATACGCCTCCGGTGGGGGGGCGACGTGCTCGCGGCCGGTCGAGCCGTGGACCTCCCCGACACGGTCGCCGGCGACGTGATGGCGGCGGGAGGACGGCTCCGGTTCAGGGGCACCGCCGAGGGCAGCTACCTGGGGGTCGGGGGCGAGCAGGAGATCGTCGGCCGGGTCGAAGAGAGCGTCAGGGGGGCAGGGGGCGTGATCCGGCTCCGCGGCGAGGTCGCCCGCAACGTGACCGTGGCCGGAGGCGAGCTCTTCCTGGAGCCCGATGCGGTCGTCGGCCGGAACGCCTACATGGCCGGGGGGGAGGTGGAGGTCCTGGGTGCCGTGGAGGGCTCCCTGCGTATCGCGGGCGGGGAAGTCCTCCTCGACGGGCCCGTGGAGGGCGACGTGGAGGTGGAGGCCGGGCGCCTCCGGGTCGGTCCCGGAGCGCGCATCGGGGGGGACTTCCGGTATCGGGCCACGGAGGCCCCGGCGACGATCGATCCCGCGGCCCGGATCGACGGGGCGGTGGTGGAGCGGCTGGCCGACTCCGGAGAGGAGCGCCGCGGCCGCACCCTCTTCCGGGTGCTTCGGGTCCTGGCCTTCGTGCTCTCCGGTGCGGTCGTCGTCGCCCTCTTCCCCGGAACCGCCGCCACCCTGACCGCCGCAGCCCGTGAGCGGAGCGCGACGGCCCTGGGCGTGGGCCTCCTCACCCTGGTCCTCGTGCCCCTGGTGGTCGTGGCCGCGGCCGTGACCCTTCTCGGTGTGCCCCTGGCGGTCATCGGCGCGCTCCTCTACGGGATCTCAATCTATCTGGCCCCCGTGCCGGCGGCCCTCTGGCTGGGGGATCTCCTCCTCGAGAAGACTCCGGAGCCGGCCGGGGCCCGAACGGCCCGGGCCGCGGAGTTCGCCGCCGGGGGAGCGATCCTGGCGATCCTGGGGTTCGTGCCGGTGGTGGGCTTCCTGGTGAGGGCGGCGGCCGTCCTGCTGGGGCTCGGCGCCGCGGTCCTGGTCGTCCAGGACGCCCGTCGCGGTCGGGCCGCGGCCTAGACGGCGGGAGAAGGTCCCGCGGGGACGGGAGGAAGGCACGTCCCCGGGGGTGAGGAGGCTAACTCCCGGGTCTCCTGCCATCGAGCGGGAACTCCTCGAACATCCGAGAGACCGCCTCGTTGAGGCGCTCCTCCATCTCCTCGACGTCCTCCAGCGCGGGCCCGATATCCCCCCGGGCCCAGCCCCGCCACACGATCTCCCTGGTCTCGGCGTCGGCGATGTCGACGAGGAGCGTCCCCTCCTCGTACTGGATCACCTGGGTGCCCGGTCCGTACTCCGGCGTCTCGTAACCCCGCTCCCGGTCCGCCTCGTAGACCTCCACCCGGTCCCGGACCGAGAGGTGGTGGTGCACCAGGACCGCCGGATCCGACTCGCTGTGGCGAATCCCCCGCTCCCCGAGCGCGCGCTCGATCGCCTCGTGGAGCCGCTCGACGAAGAAGGGATTGTCCTCGAAGCGGGGATCGCCCACAGGACGGTCGTTCCCCTCTTCCCACGCGAAGGTGGCGTAGGGGCCGAACTCCGAGTTCCGTCGATAGTCGGCCCCGGCGGTGATGGGGATCCCGCACGAGGCGATGATCAGGGCGCCGGTGATTATCAGCAGGACCGATGGGGTGATTCGCATCGTCCGTTCCTTTCGGGTCTATGGATCAAGGGCTCCGGGCGGCGCGTCCGTCAGCAGCGACGTGGCCGACGCCTCCGGGCGGATCTCCTCGTGGTGGATCTGTCCGCCCTGGTATCCCGCGTAGACGAGGACGGCGAACGCCACCAGCCCGCCCACGGCCGCCGACGGGATCATCCACCGGGGCAGCGGGCCCTCCCGGTGGAGGAAGAGGCCCACCCCCGAGAGCAGCCCGACGATGATCGAGACGATCATCCCCAGCTCCCCGGTCTCCTCGTGGACCTCGATGGCGTCGTGGCTGACCCCCGCCAGGTCCTCCACCACGTCCTCGGCGTTCTCCCCGCTGAAGAACACCAGGATCGACGTGAGGCCCACCAGGAGAAAGAGGGCGAGCACCGCCCGGACGACCTCGTCGCTGTCGCGCCAGCGGCCCCAGGCGAGGAGGAGGAGGCCCAGGCCGAAGCCCAGGATCGGCACGTGGTTCAGCATGAGGTGGACGTGGGCGGCGTTCAGGTCCATGGGTTCGCTCCTCGCGTGATCGAAGGCCCAGCGGAGAAGCTGGGCTGAGGGCCGGACGGACGTCTCACAACCCCACCGTCCATCCCAGGAAGAGGGAGAAGTCGGGGCTGGACTCGGTCAGGCCGACGGCCGTCCCCAGGCTCAGGCTCGGGCCGTCGTCCAGGGTGTAGCCGACCGACAGCCCGGCGGTGACCGGGGCCTCCACGGTGCCGATCGACGCCTGGGCTCCGGAGACGGTGGCCAGCGCGGACCCCCGGCCGCCGAAGAGGGCGTGTCCCACGCCCACCCCGTAGCTCAGTCCGTCCTCGAGCTCGAGGTCGGGCAGGTCTCCCAGCCACCACCAAGACAGGTCCCCGAAGAGATAGAGGTCGGACGCGCCCAGGACCACGGAGGCGCCGGCCAGGTAGTCCCACTCTCCCGTCCCCACGCCCGAGTCCAGATCCGCGACCGGGACCTTCGCGCCCCCCGACACCCGCAGCGAGCGGACGATTCCGGTGCTCGAGTAGAGCCCCGCCGAAGCCTGGATGAGCGGATCCCCCAGGTTCGTCGTGAGCTCGTCGGCGAAAGCCACGGAGTCGGTGGCCTGGGCCTGCTGTCCGGCCTCCCCCGAGCGCAGGGCGGGCCGGAGGCTCATCCCCCCTCCCCCACCGCCCATCCGGCCCCGTCCGTGGGTCGGGATCGTGGTGCCGGGCTCCCGGCGGCGCACCGCGTCGTGGTCGGGGCCGCCCGTGGGCAGGGGGCTGCCCTGCACGTAGGTGACGACCGCGCTGTTCTGGAAGATCACGGGAACGCTGCCCCGGAGCTCGAAGCGACCGGCCTCCACGCCCAGCCCCGACATCAGGTACGCGCTGTGGGTGCGCTCGGCGAAGACGTAGGAGCCCGTCGCGTACTGGAGCGATCCGCTGTACACCACCTCCTGGGCCCTGGCCCCGCCGGCGAGGAGGGGTGCGGCGGCGAGAACCGCCGCCACCCCTCCATGTCGGTACCCGGGGAGACGGCGACCCCGGCGACGTATCATTCTAGATTCCGGTGACACGGCGAGATCGGACCCCGGGTCACGAGCTCGGCCTGTGGATCCGCTCCCGGAGCCGCTCCATGCTCTGCAGACCTTCCTCCATGCGGCCCGCGGCCTCCTCCATGTGCTGCCGGAGCCGCTCCATCTCCCGGAAGATCTCCTGGTCCATGGCGGTCTCCCGGTTCTGGGCCATCTCCCGGACCCGCTCCATGGCGCGGCTCATCTCCTGGGCGGCCTCCGCCATCGCCCCGGACATCTCCCGGATCCGCTCCTGATCCCGCAAGCGCTGCTGGTCCCGGGTCATGTCCTGCTGGCGGAGGCGCTCGATCTCCCGCATCGACTGCTGCTCCATCTGCCGGGCGTGGTCCCGCATCCGGTCCATCCGCTGAATCGACTCGGTGCACCGCTGGATGTGGCGCTGCATCATCCGCTGCATCTGCTGGGCCTGCTGGGCCTGCTGCCCGTGATGCGGGTCGGGGTGATGGCCGGCCTGGGCGTCGAGGCCCCGGGGCAGCGCCAAGCTCGCCATGACCATCAGCGTCGGCAGGACGGCTTTCATCGTCGCGTTCATCGTCTTCCCTCCTGGTCAAAGGCTCACGACGCTCGCGCGCCGGAGATTTCGGGTTCGGGGCGCCGGACGGGGGCCCGGCGCCGAGGGGATTAGGAGCAGGAGCCGTGCCACACGGGACCCCCTTCCGGCGCTGTCGAACCCGGGCGGAGAACGTCCCGGAGGTGCCGAAAGACGGCCTCGTCGGACCGTGGAGGGAGCCGCCCGGGAATCCCGTGGCCCGACCGGCGGCGGCGGGTGGGACAATGCGTCCCAATCCGGGCTGGTCCCGCCGCCGCCTCCCACGGTCGGGACCTCATCGCACGACCTCCTCCAGGGGACGGCGGGGCGTGTGCTCCTCGGACTCACCGTACCCGAGGCGGAAGGTGATCTGGGGCCTGCCCCAGTCGCCGGGGAGGAGGGCCTCGAACTCGTCCCGGGTCTCCTCCACCTGGAGGATCTGGTTCATGGGCTGCAGGGCGAGCCCCGCGTCGGTGGCGGCGAGGAAGAGACGCTCGAAGACCTGTCCGGCCCGGACCCGGGACTCCCGGTCGACCGCCTCGACGTCCACGAGGCCCAGGAGGGAGGCGCTCCGGAGGAGCTCCGTGTCCTTTCTGCTCTGGCTCCGGGCCAGGTTCAGGTGGGAGACGGCGAGCTGCGCCGCCTTGGACATCAGCCATCCGTGTCCGAAGACGCCCCGGCCCAGCCATTCGCCCAGCTCCTTTCTCCAGCGGGGGTCGGCGAACTGGAGGGCGTCGGCCCGCGCGGTGAGCTCGTCCACCTCGCGGCGAACCGCTGGATCGTCGGTGAAGCGGACCGTTATCCCCGGCTCCAACGCCAGACCCTCCAGCCCCGTGCGCACGGCCGGCGGGATCGGACGTCCGTCGAACTCCCCGTGGTTCGTCTGGCGCCGGGGGATCGCGTCGAAGAGGCCGGGCGGCCGGGAGCGGTCGACGCTCGTCCCCGGCGAGCCCAGGGCCACCCGGGCCACGAGCTCGCCGTCGGAGCCCCCCGGCTCGAATCGCACCTCCGGCTCGAAGCCGAATGCCTCGGCCGCCACCACCAGGTTCTCCACGGCGCAGCCGACGCTCAGATACAGCTCCCGCCGGTCGGCGTCGGCCACCCTGAGCCACCGGGAGGGGTCCGCGTACACGTCGACCGTCCCGTCGCGGACCCGGAACGCCCACGGCTGGCTGTTGTGGCTCGAGGGCGCGAGCACCGCGTAGCGAAGCAGGAACGCGGCCTGATCCTCCCGTGAGCCGTCGCTGGGGAAGGCGTCGGAGTCGACGCTCCACATCTCTTTCGACCGGTCGCTCACGCCTTCTCCTCTCTCCCCCGTCGCGGCTGTGCGGCGCACGGGGAGCGACGGCGCGGCAGCACGCCGTCGGGTCCCCGGACGCGTCCGACCTCGTCCCACGCCGTATGATGTCGGAGCGGAAACCGCGTGTCCGTCGGGAGACGCCCGAATTGCGTGTGGGGCGTCCTCCCACGACCCTGGGCGCGGCCATTGGCAGCTGTCCCGAGATGCCCGTTGCCGGCCTCCGGGTGCCGTAGAGGGAGGCCCGACGCCGACCGGCGACCGAGAGGAGGCGATCTCCCATCTCCGACCCGACGCGAGCCGGTCCGCCCGCCCTTCACGCCCTCGCTCTGGCCCTGGTTTTCCAGGGGATGAGCGGGCTCGGCGGCGGGATCGGCCTCGTCGCCGACCCCACGGGGGCCTTCGTGGGCCTCCCCTCGGGGTGGCTCCGGGGCTCGCCCTTCGAGGACTACCTCGTCCCGGGCCTCGTCCTCCTCACCGTCCTGGGGATCGCGCCGCTGATCGTGGCCTGGGGCCTGTGGACCGGACGGGCCTGGTCGTGGGCGGCGGCCTTCGTGGTGGGTGTGGCGCTCCTGGGCTGGCTCGCCGTGCAGATCGCGGTGATCGGCTACCAGGCCGACCCTCCCCTCCCGCTCGCCTACGCGCTGCTGGGCGCCCTGATCGTGGTGCTGGCCCTCCGATCCTCGGTGCGGGAGGCGCTCCGCGGAAGGCGCCGATAGGGAACGGCCGGCTCAGGCCTCGCTCTCGCGCCTCGGCAGGATCTCTTCGAGCCGGTCCAGCCTCCCGCGCACGACGCCCAGGTGCTGTGGGACCTCCAGCTCCCACTTCACGTCGGCCGGCATCACCCGTTCGGGATCGGCCCGCTCCCCCCGCTTCTCGATCCACTCGTCCACCACGTCCCCGTTCTCGTCGAGAGGGTGGACCAGGCTGAAGTCGAGGCTCGGGAAGCGGGCCGACGGATAGAACTGCTGCCCGGCCACGAAGACCACCCTTCCGTCGCCCAGGTCGAAGGCGTAGCACGCCCCCTCGTCCTCCACCTCCTCGAGCTCTGCGAAGGCCCGGGCCCGGACGTCGTAGATCTCGGCCCGGTCGGCCTCCAGGGCGGACTCCATGCCTCGGGCCATGACCCGCTGATAGGCGGCTTCCTTCCGCGCGTCCCCACGGAGCCAGAGCACGATCCCGCCCCCGACCACGATCCAGAAGACGGTGATGACGACCCACGGGTCGTCGGACGCCAGGAGGGTGAGGATCCAGAGGATCCCGGTCCCGACCACTCCGACCCGGGCGAAGTTGGGCGCGGCCGACGCCCGGGATCTCAACTCCCTGGCCTTCATGGAGAGGAGCCGGCGCTCGGCCGGGCGCAGCGTTCGGGTCCGCGGGTCCAGGATCCCGGGCCCGCTCACGGGATCACCTCGCCGACCACCAGCGGGGAACGGTCCGGGTCCACCCCAGGCCCAGGTGGGCGAAGAGCTCTCCATTCCAGAACCCCTCTCCCTCTTCCTCTTCCGGCGGCACCCGGATCGCGCCGACCCGGCGCCCGGTGAGGGTCCGTCGAGTGCGGAGCGTGAGGTCGTGGGCCAGTAGACGCTCCACGACCCCCCGGCAGCCCTGGATCCATGTCGGACCGTCGTCCCCGAAGTCCAGACGATCGAGGCGAAGGACGGCGCCGTTGGCGTCGACCTCGAGGCCGTCGGCCCCGATCCTCATCGTGACCGCGAGCCGACGCTCCGGGGGCAGGAGAAGGCGAAGCTCCGCGTAGGGTTCCCGGGTCGCGCCACGCACCTCGACATCCGACACGGCGCCCTTCTCGCGCAGCTGCCGGTCCACCTCGGCCAGGAGCTCTCTCTGCTCTTCGGCCAACCCTTCGAGCCCGGGCCGGCGGCCCTCCCCCGAGAGGTCGGAGCGGGTGATTCGCTCTACATAGGCGATCACCTCCTCCACTGCCTCGTCCGCCTCCTCCGGGGGCCACGCGAATAGCCGCTCGTGCCGGCCGGCCCGGACGAGGGCCTCGGTCTCGTCGCAGGTGAGGTCCACGTCGGGACGACGGTCGGGGGACGGCAGCACGATGCGGAACGAGGGCCCCTGGTGAGTGTCGGCGTGGGACTCGTGGCCGACCCGGGCCAGCCACTCGGGATGCGCCTCCTGGATCCGCGCGAGGAGGGGGATTGGGGGTGACGGGGTCATCGTGCCCTGTATGGCAGGTCCGCGGCTCATCTCTTCCACTCTATTCGGCGGCACCGCCGATTGCCACGCTGTTGGTCCGACCGGAATCCTCCCCGGAGCGCCGGACGCCGGCGGCGAGGAAGAGCCGGAGACGAGCGTTGCGTCCCACTCGACACGGGGGAAACGCTTCGAAGAGGGGGCGGGACCGCTCCGACCGAGGAACCTCGTCCCGGGACGGCTCCCACCCGACACGCGCGTACGCGACTCCGACGAGGTGGACCCCGGCGTGAACGATTCAGTCCGGCAGACCGTGGAGTGCGTCGTCCACGGTGAAGAGGGTCCGGCCTACGTCCGTCGGCACCTCAACCTCGTCGAGCCGGTGGGCTTCGTGGAGGCGTACGACCCCGCCGAGCCCGACGCGGAGCTCTTCGAGTCGTGGTGCGCCGCCTGCGACCAGGAGCTAGAGCGGGAGGGGGAGTGGAACGATCGCTCGGAGGCGTTCGCGGCCATCCGTCCGGTCTGCCGGGCGTGCTACCGGGAGATGAAGGCCCTGAACCGGGCGGGGACGTGAGGCGCATCCACCTGCTGGCCGTGTGCCTCTGGGGCTGCGCTCCCCTTCTTCTGACCCTCCGGTGGGTCCGGGGCGGCGAGCTCCGATCGTGGACCGGCCTCGCCCTCGTCGCGTTCACCGCCCTCTGGTGGGCGGCGGCGGTGGGGCTGTATCGCCGGCGACCCTGGGCCCCGGGCCTGGCCGCCCTCCTCGCGGGGGTTCCCCTGCTTCTCGGGCTGGTACAGTCGGCCCGGAGGATCCTCTTCATCGTGGACCGCGGAGGGCTGGAATCCGTGGGTGGCCGGGGCTCGCCCCTGGCCTTTCTGGTCGGCTGGGGGGAGGAGGCGCTCGTCCTGCTGATCCCCGGGCTCGTCCTGACCGGCCTGGGCGCGTGGACCTGGAGGGAGGAGCGGGCGCCGAGCCCGGCCTCCGAGGCCCGGCTCGGAACGAAGGGGGGGACGTGAGCGCCGGCGACTGGCGCCTCACCGGACAGGAGCGCTACCTGAGAGGGGTTCCCCTCGAGCGCCTCCGCTTCTCCCGGGCCGAGCCCGAACGGGATCACGACCACTGCGAGTTCTGCTGGGCCAAGTTCGGACGGGGCGGTCGCGGCGAGAAGACCCTCGACATCGGGTACACCACACTGGACCGAGCCCACTGGATCTGCCCCCGGTGCTTCGAGGACTTCCGGCACCGCTTCGGCTGGACGACGAAGTAGACACCCACGATCGAGCATTCGGCAGGAGGCCGAGGATGACACCCGAGGAGAAGGCGCCCGAAGGCGCGCTCGACGCGCCCCCCCTCGCCCACGATGAGCCCCACGCCGCGGAGGTCCTGCGCATCTGGAGCGCTCCGGACGGGGTGCAGCAGCTGAGCCTGCGCACGACCTGGTCGGACCCCGGCGCGTGGGGGCTCCTCCTCGTGGACATCGCCCGCCACGCCGCCCGGGCCTACGCCCGGCACGGGATCGAGGAGGATGTGGCGCTGGCGCGGATCCACGAGCTCCTCTGCGCAGAGTGGGCGGACGCCACCGACGAGCCAGAGGAGCTCGGCGGCTGATCGGAAAACTCGGCCTGGAACCCGCGCCCGGGAGCGAGGTACGCCCCGCCGATCTCGAGCGGCCACCCCGCCGCTCCCCGCGTCTTCCTCTCCGAGGAGAAGTCCCATGGCCCAGCTGGATATCAACGCTCTGCTGAGCGAGCTCGGCCCCGTCGCCCTGGGGTGGGGGCTCGACATCCTCGGCGCGATCGTCCTCCTCGTCGTCGGCCGCTGGATCGCCGGTCGGCTCCGCTCGCTGACGCGGAGAACCGCGGAGCGGGCCCGTCTGGACCCGACCCTGTCGGGGTTCGTGGGCATGGGGGTCTACTGGCTGGTCCTGGTCTTCGTCATCGTCGCGATCCTCGGCGTCTTCGGGATCCCCACGGCGTCGATGGTGGCGATCCTCGGCGCCGCCGGCCTGGCCGTCGGGCTGGCCTTCCAGGGCACGTTCTCGAACTTCGCCTCGGGGGTGATGCTCCTCCTCTTCCGGCCGATCTCGGTGGGCGACTTCGTCGAGGTCGGCGGGTCCAAGGGCACGGTCCGGAGCATCGGCATCTTCTCCACCGCCATGGACACGCCGGACAACGTCCGGGTCGTCGTCCCCAACTCCGGGATCTTCGGCGAGACGATCCAGAACTACTCGGTCAACGAGAACCGCCGCATCGACCTGGTGGTGGGGGTGGGCTACGACGACGACCTCCAGCTGGCGAAGGACACGATCCTGCGGGTGCTGAAGGAAGAGGCGCGCGTGCTGGCGGAGCCCGAGCCCGTGGTGGCGGTGAGCGAGATGGCGGGCTCGTCGGTGAACTTCGTGGTGCGGCCCTGGGTCGAGGCACCGAACTACTGGGCCGCCCGGTGGGACCTGACCCGGGCCCTGAAGGAGGAGCTGGAGGCGGCGGGCTTGAGCATCCCCTATCCCCAGCGAGACCTCCACCTCTTCTCGGGGGGCGCGGCGCTCCGGATTCCGGCCAGGGGCTGAGCGCTCCTTCCAACCCCCACACCCCCTTCCCCCGTCATACTCTCATGGCGGGGGTGTGCGCGGCAATTTAGTATACAACGTCTACGTTCATGGGAAGACAAAGGTCATGGCGGATTCACTCGGTGAGCTCGAGACCCTGATCATCCTGGCCGTCCTCCGTCTCGGGGACGACGCCTACGGGGTCTCGATCCGCGACGAGATCGAGGAGCGCACGGGGCGCCGGCTGACCCGGGGGGCGATCTATACCGCTCTTCGCCGGCTCCGGGCAAAGGGCCTCCTGGAATCGGAGATGAGCGACCCCACCCCCGTGCGCGGAGGCCGGGCGAAGCGCTTCTTCCGCCCCACGCCCGCCGGCCTGGCTGCCGTTCGCCGGACCACCGATCAACTGGACCGCATGCGGGAGGGGCTGGATCCCCTTCCGTCGGACGGCTGACGGTGAACCTGCCTTCCCTCGTCCGGGCCCTCCTCGTACGCCTCCTCCCGGAGGACGAGCGGGATGCGGCGATCGGAGACCTGGACGAGGAGCTCCGGACCCGGGTGCTCCCCCGGCGGGGACGGGCGGGGGCGGCGCTCTGGTACCTCCGGGAGGCCGGCAGCCTCCTGGCCTCATACCTGTGGGACCGGATCCGGGGGGCACCAGCCCCGGACCGCGCCTCCCGACCCGACGAAGGAGGGATGACGATGGAGACGATGCGCGACGCGATGCACGCGACTCGGGTGATCCGGCGAGAGCCCCTGGTCTCCCTGGTGGTGATCCTCACCCTGGCCCTGGGAATCGGGGCGAACGCGGCGATCTTCAGCGTGGTGAACGCGGCCCTGCTCCGGGAGCTTCCCTATCCCCGGGCGGAGCGGCTCGTGCGCATCTTCAACGGCTTCGAGGGATCCGACGGCACCTTCGCCCTCTCGCCCCTGGACTGGCGGGACGTGGAGAGCCGGCCCGATCTGGTGGAGGCGGTGGGCGTCTACGGCGAGACCAGCTACCACCTGACGATCGACAGCCGGGAGGCGCGGAGGCTCGAGGTCGCCCGGACGTCGCCCGGCCTCCTGGACCTCCTCGGCTTCCGGGCCGAGGTCGGCCGGGGGTTCCGGCCCGAGGAGGCCGAGCCGGGGCGGCACCGCTCGGTGATCCTCTCCCACCGCATCTGGACCTCGGCCTTCGGCGCCGACCCGGGGATCGTGGGGCGCACGATCACCCTGGACGAGGAATCCTACGAAGTCGTCGGGGTCGCACCTCCGGACTTCCGGGTGCCCCTCCAGGCGGACGTCTGGGTTCCCCTGGCCCTCGAGCCGGGCGTCTGGTACGTGCCGGACCGCCGGGGATGGGAGTTCCTCTATGCCTACGGGCACCTCTCCGAAGGGGTCACGCCCGAGGTCGCCGCCCGGGGCCTCACCGCCCGGCTCGCCGAGACCGCCCCGGACCGGGTGGCGGACAACGGGCAGCACCTGCTGGTCCGGGACCTGCGGGAGCACATGGTGGGCGACACGGGCCGGGCCCTCACCCTCCTCCTGGCCGCCGTCGGCTTCGTCCTGCTGATCGCGTGCGCGAACCTCGTGAACCTCCTCCTGGCCCGGGCGGAGGCCCGGTCCCGGGAGTTCGCGATCCGGAGGGCCCTCGGCGCCGGCACCGCGTCGGTGGCCCGCCTCGTCTTCCTCGAGACCCTGGCGCTCGCCGCCGCCGGGGGCCTTACCGGGCTCGCCCTGGCCCGGGGGATCCTGGGGCTCCTGGCTCGCCTCGAGGTGGAGGCCCTGGCGCCCTTCGGCCGGATCTCCGTCGATCCCGGCGTCCTGGCGTTCACCGCCGCCGTCACCACCGTGACCGCCCTTCTCTTCGGCCTGGGGCCGGCGCTGCGCGCCTCCGGGGCCGATTCCCAGGGCGTCCTCCGGGAGGGCGGGAGCCGCTCCGGAGGCTCCCGCCGCGGCGGGAGGCTCCGCTCCGGCCTGGTGGCGCTCCAGGTGGCCCTGGCCCTGGTCCTCCTGGTGGGGCTGGGCGACAGCCTGCGCAGCTTCCGGCGCCTCACGGCCACCGATCCCGGGTTCCGGCCCGAGGGAGTGCTGGCCGTTTCCCTGGAGCTGCCGCCGTCGGGGCTGGAGAGGGTGGAGCGTGCGGAACTCTACCGCGGCCTCCTGGACCGGGTGGGCACCCTCCCCGATGTGGAGTCCGCCGGGCTCGTCAACTTCCTCCCCCTGGACGGACGCCGGTGGTCCGCCTCCTTCCACCTCGTCGACCCGCCCCCTTCCATGGAGGGGGTGGACCTGGGGGGCAACATGCGGGCGGCCTCCCCAGACTACTTCCGGACGATGGGGATCCGGCTCCTTGAGGGCCGAACGTTCACGGAGGCCGACGGCGGCGGCGCACCGGTGGCCGTGGTGGACGAACGGGCGGCCCGGGAGGCGTGGCCGGGCGCCTCCCCGGTGGGCCAGCGGATCGTCCTCGGGGCTCTCAGCAGCGAGCGGCCCACCACCGTAGTGGGGGTGGTGGAGACCGTGAAGGACGAGGGCCTCCACGCCCCAGGCAACGGCCACGTCTACTTCCCGGTTCTCCAGCGGCCCATGCGGGCCATGGTCCTGGTCCTCCGGGCCGGACGCGCCGATCCCGTCTCTCTGGCTCCGGCGGTGCGGAGGATCGTGGCCGAGCTCGACCCCCGAATCCCCCTCTACCGGATCGCGGACCTGGAGGACCACGCCGCTCAGAGCGTGGCCGGGCGCCGGCTGGCGCTCCTCCTCCTCGGGGGCTTCGCGGCCGCGTCGGTGCTCCTGGCCGGCGTTGGGATCTTCGGCGTTCTCTCCTACGCCGTGGCCCGGCGCACCGGCGAGATCGGTACACGGATCGCCCTGGGCGCCGAGCCGTCACGGGTCGTGTGGATGGTGGTCCGCCAGGTGATGGCGATGTGGCTCGTGGGCGCGGCGGTGGGAGTCGCCGGCGCCCTCGCCCTGGGATCGACCCTGAGGAGCGTGCTCTACGGGATCGATCCGGCCGGACCCGCGCTCCTCCTGGCGACCGCGGCGGGGCTGGGGATCGTGTCGCTCCTTGCGGCCCTCGTCCCCGCCCGGCGGGCGGCGAGCGTGGACTGCGTGGAGGCCCTGCGCGCCGAGTAGGCTCGGCCCCACATCGATTGGGGACGGGTTCGGCCTTCGGCGTCGGCACCTGGGCGGGAATCGGGCTCGAGGAGCGGCTCGCCCTGGGCACGTCGACGGTCCAGGCGTTCTGACGGAGGCGGGACTCGGGGATCGCCGAGGCTCTCCGCGCCACGGGCCTGGGCGTGACCGAGACGGAGAGGGAGGAGCTGGAGAAGCCGGTGGACGTGGTCTCCACGATCGTCCGGCGGGGCTGGGTCCCGGACGACCGGCGGAAGTGGCCGAACCCGGTGGGCCGTGACGGGACCTCCCTCCGACGAAAGCCGATCCCGCCCGGTGGGCGAGAACCTACGGCTCGTGGGGAAGTCTCCTACGGGCCCTTCCAAATCCTCCCCGACAGACGCGGCGGCGCCTCGGTAGCATCTTTACACCGCGCATGCGATCCCACCACGAGAGCACCACGGGAAAGGCCCGAGATGAAGAAGATCGGAGTGGCCATCACCGCGTCGAGCGTACTCCATCTCCTCCTGTGGTCCCCTGCCGAGTCGCAGCAGGGCTGGGCGGTGGAGTTGCGCGGCAACGGAGCGGTTCCCACCCGGGAGATCGGGGACGACGACCTCGGAGCCGGCTTCGGATTCGAAGGGACCGTCCGCTACGCCTTCCTTCCCCACCTCGCGGCGTACGCCGGATGGGACTGGACCCGCTTCAGCCCCGACGACTCCTTCGCCGGCTCCGGCATGGACTTCGAGGAGACGGGCTACGCGTTCGGCCTCCGCTTCGAGCATCCCTTCTCCGGAGATCTGGGAGCCGCCGACACCTGGGCGTGGTGGGCCCGGGCCGGAGGCACTTTCGATCACCTGGAGATCGAAGACCCCGACGGCGAGCTGATCGCGGATACCGGAAGCGGCGTGGGCTGGGAGGTCGGGACGGGGCTGGCCCTGGCGCTGGCAACGGGCTGGAGCCTCACCCCCGGGGTCCGCTACCGCTCGCTCACCAGGGATGTGGAGATCGCGACCACCACGACGACGGTGGAGTTGGAGTACGTGGCCTTCGAAGTGGGGATCGTCCGGCTGTTCTGAAGGAGCGGCGGCGCATCGCCAGCGGGGAGATCCCCCCACGCTCCGACCCGGAGTCGCCCCGACAGCCGGTGTGCCCCGCGCCCGCTAGACTGTGTCCCGCGAGTGGACCGAGCACGAGGCGGCGGAGGCCTGGATGGAGAGCCCGGAGGCAGTCCCGGATGCGGACGCCGAGTAGACTGCGTAGCACGCTGGTGGCGGCCGGACTCCTCGTCCTTCCGGCTTGCGCCCCGGGCGAGCCCGACGGCTCCGGCACGGGAGATGCGACGCCCCCGTCGGGGGAGGGGATCCCAGCGACTGCCGCGGCGACCGACACCGCTCCGGCCCCCTCAGCGCGCGTCGCCCTGCCCGGGCTCTTCAGCATCATGGCGGGCCTCCAGGAGGAGATGGGTCGGGTGAGCCGGGGCCTCTGGCTCGAGAACCTCGACACGGTGGCCGCAGGGGCCGACGGAGTGGCGAACCATCCCCGGGTTCCCCCCGAGGAGTTCCAGCGCATCTCCGGGATCCTGGGCCAGGAGATGAGCCGCTTCGGGGTAATGGACATGGAGGTCCACGACCTGGCGGTGCGGCTGGCGGACGAGGCCCGGGCGGGGGATCTGGAGGCGGTCCTGTCCACCGACGGCGAGCTGAGGCGGGCCTGTGTCGCGTGTCACACGGCGTATCGAGCCCGGCTGCGGGAAGCGATCCGCTGATCGGGGCGGGAAGATCGGACCGGAAGAGGGGTGGTCGCCGGCCCCGGGCGTCCTCCCTTTCCGGCGCCCGGTGACCTGGCGAGACATCAATCCGCCGGACGCTCCACGCACCCGTGGGTCGGGCTCGGGTGCAGGATCGCCCGGCCCGGGACGCAGATCCGCAGCGTCAGCGGGGCGATCAGGGCGGCGATCCCACAGAGAGCGGCGGAGACCACCAGCGCCCGACCGTACCCGGTGACGAACGCCGCCCCGCTCAGCCGCTCCAGCCCGCCGAGGCCCACAGCCAGGGGCAGAGCGGCCGTGCCCCCGAGCCCGGCCACCCGGGCCACCGCGTTGTTCACCCCGGACGCCACGCCTCCCCTGCCCTCCTCCGCCGACGAGAGGACCGCGTCGGTGAGGGGGGCCACCACGGCGGCGAGGCCGAGTCCGAAGAGGGAGAGGCCCGGCAGGACGTCGGTCACGAAGCCGTCCCCCCTCCGAACGCCCGAGAGGAGAATCAAGCCCGCCCCCACCAGGAGCGAGCCCAGGGCCACGGGCCATCCCGGGCCGACCCGGGCGCCGATCCGGCCGGCCCGGGACGAGAGGAGGAGCATGAAGACGTTCACGGGAAGGAGCGCCGCCCCGGCCTTCAGGGCCGAGTACCCGAGTCCGTTCTGGAGCTGGATCACCAGGAGGAAGAAAAGGGCGTTCACCGCCGTGTAGAGGAGGAGGGTCACGCCGTTTCCACCGGCGAACTGACGGTTGCGAATGAGATCCGGTGGAAGGAGAGGCTCGTCGACCCGGCGCTCGACGAGGACGAAGGCGACGAAGGACGTCACGCCCACCGTCAGCCCCATGACCACGAGGCGATCTTCGAAGCCCCGCTCCTGGCCGAAGATGAGGCCTCCGACGAGCGTGCCCAGCCCCAGGGTGGCCAGGGCCGCGCCCCCCCAGTCCAGAGACTTCGTTTCCCGATTCGTCCCGGTCGTCGGCCGGGCGTCGTCGAACCTGAGCCATCCGATCAGCGCGGCCAGGAGGGCGAAGGGAACCATCACCGCGAAGGCCCACCGCCACGAGCCAGCGTCCACGAGCCAGCCTCCCACCAGGGGCCCGCCCGCGGTGGAGACCGCGGACCACGCCGACCACTGTCCGATCGCCGCCCCACGGTCCGCGGGGTCGAAGGCGACGTGGAGGAGCGCCAGGCTGTTCGGCACCAGAAGGGCCCCGGCGGCGCCCTGGGCCACCCGGAAGCCCACCAGCGACGGGAGGTCGGGCGCCACCGCGCACAGGAGCGAGAAGCCGGCGAATCCCAGGAGGCCCAGCACGAACACGCGCCGGGTGCCGAAGCGGTCCCCCAGGGAGCCTCCCAGAAGGATCAGGGCGCTCAGGGTCACGAAGTACCCGTTGAGCACCCCCTGGACTCCGCTCATCCCGAGCCCCAGGTCGGCGGCCATCCGGGGCAGCGCCACGTTGACGACGGTCCCCTCGACGAAGACGACCCCGGAGCCCACCACCGCGGCCGTGACGGCCCAGCGTCCGGGCGCCGTGCCGAGGCAGAGCGCGGTGGGGGCGTTCAGTGGAGGATCGGGATTCACCGCTCTCCTCGTGGTGGGTCGGGGGGCTGCACGCCAGCACGAAGCCCCGGGGGAGCGCCACGCTCTCCCTTCCGGGGCCGCCTCGCATCTAGGGTTCCACCGGGCCGAGGGTTGACATGCAACTGAAAAGTTGCATAGTATCCTCGCCGTGACCACCGTATACGAGGCCCTGGCCGATCCCACCCGCCGCCGGATCCTCGACCGCCTGCGTCGCGACGGATCCCTCTCCGTGACCGAGGTCGCCGAGCCCCTGACCATGACCCGCCAGGGAGCGACCAAGCACCTGGACGTCCTGACGGAGTGTGGGCTGGTCCGGGTGCGCTGGGAGGGGCGCCACAGGATGCACGAGCTGGATCCCCGACCCCTCCGGGAAGTGGAGGACTGGCTCGCGCCATACGCCGAGGAGTGGGAGCGCCGACTCCAGCGCCTCGAGCGTCATCTGGAATCCGGGAGCTCGAGGGAGGATGCAATCGACCGAAGGGAGGAGCCATGAGCGGCGTCGTCGAGAAGACCCTCCGCCTCACCGCCAGCCCCGAGCGGGTGTGGAACGCCCTGACGGACCCGATGGAGCTTCGGCAGTGGTTTCCGGAGGACGCCGAGCTCGACCCCCGTCCGGGAAGCGCGGGGTGGTTCGAGTGGACCGACCACGGCAGGTTCTCGGTGCGGATCGAGGAGATGGAGCCCCCGGTGCGTCTGGTCTGGACCTGGGCTCGGGAACCGGGCGTGGCCCTGGACGAAGGGCACCGGACCACGGTGGAGTGGACCCTCACCCGCCGGGACGACGGCGGGACGACCCTCCGGGTCCGGGAGAGCGGCTTCGCCGATCGAAAGCATCGGGACCAGAACGACGCGGGATGGGACGAGGAGCTCGATGAGCTCGTCCAGCACCTCGAGGAGGATCCCGTCAGCCGGGCCCGGCCCACTGAAGGTCGGAAAGCTGGATCCCGACCCAGGCCGCGAAGGTGACGAGGTGATAGAGGACCACAAACCCCTGCACGGACCGCCTCTCGCTGTGCCACGCCACGGCGCTCGAAGCGATCCACGACACCATCAACGGGAGGTAGGGTGCCGCGAGGTCGTCGAAGTGGGCCTTCAGCCCGGTGTCGCCGAGCTCGGTGACGACCGTGAGGATCCAGATCCCGAAGAACCAGCGGCGCATACCGAGGAAGTGCTCCCGGAGGTCCAGGGGCCTGGGCAGCTCCACCGGATAGAGCACGACGCACAGGAGGTAGAGGAGCACCCCGTAGGTGAGAACGAAGAGGAAGAGGAGGATATTCCACGCCTCCCACTCCCGCCACCCGAACACCACCGTCCACCAGTAGATGACCAGGAAGAGGAAGACGAAGACGGTCCATCCCAGGTGGATCCAGTCGAAGCGAAGCGCGCCGCGGTGATGCAGGAGGCGCCCGACCCCCGTGAGGAGGTGGGTGATGCCCAGGCCCACCACCACGGAGATGAGAACCGACAGGAACTCGAAGGAGCTCACGGCGACATGCGCTCCACCCTGAGGGGAGGGATCGCGGGACCCTCCTGATCCCGGGGGCCGGGTCGGGTCCGGGCGCTGGTCTCGACCCCACCAAGTTCTCGGAGCCGAGCGGGGGTCGCGACCCGGATCTTGCGCTCGGGCCCCATCGAACCGAGGATCGCCCCATGCTCACCTACGACATCCCCCTCGTCCCGGGACCGACCCGAGTGCCCGAGTCGGTGCGCCGGGCCTATCTGACCGATTACGGCTCGGCCGATCTTGAGCCGGAGTACGCCCGGCTCTACCGGGAAGTCCAGGACCGGCTGCGGACGATTCTGGGCACCCACGCCCGGATCGCCATCATGACCGGGGAGGGGATGATCGCGCTGTGGGGAGCCCTCAAGAGCTGCATCCGCCCCGGGGACCGGGTCCTGGCGGTCAGCACCGGCGTCTTCGGCCACGGCATCGGGGAGATGGCGGCCGGGATCGGCGCCGAGGTCCGGTGGGTGGAGTTCGGCTACGACGACGTCGCCGACCCGGGGCCCGTCGAAGAGGCGATCCGCGGGTTCGATCCGAAGATGGTGACCGCCGTCCACTGCGAGACCCCGTCCGGCACGCTCAACCCCGTGGGGCCGATCGGAGAGCTCGTGCGCCGCCACGGCGTGCCCCTCTACTACGTCGACGCGGTGGCCAGCGCCGGGGGCACGCCGGTCCGGGCCGACGAGTGGTCGATCGACCTCTGTCTCTTCGGCACCCAGAAGGCTCTCTCCGCGTTCCCGGACCTGGCGGGCATCGCCGTCAGCGACCGGGCGTGGGACGTCGTCGCCGAGGTCGACTACGGCGGCTACGACGCGCTCCTTCCCTATCGAGACGCCCTGGAGGAAGGGGTGTTTCCCTACACCCCCGACTGGGCCGGTCTGGCGGCCCTGGGCGAAGCGTGCCGCCTGGTCCTCGACGCCGGGCTGGAAGACGTGTATGCCCGTCACGAGGACGCGGCGTCTCGCTGCCGGGAACGCGCCCGGGAGATGGGCCTCTCCCTCCATCCCGTGAGCGAGGCGGCGTCCAGCCCCACCGTCACCGCCCTCCGGGTCCCGGACGGCACGACGTGGGAGGCGCTGGACCGGGGTCTCCGGGAACACGGGATGGCGGTCGGCGGATCCCTGGGTCCCCTGGCCGGGAAGGTCTTCCGCATCGGCCACATGGGCGCCCAGGCCGACCGGGACCTCGTGGAGCGGGGGATGGGCGTTCTGGAACGGGTGCTTCCGGGGTAGAGGAGCGCCCAGCCGACCGGCCGAGGCCGCGCCGCCCGCGCGCGCCCCTCCCTCAGCCCACCTCTCCGAAGTCCTTCCAGACCTTGAGATCGTGGCGAAACTCCTGGCCGAAGCGCTCGCCGCGCCGGGATTGCCAGGACACGTCGGCACGGAGGGCCGTCGGCTCCTCCCGGGCGAAGAAGTGGAGGGCCACGTCCACCAGGATCCGGATCTCCCGGCCGGGACGAAGGAGGGTCAGACCGTCGAAGAGCGCCAGGCCCGTGACGTCCACGTCGCCCCCCAAGCCGAGGAGCGGGTCGTCGAACTCCACGGTGACGTCGTAGGCCGGCCGCTCCGAGTCGTTGGCCAGGACGAGCCAGAGCTTGGCGTCGGCCAGCTCCACGTCCAGAACGACCGCCGGATCGCCGGCGCCGGGAAGCGGGGCTCTCCCCTCTCCTCCCCTGCGGCGCCTCTCTTTCGGCGTCCTCGGCCGCGGGATCCGGCCGCCGAACCGCGGGCGTCTACTCAATCGCCAGCCCCTCGTGGCAGATCTCCAGCTCCTCGATCGCCACCGAGCTCCCGTCGGCGTCCAGCCCGGGCCCGGCGTACCGGCAGGGCCAGCCGCGGCGGAACCTCCAGATCAGGACCGGCTCCCGCTCCTCGTTCAGAAGGGTGATCGTTCCATCCGTTCGGAGAGGCGCCCCGTCCACCGCCCCCTGGATCCACTCCCAGAGGCCCAGGTCCCCGGTGATGCCCCTCTTGAGCACCAGGTTGGAATAGCGGGGGACCCCCGGCAGCTTCCGCGGAGCCTTCTGCATCTCGTTGCCGGTGCGGTACTCGATCACGTCGATCTCGACCCCCAGCCCCGAGACCTCGGAGAAGCCGGCGACGATCTCGTCGCCCTCGACGACCCCGTGGATCTCCACGAGGAAGGCGTGGGCGGGATAGGGGTCCTCGCGAAAAACGGCCATGGGCGGGCTCCGGTCGTGAGTGCCTCGGTGCGGGCGAGACATGCCCGCGAGAGTCGAGGAGGCGCCGCTCCACTCCCAGGCGAGACGGCCCCTCCACGAGCGACGCAAGGTACGAGCCCGAGTCCCGACGGTCACGTGAGCGGGAAAGCGCGGCGTCGGGCGACGATCCCCTCACCCGCCCGCTTCGTAGTCGATCCGGACCGGCTCCGGGTACCGGATGGGGCCGACAGGCGTCTGGACCGTGGGCGTGGCTTCCAGGCGCACCCGCTGGGGCTCGCCCGCTCCCGCAACCGCGAGGGCCAGGTCCAGCACTTCCTCCAGCTGGTCGCCGAAGAACTCGATCAGATCCACCTCCACTCGTACCGGCACCATCACGGGCTCCCCCGGGGGAAGGAGATACTCGTCGGCGAGGGCGCCCCGCAGCGTCTCCCGGTGGTCCAGGAAGAGGGCCCAGTCGAGTCCCACGAGCCGGGCTCTGGCGTTGTCGGGCGGGTTCGTCGCCCGGACCTCCAGCACTGCCTCGAGAGGCAGCTCCCCCCTGGAGACGGCCGCGGCGAAGCGGGCCATGTTGAGAGGGCCCACCGCTTCGGCGTTCCGGACATCCTCGATGGAGACGCCGGCGAGAGTCCCCCCGGAAATCCCCGCCAGGGAGAACTCCACGCGCCGTAGTGCCGTCACCTCCCTGAGAGTGGCGCAGCTGGAGGGGATGACCGACCCGGACAGGACGAGGACCAGGGCCAGGATCCCGCCGAGCCTGCCAGAAGAATCTCCCATCCGCTCTCTCCCCGAGGACACCCGATCGGATGCTACGGCTCTCTCCCTAAGAACACCCGATCGATCGCACGAAGGCAATGTCGCCGCAGACCCACCGTCCAGGGAACCCGCGCCGTGGCCGAGGCCCGGGGTCCGCCGGACCCGGCGGGTCGGATCGCTCTGCCGTCCGTGGAGCGGGGTCCGCAAACGGATGGCCGGCGAGCGCGAGGACAGATCGTCTCCGGAGCGGACAGCCTGTTCCAGGCTTCCGGGGGGGGCCGTCGCGTCCTTCGGAGGCGCGTCACCCCGTCCGCCCCGGAATCCTGGGGGTTTCGTGAACCGGGCTGCGAGGACGGCCATGGGACCGTACCTTGCCACTGGAACCGGTCGAGGGTCCGGGTGAAGAATACGGTGCGCTGAGATGGGCCTTCCCTCCCGAGCGCTCGCCGGCGTGATCGCGAGCACGGCCTTCTCCGTCCGACCAGGGCCCCTGACAGCCCCCCTCCGACCACGAGATCGAAATGCTGGAAACACACAGCGTGCGCGCCGATGTCTTCCATGTGTTGGGCTCCCTCTCGGGATTCGAGCCTACGGGAATCGACGTCACCGTGACCCACGACGGCGTCGTCTTCCTGAAGGGTCTGGTGTCTTCCGAACGGGAGAAGCGAATCGTGGAGACGGTGGTGAACCGCGTGGTCGGCGTCACCGAGGTGTGGAGCGTTCTGGAGGCGCCGCCGATTCGGGAGGAGATTCCCGACGCCGTCAGCCTCATGGAGGCCGCGGTGGAGGCCCTCGAAGCGACCGTGGCCGGGCGGACACCCATCCGTGAAGCGGCCGCGGAGAATCCGGCACCGAGCCCGGGCTAGGGCTCTCTTCGGCCTGCGGGCTCCTCCGTCCCCGGCGCCGGAATCCGCCGTGCGTCCCCGACGCGCGAACGGATGAAATGATCAGCAGAGAAGTACACGACGGCCAGACGACCGCGTCAGCGATGGCGCCTGGCGCCTCCCCACCCTCGCGACGGAGTCGGTGGCCCAGCCCGCAATGCCCTCCTACCTTGGCCGCCCGAGCCTCGCGCCGGCCCTGGGCCACGTCTCGCAGCGGACGCGACGACGCCGGGAGCAATGCGCGCCCGTTTCCAGTCAGGGAGGACCCATGGAGAACGATCACGCCACCCCGCGCACCCCGGCGAGGGAGGCTACGCGGCCACCGGGTTCCCCGCGGCGATCCCGCCGTCGGATTTTCCGCACCCTCACCCTCTGCGCCGCCGCGCTAGCGTCACTGTCGCCCTCGGCGACTTCGGCCCAGGGCCCCGGCGACACCTACGTCCTCGCCCCGACCTCGTCCCGCTACGGAGCCGCGATCGACGAGGCCCGCAGGATCCTGCGGGCGTACATGGAGGAGTCCTGGGCGCCGGGGCTCTCGGTGGCGGTCGCCGTGGAGGGCGAGACCGTGTGGTCCGAGGGGATGGGGTACGCGGACCTGGAAAACCGGGTCCCGGTCACGACGCTCTCCAAGTTCCGGAGCGGAAGCATCGCCAAGTCGATCACCGGCACCTCCCTCGTCCGCCTCTGGGAGCGAGGAGAGATCGACCTCGACGCGCCGGTGCGCCGCTACGTCCCCGAGTGGCCCGAGAAGCATCCCACGATCACCGTCCGCCAGCTCGCCCACCACATCTCGGGAATCCGGCACTACGACCCCCTGGGCACCGAGTTCTTCAACCGTATGCGCTACACGGAGATCGTCGACGCCCTGGAGCTCTTCGCCGACGACTCCCTCCTCTTCTCTCCCGGCGAGCGCTATTCCTACTCGACCTGGGGCTACAACCTCCTGGGCGCCGCGATCCGGCGAGCCGCCGGGATGCCGTTCCCCGCCTACGTGGACGAGAGCGTTTTCGAGCCCCTGGGGATGCGCTCCACCGTGGCCGACCACTCGGACACCCTCATCGCGCACCGGGTCTCCTTCTACGAGCGCTCCGGCGAGGGCCAGTCCTACCACACCCGGCAGAGCGGCTGGGAGTCCGGGCGCCCCACCCTCCTGAACGGGCCCTTCGCCGACAACAGCAACAAGTGGCCCGGCGGCGGATTTCTCACCAACCCCGAGGACCTGGTGCGCCTGGGCTCCGCCCTCCTGGACCCGGGGTTCCTGACCGCCGAGGGTCTCGAGCTCCTCTTCACGCCGGGGCGGACCAACGACGGGGAGTCGGTGGGCTACGGCCTCGGCTGGCGGATCGGCGAGGACGACCGCGGGCTCCGGACGATCGGTCATGGAGGGGGTGCGGTGGGCGGTACCTCGGATATCGTCCTCTATCCGGACCGTGGCGTGGTGGTGGCGCTGCAGGTGAACAAGACCGACGCCGGCCTCGGCGACCTGACGAACCGGATCGCCTGGCTCTTCATGGAGGCATCGTCGGCCTCGGAGGGCTCGGGGGGAGGCTCCGGCGCGGCCCCGGCCATGACGACCACCACCGCCTTCCCGCCCCGGGTGAGCCGCTCCTCCAGGGGAGCGGTGGTGACCCAGGCCCCCCTGGCCACGGAGGTGGGGGTTCGAGTCCTCTCCGAGGCCGGCAACGCCGTGGACGCCGCGGTCGCCACCGCGTTCGCCCTCGCCGTCGTGGAGCCCACGAACTCGGGGCTGGGGGGCCGGACCCAGATGCTGATCCGCAGGCCCGACGGGACCTTCGCCGCCATCGACGGGACGACCCGGGTCCCGAGCCTCTATCCCGCCGACACCGTGGTGGGCCCCGACGCCGGAACCGGGTACGGCGCCATCGGCGTCCCGGGTACGGTCGCGGCCCTCACCCGAGCCCTACGGGAGCACGGCACCTGGCCCCTGGAACGCGCCCTCGAGCCGGCGATCCACCTCGCCGAGAAGGGCTTCCCCATGCCCGCGGACCAGGCCCGCGCCCTGGCCCGGATCGCCGACGACCTCCGGCGCTTCGAGGGCTCCCGAGGGTACTTCCTGAAGGCGGGTGGCGTCCCCTACGAGCCGGGGGAGCGCTTCGTCCAGGCCGACCTGGCCCGGACCCTGAGGGCGATCGCCGAGGGAGGCGCCGACGCCTTCTACCGGGGCCCGATCGCCCGGCGGATCTCCGGGGACATGGAGCGGAAGGGCGGCTACCTGCGGGCGGGCGACCTGGCCGCGTACGGTGCCCGGGACGCGGTGATCGTCCGGGGAGGCTACCGGGACCACGAGCTCGTGGGCACCTACCTGCCGGCCGCCGGGGCGAACACGATCGAGATCCTCCAGATCCTGGACGCCGTCGGCCCCGGTCCCATCACCGGAACCCCGCCGTGGGCGGCCGTGGTGGCCCAGGCCGTGAACCTGGGATTCCAGGACCGGCTCATGGACCTGGCCCGCATGGGCCCCCCGGAGACCTTTCCCCTCCGCGAGCACGCCGAGGAGATCACCTCCCGGGATTGGGCCCGGCGGCGGGCGGCCGAGGTCCGCATTCCGGAGGCCGTCCGCTCCAGCTCCGGGGCGGAGGACGCGCCTCCCTCCCCCGGGACCTTCCCCCCGGGCCACACCACCCACCTCTCGGTGGCCGACGGGGAGGGCGGGGCCGTCTCCCTCACCCAGTCCCTGGGCCCCACCCTGGGCTCGAAGGTCGCTGCGCCGGGGCTCGGATTCGCATACGCCGCGACGATGGGGTATCTCAGCGGCGAGGCCCGCTCGGCGGGGGTCCGGGCTCTGGGTCCCGGCGACCGGGCGTCGTCCCGCCAGTCGCCGATGATGGTGGTGGAGAACGGAGGGCTCCGCTGGGTCCTGGGCGGCTCGGGCTCCCGGCGCATCGTCTCGGCACTGGCCCAGGTGGTGAGCCGGGTCGTGGACGAGGGCCTCTCCCTGAAGGCGGCCGTGGAGGCGCCCCGGGTGCACGTGGAGCCCGCCGAGCCGAAGGTGGTCCACGTGGAGACCGGCGAGGTGGCCGCCTGGCCCCCGGAGACTTCGGCCTTCCTCCGGGAGTTCGGCTTCGAAGTCCGGGACCGCCACGACCAATCCTTCGGAAACGTCTCCGCCATCGAGATCGATCCGGAGACTGGCCTCCTGACGGGCGTGGCCGAGCCCCGGGCCCACGGAAGCGCGGGGGCGCCTCCGGAGTAGGGCCCGGGGACGCCCGGACCCGGAGGGGCCTCAGCCCGGCCGCTCCAGCCGTGGCACCTGGACGGGGGACGCCTCCTCCACCCGGCTCCAGATCCTGCGGCCCACGGCCTCGGCCTCCCGCAGGATCGCGCCTTCGTCCATGGTGAGGATCCGACGATCCCGCATCAGGAATCGGCCGTCCACCATGGTGGACTCGATGTCGCCGGCGTGACCGCAGTGGATCAGGGCCGAGAGGATGCGGCCCGCGGGCACCAGGTGGGGCCGCAGCGTGTCCACCACGATCAGGTCCGCCTTCTTGCCCACCTCCAGGGTCCCGATCCGCTCCTCCTCCCCCACGGCCCTCGCCCCGCCCAGGGTGCAGTCGGCCAGCACATCCTCGGGCTGGGGCTTGAGGCCGGGGATCTGGTCCCCGTCCCGGTTCCGCCGGATCCGCTCGGTCAGCAGGGCGATCCGCATCACGAGGAAGACGTCGTTCGTGTTGTTGTCCGTGCCGAGGGCGACGGGGCAGCCGGCCGCCCGAAGGGCCGGGATCGGCGGAGCCACGCCGCGGTTTGCGGCCATGTTGGCCTGGTGCGAGATGATCGTGCCCGAGTCTCCCAGGAGCCGGATCTCGGCGTCGTCCACGTAGCGGGCGTGAGCCGCGAAGAGCCGGGGGCCCAGGAAGTCGTGGCGGGCCAGGTATTCGGCCGGACGCATGCCGTGGTGCATCTGCATGAACATGAACTCGGCCCGGCTCTGGTTCAGGTGGATCGTGTAGCCCAGGTCGCGCTCCTCGGCGAAGGAGCGGACCGCCCGGAGAAGCTCGGGCGAGGAGGTCTCGGTGAGGGCGGCCGCGGGGAAGACCCGGATGCGCCCGTTCTCCGCGCCGTGCCACCCCTCGTAGAGCTCGTGGATCCGCCGCATGCCCTCGTCCCGGAGCCGCTCCGAGAAGCGCACCGGATCGCTCCGCCCCAGCCGCTCCGGGATCATGGGGCCGTCAACGTTCTCGGCGTCCCGGATGCCCTCGGCCAGCACGCAGCGCAGGCCGCTCTCGGCCAGCACCGGGGCGTGGCGCGCGACGTCGCCGGTGTACTCGACGATCGTCGTCGTCCCGGTCCTGATCGCCTCCAGCGCCGCCACCCGGACCATGAGCTCCCGCTCCCCATCGCCCAGGAGAGCGTAGGGCGAGACCGCCAGGTCGGCGGTGTTGGGGAAGCCGAAGTCCTCGTTGAAGCCCCGGGCGATCACCGCCGCCATGTGGGCGTGGCAGTTGACGAGCCCGGGAAGGAGCGCCTTGCCGCGCCCGTCGTAGCGCTCGGCCGACGGGTAGCGCTCCAGGACGCTGTCGGTGGGCCCGATCGCCGCGACCTGGTCGCCCTCCACCGCCAGCGCCACATCGCGCCGCACCGTGTCGGAATCGACCACGGTCGTGTGGGTGAAGACGACGGCGGGGACCGGCCCCGAACCGGACGCTCCCGAGAGCCGTGCCGCCTCCAGGCCGCTCCGCAACAGGAGGAGAGCCGCGGCGCCGGCCCCGGCTCCGGCGAGAAGCTCCCGGCGGCTGAGATGGGCCTCCGCCGAGAGGCGCCGGAACGACGGCGGCGGCGGGCGATCTCCGGTGGGCTCGCTCATGGTGGGACCTCAGGGTGATGGGTGGGACGGTCCGGCGAACCACCCCGGAGTGTACCGCCGCCGGCTCCCCCCGACCACCGATCCGCTCTGGGGCGTGAAGCCGCGGTCAGCCGCCCGGCAGCAGGGGAGCGAGCGCCACGCCCAGGTAGTAGGGCCACACGATGATCGCCAGGACGCCCCTCCAGAAGGAGAGGTCGAGAAAGCCGATCGTGAAGAGCCAGGAGATGAACCAGATCGTCCCGGCCATGCTGTGCTGCTCGATGCGGATCCGTTCGCTCATGGGTTAGATCTCCGTTCTGGGTGGTCGGTGCATGTCGAGGAGGGAAGGCGTCGGTTCTCCAGGCCGGGTCGGACCCCGCGCTCTCGGCGCATGCGACGACTTCGAGCCCTTTCATCCGGCGGAGGTCTTCCAGAATCGCCGTGAGCAGCGGAAGGCCGTGCCGGAGACTCGAAGCTCCAATCCAGGGCTCGTGGGTGCCGATCAAGCCACCCTGGCGTCGTGGCTCGCGGACAGCACGAGGATCACCGCACGTCCGACACCCGTCCTTGTCGCCGCGCCCGGCGCCATCCATTCTCGCAGTGAGGTCAGCCTCCCCCGAGGCAGGAATCCACCCAGGAGGGACGAAATGCCGCATCAGAGGCACGGCGACCGGAACAGATCCGACGCTGAGGGCGGAGGCCGGGTCCCGCCGGAGATCTCCCGCCGCCAGGCCCTGCGCCTCGGGGCCGGCGCCGTCGCCGCCGCGGCCCTCGGTCCCCCCCTCGGAGGTGGAAGGCCCGCCGGCCGCGCCCCCGACGGGGGCACCCCCCAGACCGCCCTCATCCACCGCACGATCCCCTCGTCGGGCGAGGAGATCCCGGCCGTGGGCCTCGGCACCTGGCAGACCTTCGACGTGGGGGAGAGCGACCGGGAGCGGGCGCCGCTCCGGGAGGTCCTCCGCTCATTCGAGGAGCTGGGGGGCACGGTGGTGGACTCGTCCCCCATGTACGGCGCCTCCCAGGTGGTGCTGGGCGATCTGGCCGCGGAGCTCGGCGTCCTGGATGACCTCTGGGTCGCCACCAAGGTGTGGATCCGGGGCCGTCAGGAGGGAATCGACCAGATGGAGCACACCATGGACGAGCTTCGGAGCGACCCCGTCGAGCTCATGCAGGTCCACAACCTCCGGGACGTGGACGTCCATCTGGACACCCTGGAGCGCTGGAGGGCCCGGGGCCGGATCCGCTACACCGGGATCACCACGTCGTCGGGGCGGCAGTACGAGGAGGTGGCGGATCTCCTGGAGCGGGAGCGGGACCGCCTCGACTTCCTCCAGGTCAACTACAGCCTGGCCGAACGCCGCTCGGCCGACCGGCTCCTGCCCATGGCCCGGGAGCGAGGAATCGCGGTCATGATCAACCGGCCCTTCGCCGGGGGCAGGCTTTTCGGCCGGGTGCGGGGCCGGGAGCTGCCCACCTGGGCGTCGGAGATCGACTGCCGGGCGTGGAGCCAGATCTTCCTCAAGTACGTCTTGTCGCATCCGGCGGTCACCTGCGCGATCCCGGCGACCTCGGACCCCGGGCACCTGAGGGAGAACATGGGCGGCGGGCGGGGCCGGCTCCCGGACCCGGCGCTCCGGAGAAGGATGGAGGAGGCGGTGGGAGGCTGAGCGCCTCCCGCCACGGCGAGGGGTCCGGGAAGCCGATCGTGGAGTGCCAGGAGGTGAACGAGGGCGTCCCGGCTCCCACCATTCCGACGATCCCCACTCAGCCCCCCACCCTCACCGACACGCCGAGCGAGAGGACCGGATAGACCACCAGGTTCTCCACGTCGTCCTGGATGTCGCGCACCTCCGCGTCCAGGTCGGCCTGGAATCCCGGATCCGTCGAGACCGGGCCGTCCGCCTGTGCGCTCACCT
>JABAHQ010016745.1_pt2 | contig 38139 bp, 31 predicted proteins | sample 7062091 | NCBI WGS metagenome assembly JABAHQ01 (sample SAMN14534359, study PRJNA622989) | marine sediment metagenome | biome: marine biome [ENVO:00000428]; feature: marine pelagic biome [ENVO:01000023]; material: deep marine sediment [ENVO:00002113] | place: India: Gulf of Kutch | collected... | reverse complement strand
GTAAATGTCTCCTTTAGAGTATATCTTGATGTAACAAACAGAATATATGTTGCGTAACCCTAATGCAATTACTTCAATTTTTTTCATCGCCAATTGACATCTTTAATCATTAGACTGCATTTGAGAATTACTTTATTTGACATGATTGTCTAAAAGCGCATAACGCCGCCGCTCAGCGGCGGCGTTATTCATAATTATTTTACCCAAGTCAGTATTTGCTCTACGTATATTTTGGGTAACCCCATTTTTTGAGCAGCGACTGATAGTGACTCAGCGTACTCTCTGTTGCTACCGGCTAACTTTGAAATTGGAAGGTTGTAACATTGCACTTTATAAGTATTTCCAGTATCGTCAGTTACTTCAATTTGTTCCGACACATAATCTGATACTCCTGGTGCGGAGTACAAACGTTCTATTTCATCCTCATTTAGGTCCATGACTATGCCATATGAACGTTCAGATTCTGATTTAACTAATGTAGCTTTTTCACCGATCCTTAAACCATAACCCATAGCAAATGCTAATTTTATATTGGAGGGATGAAATCCCTTCTTTATTAGCAAATCTTTATCCATAAATAAACCATAGAAAAAAACAGAACTCATAAACTACCCTTATGCATAACTTGGCAATACATGGAAAATGCCACCTTTATTTTCCACCATTCAGGGGGTGAGATAAAATACACTTTTAACCTTTATTGCCTTTGCTTAGATTAACTGAAATATCACCTTACACTGCGGGTTTTTCTATCTCACCCCCTGAACCTTATAGCATAGAAAGTTTTCCACGTATCATTGTTATATATTATTAACATGGAAAATTTAGCCTTGTTTTTCCATGTTTGTCTCTTAATATATGCTTATGCCAGAAAATAATGGTATTTCATAGAAAAGCCAAACCAAATTTAAGGGGATCTGGTAAGTAATATTTGACGGCTTCATAATTTATTGGCAGCTATCACCGTCACAAGCACCACTCTACCACGCTACCACTCACCAGTAACAAGTTTGAATAGCACCGATTTTTGGCTGTAATCATCATGCCGGATATATACCTCAGTCAAACACCGGTATCTCAAAATTTCCGCTTGCCGGGAAAGTTTCTTCTCTGTTGCTGAGCACGAAATCAAATTCTCCACTGCACCTTCCTTCAGTAAGATCAAAGGCAGTGAAGGTAATGGTTCCGGCCTCCTCATGAGTTTGCCCCAGGGGTAAACCGACATCACCTCCCCAAATATAATATTCAGCATATCCGGTGGTATCCGTCCCTAATCGATAGGTCCCCACACCCTCAAAATGATTTAAAATAATCGTCAAACGATATCTGCCGCTCTGAACATATATATCTAATTTAGGATGATTATTTGCATTCAGGAAACTTGCGTAAGCGGAAGGATATGCGCCAAGTGGAGAGTTCAGCAACAGCGTATCATCAACCATCATCTCAAAGTGGGAGCGGATAGGCGCGGTAACAATTTTTCCTACTTGTGATTTGATATACTGGTCCGCAAGAATGGGTGTCTTTTTCCAGTTGTCAAATATGAGCAAGGAATCTTTGAGCTGCTAACCCGACTGATAAATCCCACCGATATGATTAAACCCCAGGTTATACGTCTCTAATGTTAACTTTCCATTCAATGCTTTTCTGAACTTGCCGGGAGAGGGCGAGTTCGCTTTCACCAACCTCCCGCTTGCCGTCTCCACCGTCAATGGATGAATTTCTCTCTCCTTTGTTATCCGAATTCCATATACTGCTATTGGCGGAGAGCCGGTTGCCACGCTATATCGGATGTTCACCCAATCCCCGATCAGAACAGGATCCATGCGGTCAGTGATATTATATGGGGTTTTATTCGTAATGCAACCGCTGAGAATGAACAGCAAAATGGGAGCTAAAAGAGTAAATAATCGAACAATATGTTTAGACTGCATTTAACATCCTCCAAAAACTATGAAACTACGAAGTTAATACGCAAAAGAAACCAGGTTTGGTTAACTTATCACCGGCTGTAGTTCAAAACCGGTATAAAAAATTGCCAAATCTCATTTGCCTATCGACAATGCTAATACTCATTTCAGGCAGCGCGCCCCAGGCCGAATATTCTTTTAAATATTGCTTTTTTAATGGCGTAAGATCGAAATGTAATTTTTGAGTGAAGGTATCCTGGCAGGCTTCTTCCTCGTGTGCTAATAATATATAAGCCTAAACCGGATTCGATTCCATAAAATAATTCCACGCCACCAAATTAAAGTCATGTTTCCTGCATCCTTTGTAACTGACCTGGATGGTTAATATGTCTCCGGTAAGATCAATGCTTTTTACGGTGTATTGACCCTGAGGCCAATCAGTGCGATCAAATTTTTGAGGATTGGCTAAAATTATCGGTTCTGCTTGTTGGGAAACCTTTTTAATCGGTGGCTCTGATGGTGATTTTTCCAATGATTGGTTCTGGCAACCAATGAAAAACAACCCAAGCATGACCCATAGAATGGCTGATTTGTTCATCATCCCACTTCCTAATCTTTTAATCTTTCATCTTTATTCTTTAATCTTTTTCTTCCGGCCTACCGCAACAACACCATACGGCGGCTTTTGACAAAAGCACCTGCCCGGATATGAATGATGTAAATGCCACTGGCGACCCGTAATCCCCGTTCATTCCGGCCGTTCCAGCGCAGGCGATGAACACCGGGCTGATACGGTTTATCAGTTAATGTTTTCACTCGTTGTCCCAGAATGTTATAGATCTCCAATTTTACACGAGCGTTTTGAGGCATTGTAAATTCGATGGTGGTTTCCGGATTGAAGGGGTTGGGATAATTCTGTCGCAGACTAAATTGCTGCGGCAGCGGTGAATCCCGCTCCGGAATACCCACTGCAAATGCTGAGTCGGAAAACAGATAGACATCACCGGCGGTAAGCGGTTCATCGATTTCCACAAACAAAGTATCGCCCAGGGTGGGTGGGACAATATTGCTGCTGTCTGAATAATCGAAAGAAATTTCCCAGGTCAGTTGCAGACTATCGGATTCATCCGGTTCAAATAATGCGATGAGTTCTCTGGAAGAATGGATAAATCTCCAAAAATCGAAAACCGTCTGGCGATGTTTGGTGGAATTGTAAATCGTGAAGTTTACCGGCGTGGGCACTGCTGTGGGGAGCCCCAATAACTGTATGGCAGCAGAAGTATCAATCGCGTGATCGGAAAAAATAACCTCGTAATCCGATGGATAAGCGATGCCTTCATGGAACAAATGGCTAAATCTCTTTGCCATAAAAGGCAGATATATTTGCGGATCGCTCCACCCGGTCTGCACCTGGTTGACTTCAATGTTTTCAATGTCATCAATCTGTAAATACAAGCCGTCAAATACGGAGCTGGTGTTTATCCCGTTGGACAACAGCGGTTGATTTCGCAAAACAAAGACACTATCGGTTTGATCGAATACGTGATAAAGCGTCGGGGATTGCGGAGAGGGAGTAAAACTAAGTTTGTACACATGACCGGTTAAGGCGGCGGTATTGGCAATGTGAGCAGTGACCCCTGCATCGGCGTTACCGTGGCGGTGAACCAACAGCGTGTCTTCCAGGGATGAATGCGTATTGGCCAGGACCAATGTTTGCGGCAAAATATACTCGTTCTGAAGCTGTCCATCGTTTATTTGCAGCTTTAGCAAACCCAAAGAGGTATTCGGATAGGGGCGGGTGTTCCAGGTAAAGCTGCCGGTTGCCGGTAAATTATCGGCGATTAACTGCCAGGAGAAACCGCTGTCCGGGCTGAAGAACAATGAGGTGGCAGTCGGGTCGCCTTCCGGATCGCCGCCGACCCGTTGCAGCGTTACATCGCCGCTAAGTGTATCCCCGGGAAAAGGCGGAGCAAATCTGGTTTGTGGAGCGCCGTTACCCGGATTGTCAATGGTAAACACGCTATCGGAGCTGATCTCGGAAAGGCGATAGTTGCGGCTGGCGACAACCTTCAGCTGATTGAAAATCGCATCGGGATAGTTGGTGGTCTGCCAGTTAAATGTTGCCGGATTGGAAAGGCTATCGGCAATTTTTAGGAAAGTGTCGCCATAGTCCGGGCTCAGATAAATATCAAAATATACCTGCGGATCGGCGCCGGCAGCATCGAGGTTTACCGGCACACTGCCTGATAAGGTGCTGCCGGGAACAGGGAAGCTGGCGCTAACCGGAAATGCCGATTTTCTGAAATTCTCTTTGTAAAATCCGCGAACCCAGCGCGTGCTTTCAAGCAGGTCGTTTAAATCAGTCTCCATCACCATTGTTACTGCTACACCCTGGGAGTCGCCGGGAACGGAGGGAAAGAAGCCGCTACCGAACAGCACATCACCGTCAACATTTTGTACACCGGCATCTATAAATCCCGGGTTGGAAAGTGTCCAGAGTTGGGTGTCACGGAATAATTTTACCCGGTTGAATGGTTCAAAATAGAAAAAACTGGTCAGACCGATTTCGTCCGCCTCATCCGGATCGGTCAGATCAATGTGTGGTTCGCCCGGGAAACCGGTGCCCACCCCGGAGGTGGGCATGCCATCTCCCTCGCCGAAATCACCGGTGTTGGGAATGCCGTCCAGGCCCAGGTCGTGAATTTGGACATCCCAATCACCGTCGTTATCCAGCCCGTCAAATTTAGACTCTTCAATCATCGGATTACTGCTGCCGTTGCCGTTAAAATAATCGATATACTTTTTGCCCCAATGGGGATTGTCCTCGTCGGTCACTCCATTGCCGTTATTATCGATACCATCATTGGGGATTTCGGTCAATTCGTCAATCAGTCCGTTCAAATTGTCATCGATGCCATTGGGGATTTCCCGTAAAGTGTCACCGGGCAAAAATTGATAGGTTTGCCCGTTAAAGGTAATGGTAATTCCCCCGGCGGGCATGGCTGTTACCGTCCGGTTGTAGTTGGTGTAATCGATGGTCACAATCGGGTCACCGGTGTGCATGACCGTAGGTGATACGACCGAAGCATCGATGATAGCGCCGCTGCCGGAATGGCCGTCGCCGTCATTGTCGATACCGTCGAAATCCAGGCCGGGAGTTTCCAGCAATGCTATTCCCAGATAACCGACCGGGGACCATCCGGTGTTGCCGAGGTTGTCGGTATCCCAACAGTATATCAGATTTTCCGATAGGTCATAGAGAGCATTATCATCATTTGTATCACCGTCGCCGCCAATTGTGGTTCCGACGATCATGGAAAAGAAAATTGATGGATACAAAGTAGTGCCTTCATTGAGGATGTTGTAATGAAAGATGAGCGCGTCCTGAAACAGGGAGTCGGAAAATTGAAAAGAGCGGCTACGCACTTTCCAACCCATCCCATGACGGCTGGTATCGCTGCTGTCCGGCAGAAAACCGAAGTTTCGGGAGAATTCTTTGTCGGCGTCATCGTCAACCACAAAAAAGCCTTCTTGCTCGGCGATCCCGGTAAATCCGGGTTCCCCCAGCCACCCCTGCCAGTGCAGCGGCCAACTGTCCGGCTGATGGCTCATAGCAATCAACGACTGATTGGGATTGGCAAAACCCGGCAGCGGTTCCCAGCCCCAGAAAATAGTCGAATTAAGAGGATCGACTTCATTGTTACCCCGGGGACCATCCGCCACTTCCACCGATTCAAATACCTGACCGCCGGGAAGCGTGACCTGGGTTCCCACCATAAAGGATAAGTCGCCGATGTAAAAATGCCCGGAATTGATCGGCCATTCTAACCCGAAATCCTCGGCGGCATTTTCTCTGCCGATCAATCCAAAATTGAAAAAAGTGGTGCGGATTTGATTGCCGGAGTGAACGTTACTTCGCCGCTCATTCGGATCGCCGGCAAAGGTTGAATTTGTCATCCAAATGATGATCAGGATGGAAAACAACAAAAATTTACCAGACATTTGGCTGCCCTCCCTTAAAATAAGCAGAAGATTTATGTGAATTGTGAAATTAATTTCTCATATCAAGAGCAATAATGCAATGACTTTTGTCAGTTTTTGTGATTTTTTATGATTTTGATCAGGTGAGCGAAATGGTTGATCCTACCGTGCACTGAAACTGATGAAGGAAACGTCACTACACTTTCTAAATAGCTTTAATCCTGGAGAGGCAAAAGGCTATCCCGGATTATAGCTAATTTTTGCCACANNGCCAGATTAAAGAATCTTATTTCCCTGACGTCTCTTTAATTTCAATCCCGCCGAATATGGCCAGTCCGTTGATAATCAGGCTTTTTTCCGGCGCTGCTTCTTCGCTGGTCGCGGTTCTCTTGCGAGCGTCCTCAAATCCGCCGAAAATCGGGAATCCTTTTACAATAATTTTCCAATCTGCTGGAACGTAAATTTCTGCGCCGCCAAACATCACGAAGACATCCAGAATATTTTTTCCCTCGGATAGTTTGGAATCGTCAAATTGAACTTCCGCGCCGCCAAAGATTGCGGTCACATTGCCACCTTCAAAATTATCCGCGGACACTCGCTGTTCTTTGCCGCCAAAAACCGCTACCGTATCGATGCGATTTTCGGAAATCTTTCCCGCTCTTTTCCCCGGTTCGGCGCGCTCAGCACGGATGTTTAATAAGAGTCGTCCGCCGATAATAATCAATACCACCGGCCAGAATTGCCAAATTTCATGCCAGTAGAGCACGTTTAGCTCCAATAAAAGAAATATGAAACCAACGATGATTAAAATCGAGGGAGCGTAAATTGCTTTGAAGTTAGAGTTGACGAGTTTTGCCAGGCCCAGGCCAATTAAAATCAACGGCCAGAAGTCCCATAAATCTCCGATATAGAGGATATCTAAATTATCTAATAAAAATAAGACGCCTAACACAATCAATACCAGGCTTAACCAGAATGTGGGACCGGTGTTAAAGCTTCTGCTACTCATATTCATGCTCCTGTTCTGTTGTTTCATTGGATATTTGATATTCGATTTTCGATATTCGATGTTGGCTTTTAGAGAATCGTTCTTATTGAGTAATATGGATTTGTCATTCTGAGGGAGTGCCTGCCTGCCGCGGTCAAAGCAGCCTGCCCTTTGCAAGCAGGGCAGGGTACAACCGAAGAATCTCGTCTCATAGTTATAGCAATCTAGAGAGATTCTTCGCTAGCGCTCAGAATGACTATTGTTGTTGAGAGCATTTTCCGCTAAACTCAATATGAGCGTGGAGAAAACAGTATCCAGCCACAGGTTCACCAAACATCCAATATCCCTGCCTGCTGCTGGCAGGCGTTGTCTAAGCTCGCTTGTTAACTCTGACTAATAAGCTCATGGCTGCAATATTGATTTTAGAATGTCTCTTAAAGAATCGGCTCCCATCGATTTTAACATCTCAATCGATAAATAGCCCACATTTTTTAAAATCAATAATATGCCAATGGCTATTAACAGAATGGTGCTGGCCACATCCCGGTACCTGGAACTGGTAAGTTGAATAATACCGGTGATAATAAAAAGGCCCGGCCAATAGGTTTTTATAAATTCACTTAAGGAAAAATTGAGCTGATGCAGTAAATGCGTAATCCCTGCAATACTGACGATGACAGCTATCCAGAATTCCGGTCGTAAAAATAGTCTGTTCAGACGCATTGTCTTAGAAGGGTTAAATACATAGTCATGCAAATTGATCAAAAATAGATAGTAGCAATAAGCATCAATTTTCAAACAAGTTATAATGATCAAATGATCTAATAAAACAAACATTGGAACATTTATTCATTCGATATTTGAACATTGTTTGGAATTTGATGCTTGGTGCTTGGTATTTTGTAACATGCAAATTTAATTAGTAAATAACTCACCCTTCATTAACTCAATCGCCGAATCCCTAACATAGTAACATCATCCGCCTGTGGTTGACCGGCACTAAATTCATTGATTGCCTTCAGCACCTCCTCTATAATTACATTGACCGAACGGTTATTTTGGGATTTAACCAGTTCGTAAAGCCTTTCCTCTCCAAATTCTTCTTCCCGGGCATTTGTGGCTTCGTTAACGCCATCGGTATAGGCAAGTATCAACTCGTTTTTTTGCAAATCAATCTTACCGGTTTGATAGGTATATTGGGGCATAATACCCAACAAAATTCCACCGATATCCAACAATTTTTGCTCGCCATTGGCGGTCAGGTAAATGGGATTATTGTGTCCGGCATTCACATATTCAAGGGTGTGTTTTTTAATATCAATGACGGCGATAAAAAAGGTGATAAATTTATCCAGAGTGGTATTGTTGTAAATCAGGGTGTTTAATTTGCCGGCCACATTTGATAAAACCAAATCCGGGGTCATCATTACCCGGAGGGCGGACTGGAGATTGGCCATCAATAGCGAGGCCGGAACGCCCTTACCGGAAACATCCCCAATAGCTAAAGCCCAGCGGTTTTCATCAATCTGGATTACGTCGAAATAATCCCCGCCTACCTGCCTGCTGGAATTGTTCATCCCATAGACTTCGTAGCCTTCGATTTTGGGAAGGGTTTTAGGGAGCAGCCTTTTTTGAATAGTGCGGGCGACGTTGAGTTCTTCTTCAATGCGTTGTTTCTCCAGGGTCTCCTGAAAAAGCCGGGCATTTTCCAACGAAATAACCGCCTGGCTTACTAACGTGGTCAGAAATTCCGTATCGGCTTCAGTATATTCCTGACCGGATATTTTACTGCCCAGTAAAATGAAACCGATCAATTTATCCTGATGTTGCATGGGGATAACAGCTCGCACCCCGTTTTTCTCCAACAAATTAACGATAGAGGAATTTGGGATTTGGGAGATCAGGATGGCAGATTCGGGGGTATCAATGTTCACCAATTTCTCGCCAATGCTATCAATGACGGACTCATCAAATCCTTTGTTTTCGTAATTGGCAAAATGTTCGTTGTCTTTTAAGAGAATGGCGTAACGGGTAACAAGCATTTGCCCCATTAGCGCATACACCAGCAATTTCATTATTTTGGGAAAATCCAGGGTGGAGGATAATCCGCGAGCGATATCAAACAATGTCTTTAATTCATGAATCCGTTCGTCCAGTCGGCGGTTGATTTGTTTGATTTCCTCCAAATGAAGGGCATTTGCAATTGTGGTTGCAGAAAGGTTGGCCAGTGAATTTAAAAAGTTGATTTCGTCTTCATTGAAAGGGGTTTTATTGAGTTTTGCTCCGTAAAGCATTAATCCCAATGGCCGGTTATTGGAGATGATCGGCACCGCAATGTCTAATTTGGCCTCCTGACCGAATTTAATCAGCTCCGAGGGTGTATCAGTTTTATCCGTTGCATCCAGGTTTTTAAAATAGAAAAATTTTTGTGGAAATTTATTTAGTTTGAGAGATTGCGTTTTCAACGACTCTGCGATGCCCTTGGCCATCACCACCCGATAAACCTCTTCTTCTCTCAAAATGATTGCCCCACGGGAGATCATTAATCTGCCCATGGGTATGTATAGAATATTGTTTAATACCCGGGAAAGTTCTAACGATTCGTTCAAGAGTTGGCTGATTTCCAGCAGGGAGGAGAGTTCGACCAGTCGTCGATTGACTTCATCAAATGTGTCCGGTTGATACTTTTCCGAAAGATAATCCAATAATTGGGCCATTGAACAATCCGCTTATTGTGACAAGTTTTTGGTCATTCTGACTTCATTGCGGACGCCCGGATTAATATGAAACTTTACATCATCCATTAATGATTTGATTAGATGAATGCCCAGGCCACCCTGTTTCATCTCTTTTAAATACTTTTCCATGTCCGGTGATTGTATGCGACTGGGATCAAAACCAACGCCCTTGTCAGCAATTTTTATTTCAATCTGATCCGTCTTTTTCTTCACCGTTACATTGATGTTCTTCTCGTTGGTTTTTTCATCAACATAAGCATGTTTAATAACATTTGCACAGGCTTCATCAACAGCCAGCTCCATCTGATAAATTTCCTCCTCCGAAAATCCCATGGTAGCAGCGATGCCGGCAATAAACTTCCGGATGATGTCCAGGTTCTCCGAATCCGCCGGGATTTTAAGCCGAAACAGGTTCTTTTTGTTGGGAGAAGCGTTTCCTTTTTTACCGGCCATTGATCTACCTTTTCTCAGGGTTAAAGTTTTCGACCGCCTTTTCGGTCTCCTCATAAAACTCGTACAGACTGGGGAAGCCTAATAGATCGAATACTTTATAAACCCGCGGCGATGTCTTACATATTTTGATATCGCCGTTATTTTCGCGTATTTCTTCGATAAACCCCATGAATACCCCCAGCCCGGCGGAACTGATATATTGTAAGTCTTCCAAAGAGACAACGATCTTATAGCGATTTTCTTCAATTAGTTTGCTTAATGCGTTTTCAAATTCTGGGGCTGTATGTGCATCCAAAAAGCCACTCAAATTCAAAATCGCTACATCGCCATTGTCTTCTCGTTTCACTTCAAAGTTAGCCATTAACTCCTCCGTTATTCTAACAATTATGTTTACGTGTTTTCACCAAAGTTGTTTTTATCTATTTGCTTTTTAACATAAAGAAGTTAAAAAAGCAAATTTATTTATCAAAGGGGTAATCTTACATCATCAATGCTTTACGACAATATCATTTTTTACCCCATCCGCTCCGAATTTTATCACAATAAAGGTCATATCGTCATGCAGTGGAGTATTTCCGGCGAATTGCATAACATTGTCTAAAATATGGTCTTTAATTTCCTCCACATTTGCGCCGTCACAATTCTTCATTAAATTTAATAATCGATCTTCACCAAATTCCTCGCCATTTTTGTTCCTTATTTCCAGCAGGCCATCTGTGGATAAAACCAGGAAGTCATCCTTTTGTAAGTGTATATTTTCCAGCTGAATAACCCGGTTAAATATTTCACCCTTCTCCAGACCAATTCCCAGTCCGGGTGGCTGTAAATAAGTTGTTTTCGATAATTTTTTAGAACAATATAAAATAGGGGTGTGTCCGGCACGGATGAATTGAAAGACGTTCTTTTCCGGAATAAACTTGCCCACCACTGCGGTCACAAAGGTTTGCCGATCAATTGTTGAATAAAAAATTCGATTGGCCTGGCAAATCAAATTTTTCGCGTCATCGAAATTTTGAGCCAGGGTTTGAATAACTCCCTTGAATTCAGCCATATAAAAAGCCGCTGAAGTGCCCTTTCCGGACACATCACCGATGACGACCCCGGGTTTACGATCTGCGAACTGGATAAAGTCGTAATAATCACCGCCCACTTCATAGGCAGTGAGAAAATAGCTGTCTATGCTAAAGCCTGAGATGTCAGGCATGGTTTGCGGAACAAGTTTTAGTTGAACCTCTCTGGCAATTTTCAACTCCTGTTCCAAACGTTCACGAACGATGGCCGATTGCCACAAATCCGCATTTTCAAGCGCGATCGAGGTTTGATTGGCAAATCCCTCCAGTAGAGAAACGTCATCGATGTCAAACCCATAGGCATGCGGTTTGGTAGCGTAAATGATTCCCATCAGTTGATCCCGGCTGGAGAACAGTGGTGCTGTAATAAGTGCCCGGGCATCCTTCTTCCACTGCGGCAAATAGCGCAAATGAGGATGCTGGTGCACATCGTTAATCAGCAGCGGCTTTTGCGTTCTGACTATTTCATCGTTGATGCCCCCCATATCATCAAACGGATTATGCAATATTTGTTGCTGGGTTAAATTTATGTGGGAGATGACTTTCAGTTTATTCTTTTCTGCATCGTATATCTCTAACCAGGTACTTTGGCTTTCCAAAACTTTGGCAGTCAATTGGGTGATTAGTTGGGTTAATTTTTGATAATTCAATTCGCTATTGAGTAGTCGGGAGAAATCGTAGAGAGATTGCACTTCCCGTAATTTTCGGTCTACGGCTTTGGCGGTGGGTAGATGCAACAACAAGGTTAGCATGGATAATCCGCCGTAAAAAAGCAAGAAAAAATATATGATATTACCAAAATTGGAGATCAAAAAGCTGTAAGCGGAAAGGTGTGGTGAATAAATATCCCACAATGCCGCAATTTGGATGTAAACGAAAATTCCCATGCCAAAAAAGAGATATTTTTGCCGGCGCGGTAGATAAGTGATCCAATCATTGCGTAAGGAGAGCAACAAGGTGACAATGGCAATCATCCATACGAAAAGGGTATTAACAATTCCGCTTTCGCTGAAGTTGAAATATAGTACTTCAAAATTTAAGAGTTGATCGTTAAAATAGGCCCAGATAGAGCTGATTATCAAAAGCAGTAAAAACAGGTTAAAATAAAGATGGGTGGTTCGTTTTTGCTTGTAATAGATCAATTCCCGCAGACTGAACACAATGGGGATAAGTGTGCCGATGGCAATAAGTCCAATCGTATTGGAATGAATTAACGCTTCATAGTTTTCATACATTACCGGGGTTGTTTCATTGTATTGGGAGGAGAAGGTAAATTTGAGCATGAAGCCGATTACAAAGTTGATGGTCATAAAGATCGTGAATCGGCCCAGTATTTGGGCAATACTTAGCTTATCCAACAGGAGCCGCCGCTTCATAATCAGAAACCAGCTGAGGAGAAGCAGAATGAGGAGAAAACCACGAAGATTTTTTAAAGAGATGGCAATAAAGGATATATCAACCTTGACAATGTACATTAGATTGTCTATTAAGATGACGCACGCAATCAGAACAGGCGTGAGTACATATAAAAGCTTGGTGGGAATCCTGTGCATTATTCAATAAATACCCGTATCGGTCGACCTATATATTTATCTCCGTCTTCATTCAGCGCTTTACTGATCAGCTGTCCGTCTTTGCCATATAAATATAATATGTTACCAGGTCCATCTACTACAATAACCGTCCGATCGTGAGGATTTATTTCGATTTGCTCAACAAAATTGAATCCGGACAGTTGGCTTAGACGATTGCCATCCAGCGAAAGTTGCAGGATAAAATCATTTGCGCTGTTTAAACGTTTGGCAACATAATACCAGTCATTCACATGGTCGAAACGTATCCGGTAAAAAATGCCGTCGAGGTGAAGACTATCCTCCAGGGTAAAATTTGCAGCCCGATTCGGATTCTGTGACAACACATGAAGGATGCTTTTTTCCTCATCAATATCTGTTGAAATGAGGTAAGCCTTAAGCCCTACCAGGTCAAAATCCACACCCAGTTGTCCCGCATCTGTGGAAAATGGATATATATCCCGCTCATTTCCATTCAACGCAATCATTAGCAGCTTGCGCTGGCCTAACACCAACAATTGATCGTTTATGGTGTCATATTTAATTTTTGAATAACTGTCCGAAGAATCAATAGCAATTTGATTGACAATATTGTTGTTGTGCAGGACGAATACCTTCTTCCGGTCATCATCCAGTACGTATAATTTGTTTGTGTTTGGTGTTTGTTCAATGTCTATCGGATATTCAAATTCATTTAAATAAAAAATTTCTTCACTACCGCTTATTTTATTGAGTCGACTCAATCCGGTGGTAAAAGTAGCAAAGCTCAACCAGATCGATGAATCGTTATGACAAATTGCCCATTCTTCAGGTGAATAAAAGGTTGAGAAACGGGACAACTCATGGATCAGATCATAGCTGATTTTCCGCACCCCGAAGTCATTCCTGCCCAGAACCCAGTACTCGCCTTCACCTAATAGAGTTTTGCAATTCTTAGAAGGCGGAGATTCCACCGATTCACCCAACGCCGTAATTCGATAGTAATACCAGGTACCTTTCTCGACCGAAGTATCCGTATAAGTGGTTTGCGTGGAAGGGAGCTCTTTAAAGAGCTGGAAATTATCAGGAGCTCCGACTGAGCGATAAATACGGAATCCGGATAATTTGGTAAACTCGCTATTTAGTTGCCATTCCAAGCGAACACTTTCACTATCGGGCAATAAATCTAATGATACGGGTGGCGGCTGATCGCTTTTGGGATCAAATGGATTGTCCCGGGAACGATCAGTGCAACTCAGTAATATTTGGAGAACCAGAAAGCATATAAATAGGTATAATACGTCGCGATTAAATTTTACAAATTTCATAAATTAAATTGCTAAGTCCTTTATTCTCTTAATCCCGACGCAAATATAATAAATTTAAAAAGGGAATAATATTTTTTATGCGATAAAGGTGTGATTCTCGCTTCAATTTTGCAGAAGCTTATCAATATCAGTATTGACCTTTTCAATTGGTTGCAAACCATCTACGCGGAAGTATAACCCTTTCTGTTTGTAATAGTGGATGAGTGGTTCGGTATTTTCCCGATAAACGGATAATCTTTTACGAACTGTCTCTTCTTTGTCGTCGTCTCGTTGGATGACTGCACCGCCGCAGACATCACAAATGTCATCGGTTTGGGGCGGATTCACCAGTAAATTGTAGGGGGTACCGCATTGGGAACAGATCCTGCGGCTGGCCAATCGTTTGACGATTTCTTCATCCGGTACGGCAATATCAATCGCTTTCAAATTAATATCGCCCAACTTCACCAGAATCTCATCCAATCCTTCTGCCTGTGGAATAGTGCGGGGGAATCCGTCCAAAATAAATCCTTTTTGACAGTCGGGCTGTTTTAGTCGTTTTTCAATGATTTGAAGCATAAGTTCATCTGAGACCAACTCTCCCTTATCCATAATTGCTTTCACCTTCTTTCCCAGCTCAGTTTCATTTTGAACTTCTGCTCTGAGGATATCTCCGGTGGAAATTTGAGGAATCTGGTGTTTTTCCATAATCAGTTTTGCCTGGGTGCCCTTCCCAACACCCGGCGCGCCTAAGAGGATGATGTGCATACAGAACTCCTTTGTTTTGTGATGTAAAGATCTCGGTTGATTTATTCTTGTATCAAAATTGGGACTATAGGAAACTTTGTGGAACATTGTCCCATTGAATCTAAACCTTAAACGCAGAGTTCGCTGAGGAGTGCAGAGAAGATACTAATTTTAGGAAATATTTACCTCTGCGTTTCTCTCACATAGTGACCACCGTGTGGTGAGCACTCTGCGGTGAATATATTATGAAAAACCTGCTTATTAACCACAAGATTTCCAGAAAAACCTCAACATTAACTAAACTGACTAAATCGAAACTCAGGTTTCAACACCTTTCTTAAGTGGAGACGATTTCAGATAGCGCGCTTTTTCATTTTCTGAAGATTTCACCATCAACTGTCCGCAGGCGGCTTCGATGTCATTGCCACGATTTTTCCGCAGGGTGACGGCAAATGGTGCGGATTGCATTTCGGACAGGAATTGCTGTTGACGGCTTTCCTGGGGCTTGGTAAATCCCAGCCCGGTATTATTATAGGGGATTAAGTTTAATTTGCAGCGCAGCGGGGACAGCAATTTTATAAGTGCTCTGGCCTGATTGGGTGAATCATTGACACCTGCCATCAACACATATTCGAAGGTAATACGTTTGCGCTGATGGGCCTGGGTGTAATTGTGAGCACTTTCCATTATTTCGTCGAGCGGAAACTTTTTTGCAATCGGCATGATTTGGCGGCGAAGAGTCTGGGAAGCCGCATGTAAGGAAATCGCTAAACTGAAGGGCTGCTTTTCCTCGGTAAATTGCAAGATGCGGGGCACTACTCCCACGGTAGAGATGGTAATTTTCTTGGCAGAAATCGCCAAACCTTGCGGGTCGGCCAGAATTTTAGAAGCCCGAATGACGCGATTGTAATTTAAGAACGGTTCTCCCATACCCATAAATACCATGTTGGTTATCTGCCGACCGGTGTCGCGGCGAATGCGAATGACCTGTTCCACAATCTCTCCGGCCGTTAGATTCCGCAAAAATCCCATTCGGGCAGTAGCGCAAAAGTGACAGCCGAGCGCACAACCCACCTGAGAGGAAATACATAAAGTGGTTCGAGTGCTTTCCGGAATGAACACGCTCTCAATCCGTTTGGCATCCGGTAACTGCCACAGATATTTGATGGTGCCATCTATCGAAACTTTTCGGCCCGCCATTTCCAGGGTCCCGATGATGAAGTGCTGTTCGAGTTCCCGACGGAATGACTTGGGAATATTGCTCATCTCCTCAAACGAGGGGACTTGATGATGATGCACCCATTTGTAAATCTGCTCTGCGCGGTATTCCGGCTGATTAAACGAAGCTAATCGTTTCGCCATTTGGGATGAAGTTAATCCGATGAGCGATTGTTTTTTATTTAAAAATAACATGTTACAAACGCAGTTTTTTTGTCTTACTTTACCACATTTCTAATATAAAATTTTTACCGAATAAATAAACCACATTTTAAGTTTATACTTAGATTATTTTGTCTAAGCGCGCGCTAACAACCAAACTGAAGATTGCGCTTACGCTTATCAGCGGAGCAGGATTATCCATTTTTGTTCTTAATGCTTTAGGGTAAAAATTAGTAAAAATTGGTTCACAAAATTTTAGCTGGATAAGATAAACAGCGATATTTAATTTATTTTATGGAAAATATTGCTCTAAAAAATTTATTGCCTTTTTGTAAGTTATGCATGATCTAACTGCTCAAGCATTTTGGGTGATGTATATAATCGACCTGAATGAGTCTTCCACTCCCTTAAACAGAATTTAACACCCCTCCGCCATTTTATCCTGCCGCTTAAATTTGTTCAGTTTTTTTGGTTTGGGCTCGGGTTGGTCTGACGGTTCTCTCCTTTCCTTCACTGATGTGCCGCCGTTGTTAAAATAATCAGAGGCTGCCTTGCGGAACTGATAGCGCAGGATTTCCGGATCGGCGGCCAGGTCGTCAGGCGGATCGGGATTTAAGATAGCTTTTGTCCAATAATTTAAGCCACCCATCATAATATAGTTGTTAATACCCATTTGTTTCAGCATTACCCAGCCCTGACCGGAATGGGTTTCCCCGTTTGAATAGAGGATGATGTTGTAATTTCGCTTCAGCATATCCAGTGATGCTTCCTCAAACAATTTGGCAAATGGGATGTTCATCGCTCCGGGAATGTGGTATTGATTGTATTCCTCGGAGGAGCGAATATCCACAATTAAGATATCGGGGCGCTTATCGATGACCCATTTCGCCACCTCCTCCGCGGTGACGTGATCGCTGCGACTGGCGATGGAAGAAGCGATTTGTTGGGGAGAATAATCCATTGATTTTCGTAAACCGGCCGGGGAGATGGCCAGTAACGCTCCCAGAATCAGCAATAATGCCACAGCAAATTTTCGGTCAAACAGGTAATTGATTTTCATTGTTATCTTCTCCTTTCAAACGAATCAGGCACCTTATAGTTATGCGGTTTCACTTTTCGGACTTAGCGGGACATCTTCTTTAATCTCTGCTTCCCGGGGAGGGCTTTCCGATTCGGCTTGAGATGTACCGAATTTTTTCTCCAGCCATTCCGCGCCGTAAAACATCCCCAGCGCCATTAGAATGACCAGGAAAGCGACCATGCCGGGCCGAATTCCCAGCCAATCGCTGAGGGTCACTTCTCCCAGGTATCCGCTTTGAGCAAAGTTTTGAAAGAGCGGATAGACTTCTCCGTACAAAGACATTCCAAGCATCGCACCGGCCACGTAGAGCATTCCATCAATTTTTCCGATGGCGCTGGCCACCAACGAAGTTCCCGGGCAGTAACCGCCGATCACAAAGCCGACACCCATAATCGCGCCGCCAGCAATTTGCGGCCATAAATAAGTCGGATTAAGATAGACGCGGGTGATATCCAGGATCTCGGCCAGATTCAAATACAATAGACCCACCATCGCTACCACGATGGCAGTAAACATCACTTTCAGGACGGTCATATCGCGGAAGTAAAACTGCATGGCCAATTTTCGTGAGCTGCTGAAACCGGCTCTTTCCAGTGTAAATCCAAATAAAATGCCGATGATGAAAGCGAAGACCAATCCGGTCTCGAATCCGAAAAAGTCAAATTTATAGAAAGGTGCGAACATAACATTACCTCCTTTGTATTTCAAATTTGTGTGCTAAACAAAGTCGAAGCCGACGCTTCGTGAACAAATACGTTCAAAGCTAGAGCTTTGAACAAGTCCGGGAAATTACCTCCTTTATATCCATTGTTTACGAACGAAATAGGCGATACCATATGCCCCGGCAAACATGACCATCATAAACGCCCAGCTTCCTAAGGCCAGGGTAGCGCCGCCGGTTAAGGCCTGCCCGCTGGTGCATCCCAGGGCCAGCCGAGCGCCAAAGCCCATCAACATGCCGCCGATGATGGCGAATCCCCAGCGGCCTCTGGTGGAGATGCGCGGTCCTTTATCGGTTTTTAATTTCAGCCGACCGGCCAGCATACCGGATAGCAAACCGCCCACAATCACGCCAAGGACTTCGAATACCAGCCAGTTGTTTAACGGCGCGCGATCCCCTCCGGCGTACCTGGCAAAATATACACTGTTGTCCACATGTTCCGGGCTGACCTTATCGACGGCGTAGATCACTGAACGCATCATCGCGCCGGAGGCGCCCAATCCACGCCCCATGATGACGAAGGTGGCTAAGAGTACCAAGCCGAGCACGACTCCGGCCACATAAGGAGACCAGTATTTGCCTTTGTCTTCAGACATGTTCAATTCTCCGATTTTTTTTCACATTTTCTGACTAAAAATTGTTTTCTAACAGATTGAATCAATCAATTAAATCAAGTTTCTAAGAAAGCAGATGCATTTTGTCACTCTGAGCGGAACGAAGGGTCTCCATCTCAACGTTCCGTCCCAATGAGATTCTTTCCCAGAGGGAGCACTCTGTGCCGCTATGCTCGGAATGACAGATCGAGTGCACACTAAAGTGTGGCAATCTGAACTGGTTTATAGTAAAATGATAACCACGCTTTAGCGTGCAATTCAATTTGCCTTTTGTTTTAGACATAAGGGCTATATCCAAGCTAATAAACCCACTGGCTGATTTGCCCGGCTTCGACGATGACAAAGCGCAAAATCAATCCGCCAAACAGTACCAGCAAGGCGGGAATCTTAGTTATTATCACTTTGCCGTTCAGTTCTAAAACTTCTACCAGTGCCGGAAACAGCAATCCGATACCGACCACCAGTACCCAAAACTCCGCTGTGAAAGGTCCGCCCAGAAATAAATTGGCTGCCTCGATATGTACCTGGGTGGAGGCCAGAAATCCCATAAACATGTGCACAATTAAAAATAACTCGACCCCGATCGCCATAATATCGATTCGGGTAAGCAAATGCTTCTCTGCTTCGCTTTTGGAGAACAGTAGATTGAGCGCCACTCCGGTTGAAAAACCGGAAACCAGAAAGAGCGGACCCAGGATAGAGGTATTCCAAAAGGGGCGTGCGTTGAAGGCGCTCAACAGTATCCCGGTGTACATACCCAGTAGCAAGGCATATATTATCATTATCCAGGCGACAACCCGGGCGTATTTCTGAAAGAAGGAAACTGCTGCTTTCATCCATCGGTAGGGCCACTGCCAGCGCGGGAACACTTTCTCAACGTGGATGGCCGACCAGATGATGCTAAGCGGAAAAATGACCGCCAGCGTCCAGGAGCCCCAGGACATGGGCGATTCCAGGCGAATGTTGGTATAAAAGCGAAAGACATGCAATTTGTATTCAAGGTCGAGAAAGAGGGCAAACAGACCGATCCCCAACAGAATTGGGGTGAACAGTGGGGTGAGGCGAACCACGGTGTGCATCTCTTCGGTTTTGCCCCTGATGAAATAAAGGGCGGAGAAAAACAGTATCCCGGAGACCAGTCCACCTATAAACAGATAAAGAGGAATTTCCCATCCCCATACGGTTAAGTGAGGATCGATAAGGTGCATCTGTCTGCCACTGGTAATGTCGATTTCACGCATAAGTTACCTCTTTGATCTTCAGGTTAAATAAAAGATTTTCGGTTTGGTGCCGGCTTCCGGAATCAAAGCATGATGCCGACGAGATTTCAATAACTGGCTGACTTCGCTTTTGGGATCGTCCAGATCGCCGAAGTGCATGCAGCGCGTCGGGCAAACTTCCACACAGGCCGGTTCCAATCCTTCTTTTACGCGATGGACACAAAAACTACATTTGTCCACATATCCTTGCGGATGGACGTAACGGGCATCATAGGGACAGGAGGCAATACAAGCTTTACAACCGGTGCATTCGTCTGCATTCACCACCACGATGCCGCCCACATCCACGTAACTGGCTCCGGTAGGACAGCACCGCACGCAGGGGGGATTTTCACAATGATTACAACGTTCGGAGCGAATTTCCATCTGCAAATTGGGGTAAGCTCCTCTGACGTCTTCAACAATCCAGTCCCGGCAAAAGCCATCCGGCACATTGTTTTCTGTTTTGCAGGCCACCACACAATCCGCACAGCCCACACAGCGTTTTGTATCGATTACCATTGCATAACGAGCCATATCAAACCTTCTCCGTTTATAAACACATCAATGTATCCAACACCACTCAAACACTTAAACAGTCTTACACTCCATATTTAATTACTCCATTCCTCCCACGAAGCGGGCACTGCCACCTGGTGGTGACTATGTCATGTGCCAATCCTCCATCCTTCCCACTAAGTGACTCCTGTGAAGCAACCTTCCACCCCTCAAAAACTCTAACATGCGAGCACTTAAACACTGCTATTTTTCCGGCGGGGCAAAGGTCACAAAATTTCCACGCATTCCGGTGCCGCCCATAATGGGATCCACATCTACCTTGGTGATTAACTCATTGTCATCGGCGCCACGCAGGTAAGCCCGCGACAATCGCTTGTCAGTATGACCGAAGCCGTGCACCATGTAGACACTATCGTGGCGGATGCGTTCGGTTACCTTGGCTTTAATTTTATTGCTCCGAACCCCATCCTGGTTGACCAGGACAATATAGTCGCCGTCGCGGATGCCATAGAGTTGGGCCACGTTGCGACTAATCCAGACCTCGTTTTCGATCATCATTTCGGTGAGAATGGGATTATTGGTGGTTCGGGCAAAGGTGTGCATTGGCGCGCGACCGTAAAGCAGTCGATAGTAGCCTTCCGGTGGCTCCTGGTGAGGGGTATATTCCGGAATGACTGCAAATCCATAAGCTTCCAGGATTCTGGAATACAGTTCGATCTTCCCGCTGGGCGTATTAAATCGCGGCTCAACATCCTCATCCAGATAAATCGGACGACGATCTTTCAGCGTAATGACGCCCTTCTTCTTCAATTCTTCCAGATTGGAGCCAATCCCTTTTAAACGGGTATCCAGGTATTCTTCGATGTTTTGCCAGAGGAAGTATTTCTCCAATCCCAATCTCAATCCCAATTCTCTGGCCATCCACCACGCCGGTTTGGAATTATACATCGGCTTGAAAGCCGGTGCGCGCAACGCCACCGTGGGCACACGTCCCGGGGAAACCCGTAAATCGTCGTAGCGCTCCAGATAGGAGCACTCCGGCAATACCACATCCGCCCATCCCGTGATCTCCGCAGGCATCAGGTCAACTGCCACAACCAGGTCCAAATTCTGCAACGCTTCAATAGTTTTTTTAGGTTGCGGCAGGGTTTTAATTAAGTTGGTTCCATAAATGATCCACCCTTTAAACGCGCAATCGTGTTCCGGTGACGCAATGGTCGCATCGCAGATTCCGCTGGACAGGGCCAGGCTGGCGCCGGGAAATTTATCCGGGAATGCTTCCCGCCAGCTGCGTTTGGGCTCGGGGTAGGGGGGATGGGGATATTTGGGCACACTGGCTTTATTGGGATAGTAGAAACCACCCCGTCTTCCCCAATTTCCTAAAAGCGCGTTCAAAATAGCGCCGGCTCGCACCCGCTGGGTGTCATCGCCATACCAGGTAACATGACGTCCCGGATGAACAAGCGAAGCCGGTTTGTGACGTGCCATCTCCCGGGCCGTTTCCCGAATCTGCGCCGGCTCGATGGTCGTGATCGGATAAGCCCATTCCGGCGTATATTTTTTAACCGATGCCTTTAATTCGGAGAATCCGAGCGTGTTTCTGGCCACGAACTCTTTGTCGTATAAATCTTCTTCGATAATCACCTGAATCCAGGCTAAGAGAAGCGCCAGATCGGTAGCAGGTCGGATCGGCAGCCAATATTTGGATTTGCTGGCTGCTACCGAATAGCGCGGATCCACTGTAATGACAGTACCGCCATTTCCGACCACATCGGAAAACTCCTGCACCTGGGAATTATGCATGTTTTCGCCCAGATGACTGCCAATTAGAACCAGGCATTTGGAATTGCGGATATCCAGTCTTTCCGGCGAGTAAACCCCTTCGCCGTAAGTCAGCATGTAGGCTTCTTCCCGTGGACCGCGGCATTGCGCGTAAGAGGGAGCGGCGATATTATTCGACCCGTAAGCTCGCAAAAGATGTTTGAAAAAGGTACCGCCGGAGCCATGCGAAAAGAGCGCCACACATTCCGGCCCATGTTCGTCAGCAATTTTTCGCAGCTTTTGGGCGATATAGTCCAACGCCTCCTCCCAGCTCGCCTCACGGAAGGTTTGCTTGCCGCGAACCGAGGTGCGCATCAGCGGGGTGCGCAATCGATCCGAATCCAAATAAGCGCCCAATCCGCCGGTGCCGCGCGGGCACAGACGACCGTTGCAGTTGGGGTCTTCCGAATTCCCGGTGATTTTCCAGGGCTTTCCGTCAACCGCGTGCACCCATCCGGCGCACTGCCAAAAGCACATCTCGCAAACCGTGGGTGACAGAGTGATGCTGCCATTGACAGCTTGAGATAGCGAATGCAAGCTGTTTAGTGCAGAAGAATTTTCAAAGCCATTCGCCAGCGTTTTTAGCAGCCCGCTGCTCAGGGCAATCCCCCCAAGTCCCAGGCCTCCGATTTTAATGAATTCACGTCTCGAATAAGTCTTTGCCATAGTCCCACCTTTATTGCATTTGTATTTTAAAGTGACTCTACATGTCTTTATGTTTTCTGAGCACCGCCTTTGATCAATACCAGGACCATTTGTAGTTCAGTGGTGGCGTGGATGCTGTGCGGTAATTTGGGCGGCATGTGAACCCAGGTACCTGCGCTCGCTTCGTGCGAATCATTGCCCAGGGTCAGTTGGGCCTCTCCGCTGAGAAAATAGAGAATGGCCGGCATGGAAGAGGTATGTTCAGATAATTCCTGTCCGGCGCTAAAGGCAAACAAGACTGTTTTGCTGTGATCATCATCATGGAGCGTGCGGGTCAAAATTCCGTCTTCGGGAATTTCGGCTTCTTCAATTAAACTATTGAAATATTGGTAATTCATATTCAGCATCTCTTTCAATATATTCTAATATTCCAATACAGTTGTATACCACAAGACTTAAATTATATTCAAATAGTCTGCCAGTCTATCTGAATTCGTGTAAATAACTTAAAATTAAATGGTTAGGAAAGCTTCTTTTGCTGGAAAGGAATAAAGAGAGTGCCACAATTTGAATCAATAATTGTGGCACTGCTGATTAAGTTGTTTAAAAACAAATAATTAACTTTATGAACGATCTTGACTTATGGGAAATTGTGTGGCACCTGCTACGGATTTAAACCCGTGTGGCAATCGGTGCACAAAAAGTCCTTCCAGGCGCCGCCCACGTCCACCGGATGGTTAAATTCCAAGGCCTTGCCAACCTCGGCAATTTCCATTTCTCCCGGTTTACCCTGGGCATTGACGATATGACATAAATTGCAGTCTTTGCTGATCACCTTGCCGTTTTCACTGATGTGACGATCGTTATGACAGCGGAAACAGCCATTAAATTCCATATGCCCGATGTGGTTGGGGTAGACGCTCCAGCGGACTTTCATATCAGGGAAAATATTTTTCGAAAATGCCTCCTGAAGGCCGTCGGCTGCCCGCACGACCAGTTCATTTTTTTCCTCAAAGATGTCGGGATAATTTTCCTCGTAATATTGATGGATTTCCTGGTCGATATAGGTCATTGCCGAATCCGCAGAAGGAAATTCGTTTGCGCAAATGTCCATCGAAAGTAATTTGATTTCCGGCAACTCATTGGGAATATTGCCAGCGGTGATGGCATTATCGACAAAAGTTGAAGGCGCGCGATATTCATGGGAGGGACGATTGTGGCAGTCCACGCAATCCATTACTCGCATATTTTCCGGCTTGATTTCATCCTCCTCCAACGGCGCATCCTGATCCACATACACCACTGTATCCCCGGTTGCGAAATTTATATAACGAACCCAGGGTAATTCTTCACGGGCCTCGTCGGCTGCTATGTATTCAATTTGAACATCGGGATTAATATGCCAGTGGATACCTTCTTTTAACCCATGCGCGGATAGAGGGGCGCCGATTTTCATGATCAGCGAAATATCCCAGCGGGTATTCTCTTCATCGGCTAAATAGTAAGTTTCGTTGCGCAGTTTATGGGAATAAAATTTTTGCGGCCAGTGACATTGCTCGCAAACCTCCCTGGCAGGACGCAGATTCTCAATTGGGGTGGGAATGGGTTTCGGATAAACGTTGGCGGTAGTGGCATATACCTGATAAGCACCGGAGAGCTTGGATCGCACATACCAGCTTGCTCCGGGTCCTACATGGCAATCCACGCAGGCCACCCGGGCATGCGGTGAATGTTGATACGCGGTAAATTCCGGGTGCATAACGCTATGACAAGTTTTGCCACAAAAGGTCACCGATTCGGTGAAGGTAAACGCTTCATAGCTTCCGATAGCTGAGGCAAACAGAAGAACGGTAGTGCCAATCGCAAATATAAAAAATGCATTTCGGTGTTCGGTCAAATTCAAATCAATGCGTGGCCAACCGGGTCGGGCTGCTCCTTCATAGTTAAGATTGCGGCGGTGCTGGATGTACATACCCACCGGAATCAGGATAAGTCCTAAAATCATAACCGCCGGTAGGAGGATATAAATAACCAGTCCCAAATATACATGACCTTGTTTCCAAAAGACCGAAATCGTGAACAGGAAGATGATCATAAATAAACTGATGAGAGCGATGGTAGCGCCGATGACGGTAATCCAATTTTGAGTTGTCTGGGGGAGTTTGAATTTCATGAATTTTCCTTCATTTAATCTGTTTAGAATCAACTAGTTTGCCATAATCTTCACTAAATACATGATGCAAAAGAATATTTTATCGTTATCAAATTTCAATTATTATCTGACTGACTTCCTGTTTAAATAGCGTTAAAAATAACAATTCAGGTGATGACTTCCAAATTAAAAGCAACTTTGCCTGGCCACCAAAGTAAGGACAAAATAAATTAGACATTGCTTGACACATCCACCAGCAACATTTTGCTATTCCGTTACAATCTCATTGTAATTGACCGAAAGCGGCTTTATTTTCGATATCAAAAAATTTAGCTTGGACCAAACCGAAGGAGTCGCAACATGTTAGTTAAGGAAAAGATCGAGCAGGCCAAGGCTATATTAAAAGAGTTTGACATCGATTGCTGGTTGACGTTTGTGAGAGAAAGCCAGATAAACGGGGACCCGTCGTTGACCTTTTTAATCGAAGCGGATGTTACCTGGCATTCGGCATTTATCATTACCTCAACCGGGGAAGCGCACGCCATCGTCGGGCAATACGATCAGAAGACGGTGGAAGAGGTGGGCGCTTACAATTCGGTGGTTGGTTATGTGGAAGGCCTCAAAAAACCATTGCTCGATTATCTTCAAAAGCTGAACCCCGCCCAGATTGCCATCAATTATTCCAAAGGCAGCGAAATTTGCGATGGCATCACCCACGGCATGTATTTGACCCTGTATGATTTTCTCTCCGAGATCGGTTTTCAGGAACGGTTGATGTCTGCCGAAAAAGTGGTGTCCGCGCTCCGACAACGCAAGTCGGAGACCGAAATCGAGAATATTAAAAGTGCCATTGGGATTACGGAAAACATTTATGACAGGGTGAGCGGATTCATTCAACCGGGTAAAACCGAAAAAGAAATTGCTGCATTCATGAAGAAACAAGTTGAAGAAGCCGGATTGGAATTGGCCTGGGAAGAAACCGTCTGTCCCGGCGTCTTTACCGGACCGGACACTGCCGGGGCTCACTATGCACCGACTGATCGTCAGGTCGAGCAAGGGCATGTGCTGAACATGGATTTCGGGGTGAAATACAACGGATATTGCTCGGACATGCAGCGCACCTTTTACATCCTGAAGGAAGGAGAAACCGAAGCACTGCCGGAAGTCAAAAAGGGATTTGACACGATTGTGAAGTCGATTGAATTGGCGCGGCAAACCTTAAAACCGGGAGCGCAGGGACACCAGGTGGATGCGGCGGCCCGAAATCACATTGTAAAAAGTGGCTATGAAGAATTTCCGCACGGGTTAGGCCATCAGGTGGGACGATTTGCCCACGACGGCACCGCGCTGCTGGGCCCGGCCTGGGAAAAATACGCCCAAAAGCCGTTCGAGACCATTGAAGAAGGCATGGTTTTCACGATTGAACCGCGCTTAACGGTGGAGGGGCGCGGGGTGGTGACTATCGAGGAAATGGTGGTGGTGACGGAGAAGGGAGCCGAATATCTCTCCCATCCGCAAAAAGAGTTGATATTGATCGAATTGTCAGGTCGATGAGATTGGTGGATTTGTAGAAATTTAGGCTAGAGTTTCTTCCATCACTGCTCCTTAATCGCAATTTCCTGTCCGGCTCTGACAAACAAAATATCTTTAATATTCATAAATCGCCGGAAAAACTCACCCTCTTCTCCAATTAGTTTTTGCAGGGAGAAACCCATAATCACCAGATCCGCATCTTCGGAGTGCTCGGACACCAATGCTTCATAGGTGGTCTTTTTCTTAATCCAGGGGATTTTTTGCACATTTTTGTGCGAAATCGGAATACGTCCTTTATCGATGAGTTGATTCAATTGGGTAATTTGTTTGCTCATCTCATCCTTCTCAAGTGCGACATACAGCTCAATTTCGCTGTGTTTCCATTCCGGATGTCCCAGAATAATATATCCCAGTAAAATCATCAGATTGGCATTGCGATAATCTCCCGAGGTCAACCAAATGTGGATTTTTTTGCGATACCCGAAATGCCGCTCCGATGAGCGCAGCACACAAATGTTGAAGTTGACGTAGGCAGCGAATTCACATCCATCGATAATATCGGAGATGTCTTTCTGGTCGTCCTCGTGAAATTCGAACAGAATGCTGTTATTATCCATACCGGAGATACCGGGGATTTGCACAATCTGAGCGACAGCGGTTTTAAAACTGGGGGAGATGATGGTATCCACGTAAATTCCCGCCTGGCTGGCTTTGCTGAGTTTAATGAGTTGTTCCAGCTTCTTTTTTGCTTCCTGATTGGTCTGCTGGTTTAAATTCCCTTTGACGTAGTGAATAAAGGTCCCAAAACCGTAATAATGGGAAATCCATCTTAGCAGATCAAACGGCGCCAGTCGGGTTAATGAACTGGAGGATACGGCGATGAATGAAGGACGCCAACCGGTCGCCACACTGTCACTGTGTTTTCGTTGGATTAACACCTGGAGTCTCCTGGTGAGCTGGAAAAGTACTCCTTTGAGCATGGTTGATAAATCATCTTCTTCCTCGCGGCCGCGCTTCAAACTCAGATAAATACCAATGATCACCACAATTGCAAAAACTGCATAAATCGGAGCCATTTGAAACATCATGATAAAGCAGGCCACTGCGCCGATGAGCGATAAATACCATTTGGAGCGGAAGGTTGGCCGATAAGAGGGATTTCCGGCAAAGTGCTCTAAAAAACTGACCAAGCATAAGGAGCCGTAAGTGATCATAAAAAACATACTGATAATCTGGGCCACAAAATCCACACTGCCCATTGACACAAATGCCAGGACGATTATGGCTGTGAGCAGGGTTGCATTGACCGGTTCGTTGCTTTCACCGGAGCCTTTTTTGAGAAGATTATTGATTTTGGTTACCGGGAAGATCTGATCTCCGGCCAGTGCCTGCATGGTTCGGGGAGCGATGAGAATGGAGCCAATTGCCGAAGAAAGCGTTGCTGCAGCCAGGCCAATCGGAATGATGGGGCCCCACACGGCGATCTTGCTCATCGCAAACTGATCGGCGGCCAACTCCTCCGGCGTCAGGCTATAAGCCATTTTGATGACAACCAGAATATAAACCACCATTCCGGTGACGGTGGCGGAAAGGGTTCCCAGGGGAATGGATTTGCGCGGGTTTCGCAAATCACCGGAAAGGCCGACCCCGGCCGTCATCCCGGTAAACGCCGGAAAGATGATGGCGAAGACAATGAAAAAATTCTCCGGTTTTTGCAGCTTGGCCAGAATATCGAGCCGGGTGGATGCCGATGACGGATTTCCCAAGAAGAACATTGCGAGGGATATCCCTAAAATCACCACCACAATCCATAAAGCGGAAACACCGATATTGGCGCCTTTTTTGAGAATTATGATCAATAAGATAATGGTGGCCGGAACGCTTATCATCCAGGTTTTGGGCGTCACTCCGGCAATATTTTTAATCCAGCTAAATATTGGCGTAAATGCCTCCGCGAACGCGATCATGTAAAATGCGACTGAAATCGCCTGCGAAAAATAAAGCGAGATGCCAATGGTGCCGCCAACCATGGAGCCAAAGGAGCGGCTAATGATAAAATATTCTCCACCCCCTTCAACCTTCAGGTTGGTGGCGATTTCCGCAATTGCCAGCGCGGTGGGGATGGTAATCGCATGACCGATTAGAATAATCAGGATTGATCCGATTAGGCCGGTGTGAGCCACTGCGTATCCGAAGCGCAAAAATAAAATCGCCCCCAGAATAGTGCTGATAGCTGCCAGGAACACCGGAGCGGTTCCGAATCCATATCCTTTGCCAGATGGTTTAGGATTTGTCAATTTGATTTTTCTCCTCTCTCAAATGACCAAATATTGAAATATAAGCGCTGCCAGTATGATGATTAACAGCAGCCAAATCCACCACCGTCGCCGGCGAATGCCTTTAGAGCCGGGTGGATAGGCTGGCCTGAAGGTGAAGGTATGGGTTTGCACCCTGGTAAGTCGCATTCTGGGATTAATTCCCCAGCCGGAGCCTTCCAAAATGCAACTGAGATCTCGTCTGATTAATTTCAGGTAAGCCAGAATCATTAACGGCAGCATCAGCGCCGTGATCACTGCCAACAATCCAACTACAATAGTTTGCCAGCTCAGCCCGGCCAGAGTCTTAATGATAAAAGCAATTGATGACCCTAATGCTGCAAGTGCGATGGTACCACCGGCCAATATTCCGCCAGCACCAAATGTTTCCCGGGATGTCGCCGAAGCCTGTTCTTCCACTGCCGGTGGAGTTTCCCTTAACTTTGTAACGGTCTCTAAACTCTGTTGGGTCAGTTCTTGTTCGGCTTTCTTTTTTGCCTCTTCAAACTTGCTTTTGATGGCTTGCCCCAATCGTTTGAACGGCGCCACAAACGCTTCCGTAAAGCTAATTGGATTCTCAACAATCTGAACCACTCTGGCATGGTACTCATTGCCATCGATACCGTGAAAGATTCCCCATTTATTCACCTGCAAATTTCCTCGTCTGCCGGAAGTTACGGGAGCAGCAATCTCGTATAACTTGTTTCCGCTTTCTTCGATAACCTCCACATAAAGGACAAACATATTACTGGCATTACTGAAACTGGCGTGTTGAGCCCGATCCAGGACTTTACCAGCCAAAGTGAAATGGCGTCCATCGACGATCAACGTTCNNCAAACAACGCCCGACTGTGTGGGTCATACAAGTCGGGAAAACTGACAAAGCTGTTGACGAAAGGGAGGATGTAGCTCTGGTATAAGATCAATTTGTCCAGCATATTAATATTATCCAGCGTGAAGGCTACCTTATGGCTTTCCTCGATCAGTCTCCGCACAGTGTCAGCTAAAGAGTAGTCTTCATTATAGCGGTATAATTTCGCATGATCTAATAGCTTGACATCCGATTCCGGCTGCCTGTCTACCCAGTTTTGATGTTCGGCGAATTTTTCTTTGACTGTATTCCACTGAACCCTTCCAATTTTTTGTAAATTCTTCCCCAATATCGGGAAGAATACCTCTTGCTGAAGTTCTTTAAGTCTCTCTGCATAATAAGGATTCACCACGCCCTGGAAGTCCAACACCCCACTGTCATTTGGCCATGCTAATGGCGCTTTGATCAGAAAATCTTCAACCTGAGAAATTTGGGTAAAATCCAACTCGCTTAGCTGGGCCTCATTAGCTCTTAACCTCTCCGCAATGCCGGGATCTAAACGAATGGCATCACACAGGGTAAAATATTGATCGATTTTGTCTTTCAAATTAATATAGCGTGAAAAGGCTTCCGGCGTCGCTCTGCCCAACGGCATGACGGCGGAAGATTTTTGACCGTCCGAAAGCTCTCCGTGGTGCTGCCAATCAAGGTATTGCCTGGTTTCCTGAATAAAGCGATCCAGAATTTGCAAAGTTACGCCTTCCTTGCCACTGGGATGTGGTGCTCCGCCAATAGTCGCGATAATATCGGTGAGGAAATCTTCCACCTGCGTATTGGGTGCTGCTTCAGGCAACACCACGCCTGCTTCGTCCAATCCTCCTTCTTCCACCTGTTTTTTGATCTCCCGGACTTTTTCAAGAGTGATGTAATCTTCTTGGTCGGATGAGCCTTTGCTTAAAATATTTTTTGCAGTGGTATATATTCTTTTACCATCTTCAGTTTCCAGATTGATGGCGTTTAATTCCAGGGAGGTGTTTCCGGGTTTTATGCCGGTTCTGTCGCTCAGGATGTTTAATAGCCATTTGATGGCTTCCTCAACTTCAAAGACACGTATTCGCTTATCATCATCCGCATCTAACCAATCGAGGAATTCGGAATCAGCATTAATGGTTTCAATCGGTGCAGTAGTGGCAACCCAATGGGCTTCGTCTAAATCCAATATCTTATTTAAATCCTCTACTGTTTCAATTTTAAGGTGATAGCTATGCCCAAATCGCTTAAATTCAAATATTCCGGTTTGAAGACTATCAATCGATACTAATTTCTTCTTGAATTTCATCTAAAATCCTTGAAAATAAGTTTTCTCTTAATTTACATTTAACTTAAATTACGATTTTTAGAATATAAATTCAATTGAGTTGAAGAAAATCTTGTTTATTCAAATATTCTTGCATTTTATTATTTCATTTCATACCTTCTTGCGCCTTTCAGAATGAGAGAATGTTTCAGAGATCGAAAATGTTTCTATTCATCAAACCAGTAGACTAAATTGCAAATTTACTATCATTTAATCCAACCCAAAACAAAGGAGATTCATTATGCAGCATAGATTAAGTTTGTTATTGGTTATTATTTTTCTGTTAGCTCTACCTCTGGCGGCCCAGGAAAGTGAAAAATCGGAAGAAGGAATGTCCATGATGCCGCCCAAGCCGTTAGCAGATGATTGGCATAAGTGGTTAGTCGGTGAATGGGAAGGAGAAAGCGAAACCACTATGGGAAAGACAAAGGACTGGATGAAAGTGGAATGGGGACCGGGAAAGCAGTTTCTGGTCATGCATTATAAAGGCAAAACCATCGAAGTCAACGAGGAGATGGCGGCAAAGGCAGCCGAGCAGATGAACATGCCCATGGAACAATTTAAAAAAATGATGATGCAGGATTACTATGGTTTAGGCGTCACCACTGTAAATCCCCAAAACGGGGAACTGATGGGGTACTGGTTCGATAGCTATCGCGATATTTCCCAGGGTAGCGGAGAATTGAAAGATTCAAAAAGTACCATGACCTGGAAAAGTTCCGCGATGGGCTCTATGAAGCGAATTGTGGAAAAAGTCAGTAAAGATAAAATGAAAGTCAAAATGCACGGCAAAGATCCCGCCGGTATGGAATGGGAAGGCACGGCTACCATGCAGCGCAAGAAGTAAATGTGAATTTTTTCTATAGACACCGGGATTAACAATGTTCCCGGTGTCTATTATTACCTCCTCGCATTCTATTATTCCTAAAAATTACCTCCAGACGAATAAAATCACCTCTTTTATAGCTACATTAAGACTTTAACGGATTTCTCCACTTTATTCCACCGTTCGGGTGGCATTCCGGTCGGCACGAAGTGCTCCCATCGGGAAAATGACAGCAATCGAATAATTTTACAATCCGCCCATAGCTAATCCTTGATTTTCTCACCCTAATTCTGTAATTTCTTTTGTTAAGTTTAGTAAATCCAGATATTTTACGATGAAGGAACTGAAATGGAATTTCCCCTGGACACCGGCCTGCCCTTTAAGCAAATCAACAAATCAAGCACGCCTGAGAATTCAATAGGACGGACTTCGCAAAACGCTGAACAAGGGGGGAGAGAAGAAAGAGAAAAACGTCAACCCACTTCTTCAAAACCGGGAAGAAGACCTCCCAAAAGATTCTTTAATGATCTTTCCTGGGGATGGATCACCATAATTTTTCTGCTTTTATTAATTCCCATCTTGATTTGGTTTTATCAAACGACCTTGACCCCATCGCTACAGCACGTTGCCGGTCAAATTGTAAACCATAAAAATTTTCCATTAGAAAATGTGCGCGTCTCGTTTCTCAAAAATATCATGGTCACTAACTCCAATGGAAAATTCTCCTTTACTTTTCTGAAAAGAGATTCGGTAGCCGATATAACGGTTACTCATCCCAGATATCCTTTTGCGATAAAGAAGAGCATGCCCTTGGATGGAAGGGGGCCCAGAGAATTTGTACTAGTTTTCCCCGACCTGTCAATTTTGGCTCAAACATCTACACTTACGGCGGATGAAGTGTTAGATCAGGACAAAAATACTCAAACTGCGAGGTCAGTCGCAAAGGGAATCGACAGGGCTGGTTATCGGATATGGACCGATCTGTCCTGGCAGGATTTGTTGAGGAAACGAAAGCAGTCTGAGCAGGATGGTTTTCGAATAGTGGATGTAGAGGTCTACGACAATGGATCGACGACGTCATACGCCAGTGTATGGCATCCAATCACAAAAGAAACTCGACTGTGGAAAGCCCGTAACTGGAACGGGCTTCGCGCCAAATGGAAGGAGTATTCACAAACCGATCTTCAATTGATCGATATTGAATCATTTGTTGAAGACGGGGAAAACAAGGTGATCGGAATATGGCAAACGGGCAGTGGTGGGGAACAACGCTTGCGGGTAAACCTGAATTGGGAAGAATTTTTGAAATTCTGGGGCGGCTTTGCCCGGCAGAATTTTCGCTTGTTAGATGTGGAATCTTATAAAATTGGGAGTCAACAAAAATACGCTGGTGTTTGGGAAGCCGGAAACGACAAATTCAGATTATGGAAAACTGTAGATGTTAAGGAATTTTTAGAGAAGTGGGAAGAATACGCTCTGGAAAACTTACATTTAACCGATTTTGAAATCTTTGAAGAAGCGGGGCAAAAGCAGTACCTGGGAATCTGGCGGGAAGCAACCGATAATGAACAGGTGTGGATCGATGAAAGATGGGCGAATTTTATCCCTAAAAACAAATTGCTAAGCCAACAGCCTCATCAAATACAGGAATTGGAAATTTATCATGATCGGGGAGCAAATAAAGTCTCCGCTGTATGGCGTGTTGATGAGGAATTGTATACGGATTTTGAGTAATGGGTTATCTATCCAGATTATGTAGGCTATCCCCGAATATAAATGACCAAATTTCACAATATTTTAGCCATCCTCTTTTTTTCAATCCTCATTATCAATGGCATCTATAAATATACAGAGAAGGGAATTTACAATAGTTATTCACAATGGGATTTAAAAACCCATATCGAGAGTTTTCAGTGGATGATGGAAGGGCGTCCGCAGTTAGCTCCCGACCAACCACAACTATTTTGGCCCCCCTACTTACCCCTCGCTTTTCCCATTTTTGATTGCTTCACTCAATTCGACTGGCAAGTCCTTCGGGTAGCCTGGCTCATCGTGCTGTGTATTTGTATTGGCTTGATGATACTTTATGTCCTTGGGGAGATGGCAAAGACAGACAATCTGTTTTCGTGGAAACAGGCTATTCCCTTGACCACGGTGTTACTCTTGTTTAAAGGAACCTTTCTATCCTTAGCTGCCGGACAAATCTCTCTTTTTGTTATTTTCATGATTTTTTTATTTTTGTATTTTCAGGATCGCAATCCAGCAGTGGCTGTCTTTGCCCTGGCGGTTAGCACCATTAAAATCTCTCTCTCCCTACCGTTTTTTGCCTATCTCTTGCTTAAAAGAGACTATGGCTTTTTGGGGTGGTCGCTTTTTGCAGCCGCTGCCATAAATTTGCTGGTTACATTTTTCTATTTGGGCCCACTGGAACACCTAAATCAGTTAATGATTTCTCTCAGGGAATTGGAGCCGCTGGGGGTAAACAGTTATTTGAATATGGGGGCTTCCGGTCGGGTGGATTTAGCTCCGTTTTTGGCGCTGTTACGGATTCGAGGACATTTTTTGGCCTTAGCGTTAACCATCCTATTCATAGCGGGATTGATATGGATTTATCGACATCTAAGAGAAATGGATGATCGATTACTGCTGGTCAACCTGGTATTGCTCTTTTTTGTTATGCTCTATCATCGCGCCTATGATCTGGTGTTGATTGTGTGGTTGGCTTTGCCATTAATCTGGATGGTTCGACACCAAATCACTTTTGGATATATTCTATTAATGTTACCTCTGGCTTTACCAATTCAATGGATTTTCCGGACCGGAATTGAAACATATCCTTCACTGGCTTTTTTCTGGCACTTTATCGGTACCTCGACGGCGATCTCGATTTTTGCTTTGGGATTTTTATTGAATAGGAAACACCCGAAAAAGTCAGGATGAATTTTATCTGCGCGCAGATAAAAATCTTGAACGCAATATTTATTTGAATTATTTAAATTCTGCTTCCCTATCATTATATTTGAGAATTGNNGATTTATTCAACTTGCCAGGTGCGACAGCTTTTCTAAGCCTGCGTTTTCAAAAAGCAAAGACTATAGTTTCTGAGAAGCTGTTGTAAATTATCTGGGAGTAAATGATTTATAAGGCTTAGTAAAGCTTCTTCGCAATCATCTGAATGGGTTACGATTTGACTTAAAACGGTTATTTGACAGAAGTGATTGAAAGCCAATTCTCATGCGAATAAAAACTAGAAAATCAAACAATAGATGAATAGATTTGCACCTGCGTTTGTCATTGTTGCGGCGGGCCTGTGGGGTGTGGATGGAATTGTCTTGCGCCCGGTTTTATACAATCTACCGGTTCCGTTGGTTGTATTTATTGAGAGTGCGATTGTTGCCATACTGTTAACGCCTTTTTTCAAAAGTCAATTTTCGCAAATAAAGTCTTTACCCAAAACCGATTGGCTGGTGTTTCTGGGCGTTGCGGCGTTTGGAGGAGCCATCGGCACTATGGCCATTACCCGTGCCCTCTTTTATGTGGATTTTGTTAATTTATCGATTGTGATTCTGATTCAAAAATTGCAACCCGTGTTTGCGCTGATTTTAGCGGTGCTGTTTTTAAAAGAACGGTTGCCTAAAATATTTTTTATTTGGGCAGGGTTGGCAATTTTGGGTGCCTATCTAATGACTTTCGGTGTTAAGACGCCGGTTACCGGGATGGAAGATAAAACAGCACCGGCAGCGTTATTTGCCTTGATTGCGACGATTAGCTTTGCATCATCTACCGTCCTCAGTAAACGTGCGTTAGAAAATGTCGATTTTGAATTGGGTACTTATTTGCGTTTTTTAATTACCTCCGTTTTAATGCTACTGCTGGTGTTAAGTTTGGGACAGTTTTCTCAGATGGATAGCATCTCTCAGCGTCAAATATGGATTTTTTTGTTAATCGCTTTTTCAACCGGTGGACCGGCCATATTTTTATATTATTATGGTTTAAAAAAAATCACTGCTTCAGTGGCAACGATCTGTGAACTGGCCTTTCCCTTAACTGCAGTCATCCTTGAATATGTGGTCCATGGAAACATATTAAGTATTATTCAATGGGTGGGGGTTTTGATTTTGTTGTCGAGCATTTATAGAGTGACAAAAATTCGACCTGTTCCTGCAAGTTCATCAGGTTAAACGAAACAATTTTTTAAAATGACGTTAAAATGAATGGAGATGCATAGATAATAATTGAATGATTTTAAATTAAATAAGGCGAGGCACTTTCCAATGAAGAAAATTTTTATTCCGATTTTTGTACTGGTTGCCAGTTTATTCCTGTATATTGAGAATGGCCAACCCGGAACCACCGATATATCATTTGAGACGCTATCCCCGGAGCCCCAACATAGGCAGGTCAGTCAACTTGTTTCTAAGTTATTGACCAACAGTCATTACCGGAAGAAGTCTTTGAACGACTCGCTGAGCGCCGAAATCTTTGAAAACTTTATCGAAAAGCTCGATCACAATAAACTATATTTTTTGGCATCAGATATCCGATCCTTCGACAAACACCGGCTGATGTTTGATGATTACATTGGCTCCGGTCAAGTGGAAGCTACTTACGAGATTTTCAATGTTTATCAACAACGGATAGCTGAGCGATTGACATACGTTTTTGAGCGTATTGAAAAGCCATTTGATTTTAGCATAGATGAATATGTGGTGATTGACCGTGAAGATGCGCCGTGGGCCACCACCAGCGAGGAGTTGAATGAATTATGGCGGAAGCGTCTTAAGCATCAAGCGTTGAGCTTAAAACTGGCCGGTAAAGATTCAATCGGGATTATCGAGACCTTAACCAAGCGATATGAGAGAGTACAACGAAATATCTCTCAATATCAAAGTGAAGATGTCTTCGAGTTATTGATGAATTCGTTTTCCGAGTCCTTCGATCCTCACACCAATTATTTTTCGCCCAAAAATTATGACAATTTTAAAATTCAAATGAGTCAGTCACTGGAGGGTATCGGTGCCCGATTATCCACTGAAAAGGAATACACCAAAGTGGTGGAAATTGTTGCCGGCGGCCCGGCCGATAAAAGCAATCAGTTGCATCCAAATGATAAGATCATTGGGGTGGGGCAGGGCAGAAAAGGCGAAATTGTGGATGTGATCGGTTGGCGCATCGATGATGTGGTGCAGTTAATTCGTGGAAAAAAAGGAACGGTGGTACGTTTACAAATTCTGGAAGCGGAAGCGCGTCCGGGCGCATTGCCGGATACCATTTCCATCGTTCGGGATAAGATCAAGTTAGAAGATCGTTCTGCTAGAAGCGATACGGTCCAAATTGAGCATCAGGGAAAAAATTATACCTTTGGACTTATTGATATTCCTGCCTTTTACTCTGATTATGAAGGCCGACGTCAGGGGTATCGGGATTACAAGAGCACCACCCGTGATGTACGGCGATTGCTGGAAGAATTGAAACAACAGAGTGTCGATGGGGTAATTGTGGATTTACGTGGAAATGGCGGTGGATTTCTAAATGAAGCCGTCGATCTCGCCGGCTTATTTATCGATGAAGGACCGGTCGTCCAGGTACGTAACACCACGGGTAAAATTGATACCGAAAGAGATACCGACCCGGTACAGGCATATGACGGTCCGCTGGTAGTCTTGGTAGATCGCATGAGCGCCTCAGCCTCAGAAATTTTTTCAGCTGCTATTCAGGACTATAATCGTGGAATTGTGATTGGCAGTCAAACCTTTGGAAAGGGCACCGTGCAACGTCCGGTCGATTTAAACCGGTTCCTCAGACGGTCCACCAATAAATTAGGACGACTTAAATTAACCGTGGCAAAATTTTATCGGATCAATGGGGGCAGCACTCAACATACCGGTGTCGTTCCCGACATTACCTTTCCGTCACGATTTAACCTAATGGATATTGGCGAAAGCTCCCAGGAAAATGCGCTTTTGTGGGATAAAATTGACTCGGTCAGGCATGACGATTATCGATCGCTGGCAAAGATTATCCCGGATTTGAGAGAGCAGCACAGTCTGCGTATGGCTAATAATGAAGAATATACGCAGTTGATGGAAAAGTTGGATGAGTTTGAAGAAAGGCATGATCGCAAGAAAATCTCTCTTATGGAATCCAAACGTCGTGAGGAACGTGAGGAGAACAGGGAAGATGGGGGTGACACATCGGATATTTCGGAAAACGAAGATGACACCACCGAGGTTGACTCCGATCAGAAAGAAAAGAAGGGGTTGAAAAAAGATCTGCTGATAAAAGAAAGCGCTCATGTTTTGGGTGATTATGTGATGTTGCTCTCACAGCGGTAAGCGTAACCAGACCTTCCAGGTTTTCA
>JABAHQ010002923.1_pt3 | contig 38245 bp, 33 predicted proteins | sample 7062091 | NCBI WGS metagenome assembly JABAHQ01 (sample SAMN14534359, study PRJNA622989) | marine sediment metagenome | biome: marine biome [ENVO:00000428]; feature: marine pelagic biome [ENVO:01000023]; material: deep marine sediment [ENVO:00002113] | place: India: Gulf of Kutch | collected... | reverse complement strand
AAAGGAGGGGTTGGGGGTGGTTGATGCTCTCATCCTTATTCTGTCTTTGCCTGATTCATCAGGCGATTTTTAAAACAGCCCCATCAATGGGGCTACTACCCGACCAGAACCCAGATTCTTCGTCGCTAACGCTCCTCAGAATGACAGAGGACACTATTTGTCATCCTGAACGAAGTGAAGGATCTNNTTCGTCGCTAACGCTCCTCAGAATGACAAACCTGCCACCGTGAGCCGATTAGCCTTTCCTGAACCTGCCGAAGGAAAGGGCGGCAGGTTTAATGATGGTTAATCCGGTGCGCCTTGTGTTTTCTCCCCGCGCTCTGCGTCCTCTGCGGTGAACTTCAGAAGGGTTTCCCGCCGGAAGCGTTCGCGGACCAGCGACCTGTCAGAATGCAGTTGAGTGTTATGGGTTATCCGGAATGGGGGGTGACCGCTCTGGATTCCCGTAACGGTTGGCCCTTGCCGTCGAAGGCGGGGATGCCGGCGAGTTCGGCGATCTCTTTCACCACTTGTAAACCCTGCTGACGATTGAGCCGGGCAAACGCCAGTTTGATTTCTTCTCCGGTTTTGAGATAAATCACGATCTGATCGGAGGCCACATTCGGCGGCGGAGAGTCGGACCTCAGCCGGGATGCCGCCGGGGATTTCAAAACCATTTTCTCCAATGTATGGAAACGGAGAGTGTGGACCCGGGTGGAAAGACCTAACCCCTTGAACACCTCGATCATGGATTTAACCTCGTTCACATGGACCGCCCCTTGAAGTCTCAAAAATACGGCCGTAAACACCACCGTACCGATACCGACAAACAGCAGCACCCCGCCGGCAATAAGGAATTCATTCGATCCTTCCGCGGGTTTCATAATGGACAGGAAGACATAACCCAGGACCGCCAGAGTCGCGATTTCCATTCCCAGGAATAGAAAAATAATCAACCGGTAGTCCCAGACATATTGCACACAGCCCGGGGCGCGAACGGTTTTAAAGACTTTCAGTGCCATGGGAGTTTCGGTATTGGATTGCATACAGAGGTTCCCTGCTGGTCGGTGAATATTGGATGCTTATTCCAGTGTAAGGCCCATCAGGCGATTCAGGGAATTAAAATGGGGACCAGCAGGAGGATGGCGGTGGTGATGAGGGCGGCGCCGAGGAAGTTGAGGATGAGTCCCGCGCGGCACAACTGCGGCACGGTCACCCAGCCGCTGCCGAACACAATGGCGTTGGGCGGGGTGGCGACCGGCATCATGAAAGCGAACGACGCGGAGATGGTGACCGGCACCATGAGCAGGAGCGGATGCGCGTCCATCATCACCGCCGCGCCGGCGATGACCGGCAGGATCATGGTGGCGGTGGCGGTGTTGGAGGTGAACTCGGTCAGAAACGTGATGCCGAGGCAAAGCGTCAGGATGATCATCCACAGCGGCAGGGCCTGAATGCCGGTCAACTGCTGGCCGATCCAGTGATCCAGTCCGGTGCTCCGGAACCCGGCGGCCAGCGCGAACCCACCGCCGAACAGCAGAAGGATTTCCCACGGCAGTTTTTCGCTGGCGGTTTTCCAGTCGAGCGCGAAAAATTCTTTTTGTCCCTCGCGCTCCATGCCCTTGGGATAGCCCAGCGGCACCACCATCAACAACAGGCCCATGAACATGGCGACGGTCGCGTCGTGAATATGCCCGCCCCAGGGGAAGAGACCGGACCAGCCGGGAAGGGTTACGAACCCCAACACGATGGGTTGGCGAAAGATCCACAACAACGCGGTGGTCAAAAAGACCAGGGCCACAAACTTTTCCGCGCGGCCCATGGGTCCCAGGGCGGTCAGTTCCTGATCGATCAACTCCTCCGCTCCGTCCCCCACTTCGATGTGATGAATCGGAATTTTACTCACCCACCGGCACAGGAATACCCAGACCAGCGGCAGAAAAACGATCACAATCGGCAGAGCCACGACCATCCATTGCAGAAAAGATATTTCCGGCTGATCGGGAAACTGGGTTTTATAAAATCCGGCGAAGACAATGTTCGGCGGCGTGCCGATCAGCGTCCCCACTCCTCCGATGCTTGCGGAATAGGCCAGACCCAGCATCAGCGCCAGCCCGAAGTAATGTTCCACCTTATGCCGGGTAGCGGGGGTGCGTTCGCCACGGATCGTCGCCTGCGAGGCGATCTGCCGGACCACGGCCATGGCGACGGGGAGCATCATCATGGTGGTCGCGGTGTTGGAGATCCACATGGACAAAAAGGCGGTGGCCACCATGAATCCCAGAATGATCCGCGGCGGACTGATGCCGATGAACCGGATGATGACCAGCGCCACCCGTTTATGAAAATTCCATTTCTCCATGGCGAGGGCGATCATGAATCCGCCCATGAAAAGAAAAACCAGATGATTGGTGTAGTTGGGGGCCACTTCCTTGCTGGGCAAAATGCCAAGGAGAGGGTACAGAATGAGCGGCATCAGGGAAGTCACCGCGAGGGGCACCGCTTCTCCGATCCACCAGATGGCCATGAGAACCGCGACGGCGGCCATTTTCTGACCTTCGGGAGAAATTCCCGCCGGGGCCGGCACAACCAGCATCAGAAAAAACAGGGTCAATCCCCCCAACAGGAGGACAATTTTCTTCTTCAGTTCAATTTTCAGCTCATCCATACCGTAGGCAGTGTAGCAGGGAACCGCTTTCTTAACAACGGGTTACTTAAAGGAGGGGTCTGGCCGATTACCACGCCATTGGGACGTTTTTTGGAAAATAAAAACAGGATTGGGGGACCGGAATCCCGGAGTCAGGCGGAGGGTTGGAGGATTTTATCCAGACCGGCGGTGGACACAATATGCTTGTCCATACCGATGTCCGCGGGACTGTAACCCAGGGCCAGGGCCACCAGTTGCGGCAGGTGCAGGATGGGAATGGTGTAGTGTTTTTTCTGCAGGATGGGGATTTCCGGCTGGTAGGAATCGAGACTCAGGTGACACAACGGACAGCCGGTGACCACGCAGTCGGCCCCGCCTTCCACCGCTTCCGCCAGAGCGTTGCCCGCCAGCGCATGAGAAGCGTCCTTGTTCATCATAATGATGGGGAAACCGCAACACTTGATGCGGCTGGGATAATAAACAGGCGTGGCTCCCAGAATTTCGAACAGCTCCTCCAGCTCTTTCGGGTTGTCCGGATCCTCGTACTCCGACAACTCCGAAGGCCGCAGAACATAACAGCCGTAGAACGCCGCCGCTTTGAGGCCCGTCAACGGACGTTTGATTTTCTGCTTCAGCAGTTCCTTGCCTTCCGGGGTAGCCAGGATATTGGAGAAGTGTTTGATCTTGATCCTGCCGCCCTCGTATTGATGCCCGCCGTCTTTCAACACGTAATTGATTTTATCTTTATACACGGCGTCCGAATCGATTTTGCATTCGGATTTTTTGAGGTTTCCCTGACAGGTGGAACAAATCGTGATCAGATCCAGATTCTGTTCTTCCGCGATGGCGAAGGTGCGCGCATTAACGGCATCGGTCAACACCGGATTTTTTTCCGACACAACCCCGGCGCCGCAACAGGCGGCGCTTTTCATTTCCACGAAATCGATCCCCAGTCCTTCCGCCGCCTTAATGGTGGCCAGCATCAACTCGCGGGTGGCGCCTTTGGCCACGCAACCGGTAAACAGGGCAAACTTCATTCGCCAAACTCCTCAAAAATACGCCGCACATCCTTGACATCATCGATCGGCTTGTGGATCAAAGGCGGAATTTTCCATTTAAACAGCATCCGCAAGCCGACGGGAAGCAGATCCAGCAATCCTTTGATATTGAAATAACCCACCGATTCAATGGGAATCTTGTTCTCATTCAACCGGCCGCTGTGCTTGACGGAATTGACGAACGACAGGGCGTGCCGCGCGCCGTTGTTGTTGTTCACTTTTTCCTTCAAGCCCACCGCCATCAATTCCTTGATCCGGTAGAACGGCTGGGCGGGTTTGGGACAGCGTTCCACGCACTCCCCGCAATGGGTGCAATCCCACATCCCCCCGGGTTTGCTCAACTCCTTGATACGCGAGCGGGTCTCCTGATCGCGGGAGTCTTCCACAAACCGCTGGGCCTTCGCCAGCGCCGCCGGTCCCAGGAAATTGTCGTCCACCTCCAGGACGTGGCAGTCGGAGTAGCAATTGCCGCACATGATACAGGTGGTGGTGGCGTCGATTTTCTTGAATTCGTGCGGGCTCTGGAGCCTTTCCTGCTTCGGAGGTTTCTCTTTATTTTCCAGATACGGCTTAATGCGCTCCACCTTGTCCCAGAAGGGTTTGAAATCCACCACCAGGTCCTTGATGGGGGCCATGTTCCCGAGGGGTTCGATGGTGATGGTATCGCTGCCGTCCTTCAGGAGATGCACCGCCTGTTTCTGGCAGGCCAGGAGGGCATGGCCGTTGACCTTCATGCCGCAGGAACCGCAAATAGCGCTCCGGCAGGACATCCGGTAGGTCAGGGAACCGTCCACATTCCATTTGATATGGTTCAAACAGTCCAGCAGGGTGGCGCCTTCGGGAATATCAAATTCGAATTCCTCGTAATACGGATCCGCCTGCTTTTCCGGATTGTATCTTTTGATTCGAAACTTGGCCACTAATAGGTTCTCTCTTTAGGTTGATACCGGGTCACCACCACCGGCTTGTACTTGAGTTCCAATTCACCCTCCTTCGGATAAACCAGAGTATGCTTTAAAAAACTCTTGTCGTCGCGCTTGTCGTAATCCGTCCGGAAATGTCCTCCCCGGCTTTCCCGCCGGGCCAGCGCCGCGGTGGAGACGATTTCAGCCATCTCCAGCATATTGCCCAGCTCCACAATTTCATAAAATTCGCTGTTAAACAATTTGCCCTTATCCGTTACCTTGCCCTGTTTGAACCGGGTTTTCAAGCCCTGAATGGTGGCGATACAGGCTTTGAGGTTTTCCTCATCGCGGAAAACCCCGCATTTCGCCATCATAACTTCCTTCATTTCATTCCGGATGTCGTTATAACTTTCCGTGCCATCCCGTTGGAAAACCTCCTCGATCTTCTTCAGAATCTTGGCCTTTTCGTGTCCTTCGTTGACATTGCCGAACTCAACAGTTTTCGCATATTCCAAAGCCGTCCTCCCGGAACGCTCACCGAACACGGTGGCCTCCAATAATGAATTGGTCCCCAGGCGGTTGGCGCCGTGCACGGAAACACAGGCGCATTCCCCCGCGGCGAAGAACCCTTTCATCGGTGTACCGTCCGCATCCAGAATCACTTGCCCGTGCATATTGGTCGGTATGCCGCCCATGGAATAATGCGCCGAAGGTTGAATGGGCAATGGCTCCTTGACGCAATCGACGCCGATAAAATCGATCCCCAACTGGCGGATCTGCGGCAGGCGCTCCATGATGCGCGCCTCGCCCAGATGGCGCAGGTCCAGATGAATGATATCCTCCCCGTTGACGCCGCGGCCGGCATCGATCTCGCTTTGTTCGGCGCGAGCCACAATATCCCGCGGGGCCAGTTCCATACGCGAAGGGGCATACTGTTCCATGAAACGCTCGCCCTTGCCGTTGAGCAGGTAGCCGCCCTCGCCCCGGGCCGCCTCGGAAAACAGAATTCCCTGGCGATACAAACCTGACGGGTGAAATTGCACAAATTCCGGATCTTCTATCGGCACCCCCGCCCGAAACGCCGCGATGGCCCCGTCGGCCGTTCCCGCGAACGCGTTGGTGGTGATTTGGAACACACGGCCGTAACCGCCGGTGGCAAACAGAACCGCCTTGGCCTGAATCACCTCCACTTCGCCGGTGCGGATATCGCTCACCACTACGCCATGACACCGTCCCTCTTCAACCACGAGGTCATGCATGTACCATTCGGAATAAATTTTGATCGATTCGCTGTGCTTCAACAGCTGTTCGTGGAGCGCGTGAAGGATGGCGTGTCCGGTGCGGTCGGCGGAAAAACAGGCGCGGGGTTTGGAATGGCCGCCGAAACTGCGCTGGGCGATTTTGCCGTTGTTGGTGCGGCTGAACGCGCAGCCGAAGTGCTCCAGCTGATAGATGACTCCGGGAGCGGCCTTGACGTATTCCTCCACAGCGTCCTGATCGTTCAGGTAATCCCCGCCCTTGACAGTATCGAACATGTGTTCTTCCCAACTGTCGTCTTCGGAGTTGCCCAGCGCCGCGGCAATGCCCCCCTGGGCGGCGCCGCTGTGCGAACGGGAAGGGTAGACCTTGGTCAACACTCCCACGTTCAGTTCCCGGCATACCTCAATCGCCGCCCGCATTCCGGCCAGCCCGGCGCCTACTATCAATACGTCGTGTTTGATCAAACCTTATATCTCCTGTTCACTCACCTTCCCCTTCCCGTCTGAAGGACCTAAAACTTAATATAACAAGCAATTACTGGTAAACCGTCGGGGAATTGCTGGGGGAGCGGGTCATCGCATCGGATATTGGGGTAGCACACAAAAATTGAGCGGGTATTGAACCACCTCGAGCCATGCAATGTCAAGAAAAATGAAGATTTACGGTTGAAACCCTTCTCCTCTGGTATATACTGAACCCAATTAAAAAAACAAGGAGTTAAACCCCTTATCCCGACCACCCTCTGAACAAGGAGTATCGCACCGCAACCCGGTTTAGCCGCAATGGCCCGCCCCACACCGGAACGCCTGTCGACTGTACGCATGGAACCAGAACAAATCGAATTTGAAAGCCTACCCATCCCGGACGTGGTTCTCCAAGGGATCCGGGACGCGGATTTCAAATACTGTACCCCGATTCAAGCCAAAACCCTGCCACTGTCGCTGGAGGGCAACGATGTCGCCGGCCAGGCCCAAACCGGAACCGGCAAAACCGCCGCGTTTTTGATTTCGACCTTCACCCGGCTGGTCAACCATCCCCCGCCCGAGCAGAAGGGCAAACGCTGGGTGGCCCCGCGCGCGCTGATCATTGCCCCCACGCGCGAACTGGCCCTGCAAATCGAACGCGACGCGTTACTCCTGGGCAAACATTGCCAACAGAAAATCCTCTGTGTCTACGGCGGCGTGGACTACGAAAAACAACGGCAAAAAATCAAAGAGGGCGTGGATGTGCTCATCGCTACTCCCGGGCGGCTGATCGACTATTACAAGCAAAGGTTCTTCAGCATGAAATCGGTTGAGGTGGTGGTGATCGACGAGGCGGACCGCCTGTTCGACATGGGATTCATCCAGGACGTGCGCTACATCATGCGGAACATTTCGCCGTATCACAAACGGCAGTCGATGCTGTTCTCGGCGACGCTCAACTTCCGGGTCATGGAGCTGTGCTACGAACACATGAACGATCCCATTCCCGTCAAGATCGAGCCGGAAAAGATTGTGGTCGACCAGGTCAAACAGGTACTCTATCACGTCGGCAAACACGAGAAGTTCAACCTTCTGCTGGGTCTTCTTAAAAGCGAGACCCCCGGCAAAACGCTGATCTTCACCAACATGAAATCCACCGCCGAGAAACTGGAAGCGCAACTCAAGTACAACGATTACGAGGCGCGGCAGATCAGCGGCGATCTCCATCAGAAAAAACGCATCAAGGTGCTCCAGCAGTTCACCGAAGGCGATATCGATATTCTCATCGCTACCGATGTCGCTTCGCGCGGACTGCACATCGACGACATCACCCACGTCATCAACTACGACGTGCCGCAGGATCCGGAGGACTACGTGCATCGCATCGGCCGCACCGCGCGGGCGGGACGGGACGGCGACGCCATCACCTTCGCCTGCGAAGACTACGCCGAACACCTGCTGGCGATTGAAGATACGCTGAAAAAGAAAATTCCCGTAGATTGGCCGGAAGACGAGCTGTTTCTGGAACCGAAGGAAGGCATGCCGGAATTCAAACGGCGGCGCAGGGAAGCTCCCGGGGGACGGCGGCGCGAAGGCGGCGCCAAGCGGGGAGGCGGTGACCGGCGCGGCTCCTCAGCCAACGGACGGCGCCCCCGGCGCGGAAGCGGGGGGCCCTCAGGCGGGCGCAAACCCAAATCTTCCGCCAAATCCGGCGGCTCCGCGAAATCCAGCACCCCTAAATCTTCCGCCAAATCCGGCACCCGCAGAAAAAAACCCAGCTCCCCTCGCCGCTCCCCCTCCGGCAATACCAAATCGTAAAGCTATGTTCAATTTCTTCTTAATCTAAAAATCCTGACGGTTGAATTCACCGATCTCTTGCTCACTTTCAGCAACGTATAATAAATGTATTTCCCGCCTCTTCTTTCTCTATGGGTTTGGGCTACCCTGGCTCGTTCAGCCAACCGAGCCGCCGCTCTTTCGAGGGTGACTGGGTTATTAATTTGATTCCTTAAAAAGTTTTTTAATTTCCTCTTGGCATTGCTTCTGGCTTTTTTCAGTGATTTTTCATGCGCCACTCTCAAACGGACATCATTGCCCGTCCCTTCATACCAGTAATATCTTCTATCCCTTCTCCTGTTCCTCCACGGAGGATCCGCATAAGCCACCGCCGTCCATAACCAGACCTCATCATCGTCATCGCCGGATTCGAACTTATCTTTCTTCCGTTCAGGATCGATATTATTGAAATATTCGTTCAATCCCTCAATTTGCTCATCGATATCCAGAGCCCAATCCTGAAAATCCTCCAGCGAGTTGAACACAAGCCCCCGCTGAACAGCTCTTTCAACTCCTTCGATTTTAGAATTATATTCCCGGGCAGCCCTTTCATAGGATTTGAAATCGGCGGAAAATAACATATTATTCACCCCGGTCGACACCGAGATCACAATTCCAATGATCGTAACCAGGGCTTTCGAACCTTTGAAGGTCATATTGTTGATGCCGGAAGATACGGCCCCAAGGATGATCACCAGAACAACCAGAAACATGGAATATTTTCCCATGTTTTCCCACTTTTCCTTTTCTTTCCGTTTCTCTGCCAAATCATCCATTAGATTCTGCTTGTGCTCCTGAACCAGTTTGATTTCCGTTTCATTTAATTCGGCATACCCCTGAACCGGCATCCAGCAGAACCAACCGATCACTGCAATTCCTAATATCAATAGAATGTTTTTCATGACCGCTCCCTCCTCCTGAAATGTTCAAATGAGAGTTCTTTGACAGGACGTATCGATCTCATGTCCGAACACGCGGATTTTCCTAAGCGGATTCTACTCTTCGGTTTCCCGAATTTCAACGGGTTTGGATGATATTCAGAAGAGCGGAGGGGTGGAACGCCGTCTGAAAATACGGGTAATCCTGGAGAAGGGGTTTTTTGTTAGGAAGTTAGGAATTCCCGAAATTCGGATTCGCTGAGGATGGGGACGTTCAGTTTCCGGGCTTTGGTGAGTTTACTGCCGGGATCGGCACCGGCGACGAGGTAATCGGTTTTGGCGGAAACGGAGGAGGTGACGCGGCCGCCGGCTTCGACGATCTTTTTCTTCGCCTCGTCGCGCGTCATGCTCTCCAGCGTGCCGGTCAACACGAACTGCTTGCCCGCCAGCACGCCGGGCGTGCCCGAAATTTTTTCTTCAGACATTTGAATCCCGGCTTTCTGCAACCGCTTAATTTCCTCCCGATTGTGGGATTCTTTAAAAAACTCGCGGATCGATTCGGCGATCTTCGGACCGATCTCGTCGATCGCTTCCAGGTCCTCATACGATGCCGTAGCCAGCGCGTCCATGGAGCCATAGGTCTGCGCGAGCACCTGTGCCACCCGCTGGCCGACATGCCGGATGCCGAGACCGTACACCANNCCGATTTCTCCGCCATGCGCTCGAGCGAGCTGACGTCCTGAACCTTGAGATCGTACAGATCGCTGAAGGTTTTCACCCAGCCTTTCCCGACCAGTTGATCGACAATCGCCGTGCCCAGGTGATCGATATCCATGGCGTTGCGCGACGCGAAGTGGAGCAGGCGTTCCTTGAGTTGCGCGGGACAGGCGGCGTTGACGCAGCGCCACACCGCCTCGCCTTCCGGCCGTTCGATCTTGGAGTCGCACTCGGGGCAGGTTTTCGGCATTTTATATTTCGGCGGGCGGCCTTTTCGATCCTTATCCAACACGCGCACCACTTTCGGGATGATCTCCCCGGCCTTGATGATAACCACCCGGTCGCCGACGCGCACGTCGAGACGCGCAATCTCATCCTCGTTGTGCAACGTCGCGCGGCTGACGGTGGAACCGGAGACGAACACCGGCTTTAACTCCGCCACGGGAGTGATCGACCCGGTGCGCCCGACCTGTACGCGGATGTCCTCGACCACCGTCTGCGCTTCTTCCGCTTCGTACTTGAACGCCGCCGCCCAGCGCGGATGCTTGGCGGTGCTGCCCAGCTTTCTCTGCATGGCGAATGAGTTGACCTTCACCACCAGACCGTCGACATCGTAATCCAGGGATGAACGTTTATCCTGCCACTCGCCGATCATCTTCAGAATCTCATCGAAGGATTTGCAAAGACGCGTGGCCGGATTGGTGCGGAAGCCCAACTGCGCGAGCTGCTTCAACAGCCCTTCATGCGACTTAAACTCCGGGCCTTCGAGATGACCCACCGTGTAGACCCAGATATTGAGCGGACGCCGGGCGGTGATGCGCGAATCCAGCAGGCGCAGCGATCCGGCGGCGGCGTTGCGGGGATTGGCGAAGGCGGGTTCGCCGTCTTTTTCCCGCTGGCGGTTGAGCGCCTCGAATCCTTTACGGTCCATGTACACCTCACCGCGCACCTCCATGCTGCGGTAACCGGCTTTCTGCATGGGAATGTTGAGCGGAATGGATTTGATGGTTTTGAGGTTGGCGGTGATGTCTTCCCCGGTTTTGCCGTCGCCGCGCGTCGCGCCGCGGACCAGTTTCCCGTCCTCGTACAACAGCGAAACGCCGAGGCCGTCGATCTTGAGTTCCACCACGTACTCTAGCCCTTGTTCCGTTCCCAGGTTCTTGACCACGCGGTTGTGAAAATCGCGCAGTTCCTCGACGTTGTAGGTGTTGTCGAGACTGAGCATCGGAACCCGATGGGTGACCGTTTCGAAGCCTTCCGCCGGTTGGCCGCCGACGCGTTGCGTGGGGGAGTCGGGGGTGACCCATTCCGGATGCTTCGCCTCCAGGGCCTTGAGTTCGTCCATCAGGCGGTCGTATTCGCGGTCGGCGATCTCCGGCCGGTCGAGCACGTAATACAGATGGTCGTGCCGGTCGATTTCCTTGCGGAGCTGCTCTATTTTCTTTCGGTCTGGATCGGACATGATGAACCGGGAACAAGGGAGGAGTGCGGCCGGAACCTCTAGGGTTCCAGGGTCACATAATACGAGTTTCTTCCGCGCTGGACAAGCAGAAGGACGGAACTGAGTTTACCCGCCTCGAGAATGGCCGTGTTGAAATCGCTGGCTTTTTTAATCCGGGTATCATTCATCTGGCGGATGATATCGCCGGGACGAATCCCGACTTTCCCGCTGGCGCTTTTGGGATTGACCGTCATCACCACCACGCCACTGCGCGCCATGATCCGGTAGCGTTTGGCGAGTTTCCAGTCGATATCCCGAACCGTGACCCCCAGCCACTGTTTGGCCATTTCCCTGGCGGCTGAAGCAGGAACCGGGGAAATATGAATCTGGACCCGAAGAATGTGTTTGTCATGCCAATAGGTCAGCCAGAAACTGTCGTCGATGGTATAAGACGCGACCTTGCGAAAATAATCCGACTTGTCTTCCAGCTCGTGACCCTCAATGGTCAGCAGGAGATCGCCGGGTTTGATTCCCGCCTTGAAGGCGGGACTTTTTCTGAACACGTTGGTCACCAGGACGCCATACATGTGGTCCAGGCCGAAATGCCGGGCCACGTTGGGAGTCAGATCGTGAACCGAAACCCCCAGCCACCCGCGCCGGACTTTTCCGTATTGAAGAAGATCGTTGACGATGCGCCGCGCCTTGTCGATGGGAATGGCAAATCCGATCCCCTGGGCGTCCTGAAAAATGGCGGTGTTGATCCCTATGAGAGACCCGTTGATATTCAACAGGGGGCCGCCGCTGTTACCGGGGTTGATGGAGGCGTCCACCTGAATAAAATCGCTGTAGACCTGCTGCTTGCCGGCACGGATGGTGCGGTCGAGCGCGCTGATGATCCCGGTGGTGACGGTATGTTTTAATCCAAAGGGATTGCCGATAGCCAACACGGTTTCACCGATCATCAAGTCTTTGGAGCGCCCCATCTCCACAAAAGGCAACGGAGCCTTGGAATCGATCTTGATCACGGCAAGATCGGTTTTGATATCCGCCCCCACCACCCGGCCTTCGAATTCGCGGTTGTCGATCAGGGTTACCTTGACCCGAACCGCTTTGGCAACCACGTGTTCGTTGGTCAGGATATACCCTTTGGGGTCGATGATGATTCCCGAGCCCAGGCTCCGCCGTTTGGAATCGAACGGCTGATAGTCTTTAAAAAACTGTTCGAACAGGCGGTCGCCGAAAAACTGGCGGAAGGGGTTTTTGCGGTTGCGGGGGGCCTCTTCGGTGAAAATGTTGACCACAGCGGGCCCGACTTTCTGTACCGCGGCGACAATGGGAGTCCGCCGGAGATCCGGTTCGTGGGCGGTGAGGGGCCCCGCCCCTCCCAGGAAAACAGTCAGCCCCAGGAAAATATGAAATGAAAGGAAAAGACGCGGTCTCATAAAGGCGTGTGAGCAAAAAGAAACGGCGGATCCGCCGGACCCGCCGCTTTCCCGTTCAGCGAATAATACGGCTTGATAGAACCCGGAACACAACCGGGGGGCGGCCTAATTCAGTTTAATGGCGATGTAAATGGTGGTCCCGCCCCTTTTCACCAGCATGAGCGCGGTGGAACCCCGTTTCAGCTTGGAAACCGCCTTTTGATATTCCTGGGTGTTGACAATTTTTTTCTTGCCGATCTCGGTAATGATATCTCCCCGCCGCAGTCCCGCTTCGCCTCCGGGCTCACCCTGGGTGACATCGGAAACCAGCACGCCTTCCTCTTCTTCCAGTTTCAGGCTTTGCGCGATTTCGGGAGTGATGTCCTGCACCTGAATTCCCAGAGGATCCAGCTTCGCCACTTCCATCGGTTCATCCTTGAGAACCGCGATATGCACTTTCAGGGTTTTCCGTTTGCCGTCGCGAATAACCTCTACGGGAACTGTTTTACCGGGAGGCGTGTTGGCGACGATCTTGGGAAGGGCTTCCATCGTTTGGACATGATGGCCGTCGAACTCGATAATCACATCCCCGCGCTGAACCCCCGCTTTCTCCGCGGGGCTGTTGGGAATGACCTGGCCCACCAGAGCGCCTTCGGTATGTTTCAACTTGAACGACTCCGCCAGTTCGGGAGTGATTTTCTGAATCATCACACCCAGCCAACCGCGGGTGACGGAACCTTTTTTCTTCAAATCATCCAGAATATTCTTGGCGACGTTGATGGGAATAGCAAAACCGATCCCCACGTTTCCGCCCGTATTTCCGGAGATGATTGCTGTATTGATACCGATCACTTCCCCCTTGATGTTCATCAGGGGACCGCCGCTGTTACCGGGGTTGATGGAAGCGTCGGTCTGGATGTATTCGTCATAGGGCCCCGAACCGATGTTACGCTCCTTGGCGCTGACCACGCCCACGGTGACGGTATGGCTGAGGCCAAACGGATTGCCGATGGCAACCACCCACTCGCCCACTTCCAGATTGTCTGAATTACCGAGGGCCAGGGTGGGGAAGTTCCGGTTATCCCCCGGTTCCCGAACCAGTTTAATCAGGGCGATATCGGTTTTGGTATCGTTGCCGATCAATTTGGCCTTATATTCCTTTTCGCCATTGTTGCCGTCCTGGATCAGTACCACAATTTCATCGGCGCCATCGATCACGTGGTTGTTGGTGAGAATATGGCCATCCTTGTCGATGATAAAACCGGAGCCCATGCCGCTTCTGGGTTTTTTCTCCCGTTCCCCGAAAAACCGATCGTAAAAATCCTGAAAAGGATCCCGAGGCAGTTGCGGGCTTCTTCTCGGGGGTCGCGGTTTCCTGCTGGGGCGCCGTCTGGTTTTGGTGCTGATGTTGACCACCGCGGGATTCTGTTTTTTGGCGATTTCGACAAATATATTGCTTCCCAGGGGAGTGCTCTTCGCGCTGACCGCATGAGCTTTCCGGACCAGGGGGTTCGGAAAATTCATTCCCGGCAAATATGGAGGCAGGGATAATGCCATCAAAAGGAACAAGAGAACTGGGATTTTGGAAAACTTAAAGTTCATGGAGTATCCTCGTAAAAGTGGACCTTGGGAACCCGCTCTCAGGCCCTGGTTTTTCTTCGATGCTTCATCGGCTTTTCAAGATACCGGTGGGGCTATTGAATACGAATGGTAACGGGAAATTCATGTTGACACCGGGCCTGCCCCGGCCAATCCGGGCTTATTCCCCAGCCTCAGCCGTTCGCTACAGGGTAAAGATTTCAAAACATCAATTATTTACGGTCATTATATAATGCCCTTTTCACCATTTACAACCCCCTTATCCGGCCCGGACCCACAACCCTTTTTTAATTGGATGTTGACTCCCCAAAATACTTTACCGATAATTCACCGATCATGAATGGGTTTGTTTTTCCGGCGGGTTCCGTCCTTCAACCGGTTGGTTTTCAATGCCTTTTTCGACAGAGGGACCACTGTTTTTTGGACCAACCGGGAAAAAGGTCTCATTTTATTTATAGAGAGAAACCGACGGATCGAGCGTTGCCATGAATTTGTTCTGGATAGCGGTGGGTTTGATGATGATTTTTGAGGGGATTCCTTTGGCCTGCTTTCCAGAGCAGGTGAGGGATCTGGCGCGAAAAGTTCCGGAACTCGAAAATGGCGTGTTGCGCTTTTTAGGGATTGTTTCCATGCTGATCGGTTTAGGGATCGTTTATTTTGGAAAGGTGGTGCTTAGCAATGACTGAACGCTCAAAATCGGGACTGGCCCACTTTATATTCTGCTGTTGATTATTATTTTCATTTCCGCCTGCGCGATTTGGAAACCCGCACCGGGATATGATGTGAAGGGGGAGATGGCCGAAATCAGCCTCCCGCGCCCCGTGGACCAGCAATTCAGGATTCTGCCCTTCCCGCCCGGTTACCAGGTGGACCGCGACCAGACTTTTATTTATGAATCGGGTGAAGCCAAAATTAAGCTGGGCAGAATTTATTTTACGGTTCCGGACAGCGCGGATGACATGGTGATTTTCTATCGTTCCGAAATGGAGAACAAAGGCTGGAATCTCATTAACATGGTGAATTACCGGGGAACCACCCTGCTCTACCATAACAGGAACCAGGTCTGCATCCTGACCATTGAACCCGATGCGGGAAAAACCCGGGTAATGATTCAAGTGGGCCCCAAATAAATCCGATTCCTGTTCAAGGATTCTGTGATGGGGCTGTTTAAAATGTGCTAAATTGTCGTTCGTAAATCCTCGAACTTATCCGAAAACATCCAGATTCCTCATGCCGGATTCTTTATCATCACGACAGTCCATCATCCATTTTCCGGCCCGCCCGGAGTATCGTTTTTCCAATTTCATCGAATCCCGGGGATCCCGTTTCGCCCTGGCTTGTGCCCGGGAAATCTGTTCCGGGAATCCGGTTCCCTATCATTCCCTTTATATTTCCGGAGACCGCGGCCTGGGCAAAACCCATTTGCTGATGGCTATCGGCAATGACCTGGCGGAACACCATCCCGAATGTCCGGCTCTGTATATCCACTGCCGGGATTTGACGGCGTCCGTGGACAATGAAAATCTCGCACTGCCGGGTAATCTGGGCACTCCCGAAACCAGAATCACCTGTCTGCTCCTGGATGACATTGATGAGATCAAAGGTCATCCCGCCGTTCAGGAAGCGTTATACCGGATCTACAACCAGACGCTCGAGAGTGGAGGTAAAATGGTTTTCGCCGGCCGCACTCCGCCGGACCGCCTTCAGGATACGGAGAGTTTTATCACCTCCCGGTTCAAATGGGGCATGACCGCGGAAATCCTGCCGATGGATGATGAAGCCATTGCGCTGATCACGCATAAACTGGCGGGAGATTATCATTTGAATATTCCCGACAAGGTCGTCTCCTATCTGCTGACCCGCATCCCAAGAGACTTTCAATCCATCAAAAATGCCGTGGTCCGGATCAACGAGGAATCCCTCACCCAAAAGCACAAAGTCACTCTGCCGCTGGTGAAAGCCGCTCTGGGTCTTTGAAGAATCATGAACCCTCCCCCGACCGAGAATATCGCGGCGACCCTGGAGCATTTGGCCGTGGAACTATCCGGATCGAACGCATTGATTGTCCCCGGTTCCTCTTCGCGGGCGACTTTGACCTTCCGGCAATTGAATGAAGAGGCCAACCGGATCGCGGGAGGTTTGCTCCAATACGGAGCGCGAAAGGGAGACCGGGTTCTGGTCATGGTGCCGCCGGGCATCGACCTGATTGCATTGACCTTCGCGCTGTTCAAGGCCGGCGCGATACCGGTTTTGATCGATCCCGGTCTGGGCCGGCGCAACGTGTTGAAAGGCATCGGCACCGCCCGGCCGCGTGGACTCATCGCCATCCCCTTGGCCCATGCCGCCCGCCGGCTCTTTCCTAACGCCTTTCGCACGGTGGAGTGGAGCGTCACCGTGGGGCGGCGCTGGTTCTGGGGCGGTGCCCGTTTGAAACAGATTCGCCGCCGGGGCAAACCCGAATTCAACGCCGCCGAGGTTCAGCCGGATGACCCGGCGGCCATCCTGTTCACCAGCGGCAGTACCGGGCCGTCCAAGGGCGTGCTGTACAGCCACCGCATGTTTTTTCATCAGGTCGAACTTTTGCGCCGCATGTACCACATGGAAAAAGGCACGATGGATATGTCCACGTTTCCCTTATTCACGCTGTTCGGCGTGGCCCTGGGGATGACCTGCGTGATTCCGGACATGGACCCTGCCCGGCCCGCCAGGGTCGATGCCAAAACCCTCGTCCAGCATATACACGAGTATTCCGTCGCCAACAGTTTCGGTTCTCCGGCCCTCTGGGATACGGTATCCCGGTATTGCCTGGACCAGGGAGTTCGACTGCCGACGCTTCAACGAATCCTGATGGCGGGGGCGCCGGTTCCGGGAAACCTGCTGGAACGGTTCGACCGTATCCTGGCTCCCGAAGCGCAAATCCATACGCCTTACGGGGCGACCGAGGCTTTGCCCGTCGCTTCCATCTCGCACCGCGAAGTCTTGGAAGAAACCTGGGAGAAGACCCGGGAGGGCAAGGGAACCTGTGTCGGCAAACCGGTCGCGGGTCTGCAACTCAAAATCATAAAAATCACCGACGACCCGATCGAACACTGGGACGAAAGTCTGGAGGTGCCGGCAGGAACCATCGGAGAAGTGGTGGTCCAGGGCCCGTGGGTGACGCGGCAGTATCACAATCTGGATTCGGCGACTGCGCTGGCGAAAATCGTGGACGGTGAAACCTTCTGGCATCGCATGGGAGACGTCGGTTATCTGGATGAGGGAGGGCGCCTGTGGTTCTGCGGTCGTAAAACCCACCGCGTGCAAACGGCGGAAGGCACCTTATTCACTATTCCCTGCGAGGCGATATTCAACACGCACCCGAGAGTCCGGCGGTCGGCACTGGTGGGGGTGGGCATGCCGGGAAAACAATCTCCGGTCATCGTGATTGAAGCGGAAAAAGGCGTCAATCAGGAAAAGGTAACGGAAGAGTTGTTACAACTGGCATCCTCTCATGACATCACCCGGTCGATTCAGCAGGTGTTGTTTCATCCGGCGTTTCCGGTGGACATCCGGCACAACGCCAAAATCGGACGCGAACAACTCTCCCGCTGGGTGGCGAATCGCCACAGATAATTTTAAAACCTTTCAATTGCGCCCGGCGGTCATCAATTGCGGTTAACCGCCAGCAAGCGGCCTCCCTCGCGAGAGGGTTAGCGGATCGTTTTGAGGTGGCCGTGGATCCGGTCCAGAACCGACTGCCCGAAGAGCTTGCCGTTCATTTTATCCTGAACCTGTTGGCCCACCGCGTAAAATTTCTGCAGTTCGGCCTTATCTGGAAGGGGGGCGGATTTCAGTCCGTTCTGTTTCATGAGGGTAATGGCCTGATGGTTGTCCTGCTGAATTTTCTTCACCAGCTGTTTAAGATACTGTTTGCTGATGTTTTTCACCTTCTTCTGATTTTCCGGCGAAAGACGCTTGAAGCTCCGCTGGGTCATCAACACGGCACCGGTGGCATAGGCCATGCGCAACTCGGACATGTATTCCACCTTGGTGAACCATTGCAGGGCCAGCGCGCCCATCGGCGAAGCATAAACCGTATCCACCACGCCTGTTTGCAGGGACAGCAAAACATCGGTCACCGATAGCGGATGCGGGCTGACGCCCATCCGGATATAGGTTTCCTGCACCAGCGGATCGCCTTCCCACATCCAGGCTTTTTTGGGCCGCAGGCTGTCGATGGTGGAAATCGGTTCCTGGGAAAAAAAATACACCCATCCCACCGGCACCCATCCGAGCAGAATGTAGCCCTTTTCCTCGAAGCGGGCGGCGAAGTAATCGTTCATTTTTTCATAAATGTATTCCACTTCCCGGTCCGAGCGGAACAGAAACGGCAGATCGAGGACCCGCACCTCCGGCAGAATTTCTCCCAGGCCAACCCCGGTAAACCCCGCGGCATGGATCTGGCCGATACGCATTTTCCGGATAACATCCACTTCATCCCCGGAAACTCCGCCGGGGTAGAATTTAAACCCCACCTCCCCGCCGGTGGCCTGGACAATTTCTTTTTCCAGCATGCGCATCACCTTCATCCACGACGATCCTTCGGGGGCGAGGGTGGAAAACTTGATGCGGGTTTTCCGGGCGGCCTCCGCTTCCCGGACTTCCCCAAAAAACAGTACCAGGGCGAACAGCAGGGAAGCCAGAATGCCGCAAACAACACACGCCAGCGTTGAAGGCCGAAGCCCCGCCTTCAATAAACCGGGTACCGAACCCCGGCTTCTTTTTCCAGAATTAAAATAAGTCATCGGCCGCCTCCAGGAGTTTTCGGGCTTTCATTTTCGCCACCGCGTTGGCCAGCTGTTGTCCGGGCAGAATATCGTCCGGCGCCTCCAACACGGTATTTAACAGTTTCTTAAACAACTCGGGGTCCTGCATTTGCACGGCATAAGTTTTCGCGTACATCACATGAGCCATTAAATATTTCTGTTCAGTCAGTTCCAGGCATTTTTCAAAATGGTTCCGGGCTTTTTCCGGATCACCGCCCAGCATTTTGGAGCGGCCGCCGTAAAAAATACCGTAAAACATATGAGGACCGGCATGGTGATAGTTCTCATTCAGGCCCTGAGCCTTTTGCATCAGCGCCTCGACCTTGGGGATGGCGACAAACGCCTGCAGGTCGTCCAGGTTCAGCATCAGCCATTGCGCCCAGCATTGCCCCATCCAAAACACCCCGGGGAGGTGTTGCGCCTTTAACCCCTCCAAAGAGTTTTTGAATTGTCCGGGATTCTGAGCGGCGAGATTTTCCGGAGCCCCCTCCGCCGTCAGCAGGCGTTCGGCGTAGCCCCGTCCCCGCAGGTACAGCCGGGAAGCGCGTTCGGGGTCTTCATCCTCGACAAAGCTGAAGGCATATCCGCAATATCCTTCAGCGAGATTTTTGAGGAGCGTGGGGTTACCTGGATCGTCCTTCAGCATGCCTTCCATCATTTTCAAACTGGCCGGCATCGCCTGCCGGGCCAGCGCGGGGTCGGTCTCCTCGCTGATCGCGGCGTATTGGGAATCGACCATGGGAATCGCCATCCGGACCGACAGGGAACCGCCGGCGCACCCCGGCAGAAGAACCAAAAGAATTATCGCGGAGGACAATTTGGACATAATAGAATCAATATGGTGACAAAAGCGCCCGAGGTCAACAACTGATCTCCGAATTTTTGACAACTACGGGCTAAACTGTTATATTTTCGTCCATCGATCCACCCCGGGCACGGCAGGTTCCGCAGGCCGTCTTTCCATTGGGGTCCGGATTGTGGGAAAAACCTTACATCCATACCCCGGCTCCGGCGAATTTACAGACAACCGATCTTTGAGGGAGATCATACCATGGGCGATCAAGAAGAATCCGAATTTGTTATAAAGGACAAACGCGCGTCGAAACAGTCCGAAGAAGAAGCCAAAGCGTCCGACGAAACCCGCAAGGAAGAAGCGTCCCAAGCCGGTACGCAGGAAGCGGCCGCGGCCGGAGAGTTTGAAATCAATTTCTCGCAATTCGTCCTGTCCCTGGCCTCCTCCGCTTTTTACCATATGGGGGATCTGGCGGACCCCATCACCGGCAAAAAAGAAGAAAACCTGCCCGCGGTGAAACAAACCATCGACATCCTGATCATGCTCAGGGAAAAAACCAAAAATAACCTGGACGCGGAAGAATCCAAAATGATCGAGCAGTTGATCTATGAGTTGCAGATGAAGTATATGGCCAAACAGCCCAAGTAAGCCTTCCCGGTTTCACTCTCCCCGGCCCTGCTCACCCAAAAGGATAGCGGTTGCCTTCCCCGTTCATGAAATGGTATTTTGTTCTTTTCCCGAGTTAACGGTTTTATGACGATCTATTCCGACCATATCGGCGCCTTTATCCAGGGGGTCACCAACCCTGAGGAATTGCGCGCCTTCATCCAGAAAAAGTTTTCCCAGGACGAAATTCAATACGCCTACGAGAAAATGCTGGCGGAAACCCGGGAACTCGCCAAGGCGGAGAAAATTCCTCCCTTAAAGGCCTTCTGGAAAGTGCTGGAACGCGCTTACGCCGAAAAAGCCCCGCCGATGACCTGCGCCAAGGGGTGCAGTCACTGTTGCTACACCGGGGTCGCCCATACCCAGCTGGAATGGAACGGAATGCTGAACGGCGCCCGGGAAAAGGGCATTGATCTCCATCAACTGATCGAAAAATCGGAAAAGAGCATTTACCGCGTCAGCAAGGTTCTGGAATCGGGAACGGACCCGGACAAGGTCGACTGGTACCGCACGGTGGTCAATCAACCCTGTCCCTTCCTCGCGGAAGATGAGTCCTGCCTCATTCACGAAGACCGGCCGCTGGACTGCCGCCTGATGGTGGCCTTCCGCGAGGTCTGCGCTTCGAAGAACCTGGAGCATGCCCAGCGCGGAGTACTGGTAGAGGAGGCGGTGGCGCCGACGGTGATCGCCCGCCTGCAATATGAACAGACCCCCAAATTCAAACGCCGCAAATTCACTGGAACGCAGAAACTGAGAATCATCCAGCACTGGCTGTTGACCTGGAAAGACAAAAAAAGCGGCAAAAAGAAACGGTAACCGTTTTGGCTCTCTTCAATAGAAGAAGGAAATTGGGGAGTGGATTGCTTTTAGTAAATTCGAAACACAGATCCTTCACTTCGTTCAGGATGACAAATGGATTCATCTTGTCATTCTGAGAAGGCGAAGCCGGAGCCTGTCCTGAGCCTGCCGAAGGGAAGAATCTATGTTTTAAGAGATAATTATCATGCCTCTTGCCGCATACCTCACCGCTCCCGGAACCCTAAACCTTAAGGAACGCGACGCTTTAAAACCGGCGGCTCACGAGGTGATCATCGCCGTCGAGCACGCCGGGGTGTGCGGGACCGATCTGGCCTTATTCTCCGGCGACTATCCGGTTCCCCTGCCGCTGGTCTGCGGGCATGAATTCGCAGGCACGGTTTCTTCCGTCGGCGAAGGAGTGGACGCCTCCTGGCCGGGCCGGCGGGTCACCGCGGAAATCAACAACACCTGCATCGCTTATGGACGTCAACCTGTGTGCGCCGCCTGTGCGAGAAATATGCCGCATCATTGTCTGGAACGGACGGTAACCGGCATCATCGCCCATCATGGAGCCTTCGCGCAGGAGGTGGTGGTGCCGGCCGGCGCGCTGCACGCGATTCCGGACTCGGTCGATTCCCTGACGGCCACGCTCACCGAACCTTTGGCGGCCGCGCTTCAGACGTTTGAGATGACGCCCGTTCAGGGCGATGAAACGCTGGTGGTGCTGGGACCGGGGCGGCTCGGAATTTTGATCGTCTTTGTGGCGGCTCTCAAAGGATTGAAAGTCATCGCCGTGTCCCGCAGTACAGCCAAACGCCAACGCGCGTTAAAGTTCGGCGCCGCCGAAGCCTGGGCGCCGGAGGAAGCGGAATCGAAATTACGGAAAATGACGCAAGGGTTGGGGGCCGACATGGTTGTGGAAGCTACCGGAACACCGGAAGGACTTCATCAGGGACTGAAGCTGGTCCGTCCGCGCGGCACGCTGTCGCTCAAAACCACCTGCGGCAAATCCGGCGGAACCATCGACTGGACCCAACTGGTGGTCGACGAAATCCGCATTCAGGGCTCGCGCTGCGGTCCATTCGAACCGGCCCTGAAAATCCTCGCCGAACATCAGGAACAACTCCGCCCGCTGATCACCAATGTACATTCCTTAGATCATATTCAACAGGCGTTGAAAAACGCCTCTCAAAATGACAAAGTGTGTCTCCGTATGAGCTGATCAGGACAACCGGGTTAAAATAGCCGTTTAAACTGTAAGTCCTGTCTCCGGAGAACGACCTGAAACCTCAGGGGCACAATGAATCCACTGTTCATCACATTACAGTTAAGTATCCAAAAAAAAGGGGGTGAGATCTGATGAATAAAAAATCTACTGAACACGAAGCTGGACCGATTCTGGCTGAAATTGAGAAAAAATTCGGTTTTCTACCTAATCTCGCACGGGAAATGGCCGCCAGCCCGCAGGTTTTGCAACTGTATTTTAAAGGCAACCAGTTCCTGGAGAATACAGTTCTCACTCCAAAAGAAAAACAGATGGTGATGCTTCATGTCTCGGTTTTCAATGAATGCGTTTACTGTCAGGCGGCCCACACAAAAGGGGCTCAAAGTTTGGGAGTCCAAATCCAGGAAATTGAAACGCTCAAAAAGGATAGGGAAATATCCACAAAACGGGGGAAAGCCCTTTGTCTGGCCACCCGGTTGCTTCTCACAAAAAAAGGCTGGCTGAGCGAGAACAATCTGGAGGAACCGGAAAGCCGTGGGGTGGACCGCCGTCAGTTATTCGAAATCATCGGTATCATCGGTCTGAAAACCATCTCCAATTATATCAATCATATCGCTGGCACTGAAATCGACGCGGTTTTTCAATGAAGATCGAATCATACGGAGCATGATTTAAAAATCTTTTTTGCCGTATCCGCCGCCGCCGGGGGTGAGGATGCGCAGGCGGTCTCCCGGCTCCACCGCAAACTCGTTTTTTCCGCCGAGATTGATCGAGGTCCCGTCTTTTTGGATCAACCAGTTTTCTCCCAGTGCGCCGGTTTGCCCGCCGGCGAGACCATAAGGAGGATGCACCCGGCGTTCGGAAAGGATGGCGGCTTTGAGCGGTTTCAGAAATTCGATCTCCCGCACCAGCCCGTCGCCGCCGCGAAACCGTCCCTGCCCTCCCGAGCCTTTCCGGATGGCAAATTCCCGCAACAGCACCGGGTACCGTTTTTCCAGAACTTCGGGATCGGTGATGCGGGTATTGGTCATGTGGGTGTGAACGCCCGAGGCGCCGTGCCACTCCGGCCCGGCCCCCGCCCCGCCGCCGATGGTTTCGTAGTAACCGAATGCGCTGTCGCCGAACGTGAGATTGTTCATGCACCCCTGCGATGCGGCCGCCGCGCCAAAGGCTTTGAACACCACGTCGGTCACGCGTTGGGAGGTCAGCACATTGCCGCCGGCCACCGCCGCGTGCTCCGAGGGACACAACAGCGTGCCCGGTTTCAGCCGAATCTCCACGGGATTCAGGCATCCCTGGTTGAGCGGAATATCGGAGTGAACCAGACAGCGCAGACAATAGAGGACGGCGGAATGCGTCACCGCCACCGGCGCGTTGCAGTTGCCTGCCACCTGCCGGCCGGATTCGGAGAAATCAAACACCGCCCGGCCGTCCTCATGAATCCTGAGTTTCAGGGCAACCGGAGTGCCGTCGTCCATCGGTTCGCTGGCCAGGAGTTCGCGGCTCCCACCCCGCTGGATTCGAATTTCCTGCAACAACCGCCGGACCGCCGCCTCCCCGCTTTCCTGGATATAGCGCATATAGGCGTGGACCGTTGCCAGCGAATAATGATCGATCATTTCCAGAAGCAGGTCGATGCCTCTCTGGTTGGCGGCCATCTGGGCTTTCAGGTCGGAGATATTGTCTTCCAGAGCGCGGGTACCGGTGACGCCGCCCGTCAAAAGAGCGGTCAACGCCTGCTCCTGAAACACCCCCTGCTCCACCAGCAGGAAAGACCGGATCGCCGCGCCCTCTTCCTCCAGCCGCCGCGAGAAAGCCGGCATGGAACCCGGTGAAATGCCGCCGATATCCGCATGATGTCCGCGGCTGGCCACATAAAATACAATCCGGCCGCGGCGAAATACGGGAGTGATGACGGTCATGTCCGGCAGGTGGGTGCCCCCGGCGAGCGGATGGTTGGACAACCACACGTCCCCTTCCTGTATCCGGTTCTCGTGAAGCCGTATCTGGGCCTTCACCGCCTCGCCCATGGAACCGAGGTGGACCGGCTGGTGGGGAGCGTTGGAAACGAGACCTCCCTCCGGATCAAAAATGGCGCAGGAAAAATCCTGGCGTTCCTTGATATTGGTCGAAACGGCGGTGCGCTGGAGAGTGTGTCCCATCTGTTCGGCAATGGACATGAACTTGTTGCCGAAGATCGCCAGCTGCACAGGGTCACAAACCGTTCCGACCGGCTGCGGCCGTGCATCGGTCACGTCAATGTCCACATCCCCGAATTTCGTTATCTCCGCCCGGCACCCGGGTTCAATCACAAAGGTGGAGGTTTCGCTGATAATAATGGCGGGGCCCTCGAAGGCTTCTCCCGAACCCAGGTTTTTCAAAAGATAGACGGGGGTTTGATGCCAGCCACCATGAAAATAAGACGAAGTCCGGCTGTCCGGCGAGGTCTTTCCCGGTTTTTGGGGAATGGCCCCCCGATGCGGCGGGCGGGTCTTTCCTGTCGCGCGCACCACCAGGCCATCGACAAGAATATCGCGGTCGTCGAAATAAAATCCGTATTCTTTTTCATACTGCTCTCGAAACTCACGCCCGTAATCCCGGTCCTCCGGTTCCCGAATCATCATCCGGGTATCGGTTCCATCGATCCTCAAATCGAGATACCGCTGAACCTGAATCCGATCGGATGCGAATCCTTCCGCTTCCAGCTCATTCACCGCGGCCTGCGTCATCCGGCTCAGGCGTTCGTTCAAAAAGCCGAACGCCTCCGGGGTGAGAACTTTGGAAGACGGTTCCTGTTTTTCCACCACCACATCCGCCAGGGCCAGACCATAAGCGGACAGGATGCCGGCAAACCGGGGAACCCGGACTTTGGAGATGCCCAGAACCCGGGCCAGGGCGCAGGCGTGCTGCCCGCCCGCGCCGCCGAAGCAGACCAGAACGTGCCGGCGGATATCATAACCCCGCGCCACCGAAATTTCCCGGATGGGACGCGCCATGACTTCATTAGCGACGTCGATAAACCCCTGCGCCCCCTCCTCAAAGGTCAACGCCGCGAGTCCCTTTTGCTCCTGATGCGCGTTGATTTCCTCCAGCAGGGACTCAAAACTCCGGCGGGAGGCTTCCGGGTCCAATGGCTGGTTCTGCCCCGGTCCGAAAATTCTGGGAAAATAATCGGGGAGCAGACGGCCCAGCAAAAGATTGGCGTCGGTCAGGGATAGGTACCCGTTGTTGCGGTAACAGACGGGTCCGGGGTGCGCCCCCGCAGATTCCGGCCCCACCGCGAACATTCCGTTTTTAAAGAACAGACGCGACCCGCCGCCGGCGGCCACGGTGCGGATATTCAACTGCGGGCTTTGCAGGTGGACTCCCGCGATTTCCGTTTCGTGGACCCAGTCGTATTCGCCGTCGAACCGGGAAACATCGGTGGACGTTCCTCCCATGTCAAAACCGATGAGCGGTTCGCGGGTTTCCGGATCGAAGGCGGTCAATGCGTATCCCGCCACTCCCCCCGCCGGGCCGGACAAAACGGCGTGGCATCCCCGGAACCGGTCGGCCCCCACCAGACCTCCGTCCGACTGCATGAATAACAGATCGCCGGGCGGGTTCTGAAATCCGGCCCGCAACCCTTGCAGATATCTTTTAATGTGAGGGGTGAGGTAGGCATCCACGCAGGCGGTCTGGCCGCGGTCCACCATCTTGATTCGCGGTACGGTGGCGGAGGAAAGCACCACATGGGCGAATCCCATTTCCCGCGCCAGCTCACCGATCAGGAATTCATGATCCGGAAAGATATAGGAATGCGTCAGCACAATGGCCAGGCTTTCAATTCCACGTTCCAGAAGAATTTTCAAATCGTTCCGGATCGTATTCAGGTCCGGAGACTTCAGGATTTCCACCCGGTCACCCGAATCACAGGCAACGATGGTGGAAGAGGACGAAGGCACTTCGTCCTGCGCCAGCAGGCGGACACGCTCGTCGATGCCCACGACGGTTTGGTAGACGGGCTGCGTTTTTTGGATATTCAGGTTAAACAATTCGGGACGATTCTGCTTTCCTATTTCCAGTATATCCTCGAATCCCCGGGTGATGAGCAAAGCGGTTCGCGCTCCCTTTTTTTCCAGGAGAGCGTTGGTCGCGACGGTCGTTCCCATGCGCACCCCTTCGACCGATGAAGCATCCAACGGCCCGCTGGCAAGAGGCCGGCCGGAGGATTGCTCAATGATCCTGCGGATACCTTCGATGGACGCGTCGGGGTAATGTTCCGGGTTTTCAGACAGGAGTTTGAGAACCCGGACACCCGGATGCCCGGGAACTTCGGCGTAGATATCGGTGAACGTTCCGCCCCGGTCGATTGCAAATCGGAATTTTTCAGGATCGGCCATGCGGCATCATAAAACGATCCGCAAAAAAAGCAAAGCAGGCCTGGAGGAATTCACGGACGGCGGGGAGGACGGGTTAATCCTTCATCAGATCCACCGTCATTCCTTCCCGGGAAAGAATCATTTCCAGCGGGCTTTCACGGCCGATGGCTTTCAGGTATTTTTGCGTTTGCTCGAAAATGCTGACCAGCTTGAAGTCGGTATAGGTGGGCTCGTGATGATAAAAGGCGATTTTTTTGATCTCCGCTTCCAGCGCGATATCCACACCGATAAAGGTGGAGGAGTGTCCCCAGTCTTCTTTTTCGATGCCTTCAATAAAAGTGTACTGGGAGTCGAACACCAGCAAATCCGCGCCGCGGAAAAAATCAATGGTGGGTTTCAGGCTTTCATCGGCCAGATCCTTGTATTCCGAGTCGGTGGCGTAAATAAAGGATTTGCCCTGGTATTCCACGCGGTAGCTGAAGCATTGCCCGGGATGGTTCATTTCGTTCCAGGTAATGCGGACCTCTCCCAGGGTCCATTCCTTTTTTTCTTCGAGGGAAACGATTTCAATATCCGCCTGGTAGGCGTCAAACGGCACCGGAAAGTAATCCGCATTTTGTTGTCCAATCAACCGCTCGGCCAAACGGGGATGGCTCCCGTAAATTTTAATTTTGTTTCCTTTGCGGTAAAAGGGAACGAAAAACGGGATACCCATGATGTGGTCCCAGTGCGTGTGGGATAAAAACAAATGCGCCTCGCCCTCGCCTTTGCCAAATTCCTGTTCCAGCAAATGGTTGCCCAGGACACGCAGGCCGGTACCGCCGTCAAAAATCAGATGATACCCTCCCACCTGCAGGTGAACGCATGAGGAGTTGCCTCCAAAGCAACTGCTGAGTTGAGGAGGAAGCCGGTCCAAAAAGGATTCGCGGGCGGATTGATCCTTGAGGTCTTCAGGCCGCGCCTGCTCCAGAGTCTTCAGGAGTTTCTGACGCACGTCCTCCCCGACAATGGGGCTTGGAAGGGAACCCCGGACACCATAAAATGTAACCAGGAACGATTGAGTGTCCATATCTTTGCAATAAGAAAAATTGAGATCGTTCGCCGCCGGAAAGGCTTGTATTTAGAATAGCCTCAAGGTTGGAAGAATTCCGGACATCGGGGAATATTATACTCGGATCGGTTTATTTATAAAGGACCTCTTTCGCAAGAAACAAACTCTCCCGGGTTTCATCCACTATTTCTTCCAGTTCCTGACGTGACAAACCCTGTCGTTCCAGAAAACCGTAATTGAGGGATTCATTCGCGCCTGAAATACCGTTCCCCATATCATAGGTGTTGGCAATGGAGTTGGCCATAATTACCCCCAATAAAATCGGATACTTTTTGCCCTGCTCGGACATTCCCAAGTAGTGCTTTCCTACGGAGACAATGACTTCTTCGGGAACGGGCCACCATTTTTGAATAAACAACGAACCCAGCTCTGCGTGAGAAATGCCGAATCGCTCCTGCTCCAAATCGTGCAGGGGTCTTTCCGCTCCACGATTTTTTTTCAAAAAGGCTGAATAATCCTCCGGAATCAGGTAGTTGAACACCATGATTCCAATATCGTGCATCAGCCCGGAAAGATAACACAAATCATGTTCCGTTCTTAAACCCTCGAGTTTCTGATTTAAAATTCTGGCTAAAATAGCCACCGCCAGCGAATGTTGCCAGAATTTGCTCTGATTGATGCCTTTGCCCTTCATGAACAGCTTGGGCACTTCCAGGGTATAGGCCAGATCAAGGATCATCTTAAGACCCAGGCGAATAATCGCCTGGGACAGATTTTCCACCTTGTTGCCCCCCCGGCTGAAAAAGACGCTGTTGGACAATTGAATCATCCGGCCTGAGAGAATCGGCTCGGTTTCGATCAAGATCGCGATATCGCTGATATTGCTCTTGGGATCCTCGATTTTGGATTCCAAGCGGACCAGTATGTCCGGCAAAGGCGGGATATTGCCCTTTTCCTCCACCATGGCGAGCAGGGACTCACGCATATTGGCCTGAGAAGCGTGCATAAAAAAAAATCCTTAACCGGCCCAAAAACACGGTATTAAAAAACCGGAATCCTTATTTCCGGTTGCAGGGACAATAACTTTCACCAATTTATAGTATAAGGTTAAAATTCAGATTTTTATAAGGTAAATTTAGTTTCCGGCGGGCACAAAAAGGGTTTTGACCGGCCATATTTTGATTGACCCCACGGGTCAATCTTCATAGAATTGAAGACAGGATTTCGGCCTTAAAGCCATTTAATTGAAGGTTTTACAATAGTTTTTCGAGTCATGGACTCCCTGGATTCCAGAGTGGAACCCATTCTTCCTCCAGCCGAAATCCCAAACTTGAAAATCAAATTTTCCCTGAAATTTTCCCTGATGATGAAAACATCTGTCTCTCACCCCCTTTTGGCGTTTATAATAGTAATTTACAGCCTAACGGGTGCCGAATCCGGTTGGGCGTCGCCTCTGAAACGGGCTGTCCAAAACCCTAAAGATGGCGGCTCGGGCACCCTGGTCAGCCTTCCTTACCGGGTTGAGGGACATATCTATTACCCCTTAAAAGATTCATCCGGGTTTACCCAGGAGGGTATCGCATCCTGGTACGGGCGCGAGTTTCATGGCAAGCCGACCTCCAACCGGGAAACGTATAATATGTTTGGTTTGACGGCCGCTCATAAAACGTTGCCGTTCAATGCCTGGGTCGGGGTCACCCATTTGGAAACGGGAAAAACGATCAAAGTACGGATCAATGACCGCGGCCCCTTCGTCGGCAACCGGATTATAGACCTGAGTTATTCCGCGGCTAAAAATCTGGGTATGCTTGAGAAGGGAACGGCACCGGTGAGAATCCGGGTGCTTGAGGTTCCGGGAACGCCCATGCCGCCGGGTTCCGCCCTTCGCCCCTCCGTCCCGGACAGATATTCGGTGCAGGTGGGGGTATTCAGCAATCAGGATAACGCGAAAAAAGTATCCCAAAAATTCCGGGACAGCCGGGTTGAAAAAATCATTTACCGCCTGCGGCCGGCTTTTAAAGTTCTGGTGGGGAAGTTCTCCAAATTTGAAAACGCTTTAAGCCTGATGGATCGAATTCGGTTGAGGGGTTTCGCCCAGGCGTTTATTGTTTCCCATCCATGATTTTTAATTAAGGTGAACATAATTTTATGAGATTACCGATCCTCGACAAACTGGAAAAAGATTTGATGGATTCCAAAAGGGAACTGGAAGTGGATATCCCGAAGGCTCTGAAAACGGCTACGGAAATGGGCGACCTCAGCGAAAACGCCGAATACAAAGCCGCCAAAGAACGCCAGATGTTCCTGGAGAGCCGAATCTCCCAACTGCAAAAGCGAATCAGCGACATCACCGCTTTGGANNCTTTGGATATCAGAAGAATTCCCAAAGACCGCTCCGGGCTGGGAAGCACCCTGCTTTTGAAACATGTCGATTCGGGAGAAGAAAGAACCTATTCCCTGGTGTTCCCGGAGGAAGTGGACCCCGACATAGGTAAAATCTCCCTGGCCTCTCCCATCGGCAAAATGCTGGCCGGTAAAATGGAGGGGGACGAAGTGGAAGTCCTGGTAGAGGGCGAGCGGCAGAATTTTGAATTGGTCCAGCTGAAAACCATCCATCAACCCTTGGAGTAGAATACCGGTATGGGCAAACGGTTGATTTCTTTTGAAACCCTCGCGAACGGACACCCGTCATTTCTGGACCTTGAGGAAAGGCCGGATTGGCCGGGGTTGTTTCAGAACCGAAATCCCCTGAAGCTGGAAATCGGATTCGGCAACGGCAATTTTTTGATGGAAATGGCCATTCGGGAACCGCAAAGCAACTTTATCGGTCTGGAGTTTTATCATAAAGGAATCCGGAAACTCATTACCCGGGCGGACCGGCTCCATCTGAAAAATATTCGTGTGATTTACGGCAACGCCAGTGAAAAAGTTCCTCTGCTGTTCGAAGAAGAGGAGTTGAGCGAAATTTATATTAATTTCCCAGACCCCTGGCCCAAAAAAAGGCATCATAAACGGAGGTTGATCAAAGCCTCTTTTGTGGAGACTCTGGCCGGCAAGCTGGCGCCGGGAGGAAAACTTCGCATCGCCACCGACTTTGAGGCCTACGCGCGGGAAATCCTGGACCTGCTTGAGGCCGAAAACCGGTTCGCCAATTGCCACGAAAAAGCGGGGTTCGCCCATGAACGGCCCGAAATCCCGAAAACCAAATACGAGCAGAATTTCCTCAATGCGGGAAAAGTCATTTACTATATGGACTACTCGAAAGAACCGGACCTGGTGCTGACCTCCACCGGCTGAGTGAATCCAATTGTTTCTAAAAACTCAAGGAGGCTTCCTTGCCTAAAGATAGAATCCTGATCGTAGACGACGAGAAAAACATCGTTTCCTCCCTGACCGAAATCCTGAACGACGAGGGATACGATATCACCACCGCGGAGGACGGCCTGAGCGCGCTGGAGCGGATTCAGTCCGAACCGCCGGACCTGGTTCTGCTGGATATCTGGATTCCCGGCATGGACGGAATTGAAGTCTTGCAGGCCATCAAAACCTACCACCCGGAGGTGGAAGTTCTGGTCATGTCCGGTCATGGAACGATTGATACCGCCGTCAAGGCCACCAAGCTGGGAGCCTATGATTTTATCGAAAAACCTTTCTCGCTGAACGAACTGGTACAGTCCGTCACCAAGGCCTTCCAGCAGAAGAAAGGACGCGGTCAGGGCGGAGGCAAGCCTGCCGGCACCCGGAAAGAACTTCCCCGGTGTTTCGATCTTATGGTGGAAGTTAAGAAATCTGTACAAAATGCGGCCAAGAGCAATGCCCCCGTACTGATCCATGGGGAGGTGGGTACCGGCAAGGAATTCATCGCCCAGGGAATTCACAGCAAGAGCCGAAAGTCCGATCTGCCGCTGATCAAAATCAATTGCGCCCTGCGCTCCATGCAGAAAATTCAAAGCGAGTTGTTTGAAACCCGATCCAAAGCTAAACCCAAAACTTCGGTTCAAAAGGGCATCGGCAAAAAGGCCATTTATCTTAAAAATATCGATGCGTTAAGCAAAAGCCTGCAAGACAAGCTGGCCACCGCCCTCAAAACCGGCAACGGCCGGAAAAAAACCGGCGATCCCAAATTGCAGGCCGACCGCCTTTTCGCTTCCTCGACTAAAGATCTGGCGGACCTGACGGAGCGAGGCGAGTTCAACCCGGAGCTTTGCAATCTTTTAATGGAAAATATTGTTTATGTTCCGGCGCTTAAAGAAAACCGGGCCCTTATTCCGTCGATGATAAAAACCTATATTGAGGAACTGGAAGAAGCCGGAAAAGTGCCCTGCAAAAACTTTTCGGAAGACGCCCTCCAGGCTTTGTGCGATTATGACTGGCCGGAAAACTTCAAGGAATTGAGGGCCACGCTCGATCAACTGGCCCGCACCATTCATCCCGATAATAATATAGGCGTGAGCGACCTGCCGCCCGCCATTCATCAGGCGCCGTCCACCACCGAGCCGGTTTCCTCCGGGGAAAACGGTTCTCAGCCGCTTCAGCGGACCTTGAAACGCAGTGTCGTGCTGTGCGGCCGCGGACTGCATTCCGGCATCAAAACCGGGTTGATCATGCAGCCTTTACCGCCGGGAAGCGGCATCATTTTCGGGGATATTTCCAGCGGGGAAACCATCCCGGCCAAGGTGGAAAACGTTCAATCCACCGAATACGCCACCAGCCTGAGTAAAGGTTATTCCTCCGTTTCCACCATCGAACATATCATGGCCGTGCTTCACATGTACCGCGTCCACAATCTGCTGATCAAAATCGGCGACGAGGCGCCTGTTATGGACGGTTCCGCCAAGGATTTCTGCCAGCTGATCGAGGACGGGGATTTCGAAATACAGAACGAACCCTACGAGGAACTGGTGATCGACAAAACCTACTCCTTCGGTTCCCCGGAAAAAGGCGAAGCGCATATCTCCATCGAACCTTATGACGGCTTTAAGGTGAGCTATCATATGGAATACCGGGAACCGATCGGCGTCATGGATTACACGTTCGAATTCACCGGCCCGGAGAGTTTCAAAAAGGAGATCGCCCCCGCCCGGACCTTCGGTTTTGTGGAAGACGTGGCCATGCTCAATAAAATGGGTTTCGGAGTCGGCGGAAAACTGGATAATTTTATCCTGCTGGGAGACGACAAGGTCCTCAATACTGAATTGAGATACGAAGATGAGTTCGCCCGCCACAAAATCCTGGATATTCTGGGGGACTTTTATCTTCTCGGAAAACCCATCCGCGGTTACATCAAAGCTTACAAATCCGGACACACCCAGAACATCGGACTGCTCAAAACCATTCAGGAAGAAATGGCCTTGACTCCTTCCGCCATCTGACGGGATAAGGCCATGGGCCGGCCGTCACTTGCTGTGATTGACGGTCCGTGCGTTCAAGGAACCTTGTGACCAGGCGAAATCATGACCACCGGAACGTTTAAATTAGGAATCCTGGTATCCGGCCGGGGTTCCAATCTTCAAGCCATCATCGACGCGATCGAACACGGCGAACTGAACGCCCGGATCGCGGTGGTGCTCAGCAACAAAAGCCGGGCCCCGGCTTTGGGCCGCGCGCAAAAACACGGCATCGACACCGCCTTTATGGATCCAAAGAAATTTTCCGGCAAGGAGGAGTTTGACCGGGCGCTGGCCCGCGAACTGAAAAACAGAGAGGTCGACCTGGTATGCCTGGCCGGTTACATGCGCATCCTGAGTCCGGCGTTCATTGAACAATTTGAAAATCAAATCATCAATATTCACCCTTCGCTGTTACCGGCCTTCCCCGGCCTGGACGCGCAACAACAGGCGATCGATTACGGCGTCAAATTCTCCGGATGCACGGTTCATTTCGTTAACGAAGAGGTGGACGCGGGCGCCGTTATTCTGCAAGCCGTGGTTCCCGTCCACGATGACGATACCGCGGACAGTCTGGCCGAACGGATATTGATCCAGGAACACCTGATTTACCCGAGAGCCATCCAGATGATCGTTGAAAACCAGCTGCACATCGAAAACCGAAAAATAATCTGCAAAGAAAGCGATTCCCGATGAAAATTTTAAATTCCTTTTTAATTCTCGTTTCGGCAGGCTGCCTGATTTTGCCCGGCCGGGCTTTGGCCCTGGACAATATGGCCATTGTCGATTCCATCCAAAAACAATTCGACGCCACACATTCGTTCCAGGCGAAATTTGTTCAGAAGTCCTATTTAAAAATACTGGGACAATCGCAGCGGGCGGAAGGCCGGGTCAGCATCCTCAAACCCGGCAAAATGAAATGGGACTACAAAGCGCCGGACCGGCAGATTTTGATCAGCAATGAGCAGGCTTTGTGGCTGTACCTGCCGGAGGAAAGACAGGTCACCAAAATGAAGGTCCAGAGCATCTATTCCTCCAACACCCCGGCCCTGTTTCTGGCCGGACGGGGAAAGCTGACGAAATCGTTCAACATCGGGAAAGTGACGGAAGAAGGCGGCCATTATGTGGTCCAGCTTCTCCCGCGGAAAAAAAACCAGAATCTTTCCCAACTGGTCCTGCTGGCCAAAAAGAATAATTTTCAGATCACCGGGTCCCGGGTGTATGATAATCTAGGTAATAAAACAGAAATGTTATTCACGGAAATCCAGGCCAATCCCAACCTGGGCAGGAGTTTTTTTCAGTTCCAAATTCCCAAAGGAGTGGAATTGATCGATCTGACTTCCATGGAGTAAATGGGCAGACCATGTTTGATGTAACCGTTTTATCACTCAGCAGTTTTCTGGAATTTGGAACCAAGATGGCCGTTTTCCTGGCCGGCCTGGCGGCGTTGATTTTTGTCCATGAGCTGGGTCATTTTCTGATTGCCCGGAAATGCGGCGTGGTGGTCGAAAAATTTTCCCTCGGGTTCGGACCCAAATTGTTCGGGTTCAAGTCGGAAGGCACCGAGTACCTGATCGCCGCCATTCCCCTGGGCGGTTACGTCAAGATGAAGGGAGAAGACCCGGGAGAGACTCTGCAAGACACGCGGGGTTCCTTTTCCGCGGCGCCGGTCCACCAGAGGCTGGCCATCGCGTTCGGCGGTCCCTTGTTCAATATCCTGTTTGCGGTGGCGATTTATATTGTGGTGTATATGGTGGGCGTTCCCACCCTGGGCACCACCATCGGAACGGTTCGCGACCAGTCCCCCGCCAAGGAAGCCGGCCTCAAAACCGGCGACCGCATCATCGAACTGAACGGCAGGGAAATCCGGTTCTGGGACGAGCTCCTCAATATCGTGCACAAGGCTCCCGGAAAAAACCTGGATGTGCTGATCGAAAGAGATATCAACACCCTCATCGAGGTTTCCGTCACTCCCCGGTCCGAAGAAATCACCAACCTGTTCGGCGAAAAAGAAAAGGTGGGATTGATCGGCGTCACCCCTCTGTTGCGCAGGGTTTCCTACATCCGCGAGGACTCGCCCGCCGAGAAAGCCGGTTTGCAGCTGGGGGACGATATCCAGACCGTGGACGGCCGGGAAATACGGGGCTGGCCGGACCTGAAAGTGGCCGCCATCGACAAACCCGGCCAGGAACTTAATTTTCACATCCTGCGCAACGGCGAAGAATTAGACCTGAAACTGACTCCCGAAAGCAAAATCGTTCAGGACACGCAGGGCAAGGATACCGAGATCGGCGTCCTGGGCCTCGGCCTCAGCGGCGACATGGAGCTGGAGCAGTACCCGTTCATGGGTTCCATCTCACGCGCCTTTCAGGAAACCTGGCGGCTGACTTACCTGATCGGCGTCAGCATCAAAAAACTCATTTTCGGTTCCATTCCTTCCGATTCCATCGGCGGGCCGATTCTGATTTTCCAGATTTACGGGGAACAGGCGAAGCAGGGGTTCAATGAACTGATCCGCCTCACCGCACTGCTCAGCATCAACCTGGGCCTGTTGAACCTTCTGCCGATACCGGTGCTGGACGGCGGCCACATCTTTTTCTTCCTGATCGAGATCATTAAAGGCAAACCCGTCAGTGAAAAGAGCCGGGAACGGGCCTCGCAGGTCGGCCTCTTCATGCTTTTGTTCCTGATGATCTTCGCGTTTTATAATGACATCATGAGGATCATCGATTAAAATCCTCCTGAAAGAGGATCGATCATGACCCAAACCCACTTGGACGCACTGGCCCACGCCCGATTGCAGGACCTCAAGGACACCGCGCAGAAACTTTCCGTTGAGATCGAGTTTACCCGTTTTGAGGAATCCGATTTCGCCATTCAAAGCGGTCTGTGCAAGGTGCGCGGGCAGAGCTTGATCCTGGTGGACCGGGCGCTGCCCGTCACCCGTCAGATTGAAATCATCCTGAACGCGCTCCGGCAGTTCGATCTGGACCATCTGTACATCGCTTCCTGGATACGGGAGCGTCTCGATAACCCTGAAACCACTCCCCTGGCCTCATGACCCTGCTCAATCAAAATTTACCGGAAAACCGCCGCGGCAAACTCAAGGCTCTGCTCCGCTCCGGGCAACTGGTGCGCGTGTTGGAGGCGCACAACGGCCTCAGCGGCATCGTGGCGGACACCACCTGCATCGAAGGGAAATCCGGCGAGCAGACCGTCACCCGGGAGTTCGACGCCATCTGGGAAAGCAGTCTCACCGACTCCGCGTCGAAAGGCCATCCGGATATTGAGGTGATCAGCTTCGATTCCCGCCTGCACACCATCCAGGAAATCCTCGCCGTCACCCAGAAACCGATGATCGTGGACGGCGACACCGGCGGCGACCCCAACACTTTCGAATATATGGTGTCCAAAATGGAACGCGCCGGGGTGTCCGCGGTGATCATCGAGGACAAGGTGTTTCCCAAACGCAACAGCCTGGAAGGCGGAACCAGCCAGGCCCTGCAGGAACCGGAAGTGTTCGCGCAAAAAATCAAACGCGGCAAAAAGGTGCAGGCCACCGGCGACTTCATGATCATCGCCCGCATCGAAAGCCTCATCGCCGGCACCGGAATGGAAGACGCGCTCCACCGCGCCCGCACCTACCTGCTGGCCGGGGTGGACGGCATCATGATCCATTCTAAATCCAAACAGCCGGACGAAATCATGGAATTCGCGCGGGCCTACCGCTCGCTCCTCAAAGAACTGGAAATGGAGAAACCCCTCGTCTGCGTGCCCACCACCTACAACAATATCGTCGAGGACGAGTTGCAGGCGGCGGGTTTCAATATCGTCATTTACGCCAATCACCTGTTGCGCGCCGCCTACAAAGCCATGCGCGAAACCGCGCAATCGATCCTGTCCCACCAGCGTTCTTTTGAAGCCGACCCGCAATGCGCGCCGGTGCGCGAAATTTTCGGCGCGGTGGGATTTCTCGACGTGAAAGAAAAAGACCAGCAGGACGCCGCCAATACCAATATCCCGGTCATCATCCCGGCGGCGGGAGACGCGCCGGCCATCGAACCGGTCCTTAAAGGCACGCCCAAAGCCATGGCGGATATCGCCGGCAAAACCCTGTTGGCGCGGCAAATCCAGACGCTCAACCAGAACAACCTGACGGACATCACCGTGGTAACCGGTTACGGCGCCGACCGGATGAAAAACGAAAACGCGCAATTCGTCCACTACCCGGACTACAACAAGGGCTCAGAACTGCACAGCCTGCTCGCCGCGCAGAATAAAATGGCCAACGGATTCATCATGCTGTACTCGGACATCCTGCTGGAAAACCAGGTCCTTTCGCAGTTGCTGAGCTGTAAGGAGGATATCGTGCTGGTGCTGGACAACTCCATTCAATACATGGAACCGGTGGCCGGGAAAGCGACCGATTACGTCATCAGCCGCAACCGGCCCAACAAGATGCGGCGCAACATCAACTTCGACCACCAGAACACCCTCGCGAAAATCGGCAAGAAAATCGACCCGGGACTGGCCACGCACGAATTCATCGGGCTGGCCAAATTCACCCGCACCGGGGCGGAGCAGTTTCTGCAGACGTATCAGGACGCCGTCAAGAACCTGGAAGGCAAAGTGCAGGAAGCCGAGGACATCTCACAATTCCGCCTGACCGATCTCCTGCAGGAGATGATCGACCGCGGCTTCAACGTCCACTACCTCGAAATCCATAAAGGCTGGCTGGAAATCCACTTTCCACGGGACATCGAACTGGCCAACGAACTCTACATCGCCCAGGACCACCCCTCGGAAGTCCTTTAAACGGAGCTTAGGTGAAAAAACCTTAGACAAAGAGACAATGCCAGAGATAAAACAAGAGATATTAATTTGGGCTCGTGAAACCAGTGGGCTAACTGTTGAGGATGCCGCTAAAAAGTTGCAATTCAAAGACACCACGGCA
>JABAHQ010011056.1_pt1 | contig 38333 bp, 40 predicted proteins | sample 7062091 | NCBI WGS metagenome assembly JABAHQ01 (sample SAMN14534359, study PRJNA622989) | marine sediment metagenome | biome: marine biome [ENVO:00000428]; feature: marine pelagic biome [ENVO:01000023]; material: deep marine sediment [ENVO:00002113] | place: India: Gulf of Kutch | collected... | reverse complement strand
CGCCTTTGCTCTCGGCATTCTAGCTCTGTTGGGCAATCGTGTACCAGTGGCCCTCAAAGTCTTCCTCGCTGCGCTGGCCATCGCGGACGACATCGGAGCGGTCCTGGTGATCGCCCTCTTCTACACAGCGGAGATCTGGTGGCCCGGCTTAGCGATCGGCGCTTCCTTTCTGATCGCCTTGGTGGGGGCCAACTGGGCTGGTGCCCGCCACCCGCTGCTCTACGCCCTGTTGGGGGTCGGCCTGTGGCTGGCCTTCCTCGAGTCCGGCGTCCATGCCACCGTGGCAGGTGTCCTTGTGGCAATGACCATACCGGCCCGGGCGCGCATTAACACCGAGGAGTTTCTGGCTAGGAGCCGGGCTATCCTGGACAAGTTCGAGCGCGCTGGTGAACCTGGGGAACAGGTTCTGACCAACAGGGAGCGCGTCGCAGCCTTACAGACGCTGGAAACCACCTGCGAGCACGTGGAGGCACCGCTGCAACGCCTGGAACGCGCTCTGCACCCCTGGGCGACCTTTGCCATCCTGCCACTTTTTGCTCTGGCCAATGCCGGGGTCACCTTGGGGAGTCACTTCCTCTCGGCGATGACCCATCCGGTGAGCTTGGGCGTGGTGGCCGGCTTGGTCGCGGGCAAGCCTTTGGGCATCACCCTGTTCGCCTGGTTCGCGGTACGAAGCGGCCTTGCGGCCATGCCCACGGGAGTCACTTGGCGACAGATCTTCGGTGTAAGTTGGTTGGGCGGGATCGGTTTCACCATGTCCCTGTTCATCGCCGATCTGGCCTTCGGCAACACCCCTCTCCTGTCAGTTGCCAAAGTGGGAATCCTGACTGCATCGCTTATTGCAGGGATTGCGGGCTGGCTGCTTCTCAGGAGGAGCGGCCCTGTATCAAAGAGAGCGGCGTAAGCAGATTAGCCGGCGGGATTCAATAGGTTAACTTGGGTGGATTAAGCGGGAAACTGCCAACCCGATAACGTCACTCAACCCGAACATGGTCTTCCGAAGCAGCCCTCCCAGGTTGACCTCAAGAATCGCAGGGCAGAGGGGCAGAGGTCGTTTTCGGCGTTGTCATACATCTGGTTCCCCTTGCCCCGCACCTCGCCGGAGAAGATGGCTTCCTTCCCCCAGCCGCAGGTCCCCAGCACAAGCGTAACGCCGTAGCCCGTGTTATCGAAGACCTTATTCTCGTGGATGTTGACCTTGGCCGAGTCCCCGATACTTACGCCGTAATGGCTGCCAGAGACCTGATTGTTTTGGAGGATAGCCAGGGCAGCATTCCACATCTGGACACCCCGATAGCCGTTGTCGGAGATCCGGTTGTCCTGAATGGTGGCCTGAGCCCGGCCCCTCATATAGATGCCCGTAAGGCCGTTGTTCAGAACCTGGTTGCTTTGAATGTTGGCTGTGGCGAAGTCCCACATGCCGATGCCCCTCCAACCGTTTCCCGTAATCCGATTATTCTGGATGGTGGCCTGGGCCTGATCCCCAATGTAGATACCTCTATACTCATTGCCGGAGATCTTGCTGTTCTTAACTGTCGTCTTGGCCTTACCGCCTATACGGATGCCGCCTCCGCTGCCTCCGGCAACGGTGAGGGTGGTGATGATGGCATTGATCATGGAGTCGCTTCTGATTAGGATTACCGGCTCACCATTCTTGGACCCCTTGACTATCGTTCGCTCCCGACTTGTTCCTCTTAAAGTAAGATCCTTGCTGATGATCAGGTTTTCCTCCCAGGTCCCCTCAGCCAAACAGATCACCGTGCCATCCTTTGCCCTCTCTATTGCTGCCTGGATCGACTCCCCGGGGTACACCGTTACCATGCACTCCGCTTGAGTTTGAGCTAACACGCCATCACACACGCCGCTCGAAATCCCCAGGCCCACCAGGGCTGCCATCAGCAGCACCGCCGGGATAAGCTGGCGCGAGAACTTCACCACAATCACCTCCGGCCTTTTCTGCTAATCTCTAGTATAGCTCACTGTCGCTCGGCCTCCAAATTGGGTTGCCCTCGGGCGCCCTCCGAGACCGGTTGGCATGAGGATATGAGACGGCAGCTCGAAGTAGCTTGTCAACAGGTTATGTCTCTTTTTTGAGCAGGACATTGGTAGCAGCAAAGGAAATTTCAATTCCCTCTTGGTCAAAACGCTTCTTGACCTGTTCATAGAGGTCGAATTTCAGCTGCCCGGCATCTCCAGCGTTTGCACATTAGTTTACATAAGCGCTGGACACTACTTGCTTGGCGGCTTCGCTGCATCGCAACGGAGATCCCCTACACCGGCTAGAAGACGGTATAGCTGGCCGTGATGGAGAACTCCCTGGCCCACTCCTCATAACCACTCTCCCACTTGAGGCCGAAGTTCGCCGTCAGGTTTCCAACCCGCGGCTACCTGGAAGAACATCTTGAGGTCGAAGAGGTGGCTATCGACTGACTCCTCCGCTGGCTGCTTCATCCGGAGGAACGCGTATCTTGCGGTGTAGCTCAAGGCAGGGCGGTGACATCGCGGAACCGCCCATAGCCCGAGCCAGTGATGATGTTGAGGCCGGGGCTTTCGTAGGCCGAGGAGGCGCGGAGGACTGCGCCGCCAAAGCCGAACAGATCGCCCTTCGCAAGATACATCTGGTAGCTCCCCGAGCCAATCCCGCTGTAGCTCAATACGCCCCGATTGTAGCCGATCTTGGCGTTAGCAGTTGCGTTATAGCCGTAGGAGGCGGAGTCGAAGAGGCCAACGAAGTCCAAAGTTAAGGAGCCGCTCGACGAGCTATTGCGGTCGTCGCGGTAGCGGTCATCGGGGCGCAGGCCTCAATGTTAGAAATCGAGCCTCGCTCCCAGATCGCCACCGATATTGATCTCAGTGAAGCCCATGGGCGAGGCGAACGCCAAGCCCAGCTCTGCGAAGATGCTCAGCGGAGTTTGGGAGATACGATGTTCCAAGCCAGCCAGCGCGAAGATGCCCCAAGCGATATTTTGCCCCGGAAAGCGGACGAGCGCGACCCCGGCACCAATAGAGGGTTCCAACGGAAGCCCCGCGAGCTTCAATCGGTTGAGATAGAGCTTTGCTGCCAAGACGGCCGGGCCAGTCCCGGTCAAGCCCGCCTCCAGGGCCAATTTGGATAACCTGAGTTGGGCAAAGACGACCAGGGGCACCTTCACCCCCAGTTGCTGAGCCCAACCGACGGAGCATGTGCCTGTAAGCAGCACCAACAGGATGACCAGCATAAGAAACCTGCTCATCATTATACGGCCTCCTTTTGCAATGTTAGTATACAATTCCCTGAAAAGATGGTCAAGCTTGAGCGAAGCTGAATATTGTACCGCTGCCTTTCAAGTCCATCGGCAGTGCAGATGGATAGCGTTGACTTAAGTGCATATCGGCCTTCTTTCAGTAGGGCGCCAGAAAACAGCCCGATTCCTTAAGTTAAACATCCCAATCGCGATTATGCATTTGAGTCAGGTTGGGGTGGCAGACGTGTGATTGACGGAGGCCGGCGTTTCTGCTAGACTTAATTTTTTGAACCTAATTGGTCCTACAGTTGCCTATTGAAAGGAGGTTAGACTATGCCTGAAGGGAGATTTCCCGAGCTTTGGCGGAGTCCTTTTGAGATCGCGCGGAGGATGAGCGAGACGATGGAGGATCTGTTCAGGATACCCGGGAGGTTCACCGGTAGGGTCTATGAACTGGGCCGGACGGATATCTACGAGAAGGAGGGGAACCTGGTCTACGAGACGGAACTCCCCGGGGTGGAGAAAAAGAATGTCAAAGTGCGCCTCGAGGAGGATTGCCTGATTATCTCCGGAGAGCGGAAGAGGGAAGAGAAGGTAGAGAGGGAAAACTACATCAGAATGGGACGAAGCTACGGGTCCTTCCAGCGGACCTTCCCCCTACCGGAGAAGGTGGAGGCAGCCCAGAATATCAAAGCCGAATTCAAAGACGGTGTGCTCAAGGTGATGGTCCCTCTCAAGGAGCCGCTCAAGAAGGAGGCAGTTGATATTAAGATCGACTAAGGAGAACAATGTTGTCCGACGTTCGACCGCCTCAGTAGTTCAGCTTGGCACCTAAGTATCGGTCCAAGAGCCGTGCCAGGCGCGCTTCAACGAACTCGGGGGTAATGCCTTTCGGCGCGACCAAGTCTACGAACTCCTCCGGTGGAATCTCTCTTTTCTTTGCTGGAACCTCCCTCCAGGACTCCTCGAAGATCTCTACCTTATTTTCTGCGCGGGCATCCTTGGTCAGGATCGAAAAATGGAGCGCTCTGGAGATTGAGTAATGGGGGAAAAATTCGGCGCCGGTGATGGCAAAATGGGCGTAAGGAGGATCGTCTCCGATACGGATCTTGACGCTGATACCCTTCTTCTCGCAGTATCTCTGGAACTCCTCAAATGCAGGCTCAATCACCCTCACGATGGTCTGCTCAAACTCCTCTTCCAGAGGGTATCTGGTCCTACTCCTCTCCTGGACCTTCAGCTTCTCAATCTTTCTCTCGATTCTCTCCTGCCATTTGTCTTGTGCCATCTGGCCCACATCCATGTAGCCTATCGGGCATCTATCTCCAGAACGAGATAGAGCACCGGGGCTTTGGCCCAGGCGTGGTTGGCCGGGGTGTCGGCGAACACCTGCATCGTGTTGTAGATGTAAAGATCGAGATCGGTATAACTGCCGGCCGGCAGCTGGCCATGATAGACCCTATCCCCTTGGCGGAAGACGCCCATCAGGTTGAGGGTGAACCCCCGCCAGCGCTCCCGGGGGTCCCCGCTGGAGGCAAATTGATCGGTGGGCGTGACCGTCACCACCCACTTCTTCCCCGACGGGACGGTCCTGGCCGCTCCCTGCCAGGCCACCTCATGGGCCCGGTCGATCGAGCCAGCACCAGAACTCTTGGCTCCGATTACCCCGTGGTCGATCACCGTCACCTCGCCGGAGATGGCGGCAAACCCCAGTGGTCCCGAATCCGGGCTAAAGTCCAGGACTGACACTGCGGCCCAGCCCAGCGAACCCAGCACCAGAAGCGATAGGGCAACTTTAAGGCTGCTTCTCATGATCGATCACCCCTCCCAATTATAACAGCTCCACTCCCTTCTTGGCTGGTTTTCGATCAAAACCACCCTTTCCGGCGGAAGTAGATCCCCATTCCTGCGGTCACCGCGGCCATTACCCCCAGGACGCCGTAATAGCCCCAGCGCCAGGAGAGCTCCGGCATATTGGAAAAGTTCATGCCATAGATTCCGGCGATGAAGGTCAGGGGGATGAAGATAGTGGCGATGATGGTCAGGGTCTTCATGATCGCATTCATCCTGTTGGATAGGGCTGACAAATACATATCCCGTGCCCCGGCGATCAGCTCACGGTAGACGACGATCAGGTCATTGATCCAGACCAGGTGGTCATGGATATCGCGGAAGTAGGCCTGCCGCTCGCGGCTGATGAACGGCAGGTCATTTGTGAGCAGGGAGCGGATCGCCTCCCGCTGGGGGGCCATCAGCCGCTGGAGGTAGAGCAGGACCTTGCGTAGTTCAGCAATTTCGCCTGGCACTTCCTGGTCCGGCTCCTCCAGGGCCCGGTCCTCCAGCTCGATGATCTCCTCATCCAAGCGGTCCAGGACTTGGGCGTGATCGTCCACCAGAAGGTCGATGATCAGATGGGCCAGGGCATCCGGGCCCCCTCCCAAGAGCCTCTCCGGCCCCTTCGCCAGGCGGGCGGCGGCTGTGTGGATGCACTCCATCGGGTTTTTGTGGATCGTGACCAGGAAATTCCGCCCCAGAAAGAGATCCAATTCCAGGGCCGACTCGCCTTGCCGGATCAGCTCCAGGTCCGGATCGCGGACGACGATGAACAGATAATCATCAAAGGTTTCCACTTTAGGCCGCTGCCGGACGTTGATGCAGTCCTCGATGGCCAGGGGATGGAATCCGAACAACTCCCCCAGACGTCGGATCTCCTCATCTTGGGCCTCGTCAAGATCGATCCAGATGGAGGCCCTCTCCCGGTCGCGATACCCCACGGCCTCTTCCAGCCCGAGGTCCTCCCTTAGCCCCCTGCTCTCCTCGAACAAATAGACCCGCAACATCGTCTCACCCCTGCCTGAGAGCTACCATATCGAAGTCAGAAAGACAAACCACAACAGGTGCTGATCGGCGCTAGTCCAGGTCGACTAAGTCGATTGATCGCCGGATGGCCAAGAGCTAAGGTTAGGCGCGCGGAGGGTGAGGAAGCTGGCAAAGGCGACGGATTTGGCTATCGCCGGGAGCATGGTGAGCCGGGGCGGAAGTTAGGTGGTGACTTGACCATGCTATGGAAGGAGCCGCGGCGGAGATTTGGATACGGGCTGATCGCTTTACTCATCCTGGTAGTCGCTTCGCTGGCCGCGTTCTACATCGAGCAACAGGCCAGGGAGCTTGGCGCGAGATTCACCGAGCGGGCGGAGTTCTTCGCCCTGGCCTTCGCCGATCGCGCTGCGTTCTACCTCTCGCAAGGCAAAGAGGAGGAGTTAAGGCTCCTCGCTCAGACGGTCGCCCTGGGCAACGTGCTCTACATCCAGGTCTTCTCGGAAGGCCGGTTGATCATCGACGAGCGCAGCCCCCTGGCGGCAGGACTGGAGCTTCCCGCTGCCGAGAAGCCTTTGAAGGCTGGCGTGGAGCGCCGCTCCTATGCCAGTCTGAGCTACCTGGAGGTCGTCAGGCCACTGCCCCAGCTTACTTCCTCCGTTTCCGATGGCCATATCCGCCTGGGGACCTCGCTTGAGCCGTTGGAGCAGGAGATCCGCGGTAAGATCCTCTTCGCCGCCGCCGTGAACCTGGTCTTCATCGTGGTCGGAATGGCCCTGATTATCTACCTCAGCAGATTGGCTGCCGCAATCAGACAGCGGGCGGGCGGATCGGCGGATGCTCGACCGATGCCCCAGCCGACAGGTTATCCCCTGTCCCTGGACGACCTCCAGAAGAGGGTCCACCTACGTGGAAAAGAGGTGGAGCTCTCCCCGCGGGAGTTCGAGTTGTTGAAGCTTTTGGCCTCTGAGCCGGGGCGGGTCTTCTCCAATCGGGAGATCCTGGAGGCCGTTTGGAAAGGCCAGGGCTTTGCCACCCCCAAAGATGTAAAACAATATGTCTATCTGCTCAGGCGTAAGCTTGAGGAAGATCCCCAGCATCCCCGGTTCGTTCTCACCGTCCGCGGGTTCGGCTATAAGCTCAATCGGGAGATTTTACCGGATTTCGATTCCGTTTAGACCGGGAGGCGGCTAAACTGCAGGGGAGGGAGGAGTTGAGATGATGATAGACAGGATGAAGGTGGTAGTCGCAATAGTTTTGGGCCTAGTGGTGTTGGGTTTTCCGCTCAGCGGCGAGCAAGGCCCGGCTGGGCTGGTGAAACTGGTAGATTCGTTGGCCGGGGAGTTGGACATTGCCATTGAGCATACCGTTTTAGGCAGACTTGGGCCCGACCTTAAGTACATCCAGTCGCAAGCTCATCAGGTCCTCAACGTGCTCGTCGGCCGCGGCGGGCCAGGATACGATCCGCAATTCCCCGACCCAGGAAACGGGACAGGCCTGGCGACCTATGCGCGGCGCCTGGCCCACCAAGTGGCGGATCGCGATCAGCGCCTTAGATGGATTGCCGACAATGTGCTCTTCTTTATCAACAACGCTATTGAGCAGGTAAGGGCAGGCATTCGAACTGGCAAGAGGGCCGTGGCACGGGACGGGCTCCATCGTGCCCTGGCCTTCCTCCTCGCGGCGCGAGGCTGCTCCGAGGACCAGCCGAGCGAGGGCGGGGTTCGGGCCCTCCAGCGCCTTCTCCGTCAGGGGCTTCAGTCCGGGAATTGACCGGATTTTAACCGCGCTTCTATCGTCCCTTGAGCCTCTGCAGGAGCATCCTGGCTCGAAAGGAGGTTCCAAGATGAGATTCACGTCCAGGACCATCGCCTCGATCTTGCTCGGACTGCTCCTCATGCTCGGGGCAGGCCGAGCGGATAGCCTCCAGACTCCCGAAAGCCCGGTAGAGGCTAGGGAGTCCCGAGCTGGAGCTGGGTTAGCTCCCGATCCGCCGTCAAACGTGATCCGCAGCGCCGCCGCTGCAATCAACGGCCCCTGGATGCTCCAGGCCCTGGAGACCTTCGGTGATCGGCCGGCCAACCAGCGGGATCTGGACTGACTTTCATATGGCTGAATCCGGACGACCGCTGCGCGGCGAAGGTGCGGGGCTGGTAGCTCTCATGGACGCGATCCAAGAGCGGGTGGACGCCGGGGCCAAGATCCAGTTCGCCGCTCCCAAAGAGCTTCTGGAGATTTATCAAGCAAGGAAAGCCGACTAGGGAGGTGAGAAACATGGTTCGGCTGTTTTTTATTAATCTGGTATTGCTCGCCGTAGCCTTCGGCGGGCTAGCGGTAAGCAATCCGAGTGCGGCACAGGATGCAAGGGAAAACCCGATTTACATCACGTTCGTCATCCATTTCGATCCCCTGCCCGCTCCCGGCGGGCGGGTGCTGCGAGAGGGCTATGAGCGAGAGCGGAGCAGTCTGGCTTGGTTAGCCGGATATCTGGAGCAACTGGAACGCGAGAAGGGCTTGAAGTTCGTTCCCAGACTGACCTTGGAGATCGCTGGAGACCATGCCGAGTATTATCGCGAAGACCCGGTGGGCTTGGCCTTGCTCAAACGGTTGTATGCCAAGGGGGGCCACTCCTTCGGGGTTCATTTCCACAAGAACTACAGAATCCGGCCACATAACTGGGTGGAGGCTCCCCGAGGAACGCCGGAGGTCAGAACGCGAATCACGGCCGATCACATCAGCGAGGTCGATGCGCTGATCGCCGAGGTCATCGATACCCAAGATCCGGCGGCCATCCGCGCAGTCAACCACATCGTTACAGGGCACTTCTTGGACAGGGACCTGGCCCAGGAGTTGGGGTTCGACCTTTTGACAGGCGGGCGAAACGAAGCGTTGAACCTCTTCTTCGATCACGACGTCTACAATCCCTGGCGGCCCACGATGAGCCCTGGAGCCTGGTCGCTCGCGGAGGAGCTAGACAGCCCCTGGGTGTTGGTCCCTCAAGCACCTGTCCTGGGAGCGATCGGGGAACACGCGCCGCTGCCCCCGGGCGTGCCGCTGGAATTCACCGAGGGGATGCGCTCGATGATCTGGCAGGACCTCTCCATCCCAGCGATGCAGCGCAAGCTTTTGCATCTCTACTTGGAATGGCGACACCGACAGAGGAGCCTTGATCCCATAGATGAGAAGATCTGGGTCTTCGGCTGGCACGAGCACACCAATAACCTCCTCCGTCACGACAGCGCCTACGGCAACACCCGCAACCTGCGCGATGAGGTCCAGGAGTTCGTCAGATGGCTCAATGAGAACTTCATCGCCGGAGGCATTGCCGAATACGCCAGCATCGGGGAGGTCGCTCAAGAGTTTAACGCTTGGGAGGAGGCTCACCCAGGGCAGTCCTCGTTCAACTACCCGGTGCGAGAGCGCGACTGGGAGGCTTATCCCTACCGGCTCAAGGGCCTGACGCGCGAGCTGATGTATGCGCATTATGAGCGAGAGATTACGGCATTTCGCGATCAAGACGTGCACGTCCATGAGCTTTTAAAGACGGACGGCCGCAATTGGCGTTATGAAGCTGGTCGGATCGTGAGTTTGAAGCCGACTTGGCCCATCTATCTGCTCTGGAGCGAGGCGGGCGAGCAGACAATCGACGTCTCCAGCGCCCTCTCGGGCACGATCCGCTGCGCGGACGGAGAGACTGGTGCCACGGCCAGCCAGTCTGGAACCACCCTGCGGGTAACTGAGGTTCCCATCATCTGTACGCAAAGCGGAAGGTGAGTCGTGCGATGAAGGCAAAATACCGCCCATTCTTGCTGGCATCGGTGTCAATCATCCTCGGGCTGTTTGGAGGGTGCGAGCTCCTTCATCAGGATTTCGGATGGGCCGATGCGAGGACGGCCCGTTGTTCCCAGCCGGCGATTCAGCCTATAGCTCGCGGCAAGACCTTTGCTACGTGGATTCCTTCGGAAGCAGCGCCCGAACGCGGAATTGTCGTGCGCCTGATCTACCCGGATCGACCGCGCTATCCTGAAGGGACGGCCGCTGTGGTGGAGGTTCCCGGCGGGGACTCCCCCGGCGGTGTGGACCTGCCACCACGGGGGTTCACAGATCCATTCGTTACACAAGGGCTCATTCAAGTTAAGTTCGCTTTCCCCGGCGGGGGTCGACCATCGCTTGCCTCCGGCGGCACCTACGACCATCGGGGGCTCGATTCGCTGAGGGCGGTGCGCGATGTCGTCCGCTTCCTTCGCGGCGAGCTGAGTGAGCAGAACGGCTGCTCAATCAATGATCTATTGCCTTATGAAATCGCTCAACTCGGCCTCATCGGCCCCTCCAACGGCGGGAATACGGCAATTGTGGCGTTAGGGCTCTTCGCGGAGGAGATGGATGTGGACTGGTATGTCGGTTGGGAGAACCCCGCGGGGACCCAGTTCGCCACGGTGGACCTCGGCTCGCGTGACCAGTCGAACCCGGCCTACATCCCCGGCTCCTGCCATATGACTGCTGAGGGAGCTCAATGTGATGTAGATTACTCCCAGCTCCGCTTTGACCCTCAAGCCCCGCAACGGGGTCATCCGCCGCAGGGCCGGGGCAGGCGCGGCGTCCTCTACCACGACCTCAACGGGAACGGGCGGTACGACGAGAGGGACTACGCCCTCGGTACCTATGTTGGGATCTTTAATGGAGAAGAGAAGCTGGTCTACTCGCTCCCCGGATTGGAGGCGGCAGTGGAGCGCGACCTGTTCAATTCCTGGCCCGAGGGCGCAGCCACCGCGGAGGAAACACGCGGGTATTGGCAGATCCGGGACATGAGCCGATATTACGATGATGTGATGGAAAATCGACCGGAGCTGCGGGTCATCGTCATCGGCTCCCGGAAAGATCATGTGCAAGGGACGCCGGATTACCCGCACATCGCCCTGCAATATCAGGGCTGGCAGGAAGCGGGGATTACCTGGGTTAGACTGAACCCGGATGCGGTCTACGTCGAGGCGGCGGTAGGCCGGGCGCTGCCCGTGACTGACAACGAGGCCAATATGGCTGCGGATTACACGAATATCGTTGAGCTAGTTGAGCCGGAGGTGGCCCGCGACGAGGACCTGCGACTGGCCGCGGCCCTGGAGCTGAGCGATCGGATGTACAGTAATACCTGGAGCGCAAATTTGGACAAGAAACTGCTGGCTGGAATTGAACAGAGCTAGTTGGTAAGATCGTTCATAAAGGTCTTGAGGGAGCGTGGAGGCGAGAATGGAGATTCATAAGCTTATCCAGCCTTTAGTGCGGGAAACGGATTCCAAGATCGTTTTGCTCGTCATCGACGGTGCCGGGGATCTGCCGGTCGATGGCAAAACCCCGCTGGAGGCGGCTCGGACACCCAATCTGGACAAGCTGGCCCAGGAATCTGCATTAGGCCTGATGGATCCCGTGGCGCGGGGGATCACGCCAGGGAGCGGGCCGGGGCATCTGGGGCTATTCGGCTACGACCCGCTGCAATACGAGGTCGGCCGCGGGGTGCTGGCCGCGCTGGGGATTGGCCTGCAGCTCGGACCGGATGACGTCGCCGCCCGGGGAAACTTCGCCACCGTCAATGAAAACGGGCTGGTCACCGACCGCCGCGCCGGTCGCATCCCCACGGAATTAAACAGCGAGCTCTGCGAGAAGCTCCGGCAGCACCTAAAGAGAATCGAGGATGTTGAACTTCTCATCGAGCCGGTGATGGATTATCGCTTTGTCCTGATCCTCCGGGGGTTGGGGCTCGGCGGGGCTGTCGCCGACACTGATCCGCAGGAGACGGGGGTGGGGCCAAAACCGGCAGCCCCGTTGGTTCAGGACGAGGCCACAGCCAGGACGGCCCAGATCGCCGACCGGTTCTCCGCCCAGGCGAGAGAGATTTTGAAGAATGAGGAAAATGCAAATGCCGTCCTGCTCCGCGGCTTCGGCAAGCTCCCCCCGATCCCCAAGATGCAAGACATTTACAAACTGCAACCGGCGGTGATTGCCGGTTACCCGATGTATCGTGGAGTAGCCCGGCTGGTGGGGATGGATATCCCTCCGCTGGACCTGGGCGAGGAGCGTCTGGAAGAAAAGACGAGGGTGTTGGCCGAATATTGGGAAGAGTTCGACTTCTTCTTCCTCCACGTCAAGAATACCGATAGCGCCGGTGAGGACGGGAACTTCAGCAAGAAAGTTCAGTTGATTGAGGAGTTTGACGCCCACCTTGCCCGGATCCTAGAGCAACAACCGGACGTCCTGGCAATCACCGCCGATCACTCCACGCCGGTCCCCCTGAAGAGCCATAGCTGGCACCCGGTGCCCTTACTGCTTAAATCGCATTACATCCGTCCCGGTGAGGGCGAGCGGTTCACCGAGCGGGAGTGCCAAACAGGGAGCTTAGGCCGGTTCCGCTCGGTGGAGCTGATGCCTCAACTCCTGGCCCATGCGCTGAAGCTCCGGAAATTCGGGGCTTGACCGAACAAGGCGCAAGCGTGATCCCCATAACGTTCAAAGCTTACCCGGTCCATGGGGGGACCTTCACCGAAGTGCTTGGAGCGGTCCAATCGCTAAATTGAATTGGCTAGGCTGGCTTGCCAAGCTTAAAGCTGATAGATCTCCTCAAACTTTTCGGTGATGTAGTCCATAAAGTGGCCCGGGTTCGGTCCTTCTCCGGTTATTTTTTTCAATAAATCCTTCGGCTCGTAGATCCGCCCGAACCGATGAATCCTCTCCCGCTGCCACTCCCGAAGCGGTGAAAGGTTGCCCTGGGCGATCTTCCCCTCTAGATCTGGGATCTCCTTCCTGGCTGTGTTAAAAATCTGGGCGGCATAGAGGTTACCCAGCATGTAGGAGGGGAAATAACCGAAATAACCGGCGGACCAGTGGACATCTTGCAATACCCCGCTTTTATCATCGGGCGGGACCACGCCGAGGTACTCCTCCATCGCCCCATTCCAGAGATCGGGGAGCTCTTTGACCTCGATCCGTTTGTTGAGCAGCCCGACCTCCAGCTCGAAGCGGAGCATGATGTGCAAGTTGTAGGTCACTTCATCCGCCTCGACGCGGATCAACGAGGGCTCGACGAGGTTGACCGCCCGGTAAAACTCTTCTAATCGGACCTCCTCCAACTGGGGGAAGAGTTCCTGCACGCTGGGATAAAAGAATTCCCAGAAGGGGCGGCTCCGCCCGACGAGGTTCTCCCATAAGCGCGACTGGGACTCGTGGATCCCCATAGAGGCACCGTCATCGAGCCCCGTCCAGCGGAGCTCGGAAGCCATCCCCTGGTCGTAGAGGGCATGGCCGCCTTCGTGGATCGAGCTAAATAACGCCGAGAGCAGGTCATGGGAATGGAAGCGGGTGGTCACCCGGACATCTCCCGGGCCGATGGTGATGGTGAAGGGATGAGCGGTGGTGTCCTGCCTCCCGGCCTCAAAGTCATAACCGATCGCTCGCAGGGCCCTCAGGGTCAGCTCCTCCTGTTTTTCGGTGGGGAACTCCCCCCGGAGGAAGTCCATGGCTGGCTGCTTTCCCTCTTCCATCAATCGCTGGACGAAGGGAACGAGTTCCTGGCGCAGCTCTCCGATGATCTCCGCGAGCTCCCTCGCGGTCATCCCCGGCTCGTAGTCCTCCAGGAGCGCATCGTAGGGATTCTCTTTCCAACCGTAAGCTTCGGCGAACTGACGGGCGAACTCCACGATCTTCTCCAGATGCGGTCTGAAGAGTTCGAAGTCCGACTTGGCCCGGGCCTCCTCCCAGGCCGTCTGGGCCTTGGAGGTGGTGATGACGAACTGCTCGTAGAGATCGGGCGGGATGGCCTTGCGGCGGCGGTGCTCCTTGCCCAGAACGCGGACCATCGCCCTATCTTGCCCGCCCAAGCCATCCTTAACCTCGGGCCGATCGAGCCCCTCGATGAACCCGGCCATCTGCGGCGAGACGAGTAGCTCGAAGCTCATTCGGGAAAGCTTCCCCAGTACCTCAGCCCGGCCCTCGTGTCCCCCCTTTGGGATGTAGGTCCGTTGATCCCAGTGGAGCAGGGCCGTTGCCGCGTGGAGCTTTCCCATCTCGCGCACGTATTCCTTAAACTGGTCTAGCTGGTCTCCCATAACTCCTCCTTCGGCGCCCCTTCGATGGGGAAGGTCAATACCGGACCTGGAAGTTGGTGAACTCGCCCCGGTAGTCCTCCCACCGGACGTCCACAGCGGTCACGGCCGCCGGCGGCGGGCCCTGATGGCACCAGTCGATCAGTTTTTTTACCTGCTCCTCTTCGCCCTCGACCACCGCTTCGACTCGCCCGTCGGGGAGGTTCTTCACCCAGCCGGCCAGCCCCAAGCGGCGGGCTTCATCACGGGCGTTCGCCCGATAAAAGACGCCCTGGACCTTGCCGGATATCAACAGATGGGCGCGGCTTCCCATACTCAGATCTCCCGGATCAGCTCAGTTAAGGGCCTCCGAGTGGAACTCCGCTCCCCCGGTGCTGGATGGCCGATGGGAAGAAGAAGAACTAGCTCTTCGTTATCTTTGACCTCCAGGACCTTTTCCGCCTCCCGGCGGGCGCCCGAGATTCCCCCGATCCAGCAGGCTCCCAGTCCCAGGGCGTGAGCGGTAAGAGCCATGTTCTCCACGCAGGCCCCGATCCCCTGCATGTCCTTGTCCCGATCGTAGCCCCGTTCTTTATCCAGCAGGACGGCGATACAGGCCGGCGCGGATTTTATTAGGTCGCTCTGGCGGCTCAGTTGGGCTAACGCCTCGCGTTTCTCCTCGCTCTGGACCAGGATGAACCCCCAGGGCTGGGTGTTCTTCCCGGAGGGGGCCCACCGGCCTGCCTCCAGGATCTTCTCCAAGTCCTGCTCGCTGACTGGGTCGGAAGAAAAATCCCGCACTGTCCGCCGCCCCTTAATTGCCCTCAGCAGGTCCTCCATCTGCCTATTCCTCCTTGAGAATCTCGCCAACTTCCTCTAAGGCGGAGATAAGCTCATCAAAGAGTTCCACCGGGACGGCGATCCCTTTCTTCGTCGGCCTCCACTCGTCGTTCTCGTCGAGGTAGAAGTTGCGCAGGTCGAAGTAGTCCCGGCCGCGGAATGTGGTAAGGCGGACTTGGATCTGCTGCTGCCCCGGCCCCCGTTCGATTGCCTTGACCAGCCTCTCCTCTGGCATGATCACTCCTTCGTGAGATTGTTCAACCAATTATAGGCTCCGAGCCTCCCGAAGACCAAATGGTTTCTATCCAGCAGTCACCGAAACCTCCTCCATCCGGATGTGGGGCAGCAGGCAGAAGTGGGCCCCGGCCAGCACCTTTTTGCGCTCCTTGGAGATCCCGGATATGCGGGGCAGAAGCTCAAAGACGTTCCCGGCAACCAAGGTCTCGATTATCGGCTTGACCACCCGGCCGTCCTTCACCAAGAACCCTCCCTTGACGACTCCGGAGAAGTCCCCCGAGACGGGGTCAGTATTCCCGGAGAAGCGGGTTACGATGATCCCATTGCTAATCTCTCCGATGAGTTCCTCCTTGGAGGTCGGGCCGGCGGCGATCATCAGGTTAGTCGGTCCGATGCTCGGCACGAACCGCGCCCCTCCGGCGGCGTGGCCCGTACTCGGTTGGCCTTCCTTTGCCGCCGTGTAGGTATTGTGTAGGTAATCGACAAGTTGGCCGTCTTTTATGATGGTCAAGGGCTGATGCGGCAGTCCTTCGCGATCGAACGACGAGCTGCCCAGCCCGCTGCTCACGGTCCCGTCATCTTCGATGGTGAGCCCCGTTGCGGCGACGCTCTTCCCCAGCTTTCCGGCAAACCTGCTCATGCCCTTCTGGACGTTATTGGCATTGACAGAGAACAGGATCGGTCCCACGAGGAGCTCGACGGCGGCATCGGGCGAGAGCAACATCGCCCCCTTGAAGCTCTCCCCCTTCTCCGCCCCCAGGGAGCCGATGACATTTTCCGCAAACCGGCGGGCGACTTTGGCGACATCTATCTCCCCTACCAGCCTCGTTCCGTCCACCTGGATGTCGAAGGCGGAGACCCTGTCGTCCTCGGCGGCCATTCCAAACAGATAATAGGCAAATAAGCTCTCCCGTTCCTCGCCTTCTACTCCCTTAGAGTTGACCACCGCTCTGGTCGCGACCTCCGCGACGAAGGTACCCCCGGCGACCATTATCCGCGGATCGTAGTCCTTGGCCCGGGAGAGCATCTCCAGCCCGTGACCCAGCGCGTCCTCTACTTGGAACTGCGGCCCTTGGGGATCGTAAATCCCGGCGACGTAGTCGATCTCCTCTGGCTCGGGAAGGACGTTATACTCATCGCTTGGCGAGGCCTCGGCCAAGCTGACCGCGTCCCGGCAGGCTCCTTTTAGATTTTCAAACTCGTTGACCGAGACAAATCCCAGGCCCTTGTCCTTGAATACCCTGATTCCGATCTCCTCCTCGCGGTGGCTCCTGGCAACCTGCAAGTCGTTCTTCTCCAGGGCTATCTCCGTCTTCCTGATGGAGCTCCCATAAACCTCCGCCTCATCCGCTCCGGCCTTCTGGGCTTCACGAAGCCCTTCCTTGCATCTATCTAGCAGATTCATGGTCACGCTTGCCTCCCCCCAATGATCACTTGACACCTGAGATAGGGGCCACCGGCATCGACCTTAGCCCGCTGCCACTTCCCGCAATATCCAGCGCCCAGGTTCCACTGGAACTCCTTTCCCGCTCCGTCGACGGACTTGAGCACCTCGAAGGCGTTTCCGGAGATGGTCACGCCGCGAACGAGCTCGGCCACCTTCCCGTCCCTTATCCGGTACGCCTCGCCCACGCCGAACATGAACTCGGCATTGGCATCGGCCTGCCCGCCGCCCATCAGCCCTTTGAGGAGATATCCGTCCTTCACCCCCCCGATCAGCTCCTCCAGGCGGGAGTGGCCCGGCTCGAGGTAAGTATTTCTCATTCGGATTATCGGTTCGTTGGAATACTCGAATGCGCGGGCATTTCCAGTTGGTGCTACGCCGAACAGCTTCGCCGTCTCCCGGTTGTGCAGATACGAGCGCAGGACGCCGTCCTCGATCAGCACCGTCTTGCCCGCCCTTACGCCCTCATCGTCCACCAAGAGTTCTCCAGCGGCGTGGGGCTTTATCTCCGATGGGCCGCTGTCCACCAGGGTTACCAGCTCCGAGGCCACCTTTTTCGCGATCTTCCCCTTGGCGATGGAGCCGGAGAGGACGAAGTCGGCCTCCACCGTATGTCCAATAGCTTCATGACTCAGGACACCCACCAAGCCCGGATCGAGAACCACGGTAGCCCGTCCGCCCTCCGGATGCTTTGCGGAGAGCAGATCCACCGCCCTTTTGGCGGCGATGTCGGCCATCTCCTCCGGGGATCTCTTTTGGAAGAGATCGGCCCAGCCGCCTGTTACGCCCGCAGATTCCATGGCCATGGTCGAATCGCCGTTCCTCGCCGCCACAGCCATAACCCGGAAATCGGGCTTCGCATCCAAAACGCGCACCCGCGCGCCATCGGAGGTTAAGATGTACTTCTCATCGATTATCTCGCTGTAGGCCGCAAGAGCTGACTGGATGGATGGTGATGACTCTCTGATCCTCCGCTCCGTATCCATCACCAGGGTGAGCTTCTCCTCCAGATCGTGGTCGCCCAGCGGATCGCCGGTCATCGCCTGGAAGGTCCCTTGGGCCAGCCCCCGCTCATCCAATCCCTCCACCTTGGACTTCTTGCTCCGGGCGGAGATCTCGGCAGCCTTCTCCGCATCCCGGAGGGCCTTCAGGATCGCCTCTCTTGATACCGTGGAGGTACTGCTGAATCCGAAGGCACCGTCCTGGAGCATCCTGATCCCCACGCCGGAGATCCTCATCGAGCTGGATTGCTCCAGTTCCCCCTTTCTTACCGCAACGGCGCTCATCACCCGATGATGATATCGCAGTTCCGCCCAGCCCTTCGTCTCGCTTAGCACCGATCCCAGCAGTTCAAACATTTCCTATCTCCTCCAGTTTCCAGCTCGGATTTGCCCCAGCTACAGAAGAGTCGAGATTCAAGCACCCAGCATACGTGATCCCGGCGGGGAATCCAAATTCGAAGGAGATCCTGGGCCATGATTTCTCGGGTGGGACGTACGAAAGATGGGTGATAGCTGTTACAACCCCTCTCGCCAATAAGTCTTAACATCTGATAGCGTTGGGAGAATTCCAGAAGAGAGAGGAGGTAGTCGCTATGTGGAGGATTGGAGCAGGGATAGGACTGGTTCTAGTTGCCTTGCTCCTCTTCGCCGCGGCCATTGCTCAAGAGGAGGCTCCACCTCCGGTGAAGGTCGGCGGGGGAGGGGCCGAACTGATCCTCCTCGATCACCAGCCGGATAGCTTCGATGCGGCGATTTCCGATCCACCGAATACCGATCTGGAGCGATTCTTCTTTGCCCTGGAGCCCTATGTGAGCCTGGAGCTTGAGCTGCTGGAATTCATGTGCCTTCGGAAGCTTCAAGAAGGCGGGAGGGGGATGAAGCCCTCCGCCATTAAGTATTGTGTCTCCTCGCGGGCTTCCTTGATGATTTTGGAAGACCGTCGGAAAAGCTCCTCCCGAGTCATGGAAAGCCGGGCGACGCCTTGCTCGATGGCTTTCATTCCCACCGCAGTGGCCTCCCGGGGGAAGACCTCCCACTCGTCCATGGTCGGGATGATGTACTCTGGATCGAGTCCCTTGTCCTCGGCGCACTTGGCCAGCTCCCGGGCGGCGGCGATGCACATCTCGTCGGTGATCGTCCGGGCCATCACATCCAAGGTGCCGCGGAAGATCCCCGGGAAGCCGAGGGAGTTATTGACCTGGTTGGGAAAGTCGCTCCGGCCGGTCGCGATGACTTTTGCCCCGGCCTCCTGGGCCTCCCAGGGCCATAGCTCGGGGATGGGGTTGGCGCAGAGGAAGACCACCGAGTCCTCGGCCATCCCCCGGACCCATTCGGGCTGGATCACCCCAGGGCCGGGCTTGGAGAGGGCGATCAGGACATCGGACCCCTTCATCGCCTCGGCGATCCCGCCCCGCCGTCCTTCGGCGTTGGTGGTGGTGGCAATGTGCCACTTCTCCTTGTATCTCCTTTGTAATTCTTCCTTGTCCTCCCGCTCGGGATGGAGGATCCCCTTGGTGTCGACCATCATGACCTTCTTCGGATCGACCCCCGCGGCGATGATCACCCGGGAGATGGCGATGTTGGAGGCCCCGGCCCCCACCATGGCGATCTTGACCTCATCGAGCTTTTTCCCCACGACCTTTAAGGCATTGATCAGCCCGGCGAGCGTGATGGCGGCCGTTCCCTGCTGGTCGTCGTGCCACACCGGGATGCGGGCCTCCTCCCTCAGGGTGTCCAGGATGTAGAAGCACTTGGGCTGGGAGATGTCTTCCAAATTGATCCCCCCGAAGGTCGGTTGGAGCCATTTGCAGGCGGTGATGAGCTCATCGGGATCCTTGGTGTCCAGCGTAACGGGGAAGGCATCCACCCCGCCGAGGTATTTGAACAGGATCGCCTTGCCCTCCATCACCGGGAGGCCGGCCTCCGGGCCGATGTCGCCCAGACCCAAAACGCGCGTCCCATCGGAGACGACGGCCACGAAATTGGCCTTGTTGGTGTGCTCGAAGACCTTCTCTGGGTTTTTGTGGATATCGCGGCAGGGCTCGGCCACCCCCGGGGTATACCAGATGGCAAAGTCGGTGAAGTCGCGGATGGCGCATTTGGGCGCCACCTTAAGCTTCCCCCGGTAGAAGGGGTGAAGCCTCATCGCATCCTCGGCTGGCTTCTTGGCCTTGGCCAAGAGCTCCTCTACAGTAAGCCTCTCTTCCATTTTCTCCTCCTTATCCATGGCTAAAAAGGCAGTAGCAATCCCGGCTATCCTACCCGATTCTAGGATTGGAGCCGCGGAAGGGCTATGATGTAGCGCATGATGAAAAGTGACCTGGATCAGGACAGGATCCCTGTTCAGGGTTCAAAATGGCTGATAACTGGGCAATAGGTGTTGCCTAGCGCCTCCAATCTTCTAAGATGTGAAATTGCCGTTCTGATTTATGACTGATTGGCAAATGGTTTCGATCAGGGCAAGATCCCCCTTCTGCGGTCAAAAGACTTGACATGTGACGCAGGTTGGTGTATAATTTTGTCAATCTCCTAAGATTCAAAGTAAATCAGGATTTAGGAGTGAAAGGGGGGATTTAACAGGAGGAAAAGGTTGATCACCAAAGAATAGCGATTTAGAGAGGGAAGGAGGTAAAAATGAGCAGAGGAAGATGGCTGTTGATTATCGGGTTGTTGATGGCAGCGGCAATCGGGTTGCAGGCAGCTCAGTTGCCGGAGACGATCAAGATCGGCGGGCCGATCAGCCTCTCGGGAAAGTATGCTACAGAGGGACACCAAACCTTCTGGGGAGTTAAAACGGCGATAAAATGGGTTGAGGAAGTCCACGGCGGCGTTTCCATCGGTGGAGAAAAGCTCCCCGTCGAATACGTTTTTTATGACGATGAAGCAAAGAAGGAGAACGTGACGAGCCTCTTGGAGCGGCTGATCACCGTCGATGGGGTTAAGTTCCTCTTGGCTCCTTACAGCTCGGGACTGACCCTCGCCGGGGCTCCTGTCGCCGACTCTTACGGAGCGCTCTACATGTCCATCGGAGGTGCCAGCGATCGCATCTTCGCCCAGGGCTATCACTATGTCGTGCAGACGATCGGCCCGGGGAGCAGATATCAGGTAGGGCCCCTGGATATGGTGAAGGCCCTCGATCCCGAGGCCAAGCGAGTGGCCTTCCTCTTCGAGGACTCCGAGTTCGCCCGGAGCGTGCTCGACGGAGCCAAGGCGCATGCTGAGGATCTAGAGTTCGAGCTCGTCTTTGAGCGAACCTACCCCAAGGGAGTGGCGGATCTGACCCCCGTCCTCAGCGAGATGGCCGCTGCTGGGCCGGAGGTGTTGGTTGGCGGCGGGCACTTCGCCGATGGGCAGTTGCTCGCCCTGCAAATGAGGGAGCTGGGGATCGAGGTCAAGGCCGCCTCCATCCTCGTAGCACCGACGCTGCCGGCCTTCTACGAGGCTCTGGGGGAGATGGCCGAGGGGGTCATGGCCCCGGCCCATTGGGAGATCGGAGTCACGTTCAGCCCAGAGACGACCCCCGAGGGGATGGAGTACTTCGGCCCGACCCAGCAGGAGTTCATCAGCTCCTTCCTCGCGGTCTCGGATGGCGTGGACCCGGATTACCACGCAGCCTGCGGCGGCGCGGCCATCCTAGCCTATGTCAAGGCGATCGAGCTGGCCGGCAGCCTCGATACCGATGCAGTTCGAGAGGCGATGAGCGAGCTCAAGTTCATGTCCTTCTACGGGCAGTGGGGGATCGATCCCGACACGGGGAAGCAGATCGATCACGAGATGGTGCTCATCCAGTGGCAGAACGGAAAGAAGGAGATCGTTTGGCCTGAGGCGGCTCAGACCGCCGATCCGCTCTATCCTATGCCCTGAAGAGCAACAGACAGAGCGGGTAAGGCCTGCTGAGCCATGCCTCAACTCTGGTCGGCGGAGTTTAAGGGAGGTCGGATTGCAGTTCCGGCCTCCCTCTGTTTTTAGGAGAAGAGATGCCACTGTTTTGGAAAATGTTGTCGGGCAATCTGGTGAATGGGGCCCTCCTGGGCTCCGTCTACGGCATGATGACCATGGGGTTGAGCTTCATCTTTGGGGTGCTCCGGATCGTCAACGTCGGCCATGGTGCGTTCATCATGGTCGGGGCCTATATCGCCTTTTGGATGTTCATCCTGTTCAGCCTTCCCCCGCTGGTCTCCATTCCCCTGGCCCTAGTCGTGGGGATGGCATTGGGGCTTATCCTCTTTTATCTGGTAATCCGCAGGCTGATCGGCGCTCCCGAGTTGACCACCCTCTTGGCAACCTTCGCCATCGGCATCCTCCTGGAGGAGGTGGCCAAGTTCATGTGGAGCCCGGACTATCGCGGCTTCCATTGGGACGTGGGCCGGTGGTCCCTGCCTGTGACCACCATCCCCATGGGCAAGATTTACGCCCTCATCGCCAGCATCGCCATCGCGATCGCCCTCTACGTGTGGTTCAGGAAGGCCAGGTCCGGGACTGCTATCAGGGCGGTGATGGAGGACAGCGAGGGAGCGAGGGTCTGCGGGGTCAACGTGGAGTGGATCCATGCCCTGAGCTTTTCCATCGGGATCGGCTTGACGGTGCTCGGGGGGACCCTGTTGACGCTGTTTATCCCGGTGGGCATCAATCCCTACATGGGCGGGATCTATACCCTGAAGGCCTTCGTAATCGCGGTTTTGGGCGGCCTCATCTCCCCCTGGGGGGCCTTCTATGCCGGTTTTGTCTTTGGCCTGATTGAGAACGGGTTTTACACCATATTCGGTGTGATACCGGGGCTGGAGCCGTTCAGCATGACCCAGTTTTTGGCGTTTTTCATGTTACTTATCATCCTCCTCATCAAGCCGACCGGGCTCCTGGGAGCTAGATCGCGATGAAGAAATATTACCCGCTGATTCCCATCTATCTTCTCTACCTGGCCTTATTTTTGATCGGTTTCTACGGACGAGGGCTGTGGCAACCGATGGCCATGCTTGCCTTTTACGCCGCCCTCGGTCAGGCGTTCAACATCTTTTTAGGCATGACGGGCTATGTTGACTTTGGCTACGTGGCGTTCGTCGCTCTCGGCTCCTATGGGATGGCGTTGTCCGTGTCAAGCCTCTACCAGGTCGAGTGGCTCGGCGGGGGGATCATCGTCATCGGGCTGCTCCTCGGGCTGCTGATGGCCGCCCTCCTGTCGGTTGCCGTGGGGGGTATCGCCTTGCGGCTCAGAGGGGCATACTTCGCCATCGCCACTATCGGAGTTAACGAGGGGTTCAAATATTTTGTAACTGGAGCGAGGCTGTGGGGCGGGTCTGAGGGAATCATAATTTCAAGGGACCTCAGAGAGGTGTTCGGAGTAGACGCGGCTAATAATCTGGCCACTTTTTGGGCCGACACCATGTTGTTCATCATCGCTGCCTTGGCCGCTTTTGTAACCCTTCGCTATATGCGCGGCAAGATCGGCTATGCCCTAACGGCCCTATGCGAGGATGAGGACGCGGCTAAGGTCATGGGGGTCAACACCACCAAGTATAAGATCATCGCCTTTATCACCAGCGCCGCGTTCGCCGGGCTGATCGGGGCCTCGGGCTGGGCGTTAAAGATGACCTACGTGTTTCCCGAGGATGTATTTGAGATAACATATACTGTGGAAGCGATCGTGATCGTGCTGCTCGGCGGGGCGGGGACCCTCCTCGGCCCCCTGATCGGAGGGATTATCTATGGACTCCTCAAGTATTGGCTCGCCGTCCTCGTCCCTGGACTCCAACTACTGATTTTTGCCCCGCTCATCATTATCATTATCGTCGCGCTTCCCCAGGGGATCATCGGGGTATTGAAGGAACGAGCTAAGGGGACGGCGTTGGAGAGATTTGTCGTCTGAGGAGGTCCGATGGCGTTGTTAAGGGTGGAGAATGTGACGAAGCGGTTTGGAGGCCTGACGGCGGTCGACAGTGTGAGCCTGGAGATCGCTCCGGGGGAAGCGCTCGGGATTGTAGGCCCAAACGGCAGTGGGAAAACGACCCTTTACAACATCATCAGTGGCGTCTACCCCCCGGAAGAGGGAAAGGTCTTTTTTGAGGGGAAGGATATCACCGACCTGCCCCCCTATCGGCGAACGCATCTTGGGATCGGGCGGACATTCCAGATTCCTCGGCCTTTCGGCTCGGCCACCGTCAGGGAGAACGTGGCTATCGGGGCGATGTTCGGCACACAAAGCGGGAAGGCGGGCGTGGATGAAGCTCTGGAGATGGCCGACCATTATCTGGAGCTTACAGGATTTTGCGAGCAAAGGGATAAGGTCTCCGGAACGCTCACCCCAGTGGAGAAGAAGATGATGGAGATCGCCAGGGCTCTGGCGATGAAACCCAAGCTTCTCCTCTTGGACGAGGCAATGGCGGGAATGCCCCCCAAGGACATCGATGAGATCGTAGAATTCCTGCAGAGGGTCAAGGAGGAGGAGGGGATCGCAGTCGTCTCGATGGTCGAGCACATCATGAGGGCAGTGGCGGGGTTCGCCGAGCGGGTGATCGTATTGCATCAGGGGAAGAAGTTGGTGGAAGCGCCGACGGCCGAGGCATTGGGGGATCCGCGGGTCGTCGATGTGTATCTGGGACGTCCACCGGAGGAAGAAGATGTTGCAGATTGAGAACCTCGAATCCGGGTATGGGCCGATGCAGGTCCTCTGGGGCCCGAGCCTCGAGGTTAAGGATGGCTCGATCACCGCTCTGCTGGGGCCGAACGGCGCGGGGAAGACGACGGCACTGCGGACCATCTTGGGGACCCTCAAGCCCTGGAGCGGGAGAATCATCTACGAAGGGGAGGAAATTACCTACCTGTCACCTCACAGGAGGGTGGGGCTGAAGATCGTGCTCGTCCCTGAGGGGAGGCACCTCTTCGTCAACATGATCACTCAAGAGAACCTGATCATGGGGGCCTACCAGCGGGAGGCACTCAAACATATCGATGAATCGCTGGAAGCCGTCTACTCCCTCTTCCCTATCCTGAAGGAGCGGGCCAAGCAACGGGCGGGGACCCTCTCCGGCGGAGAGCAGCAGATGCTGACCATCGCCCGTGGCTTGATGACGAGGCCGAAGTTGATGATGCTCGATGAGCCGAGCCAGGGGCTGGCCCCCAAGCTAGCGGGGGAGGTCTTCGCCGCCATCGAGCAGATGAGGGAGAAGAGGGGCCTGACCATTCTCCTCGTGGAACAGAACGTCGAACATGCCCTGGAAATCTCCAATTACGCTTATATCATGCACGAGGGAAGGATCAAAGCAGAGGGGAGTGCTGCGGAGATCCGGGATTCGGACGTAAGAGAGGCCTACCTCGGGGTTTGATAGAGCCCAAGTGCCTCTATTAGGGGAAGCGTCGCCTACCCAGAGAAGGTAACCTTGGTCACAGATATCGGCGGGAAGCGGGTCTTGGAGCCTCCCATCGGCGACCCCGTGCCCCGGATCTGTTAAGCTTCCTCCTTGCGGATCACCAGGTCCCCGATGTCCACCTGAAAATCCTGGCCGATCTTGTCCGCCACGGAGACGCGCTCCTCGACGCGCCCCACGATGATCTCCCCCTTCGGCACCTCCGTCGCCTTGATTACCTCGATCAACTCCCCGGTGTCCGGATCGAGGACCTCCACGGCGTCGAACACCTCGAAGACATCGTACTTCTGCACGCCATCTGCTCGGCCCAGGTCGATCACGATCGCGCCATCCTCCAGGATCTGGACCACCTGCCCTTTAAGCCGTTCCTCCGGTTGGGGCTGGGCAGCCTGGGCCCGTTGGGCTAGGATTTGGGGCTCGATCTGCAGTAGGATATTGCCGATTTTGCCTACCAGCTCATCGAGGGCCGCCTCGACCGCCTGGCCGACGATCGTCCCCTCGAACTGCTCCGTGCCCACGGTGATCTCGCTCACCCAGGCCGGGGGAGGACCGTAGACGATGCTGAAACTTCGAGAAGCAATCAGGCCAGGATTGCCCGGGCCGCAACTCAGGCCGCTGCACAGATAGGCCGCATAATTCCCCGGCGGGACGGGGTTGTGCGGCCACCAAAACTCCCGCCCGTCCCAGGAGAAAGTGATGCAGCCGCCGGGGGTGGAGTTGAGACGGGTTGCGCCCCAGATCCAGGTTATTCCGGACGCATCATAAACTGAGATAGTATAGTTGCCCACGGCTGCCGGAGAGTAGCCGAAGTTGACGATCTCCCGCTGGGCATAGCTTGCCTTATCGGTTAGAAAGCCGCCGGTGCAAACATTTGCCCGCCAGCCGGAAAGCGTCGAGAGGAGCCGGCCAATATTGAGGGAGAATCCGGTCTGGCCTTCCGCCTGGGCCTTGACCGAGGTCGCGCTCACGATCTCCGTGGTGTAAACGCTGACCACGCGGAGCGAGAGATCCACGGTGACTGTCGCCCCGCTGACGGTGACGAATCCCAGGCTGACCGACGTCTCTTGAATATCAACCCGGGACACGCTCCCGATAAGCAAAAGATCCGCACCGACGATCTGGGCCGCCTGGGCCAGGTCTCCCATGACCAGGGGATTCAACCCCCGCTCTAATAAAACAGACTCGATCTCCGCTCGCTCCACCACGCGATAGCCGGCGTTGACCAGTCTCTCGGTCAAGAGGTCGGCTACTCCTTCCCCGACGTTGGCCAACCCGGAGCCCGACCGGTCGTCGAAACGGGCTACGGCAATCACCAATTGACTTTGGCTCGGGACTGCCCAACCATGCCCGGCCCCGATAAAGGCTCCCATCAGGACCAGAAGGATTGCTCCAAGAAGGGTAAATCGGGTCATCCGCCACATTGCTACCTCCTTCGCATCTATAATTTAAGCGGCCGCAGATCGACAAGCTGCTCTTCCCGGGTCGCAGTTGCCCCACTTGGGGACTTAACTCTAGAAGGGTGACATCTCCGGGGTAAACTCGTAGAAGTTGGCGTAGCTCCGGTGGAAGCTGAGCTTGAACGAGCCGGTAGGGCCATTCCGCTGCTTGCCGATGATGATCTCCGTGGGGCTGACCTCCCCCCTCTTCTTCCCGCCATCCTCCTGCTCATCGTAGTAGTCCTCGCGGTAGATGAAGGTGACCACATCTGCGGTCTGTTCGATCTCGCCGCTCTCCCGGAGGTCGGAGAGGCGCGGTCGCCGCGGGGGTCTCTCGGGTGCCCGGGAGAGTTGGGATATGGCAATGACCGGAATGTTCAGTTCCCGGGCCAACCCCTTGAGGGCCCGGCAGATGAAGGCCACCTCCTGCTCTCTGACCTCCCTGCCCGATGCTTCCACCAACTGCAGGTAATCCACGACCAACAGGTCCAGCTCATATTCAGCCTTCATCCGCCGCGCTCGGGCCTTCAACTCCATAACCGAGATCCCCGGGGTATCGTCAATGACGATTTTACTCTTGCTCAACTTTCCCGCGGCGTCGACGATCCCCCGCCAGCTCTCCGCCGGGAGGTAGCCGGAGCGGAGGCGATGGAGGTTGATCTTGGCCTCGCCACAGATCAACCTTTCCAGAAGCTGTTCCTTGATCATCTCCAAGGAGAAGATCCCGACCGCTCTTCCCTCCTGCAAGGCCACATTGCGGACGATGGAGACCGCCAGGCTCGACTTACCCAGCCCGGGCCGGCCGGCGATAATGACCAGGTCGGCCGGCTGGAAACCGGCGGTCATCTCATCGAACTTCTTAAATCCGGTCGGGAGCCCGGTAACGATGTGCTTCTCCGGATCGCGATGCAGCTTTTCCAAGTTGCTGATGTGCTCATGGATAAAGTCGCCTATCAGGTGGTATCCTGGGGTAGTCCCCAGGCGGGAGAGATTGAAGATCGATTCCTCGGCCCGATCGAGCAACTCCTCCAGTTCCCCCTCCTCGCTGAAGCCGAGCTCGGAGACGGTCTTCCCCACTTCGACGAGGTTGCGCAACACCGCCTTTTTCTTAACGATTTCGGCGTAGTACTCCACCGAGGTGGTAGTGGTTACCCGTCCTACCAATTCGCTCAGATAAACCCGCCCCCCGACCACTTGAAGTTTTTCCCGCTCCTCCAGGCGATCGGCTACGGTGATCAAGTCGGGCGGCTTCCCCTTCTCGAACAGTTCCATGATCGTGCGGTAGATAAGCTGATGGGCTTGCCAGTAGAGGTGTTCGGGCCTCAGTCTTTCTAAGAGGATCGGGACCACATCCTCCGGCTCCAACAGCGCCGCACCGAGGACTACCTGTTCCGCCTCGCGGTTCTTGGGCAACGGCCGGGGGAACTCGCGCTCCTCCGCCAACTTCTTCACCACCTCCCTCCCATGCCATTATAGTTGGGGCAGCGGCCCGATTCAACCGGTAGTTGAATTGAAGAGGAGCTTTTGGTATATTCAAGGTCTAGGCGTCGGTCCATTGAGAACAGCGAGGAAAGGAGGAGAGGATGTGGAACTTTTGACCATTAAAGAGTTGCTGGAGACGGGGGTGCATTTCGGTCATCGGGTGCGGAAGTGGAATCCAAAGATGAAGCCCTTCATCTTTACTGAACGCAAGGGGATTCACATCATCGACTTGGAGAAGACGATCAAGTATTTCACCGAGGCCTACAATTTCGTCCAGGAGCGGCTTGCCCAGGGGAAAGATGTCCTCTTCGTGGGGACGAAGCGACAGGTGCGGGAGACGATCGAGGAGGAAGCAAATCGCTGTGGAGCTCACTATGTCAACCGGCGGTGGCTCGGCGGAACTCTGACCAATTTTGAGACGATCAAGCAACGAATTGGACGGATGAAGGAGCTGGAACTGCTGGAGGAGGAGGGAAAGTTCGAGCTGCTGCCCAAGAAGGAAGCGATGTCCCTCCGCCGGGAGCTGATGAAGCTTCAGCGAAACCTCGATGGCCTGAGAGACATGGAACGGCTGCCGGGGGTGGTGTATGTCATTGACCCGACAGTGGAGGAGAACGCCGTCCATGAGGCCCGCCGTTTGGAAATCCCCATAGTCGCCGTTATCGATACCAACTGCGATCCCGATCTAGTCGATTTCCCCATCCCCGGAAACGATGATGCGATTAAGGCCACAAAGTTAATTACTTCCCGAATAGCGGATGCGGTCCTCGAAGGGCGCGAGGGGGTCACCATGGCCGCGGCAGCGGCGGCCGAGGGCGAAGTCGAACTACAAGAAGAGGAGAGCCTCCCGCCCGAGGGGGGTGCGGAGGAGGAACCAGCGGAGACCGAAGCCGAGCCGATCATAGAGCTGGAGGAGGCGACCGAGGAAGAGGCTAAAGCCGAGGCATAGAGGAGGACACCTGTGGCGGAAATCACCAACGAGCTGATCAAGGAACTCCGCGCGGAGACGGGAGTGGGGATCATGGATTGCAAGCAGGCGCTCATCGAGAGCGAAGGGGACCTGAAGGAGGCGAAGCGCCTTCTACGGGAGCAGGGAAAGGAACTCTTCTCTCGGGCTGGCGAGGCCGTGGAGGGGCGGGTGGCCTCCTACATTCACCACAGCGGCAAGGTCGGGGTTCTGGTGGAACTTGACTGCCAGACCGATTTCACCGCAAACAGCGGCGATTTCGTGGATTTTGTAAAGGAACTGGCCATGCACATCGCCGCCGCCGCGCCCCGCTACCTCAGTCCCGAGGACGTTCCTGAGCAGGTGCTGGAGCAGGAGAGGGAGATCTACCGCCATCAGGCCGAGGCGGAAGGGAAGCCCTCGCACGTGATGGAGAAGATCGTCGAGGGGCGATTGAAAAAATTCTATCAGGAGGTCTGTCTTCTCCAACAGCCCTACGTGAGGGACCCCAAGTTGAGCATCGAGGACCTGCTGGGGGAGTTGGCCTCCAGGGTGAGCGAGAAGGTGGTCATTAAGCGGTTTGCCCGCTTCGAGGTCGGGCATTGAAAAGGCTTCTTCTAAAAATCAGTGGCCAAGCCCTATCCGGTGAGAGCGGCTGGGGCCTCTCTGATGAAGCCCTGGAGTGGCTCGCGGGGGTCCTGGCCCAGGCAGCCCAAAAGGTCGAGCTGGCCGTGACCGTCGGCGGGGGAAACATCGTCCGCGGTTCAAAGATAAATCTGGATCGAGTGACTGCCGATCAGATGGGTATGCTGGCCACTGCGATCAACGGCCTCGCCCTCCAGAGCAAACTGGAAGGTCGCAAGATCAAAGCCGTTCTGCAATCGGCTGTTGGCACTCCGTTCACTGAACCGCTCGATCGACGGCGGGCGATCCAAGCCCTGGATGAGGGACGGATGGTCATCTTCGCCGGGGGGACGGGAAATCCTTTTGTGACCACCGATACCGCTGCGGCGTTGCGGGCAAGCGAAATCGGAGCGAAGCTCCTGCTAAAGGCGACCAAGGTCGATGGCGTCTATACCGGCGACCCCGGGAGCGATCCGTCCGCGCAAAAGCTGGATAAAATCACTTACCAGGAGGTTATCGCGCGCGATTTAGGGGTGATGGACCTGGCGGCGATCGACCTCTGCCGCCGGAACAAGATTCCGATTCTAGTCTTCAATCTGTTCAAAGAGGGCGAACTAGACCGGGCGATCCGGGAAGAACCAGTAGGAACGCTGATATGTTAGTTATCGGCTGTTGGCCATTAGCCGTTAGCTAAAAGCTAAATTAGAAGACCTTGGGCACCTCGAAGTAGTCGTCGCGGCGCTTGGGCGCGTTCTTCAAGGCCTCCTCTGGGGAGATTGACTCCCGGGGCTCATCCTCCCGGAACACGTTCTGAGTCGCTATGACATGCTTCAGCGGCTCGACGTTATTTGTGTCAACTTCTTCCAGTTTGCGGAAATATTCCAGGATCTCCCCCAACTGCTCCTGGAAGAGCCCGACCTCCTCCTCGCTCAACTTTAACTTGGCCAGCTTGGCGATGTGCAAGACCTCTTCTCTGCTGATCATCGCGCCTCCTCAATCTCCCATTTTCACTGGTAGCTCCCAGCCTTCCAGCTAAAAGCTAATAGCTGAATGCTAAATTCTAGAACCTGGCCCACTCGAACCTTTCTCCAAATCTGCGCTCGAATTCCGCGATCAACGGATGGTCCGGCTGCTTTTCGATTAATCGGAACGCCTCCTCGCGGGCCCGCTTCAGCAGTTCGAGGTCGCGGAGGAGATCGGCAGCCTTGAAAGTCGTGTCCAAGCCGTGCTGCGTTAGGCCCAATAACTCCCCGGGGCCCCGTATTTTGAGGTCCTCCTCGGCGATTTTAAACCCGTCATCGATATCGCGGAAGGCGGCCAGGCGCCGCTTTGCTTCCTCGGTCTTGGGCCCGGCCAGGGCAAAGCAGATCGCCTCCTGCCCCGTTCGCCCGATCCGTCCGCGCAGTTGGTGCAACTGTGATAAACCGAACCGATCGGCATGCTCGATGACCATCACCGAGGCATCCGGTACGTCGATTCCCACCTCGATGATCGTCGTCGCCACCAATACCTCGATCTCCCTCTGCCGGAGCTGCTCCATTGCCTCTCGCTTCTCCCCCTCGTTCATCCGCCCGTGGAGCAGGCCCACTTTGAACTCCTTAAACGGACCTTGGGCCAACTCCTCCCGCATCTGGATTGCCGCTCGCAGCTCCAACTCCTCCGACTCCTCGACCAAGGGGTAGACTACGTAGGCCTGCTGGCCCTCCTCAAGCTTTGCGCCGACCAACTGGTAGACCTCCTCCCGGCGTGGCTCCGCCACCCAATAGGTCCTGATCCGCCGCGGTTGGGGGAGCTCATCGAGGATCGAGATCTCGAAATGGCCGTAGAGCGTCAGGGTGATCGTCCGCGGGATCGGGGTAGCGCTCATCACCAGGATGTCCAGGCTTTCGCCCTTCTTCTCCAGCTCGGCCCGCTGAATCACCCCGAAGCGGTGTTGCTCATCGATCACCGCCAGGCCAAGGCGCTGAAAGCGCACTTCATCCTGGATCAGGGCGTGGGTCCCGATCACCAAATCCCGATTGCCCTCCTCGATCATGCCCCGCAGCTCGGCCTTCTCCCGCTCCGGCAGCCCCCCGATGAGCAGCCCCACCTCGACGGGGAGCCCCGCGCGCTCCACCAGCTCGGCGATCACCCTGTAGTGCTGCTGGGCCAGGATCTCCGTCGGGGCCATCAGGGCCGCCTGGTAGCCGCTGGCCTGGGCGATGAGGCAGGCGAGCAATGCTACCACCGTCTTCCCGCTTCCGACGTCCCCTTGGAGGAGCCGGTTCATCGGGCGGGCCGTGGAAAGATCCTGCCTGATCTCATCTAAAGCCTGCAGTTGGGCCCCGGTGAGCCGAAAGGGGAGCGAGGCGATAAAATCCTCCAACTGTTCATCCCCGATGGTCAAGCTCCGTCCTCGCTGCTCCTCGGTCCGCCGCCGCTCCAAAGCCACGCCAATCTGGAACAAGAGCAGTTCCTCAAAGGCCAGGCTCCCCCGCGCCCGCTCGAACTCCTCCAGGCTCTCCGGAAAGTGGATCTTCCAGAAAGCTTCACCCCGGGGGAGCAGGCCATATCTTTTCCTGATTCCTTCGGGGATCAGCTCCTCAATATCCTCCTGGTAAAGGGAGAGATTCTCCCGGATGAGCCGCAGGAGCGCCCCTTGGGGGAGTCCCTCGGTCGTCGGGTAGACGGGGACGAGCCTGCCAGTCAAAAAGCCCTCGCCGGCGGGCTCCCAGATGGGATTGGTGAGCTGCACTGATCCAAAGCTGCGGTCGGCCTCCCCGTAGAGGGCGAGCTTCCTTCCCTGGGCAAGCTGGTTCTTCAACCACGGTTGGTTGAACCATACGGCATAGGCCACCCCGCTCACATCCTGGACGGCCACCTTGAGGATTTGCAGGTTCCGCTTGGGGCGGATGAGGTCAACGGCGCGGACGCGGCCATGGATCGTGGCCCGCTCGCCGTGGCGCAGCGCCGCGATCCGCTTCACCCGGCTGCGGTCCTCGATCCGCCGCGGGAAGTACAATAATAGATCTTCGATCGTCCCGATGCCCAACTTATTCAACAATTTCTCCCGCCGCTCTCCCACCCCCTTGGCGTAGCGGACGGGCCGGTAGAGACCTCCGTTCGGTTGTTCGATCGTCGGTTCGGCTCCCTCGCGCGGGGAGTTCCTCAGGAGGTCTTCCAACTGGCGGATCGTCTCCCGCCGCTCGGCAAAGGGCATCTCCGCATACCCCTTCACCTTAGCCTGGAGCTCCGATGCAAGCCGCTCCCCAGAAAGCTTGGCAGCAGCATGTTCGATGAAGCCCTCCAGGCCTCCCAGGACTGCTCGGTCCCGGTAACCCTCATGCTTTTCCAGTTGGAGGACCTGCCTCACCCGCCTGATCAACTCGTCGCCTGATTGTCCGGCCATCTGGTTCATAATATAATACCAATACGGCTTGCAGCAAGGGAAAGAGGTCATGAGGGTCGTCTTTATCGGCTCAGGAGGAATCGGCATCCCGACGCTAAGGGCATTGGCCCAGGCCCATTCCGTGGTGGCGGTCTTCACCCGGCCCGATCGCCCCGCGGGGCGGGGACGTCGGTTGCGGGCGACTCCGGTCAAGGAGGCCGCCTTGGAGCTGGGCCTCCCCCTCCACCAGCCGGAAAGCGCCAACGCCCTGGAGAGCCTCCGCCTGATTGAGAAGCTTGATCCGGAGGTCATCGTCGTCGCCTCCTACGGGGAGATCCTCGCTAAACAGCTTTTGCAGATTCCAAAGCGGGGGGCGATCAACCTCCACGCTTCACTCCTCCCCAAATACCGCGGCGCGGCCCCCATCCAGTGGGCGATCATCCGCGGGGAGCGGACGACGGGGGTTACGGCATTCCTGATGGNNCGCGGCCCCCATCCAGTGGGCGATCATCGGCGGGGAGGCCCAGACGGGGGCCACTACATTCCTGATGGATGAAGGGATGGACACCGGCGACATCCTGGCCCAGCGGACGGTCCCGATCGGGGAAGAGGATACCGCGGGCTCGCTCTATGACAAGCTGGCTCAAGTCGGGGCCGAGGCGATGTTGGAAACTCTGGAGGGCCTGGAGAGAGGGACTTTAAAACCCCAACCGCAAGATCACTCTCAGGCAACCTACGCCCCTAAGGTGAACAAGGAGTTGGGCGAAATCGACTGGAGCAAGTCGAGTCGCAAGCTTTACAACCTGATCCGCGGCCTGAACCCGTCACCGGGAGCGTTTACCTTCTTCAGGGATAAACGCCTGAAGATCCACCGCAGTCGAATAGCTGAGGGTAGCTACAGGGGCCCGCCGGGAGAAGTAGTCGGCGTAGGAGAGGGCCTCATTGTCAAGACCGGCGACGGAGCCCTGGAGCTGGTGGAGGTCCAGCCGGAGGGGAAGCGGCCGATGGGCGGGCTGGACTTCGTGCGGGGGTATCGGGTGGAGATCGGCGAGGGGCTGGGATAGGGCAATCAGCACCCCTGTGCACGTTGGCAAGTTAGTAAATGTGCGCGAAATTAACGTGCAAACTCACACGTGCACCGTTGCTCAAGCCGTGAGCTTCAGGAGTATGAGAAGATACAAGGCCGGTGAGTTGTTGGATTGTAAGACCTAAGCTCAACCCCGGTCGTTTGGCAACGTCTGAATCTCGCTTCTGGTTCGGCCTTCGATCAGTAATCTGAACAGCTCTGTTTGACCGTTCTCCAGAAGCCCGCTGAGAAGGAAATAGAATGAATGCCCCGGAGTCAGTAGGGAGTCTCCCTAGAACCGAGGCCTAAGCAACGCGGCCTTGACTTTCGTTGGGGTAACCTGTTAAGCNNCGGCTCAGTCTCAAGGATCTGGGACCTCAGAAACCCGATGTGACATCATCCATGAGGGGCTTCTGGTCATTCAAGAGCATAGGAAATATCTCATTGAAGACAAAGTCTATTGCCTCAATGGCTCGATTATCGTGGAGAGTCACGGAAGGCTGATCATTCGGAAGTCAAGCCTGGTTTTCAATACTCCTGCTGATTTCGAATCGATGCTCCTAGATGAATCCCACCTGCGGTGGATCTTGGTGGAAGATGATGGTAAGATATTCATCCAAAACTCGAAAATGATATTCAATACCCCTCGTGGTATCGAATCGGTGCTCAACTTCGGCGGCAAGCTTGAGGTAGAAGATTCAGCTTTCTTTTCAGGCGAATGGTTGGATCTCATTATCACCGGTAATGGAGGGGAACTTCATAATGTTACTCTTCCGGGAAACAGTGTCATTGCGCAACACAGCCACCAGCCAGGAAAGCTTAAGATTTCCTCCTCAGAACTCTATAGGTTCGACGCTCAGATGCCTGCCGAGGTGAAGATGTTCAATTCCACCATTAGTGAACTTTTGGTCCTTACATTACAATACATCTTTTACCAAGATGTAACGGTGAATGACCTGCATCCAGGGATGAACGAGGTGTCTGTTTTTACAGGGACTCGCTCCCTGAGCTTATCAGAGACCTTCGTCGGGCGTTGGGGAATTCATCTTCCTGGTGAAGGTGGCAGCTTGAAGATTACTGATTGTACTCTTGACTACATTATGGGGGGTGAGCTCATGGAAGGTGGACTAGGTTTTGGGCGAACCCCAGTTTCGATGTCCAACTCGACCACGAAAACTCTTATGTTTTATGACTACCATGACGGGGTTCTCACTATGCAGGATGCTGAAGTCACAGAGGTTATAATCATTGAAGATTCGAGCTTAGAGCTGCGGGGGACGGTTTCCCTCTCTACCGTTTACCGGGTTCGATGGGTGTCTGGGAGCGTGACCCGAGACTTCCCGGTCATCACTGAGGATTCATCGGGAGTTCCTTTGCCGAATACTGATCTGGAGCTATATTCCCCTCAGAATGAATTAGTTTGGTCTAGGAAGACCGATTCCCAAGGAACAGCTAGTTTTGAAATCACCTTCGATGATGACAATTACGGAGAAACTTGGACTCTGGTTGCCCCGAATCTTGGCATCAATAAGGAAGTGGAGTTTCTCACGGATACCCCGATCGTGGTTGAGTCAGTGAGGTGAATGAGGATGAAGAAGATATTTTTAGCAGCTTTGCTTGCCCTGCTAGCAATCTCGATCTCAAGTATCACGCAACCTGAGGAGGAGATGGCTCTAAAGCCGCATGATCCGATTTACATCGATGGGAACGAGGATTTTACCCCTGAGAATGGCGTGGTCAGTGGCTCCGGGACTGAGAATGATCCATATGTCATTGAGGGATGGGTGATAGGAGATTTCTCCGATGATGGAATAATNNNNATAATACAAAATTGCGATATCTTCGACGTCAGCGGTAGAGGTATCATCTTGAAGGAGGCAACTAATGGAATGATCAGCCGATGCAGAATAAGAAGGACAGGCAAGGATGGGATCTATACTCGCAATTCTACTGGAATAACTATTGTAGATAACGTTACGACCAACAATCATGGCGGAATTACCCTGCAGAATTCCGATCATAATCATGTCGAAGGCAATACTGCCTTAAGAAACGGCGCAGAGGGCATCGAGATAGGCATTGATTCTGATAATAACGTCATTGCGGATAATGACATTAAATGGAATGGCTCAAGAGGCAGTTCTGGCATCCAAGTCGCTGAGGACTCATGTGGTAATCAGATTCTGAACAATGAGCTATCAGGCAACATAAGAGGAGGGATACATCTCCGTGATCTCCTTGAAGTTCCTTGCCAGAATATCATTTACCATAATAATTTCCTGGACAACAGATGTATGGATGAAGGTGATAGCAACAAGTGGGATAATGGGTCCGAAGGCAATTACTGGGGTGAATACGCAGGTTGGGATGCGAACGGTGATGGGATCAGCGACATTCCTCACCAAATAGAAGGTGGAGGTGTAGACCGCTATCCACTCATGCGCCCTTGGAAACCGAGCGTAGTCCTCATGGGCATCAAATTCACCGGACCGGATGAAGTCGTCACCGTAAGGAACTGGAGCGAGGTAGACGTGGATCTCTCAGGATGGCGTCTCCAACGCGTCGGTCTGGAAACCCAGGAGGTCGAACACGCCTTCTTATTCCCCGATGGTTGTATCTTCCCAGCAGACGGGANNACTCGGGTCCTGAAGCCGCAGGCCAGGAGAATGACCCTTGCAGTGGCTCTGACATTGATCTCTACCAAGGTTGGCGAGTTTTGGAGGAAGGGGAATACATCTGGGATGACTTCGGCGGCATTGTTCGGTTAGTCAACGATCAAGGGAAAGTCATAGATGAGTACGAATATGGCTGGTGGACAGGAGGGTGAGCGATTTAGCTATGGTCTTGTGGAGCTTTCAAGGAGGATGCAATGACTCTTAAAATCGGACATGGCCAAGCCATTCCTGTTTCAATCAGGATTTTAACGGCACTTATGCTGGTGGCCATGGGGTTGCTGGGTACCTACACGGCTCCCCATAGTTCTCCAGCATGCGATAGAGAGCACAACGGGGACTTGGTCATCTCGGGGACCGAGGTCTTCGCGATCTCAGACGAGGTCTTTTGTCAATACGGGAATATCATCGTCAAGGGGAACGCCAAGCTTGCCGTAACCGATGCCACCCTTAGAATGGGAGGATTCACACCAGACATTTGGGGCGACTGGGTGCACATCGATGTGTATGATTCCGGGCGTGTCGAGATGAAAGATGCGACCTTTGAAACACCCGGTGGCGGAGTCTGGATATTCGCTAGAGAGACTTCGCAAGTGCTGCTCGATCGCGCCCGGACTGCCATAGGAGACGGGATCTCCTTCAGCGCCTGGGGTGGAGCGAGCGCAGAGATCAGAGACACGACGCTCACTGAGTTCAGGATCAGGGATCGCGCCAACGCGCGTTTCGACAACTCAAAGGTGACCTGGGCCATTGATCTCCGCTTCTCGGAGTCCTCCCCGGTTGAAGTGGAGGAGTTGGCACCTGGATTCTTCACCTCCTGGGAGTTTCCCCAGGGTCAGCCTGTACCTTTCCAGCTTTCCCTCAGCGATACAGAGGTGGGCGCTTGGTCGGTTCACGTCGTTGACAAGGCGCAGGTGACCATCAGAGACTCCGTCCTGGATCGAATTGTGCTCGTCCTCAATGGGGCATCCGGCTCCCTCTCAGGGTTACAGCCCGCTTCCTTCCCCTCTTGGAACCTGCATGAGGACAACCAAATAGCCTGTGCAGCTGATGTGACGCTGCTGAACACGGTAATCCGAGGGCACTGGGCTCTCCAGTTCTTCGGTCGGACATACCTGGATATCGCCGATTCCAACATCAGTGGGATCGGCATGTGGGACACCTATGTCGAGCTTTCTCTAANNGATAAAGGCATCCAGGCTGACAGGGAACCTAACTTTTGAGGACGCTTGGATAACCCGAGGGTTCCAGTTAGATACCGTCACGTTAGCGGTAATTGGAGAGCTGAGCTTAGCTGCAAGCGCACACATTGCTCGATGGCAAGGTTCATCTGTGGCGAGGGAGTATGGTGTCAGAGTAAAAGAGCAGGATGGCTCGCCTGTCAGTGGGGTCTCCGTGCAACTGATAGCTCCTGACGGCCAGAGGGTGTTCAGCGGTACCACCGACGCCCAAGGCCGCATTGAGTTCAGCATTAACTTCACCGACGACAACTACCAAGACGAGTGGGTTCTCGAGGTCACGTTACCCGATGGCAAGGTCAATACCCGATCCATCGGCTTTCTCACCGATACTCCCATCGAGATCCGTGCCGGGCCGTAAGGTGCGTGAACTGCAGGAAGCCGTAAAGGGAAAATATTGATTTCTGCCACAGAAGTCCTGTCCTAGCTTTCTGGACCGTCCAACAATGCCCCCCAATCTGGTGGCTCGACCGGCCGGGATCCCCCTCTGTTGCTCTCCTCCAAGATCG
>JABAHQ010013788.1_pt1 | contig 38390 bp, 76 predicted proteins | sample 7062091 | NCBI WGS metagenome assembly JABAHQ01 (sample SAMN14534359, study PRJNA622989) | marine sediment metagenome | biome: marine biome [ENVO:00000428]; feature: marine pelagic biome [ENVO:01000023]; material: deep marine sediment [ENVO:00002113] | place: India: Gulf of Kutch | collected... | reverse complement strand
GTAGGCGCCAGCGATCGGAAAGACGGATCGGCTTGCCACTAGCTCGACCTCTCCTTGACGATGCTGGTATTAGCGGCGACGCAGATGAAATTCACCTGCTGGTTGTCGGTGTCAGTGTCGGTTCCGCCGCTGGTCGTGTAGACGACAAAGCTCGAAAAGCTCGTCGTTCTATCGATTTCGGCCACGTGTGCCTGAAAGTCCTGGTCGTCGCCGGTCTCTCCGATTGTCGCGACGACTGCAATGCACCTCGGGAACGCCTCATCGAGGGTAACAGTGAACTTTCCGACGTCGCTACGGGCGACTGTCCACCCGCCACCGATGAGCACGTCAGGTGCGCTAGTTCCGTTAACCTGAAAGGTGCCGACGATGATTCGCACGCCGGGAGTCTTGTAGATCTGGTCGTTGTAACTGGTGAGCGAACTCATGACGTGCGCTCCTTTACGATTGATGTGTTAGCGGCAAGCACCATAAAGCTGAGGCCTTCGGGTCGCGTCGCTGACTCCTCTGTGTCCGTGACCGTGTGCACCTGGATCTGAAACGAGGTGAAGAGGTCTGTCAGGGTGACGCTGTCAGAGTCGACGTGGGCGAACAGTAGGCCGTGGCTTTCAGTGCTAAATTTGTCGAGGACGGTCACGTTGATCGCGATGAGTCGCTTGAACGATTCGTCGATCGTTACGGTGTAAACCCCCGCAGAGTCTTCTGTGACCNNCCGTAATGTTGGTGATACTGCCGGCACCGGCACCACCAGTCTGGACGGTGAAGGTGCCGGCAATGATCGTGGCCCCCGGCAGCTGATAGACATCAGCAACCGGGTAGCCAGTACGTGACGCCATTACTCCTCGCGAACCCTCACGTAGAGCTTGCCGCCTCGGAAGATCGCTCCCGAGTCGGTGGCTGTACCGCTGCCCTTATCGACGCGGACGGTAAGGGTATCGCCTCGCTCAAGCGTGCGCTTGTCGAGGTCCGTGTTTAGGAACAGGTTGTTTGCCGCCCGCGCGACGTTTTGCTGCAACGCCGAAAACGAGTGGCTCGCTGTTCCGTGCTTGTCCGACCCGCTCGAGATGCCACCAATGTAGGTCGTGACCGAGTAGGTGGTGCTGAACGTGCCGGCCCCACCGCCGCGTTTGTTCACGACGATGTGATAGGCCATCGTTTCGGTGGCCGTTGCCGTTGCCGAGACGTACGGCACGAACGTCATCGCATCGATGATGCATTTCTTGTCGGCCGTGTAGACGATGTCCTCNNGCGAGACCGTCTGACCGATGTACGCGCGGAATTCGGCGGACACGAGGTCCCGCCGCGGCCACTCGTATTCGATCATCTTGCTTGCGAGCTGATCTACATATCCCTTGACGGTGTTCGAGGAGTCCTCGCGTTCGCCAAAGGCGGTGCGGATCCATCGCTTGAAGTCTGCGAATGTCATTGCTCAGTCCTCCAAAGTGACCACGGCCGTCTGGTTCGGCTCGAGGTGGATTGCGTTCGCGTAGTACGAGGCGCGGACTTCGTAACCGTCGGAGCTTTGCTCCCGGCACAGCATCGAGCCGTCCTCGTCGTGGATCTCGGGGACGTCGTCGCCCACATAGATGAGCTTCCACGTGTCTTTCCGAGTGATGTACAACCGCTTGTTCGGGCAGTTGTGGTCGGCGTAGCAAGTCACCGAGCCGTTGTCGGTGATCACCTTTACGCCCGTGAAGCCGACGGTGGCGTCCACCGGCCGCGTCACGTTGTATTCGACCTTGTTACCGAGCTCGATGATGAGGTCGCGCAACTTGGCGTGACCCATGAACACGGTGTCGGGTCGAGCACCCTCACGGCCCAGCCTCGAGCAACCGATGAGGATTGCCTCGCTGACTGGATCGCCGACTGCCGAAACGCGCACGCCAGCAAGGCGGGTCACGTCGTCGGACCGGTCAGCTCCGTGGAAGCTTTCGCCGGCACTTGGCGCCGAGGTCGGGCACCATCCGTCGAAGCCGCTGATGCCAACGCCGAAGTCCCCATCTTTGAAGATGAAGTCGTCGGCTGCGGCTCCGCTGATTACCACCGTGACGTCTCCGTCGACGAAAAGGTAGCCATTGTCGCGGTCGACTCGGAGCACCTCGATGGTTGCACCGGATGACCTCAACGTGTGCGCGGCATCCGACCCGTCATTTGCGCTTAGCGTGATGACGTCGCCGATGCCGAAGTTGGCAATCTCTTCGATGTCATCAAGGGTGATCCGGTCGTTCGTGGCGTCGCCGTTGGCGATGGCTCCGATCTTTCCGCGCGATGCTCCCTTGTTGCGGAAGAGCCCCTGTGACAGGGACCGCACCAAGGACTTCAGCATCTTGTCGATTTCTCGAGTCTGCGCTTCGAAAAACGCATACTCGTCCTTCGACGTTTGCTTCATGATCTTGCGACCGATCGAAATCGCCGCGTAGTCATCGACCGTCTGGACGTTGAACTCGACGTACTTCGAGACCTTCTTGTTTGCCAAGGCCTTCGAGACGTCGTGCGATCGGGATGCCGGAACCTCGTACTGAACGGGAAAGTCGTAGTGCTTACCGCCAGTCTGCTCCTTGCTGATCATCCCAAACCAGGGATTATCTTCGTACACCGTATCGTGGACGGTCTGAGAGTCGTAGTACTCTTTCAGAGCCTCCGCGAGAGTGTCTTTATCGTACTGCGCCATTTGGGCACACCTCCGCTGTTGGGTTACGGCTTCGGCGTGCGGCGCGTCGTGCGCCTAGCGCGTCAGCCTGTACGCTTCAGCAGCCGAGCCGCGCGTGCGCGCTTCTCGTTGCGGTCGACCGAGCGTGTGCCGCCCGCTCTAGCGCTTGCTGCTTCGCTGCTCAATGTCGGCGGGTGTTTCGCCCCAGGGGTTTGCGGACCTGTCACCGCCCCGTTGCCCTGTGCGGGGGGCTGCTGGATCGCGCCAGCGCCGGAGATTTTTTGGAATCGCTTGTATTGCTTTTCCAACTCACTATTTATCTGGCTTAGGACCTCGGAAAGGTCAATGTCGATGCCAGTCCGCTGGTATTCGGACCATCCTCGGTTCCAGCATTCCTGGGCAAGGTCTTGGGTGTCGTAGCAAAACGCATATGGGTAGTCGCTTGGATCGACCCGCTTCGGGTCGCTGAGGACGTCGTGTACGACCTTGACCTTTTCGGCGTGGAAAGCGCGCTGCTCTTGTTCTTTCTCGCGCTTCTCTCGCTCCTCGCGTTCCTTCGAGGTCTCCTCGCGAATAGACTTGAGCTCGTTTTTGAGTTCCTCGAGGGCTTCCTGCTGGGCGCGGATGGTCCGCTGCTCTTCGGTCAGCTCCTCTTCGTCTAGCGCCTTCTGCAGTAGCGGACGAATGTTGCCGCCGTTGAGCTTTTTCGCGAAGTCCGCGGGGCTTTTTTGCAGAAGGTCGCGCCATTCCTGCATTTCCTGCTGAAGCTTTTGCAGCTCCGCCCGCTCTTTCGTCAGCGCCTCGCGCTCGCGCTTGGCTTCGCGCTGCTCTTTGGCAGCTTGGGCCCGTAGCCGCCGAGCCGCTTCCCATTCGCGCGCCTTGCGGCCCTTTTGCGGGCGCTCCTCGTCCGTCTGCTCGCTCTCGGGCTGCTCTGCGCCCTCGGCTGCCTCGCCCGCTACGGGCTCCTCGGCGGCAGGCGCCGCCTCTGGCTCCTGTGCCGCCTGGTGCTGCACCGCTCCGCCGTCCGGCATCGGCACGTTCGCGTCGCTAGACTGCTCGGCCTGCTGGCTCGCGACGTACTCTTCGGACGCTTTGTTTAAAAGCTGCTTGACGGCTTGCTTTCGTGCCTCTCTGTGGCCGACGTTGTCTGGTCTCGGGGGTTCGGGCGGTACGCCTTGCTCGTTGGTTTCTAGGGGCATGGTTACGCTGCTTGGGTGTTAGGGGGGATACCGGCTGCCGGCGGCAGCGGTGCGGGAGGTGCGGGCGGCACGCCAGGTGCGGCGCCGGGGGAGGGGAGACCCGGACCGGTAGGAGGGACACCCGGCACCGGGGCCGCCGCTTGCTGGGCCGCCCGCTTCTTCAAGTCTACGATCGCCGTCCGGAACTTTCTGAGCAGGTCGACGCGCTCTTCGTCGACGTCGCGATTCTCGGCGAGAGCCAACGCTTTCAGCGTCTTCGTGAGAGCCAGCTCCAGCGGCATGTCAGGGTGAGGACCAACGTACTTGCCGTCGGCCAGGATGTTGTGAATGCGATCCTCGATAAGGTCGGTCCAAGACATCTCGAGATCGAGCTCCCGCTTGAGGTCGGGGAAGTCAAGCAACTTCATCGCCTGCTCTTTGTCGATGTACCCCTTGGCTTCCAACGACTCGACCATCGCCAGCTTGCCCGCCGGGGTGCTCGGCATGATCGACGTCGGATGCACGGTGATCTCATAGGTGCCGGTGGCCGCCGCGATCTCCGAATACTTGATCGGCATCAAGTGCTCTTTGCCGGCGTGGATGACCTCGAAGTCGCCCTTGGTTTCGTAGATGTCTTGCGCTGCCTCGAGGGTGCGCTCGGCGAGATCCATGAAAGACTGCTCGTAGCGCCGCTGTGCTGTCAGGAATCGCTCACTCTCGTTGTGGTCGGCGATGAGCCTTGCTCGGCCGGACATCGACGCCGCCGGCGTTTGGCTCTGTGCCGACAGCATCGAGATGCCAGTCACGTTGTAGGCTTGCTCGACGAGGTACCTGAGGTAATCCATTAGCCCCGGCGCCACGGCTTCGTTGGCAACCCACGCCGGGGGCTTGCCGGTGTACTCAACGATAGTGCCGCGCAAGTCGTTGTTGAGATGCGCCTTGTGGACCTTGGCGCCACGCTCGACGAGAATTTTCAGGTTGCCGCCCGCCCACCAGTTGGCTTGGATGTTCCGTATCGTCTCGTTGATCTCGTACTGAATACCGGTGAGCTCCGAGGCGATGCCGGTGCCGTAGTAGCCAAGCGGGTCCTCTTCCCACACCCATTTGACGAACGGCGCTGCCTCGTGCGCGTACTTACTTTCGTACAGCGTACCGCCGTCGGTAACGACCGCGTACCGGCCATCATTGGCATCGGGTCCGCTCGGCAGGTGCCATGCTTCGATGACGATGACCTGATCGGCAACGGCACCGTGTGCACGGCCGGGAGCACGCGCCACCTTGCCGCGGTCAACTGCCTCTTCCTTGCCGTACATCTCTTTGAGCACAAGCTTGTCGACCGGGCGGATGTGAAAGAAGTTTCTCGGGCTGCCGTAGATGGCCTCCGTTTCGTCTACGAGCACCTCGCCCGTGTAGGCGTGCTCGTGGCGTACGCGGCGCATGTCGTAGTCGCGCACGACCTTGATAAACCCGGTTCCAAGAATGCCGCCCATCTGCAACATCTTCTGGCCGAGAAGGTAGCTCTTCTCCTTGTGAAAGACAGCCTCGCAAAACTCGCCGCGGCGGCGGGCTTTCTTTTGCATCGCCGGGTCACCACCGTTGGTGAGAAACTGCGGACGCGGACGCCCTCGAGCCAGCATGCTCGTCGCGGCGTTGATCATGTTGCGCGTGACGTTGATGCTGAGACGCGGACGGCGCTGCTTCAAAAGATGCGCCGCGGAAAACTGCTTCTCGTAGCGCCCCGAACCGCTCGCACCCTGCGCGCCGTAGATATCGCGGTCGGCGTAAAGGCGCATGTGGTGCAAATTCATCTGGCGCCGGTAGCTATGGTTGTGCTCGACCGTCGCCACGAGATCCGACAGCTTGTGGTGCGGGTCTTTCTCGAGCCACCACTTGATGTCGCGGTCTATGTCGGCGCGGTAGGCCATCAGTTCCCTTGCTCCGCTCCCGGGTACCAACCGCCAGAGGCGGCACCGTAGATGCTCTGGGCGAGCACCCGTTCCTGCTCGCGCTCTCGGTTTGCAGCCTCGCTCGGGTCCTCCTCGGGCTCCTCGGGCTGGATCACCGAGCCGAGACGCACCTCGACCTCGCCAACGCGCACCGTAGCGGCCATGAGCTCACGCTTTTTGAGCTGGTCGATAAGGTGCAAGAGGACGTCGGCGTTGGACTTGCTCACGTCCAAGCCCTCCGCTGTCTCCTGTTCAGACCGATCGGGTTCATCACGATGTACCGGACGCGCATCGTTTTAGGTCGGCCCGACTGAGGCTTCGGGTAGCCGGTGATGTGCCGCAATCCGCGGACCATCTTGCGGCAAACGGCATCGGCGGCCCACGGGGTCATTAGCTGGACTCCCCTTGCGCCCGGAGCACAACCTCGCGCTGTGCGCGGCTCCAGCGCATCGAATCTTGCCGATACCAGAAAATTTCTTTTTTCAGCGCCAGGAGAGCGCTTACTTCCTTGTCGGCCGACGCGACCAAGTCTGGCCATTGCTCGCAAGTGGCAACGTACTTTCCGCGCTCTGGGGACCACGACACCGTGTAACGGTACGACTGCTTTTCCCGCGCATAAAACAGCGCCATGCGGACAGCTCCGCAGCACCGGCTTTGCTTTCTTTCTCTCAAGCGACTCTTTTCAAGTTCCTTGAGCAGCTCCAATACCTGCAGATTCGTGCTCTCTGTCACGCCGGCACCCTCTTGCTTCTTGGCCTGCATCGGTGAAATCCCTGCGCTACCTCCACGACAGCGTGTCGCCCCTTTTCAAGAAACTTCTTCTCGCCGAGGCCGATCCCAACGTACTCCTTTTCTGGGTGCCAGGCGTAAAAAACTATCTCCTCCGTGGACTCAGAAAGGTAAACGGTGATATCGGACCAGGCCTGATCCAGAGCCGCCAGTTCCTCTCGGAAAAAGCGCTCGGCGTCGTGCACGCCGAAACATCGGTCGAGATCCACGATCACGCCAGCGCCTCCTGCTGCTTGCGCCCCTTCACCGGCTCTCGACCTCCTCGACCTCGATCATCGTCAGGGCCTCGAACGGCACGAAGTACCTCTCGCCCATGCGCTTGCCCTCGTTGAGCGTTACCCACACGATGCGCATCTTCCAGTTGACATCGAGCCTGTTTCGCTCGTTGGCGTTGATGGTTTTGCCGGTGTTGCCTGCGATGGCGTTCGATGCCATGCGGCCCCACGAGGCGTTGTTGAAGTTGATTCTGGTTACGCGGATCATGCTGTGGTCCTGTTGGCGTGGAGTTGCGCCCGGTATTCCTCAAACCAGGCCCCAATCCGATTCTCGGAAAGCGACTTCCGGTACTCATGGAATGCTCTCGCCCCGTGCCGGAATTCCCTCGGGCACTCCTGGTCCGGGTCGCCGGCCACCTTGCGGTAGTAAACGCGGTGTTTGCTCACGTCCACGTCCGTAACGATCAGGCGTGGCTTCCAATGCTGCGACGGCTCTATTACGTCACCGCGATTGAAGTTGTCGGCGTCGGTTACCCTCATGTACAGGATGGGGCCAGTGCCAGCAATCGTGACAACTCGGCCCACGTCCTCCCCGAAGCTGTAGATGCGCTGAGGCTCATGCGGCAGGACGAGCGAGGTCCCGGCGCCGAGTAATGCCGTCATAAATCCGCGTCTGTTCATGTGCCCTTCCGAATGACGTCGTGGTCGCGCAGGGCGACCGAGAGATGTTTCATGTCTAAGAGCTGCAAGATCGCCATCCAATCCCGGTCCTCGACGAGCCGATACGGCACCGAGTGGCGCGTCACCCATCCTCGCGCCTTCTCGACGATGACGAGATCGCCGGTCTTGGCGTAGTCCGACGTCGACACCCAGACCCTCTGGGCGCCGTAGCCGGCTTTGTAGATCAGGAAGGCTAGCGCCGTGAGCCAGCGGCAGTCGCCCGCCCGGGGCCGATCGCTCTCGGGCTCGCCGATGCGGCCGACAATAGCAGGCGCTTTCTGGCTTCGTCTCGGGCTCCCTTGGCGCTGAGCACTGGATACTGGCATGCGACCTGGCAGGTTTCGGCGTCCAGCGCCTCGAGAAGCTCGTCGACGCTGTAGCCGCCTACATGCCAAGTGGGGTTTTGGCTCAGAATGGTAAAGGATGCGGGTTTCATGGCCCCAGTATCCAGCTGTTATCGCCCTCCCAGGGCGCCTGGTTTTGCTTGCGGCGGTGCTGCTCGATCCAATCCGCCTTGCGCTTTTCCGCCTTCGCCCGGTGGTAGTTCGGCGTCCCCACCTCGTGCCGGATCTCCGCCTCGGGTAGCTCATGGGCACTGGCGGCATTCACAGCCCAGACCAGCGCCGTCACGATGTCGCCGTGGCCACCGGTGCGCCACCTCGGCGAGTCGATGCGGATGCCGCCGCCTGACGTCGGGCGCTTGGTTACCTCTTTCATTTGGCGGACTAGCCGAGAGTGCTGCTGCACCTCGAGCCGCCCAGAGTGCAGGATGAGCTTGGTCTTGGCGTACGCCTCGGCCTTGCCCTTCGCGCCCTCCGGAGCGGGCTGCAAGTACATGGCGTACTCTTCCAAGTCCTCGATCAGCCCAGCTCGACCAAACTGGTCAGCGATAAGCGTGTCNNGTTTGACGACCGCGCTTGGCTTTAGCGGCCCGTCGACGGGACGAATCTCCTCCACGGCGATGACGCTGTATCGGTTGTCCTGCCCAAGCTCCACGGCTACCAGCGCGCTAGAGTCCCGCTGAAAACCGAAGTCTGCGCCAACCGTAACAACTGTGTCGAGCAGCGGCTTTCGCGTAGCCAGAGGGAGCACCGTTGCTTCGCGGACAGCCCGCGCATCAAAGATCGCCTCGGTACCAGCCGAGACGAACTCGGCATCGATCTCTCGCCGGGCCTTGTCTGGATCCTCGCGCCGTGCCGCCTCCACCTCGTCCTTTCGGCTCGGGTTGAGCAACAGCGTCGGCGCGTGCGCGGCAAGCCACTCATCCGGACCCTCCCAGTGCTCGGTAAACTTGTCATAAAGCAGCCCGGTTTCCCCCCATGGCGTTGACGTAATGGTGACGCCCGCCTCGGACAGCAAGCGGTACCGAAGCGCGTCGTATATCTCAACGTCGTTGATAACCTTGTCCTCGCCGTAAAAAAACGCGGTCTCGTCAAGGCACACCCAAACGAAAGAAAAGCCACGGCCGCTCATGCCTCGGTCGCTGGCGGCACGGCATGCAATGCTAACGGTGCCGTCTTGCCGCTGGATCTCGATTACGCCAATCTTGTCCCGCTTAACGCACGCCTGCAGCTCAGGACGAAGGCTAATTGCGCCCCGGACGAATGATATCGCCTGCTCTCCGTGCGTGAGCTTTGGGGCAATAATGATTGCAATGGCCTTTTCGCCGGGACCACACTCGTGAATGGGCACGGTAAGCGCCGCGTGCAAGAGCTTCATCGCGTCCAGAATGCGGGTTTTGCCGCCGCCACGGCCGCACACCGCTACGAGCTTTTTCGCTCGGCGTGTTTCTGTCGGAATCCGCTCAATGTTACCGAAAAGCTCCTTGGCAATCTCCCGCTCCTCGCCCACGAGATCACACGGGTCGACCCCATCGTACGCCACCCTGCAAAGCACCCGCTGGCCCGGGTAGAGCTGCACGCCGAGCCATTCGCAGAAGTCTGTGAAGCGCTCCGGGACGTCGGGCGCCACGGCGGCGTTGCTGTTCTCGACGTCGTCGTCGAGATAGGCGAGGAGCTCGTCAGCGTGCATGGCCCGGTTGGCCCGGCCTTCCTATGCAGTAGCGGCATTCCGTATCCAAGCAGGGCGGCTCCAGCCACATCCCGCACTTCGCGCAGTAATACGCATCGTGATTCTTGTCGCGTCGGACCATTAGACGGTTGCCGCAACTCCAGCACTCCGGGACGTGTTTGCTCGTCAGCGTCATGTCTGCCCCCTTGCCTTCACCACGCTCGGCCGCGGCGGGCTCCATCCCTTCTGGACCAGCTCCCGGAAGAGCTTCCCGCCCGGCTCCAGCGACCGCTCGAGCCGCCGCCGCAGCATGTCGCGGTCACCGTGCTTGATCAGGACGTATTTCCCCTTGAGGTCGATCGCCTTCATCAGAATGTCGGCCGCCTTCGCTACCTCCTGCGCGCTGGGCTCCCTGCTGCCCATGGCGCCGTTGCTCAACGGCACCGTCTGAACGAACTCGCCGTTGACGATGTCGCGCAGCTTTTGGATGACCTCGTCGCATATCTCGATGCGTTTCTCGAGGTCGGACTCGGTGAGGTCGAGACTGTTGTCGGTCATCCGTACCTAACCTCGCACCCGCTACGCTCGAGGTCCCGCACAACCTCATCCCAAACCTTGCGGCACCCCTTCGCCATAGCGTTTTGACCAGGCGAAAGCTCTACACGCGGCGCACCGAGCCAGTAGCAGACGTCGGCGGGCTTATCCTTGTGCGACCGAAACCACTTGCGGATGGCGCGCGGGACGGCAACGCCCTCGATAAGCCAGCCGTCGCTGCGCTCAAACCACTTGGTGACCGCCTCGCTAGCCTCGCTCCAGCCCATCGGGATGAGCTCGTCGGTACAGCGATACTCTACATGATGCTCGGCGGCGAGCTTGCGGCCTAGGGTGCTCTTGCCGCTACGCGGACCGCCTGCGATGAGGATGCGCATCTACCCTTTTTGTGGGCAGTTGCGCGGGGTTGGTAAAGGTTAGCGGCCCCTGGGAGCGCGCCCACAGAGGAGGTAGCGCTGGCCCTCGTGCTCGAACATCCACGGCTCTTCATCGCTCCGAGGGAGGGTTACAATCGGAATACTCTTCCGCTTCCCGCCCCAGCTAAAGCTGTATCCCGCATGCCGTGCAAGCTCGTTCACTCCCGCCATCCGCACCGGCTCCAACGTCCTATCCAGCCCGAACGTCACCACCCCCACTTCGCTCCCGAAGCTGTACACGCGCTTTGGCTCGTACGGCAGGACGAGCGCTCCAGCTGCGGCGCCAAGGCTCGTGAGAAAGGTGCGTCGGTTCATGGGTCAACATACCCCGCGCATCGACACGTCAGATGCCACCCGTCAAACCTCCACGTGTCCGTGCATGCCCCGATGCGCGTTGTGTCCGGCGGATCACCCCCAGCGCCGCCCCCATCGACGAACTGCTCGCAACGCTCGAGCGCTCCCTCGAGCCGAAATGCCATGCCGGAAAGCAGGTTACCGATGTTGGCGCACTTCCACGGGCGATCGAGGTGGTTATCGTACGGCAGCTCCGCGCACCGCGCCTCGCAGCTCTGCACCAGCGAGTCGGGGTCGTATTCTTGGCACGCTGTCCAGCCGATGACGTTGCCGCTGGTGCCGGGCGAATCAAAGGCCAGGACCATGCCCTCCGGCAGCACCGGACCGGCGTCGGGCTCCGCAACCGGGCCCGCATCCCATGCCGTGGCAAGCTCAGCGCCGGCCACGCCAGCGGTTTCGGTAGGCGATGGCTCACCGAGACTGGCAGGCTGCTTTTCCGCGGTGTCGAAGCCCGAGCCCGAGCAGGCAAGGCAGAGCAGGGCGGGGAGGAAGAGCCTCACGGCTCCGGCTCCCACAGCACACAGCCGAAGTCGGGGTACGTGATCAGTGCCGAATGGTAGCCCGAAGCGTCCATCGTGTACGCGAGCACTTCCTCAGTTCGGTCTCGGTGCACGATACGCATGCAGTCCCTCACGTCGTCCTTGGGCGCCAGCTGCTTGTCATCCTCGTCGCCCCAGTGCTTGCAATCCCTGCAGTGATTCATTTCAACTAACCTCTCCCTTCACCAATGCTTACAGCTCGCGCAGCGTCCCTGCATCACCCCGCCGGCTCCCATTTCTCCTCGCCGTCGTCCGTCTCGGCCTCCCGCACCGTCGGGTCGCCCCGCATGGCCTCGCGGACGAGCGCCAAGGTGCCGGGCATANNCATAACGGGGAGGCCGGCGGCTACGCGCAGGGCCGCCCGCGGGCTCAGGCCCAGCCGACGCGACGCCGTGCCGGTCCCCCAGCTGCGGAGCTCCCGGAGCACGTAGGCCCGGAGCGCCTCGGGGACGCTGACTGTGCGGCGGTCGATCGGGGGTGCTGCCATCACATGCCTACTTGGATTTGCCTTATGGCCTCATGACAGTCTAGCCCTAATACCATCGTTGTCACCCGGGCTTACGGCCGGACTGCAGAATCCGCACTTGACAGCCCAAACTTGGCACGGCTTGCTACGCGCGTTGTCTGGTGGCGTGAATCTGTGAGGGCTGCGGTTCTGACTGGGGAGCGCCAGGCGGCTCCGACGCGCAATCCGCGCTGATTCCCACCGCCATCTCGTGGTACAGCGCCGCATCCCGGACGGGCTCGGGCGCCGGCCGCCACGTGAGCTTCTGCAGGCACAGCACCCAGGCGAACCATCGGTCTGGCTCGGCGCTCACGACCCCGTCTCCCGCCGAAACCCCGGCAGATTGATCGCCGCCAGCGCCATCTCGTGCCAGAGCACCGCCAGTGTACCCGAGTGGTCACCTCGACCGTACGTCAACTCCTGCAGACAGCCTACCCACCGGGCGAGGGAGTACTTCAGCTCGGTGCGAGCCAGCTTGCGCGCGCTGCCGTCTTCCTTAGCCCAGATCCTCTCTCGTATCTCCTGCCCAAGCGAGTGGCCCCTACGCCCCGGCATCACCCCTCCGAATCGCCGCCCTGACAAGGTGCGACACGCTCACACCTAGCCGGGTGGCTGCTTGCCCGGCGTTATGCATAGTTTCCCCGGTTACCAGAGTGTAGGCGCGGCAACCACATATTACGTCTGTCCCGCCGGCTACGGCTGGGTGGGCAGCAGCGAGGCGGACGGCTTGAAACACCGCCAGTCCACGGCTACGGAGGCTCTCTCGGTCGCTTTCGTCCAGGTACAGGCAGAGCCGTCGGGTCTTGCGCTCCCCCGCCCTGTCCAGCCTGGGAGCCAGCTTGCGCCGTGCAGCCGCCTCGGCCTGGCAGACCTGCTGCTTCGTCGTGCCCCACTCTGCGGCCACGTCGAGCTGGGTGACCGTGGAGCCTGGCAGCAGGCGCGCCTTAGCTACCTGACGCTCTCGGATGGTCAGGCGGCCCCGAGCTTTCTTGAGGCGCTCTCGGCTCCGCGTCACGTGGCGCTTGGCGTCGATGAGGCGCTCGGGATCATGACGGGTTGCGTGCTCGGATATCAGCGCGGTGGTGCCTGACTCGTGGATGCCGATGCGGGGGCGGCCGATGCACTTGGTGGCGTGTAGCTGGACCGCTTTGCGAATGTGCGGGGCAGCGAATGCGGCGAGGGTGCCCTTGGCGGGATCGAAGCGAGGCAGGATACGGTAGATAGCCAGCGTCGCTTCGCTGATGAATGCGTCGGCGTCGTCGATGCCCGCGGCAACGTAGCGGCGTGCGAAGCTTCGCATTAGCGGAACGAGGTTGGTGATGTCGCTATCGGTTGTCATGGGTCGCCGCTCCTTAGCCAGTTGCGAAGTGAGCAGGCTGCAGGGGCGATCAAGGCAAGAACCCATAGCGCTATCCGCGCCCAGTCGGGAACCGCGAAGAAGTCGCAAAGCTTGCTGAAGCCGCTCAACGCCCCTGCCACCACAACGATTAACCCAGCGAAGCCTAATAAGAACGCCGCCGTGCGCAGCGGGATTCCGCCATTGTCGTCAAGGATCCACTCCCCGAGGCTTACTAGCTTCGGTCGCTGCTCCGGATCTCTCTCGTCTGCTGTCGCTCTTGCTGCTTCTCGGTACGGCATTACTCGCCCTCCTTATCGTCTAACACCTTGCTCACGATGTCTTGCGCCGTTGCTTTATCCATCGCTTCATCCTCTCTCGAATTGTAACCCGCCTCGGCGGCATGTGCATAGCGCGCTCAAGACACGCCAGGGCGTCCTGCACGCAGCCGGGCGGGAAGGGGTCGCTGTATACTCGGGGTTGGCGTTTCATGGTGTTACCGGATAGGGTTGGGCTGGCTTGTCGCAATGTTTCTGGTCCGGAGTGGCGTGGCGCGTCGCGGGGGTCAGGTCCTCGGCGCCGGTACTAANNGCAGCTCCGAGTGAGCCACTTTCACCGCTCCCAGCTCCCATCTCTTGCGATGTCATCGTCGCCGGTCGCGTAGTCCTTCACGCCTTCGCACAGCGCACACGCCCCCGCGTAAGCCAGCTCGTCCGGCTCCTCCTCATCAGGACCCGGCAGGCGTGGACCATACAAATTATCGTGCTTGTGTCGGTCACACCGGTAGTCAAAGTCGCCGTTGTTCAGATACACCCACGTCGCGACCTGGTTGCAAAACGTACATATTGACAGCTGCTTGCTCATGCTCGCTCGACCCTTTCGATTGCGTTATCCACCGCCCGCCTGACCTCCTCCGTCGCGGTGCCCACAATCTCGGCGAGCCGCAGCATTGCGTCCTCGGCGTCCACCCGCTCGATCTTCGGGTCCGCGTGCGGCGGGCGCGACCGCCACTCGGCCATCAGCGCCGCTACCTTTGGTTGTGCCCACGGCTCGATGAATGGGCTATCGCAGAGCGATTGCCAGATGCCTCGTGAGGCTTCCTGCGGGTCGCGCTCTCCGCTCAGCCAATCATCGTCCGGTCGCACGGAATCCAAAAACTTCAGCACCTCGGCTCTGCGCTTTCCCCTGCTCGGGATCTCAATCTCCAGGTCGCGCCGCGGCAGCCTGTCCATCACCGCGTCAAGCGGCACCGGATCCCAATTCGGCATGTGCGCGTGCCTGCCAGCATGGCGGTAGGCGTTGATGCACATGACGTTGTGCTCGCGCAGTCTGCCGGCCGCTGCGCTCAACCACATCCACGGCGCTTTGAAGGCACCCGGAACAGTTACGATGCCGCCCGCAACCGAAGGCAGCTCGATGATTGCGTCTGCCTCGTGCATTGGGTTGTCGCGGCGTACGCGCCGTAGCTCCTCGGCCCACTTGTATTCGATGTGTCGATCGGGGCCCTCGCCGACGAAACGCACGCGGCTGTCGCCGATGCCGAGGCACTCCGGGTAGGCGCGGTCGCCGTCCACACACGGAAAGTTGTGGCCGACCAGAACGATCGGGTTACAGCCGAGGCGCTCAAGCAGGCTCAGCGCGGCCGTGCCGCCATTGCTCGACGACTGCAGCTTGACATGCCCGATGAGCGGCTCGACGAGACCGCTGATCTCGCCGCTGTGCACGGGCAGAAGCCGTCCCTTGCCGTGCGCCATGACCTCGGGCGAGCATGTCAGCCCGAAGATCCGCAGAGTGTCGGCATCGAGGTCGCCAAGCTTGTAGCGCATGTCGTTGCTCTCGATGGTCAGGACAGCGTGGCAAGCGCCCGTGCGTGCTGCCGCGTTGACTCCCAAAACGAACCCGTGCTCGCGAAGTCGCGGCAAGAGGTGCTGGACGTCATCGAGCCCGGGCCCGCAGCCGACGATGAAACCGGGGACACCCTCGAGACCGTCAATGTCGAATGCGGTCGGCCCAAGTAGATGGTGGACGTTGGCGATTAGATTCTCTGCCCAGGCTCGGGCCTTGTGGGCGCTCGTGGCGCCGTTGATGCGGCTGCGCTCGGCGAGGCCCTCGACGATATGGCATAGCTCCGGGGTGCCGAAGCAGGCCGCGTGGGGGCTCCGTAGGCTGATACGGCTCCAGTTCTCGCGCAGGCTCTCGTAGCTGTCGACCATGGGCACCTCGTCAGAGCCGACTTGCACGACGGCGAAGCCGCGTGACTTGAGCGCGCGGGCCAGCTTACCGTTACGCTCGATGACGATCGTGGTGTCGCGCGGCTGCTGGTAGAGCTGGTCTAGGAGGTCTTGGGTCACTTGTTCGCCCACCATTGCTTTACCCACCATCGCTTCATGCGCTCCCACAGGGACGGCTTGTGCTCGTAGTACACGCAGTCCAGGTCCTTGTTCGACTCCTTGTAATTCAGCATCTTCAGATACGGCTTGCCGTTTATGGGGTTAATCCCCCTAGACGGGTCTTCTACCCGCTTGAAGCAGTGCTGCACCCTGCCGTGCATATCGTCTATGTAGTCGTTCCAGTACCGGCAGTCCTGGCAGTGCACTGGCGCCCTCGTCATTGCTTTCCCCCTGTATGGCGTTGCCTCGTTCATGCTCAGTCTCCTTTCCGATTCCACAATGCCCGTACCCTTATGAGGTCCTCCATGGCTACTCGTCCTCTTGCCATAGTGAGCAGCAGAAACTTCGCCGAGTGGCCAGCCCCACGCCGAACGAGTCGCTAGCGAACACATAGGCATCGTCCTTGCCCACGTTCCAGTTTATGTCCGTAACGGTGACGCGATGACATATCCGGAACCCGCTCGGCCTCTTCTTGCGTCGCTGCTCATCGGCGCCCCAGTAGCGGCAATTGTAGCATGCGGCAGCGTCCTTCATCGGTTCCATAGCTCCCTAACTCTCTCGAGGTCCTCCGGCGTGTTGACGTCAACGCTGCGCTCTGGCGGCATGACGTACATGGCGGTGGGGCCGGTCATCCATTCCTCGCAGCTAACTTTCCCCGCGCGCCACACGTAGCATGCGCCGTTGCGGCGCCAGGTCTTGGTCTCCCGGTCCTCGGTGACGGTCGCTATGTTGACGTTTTGAAAATGCGACGCCATGAATGCGCCCATGTAATCGGCCGCAGTAGCCAGCGGGGTCGTCACCTGAATGACCTGGTAGACGTGCATTCCGTATTGCCCGTGAATGTGCTCGGCCAGCAGCGGGACGCCGTCGCCGGCCACGGAACGATCCATCTCGAGGAGCTCCATCGGAACGTCGGCGTACCGCTTGACGATGTCGCAAACACGCTCGTCGTCGGTGACGACCGCCATTAGCTCGTAGTGCGGGATTTCCTTGCGAGCCTTCAGTGCCTCTAGCAGTACCCATTCGAACATCGGCTTGCCGTGAATGTCCGCGGTGTTTTTGCCGGGACAGCGTACGCTTCCTTTTTGCGCTGGGATGACAATCATGGCGAATTCCTGAGCTTTGGCTCCAACACTGGGTTTCGCTCCGCTGCGCCCATCGCCATAGAGTCGCCCGCTCCGTACACCGGGAAGTAGACGCACCGATTTGTCCACACCATGATTGGTGGCGCCCCAAAGCAGCAAAACCCAGAGTCAAATTCTCTGTCTAGATTTTCCGCATGCGGCCAGACCTCAAACCGATCCGCATCGTCGTCGCACATTGCATGCATCGCCTCCTCCAGCTGCTCCATCCATGTCGTGTGCCTACTCCCCATTGTGCTTTTTATGCTTTCCCTGTCCCCCAGATGTGCATGCGCCTCCCGAAGGGCAGCGTGGGCCGCTCTCACTCTCCCTTGCGCTAGGTGCCTGAGAAACCACTCGAAACGAAAAAGGGCGCGCCGCATATCATTAGCTATTTTTTTGTCGGTGTCCGTCATCAGTTCCACCTCCGTTCTGCTCCTGCGCGCTCTTTCTCGTGCTCTCGAAGAAGACGCTCTATCTCCTCCTCGTACCGCTTCTCCACATCCTGACGCATTTCCCAGGCCATCAACGTGTCGCTTAGCCGTATCTCCAACCCTTTGCGCGGGTTGCCAAACGCGCCCGCATCGACGCGAGTCCAGGTGCACACGCGGCCCGCGTAAACGCGGCGCTCAAAAGACCACGGGCGCCAAAACTTCCGCACGTCCACGGTCATCTCGTACAGCGGATCCCAGCTGTACCCACCTGGCAGCTGCTTGCATGAAACGAATCGGTAGCTCGGCCCATCCACCCATATGGATAGCGCCCTACCAAGTTGGATTAGCACCAGCGCCGCCACAGCGGCTAACAATGTATACAATACAATCATATCCTCTCCTTTAAAATCCGCGCGATCTTCGGTGCCGCGCTGCCATCCCCGTAAAGTGTGCTCGACGGGTACGGCTTGCCGCGTGCGAACTGCTGGTCAACCGCTACACGGATCTCGGTTGCGTCCCGCCCCGAAACGTTAATCACATTCTCCGCGGTCTCTCGCGCATACTGACGATGCCCGACGTTGACGCACGGGACGCCGATGTACGAGCCCTCACGTATGGGGCTAGAGCTGTTGCCGACAATGCAGCCGGCACTGCCGAGCATGCGGAAGTAATCCTCGGGGCTTCTCTTGCGGTAGGTGCTGATACCGTTCCAGGCTCGCGAGTATTCGCGGATGGCGCTGGCAATCGCATCGCTGTGGCTGTCGGCGTTGGGCCATATGACGGCGACGCTATCGGCTCGAGAGTGCATAACGGCGCTCATGACGTTCATGGCCATTGCGTGGTTATCGTCGGCGCCCACGTCCGTGTCCGGGTGCATGGCGACGATAACGCGGCCGTCGAGCTCGCGGGGCTTGGTCACGTCGATGAGTCGGCTTATCCAGTCGATGCGCGGACAGCCCGTCAGGAAAACATCGCACGACTCAGCGCCCGTCTGCTCGACTCGTGCCCATGCGCGCTTAGTCGCAACGTAGTGGTCGGTCGCGCACGCCGTCAGCATGTCGCGTGTCACGTCGTCCACGGTACCGCTGACCTCGCCGCCCATGCTGTGCGCGATGTGAACGCCTTGGTGGTATGCGGCTACGGCTGGTCCGAGCATTTCGTGTCGGTCGCCGATGACGAACACGCAGTCGGGTTGCTCGACCTCGAGGAGCTGTGCAAACGCCACCGTTGCGGCACCGGTCGTGCGGCTCATGTCGCCCGGTGTGTCGCCGGCGCTGAGGCAAGGGAGTCGGCGGGGCGGAAAGCCGTCGCGCTCCATCATGCCAGCCGTGTCGCCGTACCAGTCTAACATCGCGCTCGCGAACGCGACCGGAATGACGCCGAGGCCAACGTCGACGAAGGCCTGCATAAGAGGCAGCGCACTCGAGTAGTTGGCGCGGGAGCCGACGGGGACCATTACTCGTTTGGTCATTCCACTGCCTTCCCCAGCAAATGCTTTGCAGCGTACCCCTCAACGTGCTGGAGCCGGACATACGACTTTGCGGCGCGTCCCACGAATAAAGCCGTCAGCGCCAACCACGCAAGCAAAGACAGCGCAGCAATGGCCGCCAAGAACTGAGCGTCACCCTTGGCCAGGCTATATTTTTTCTCTTTCTCTGGCTCTTTTTTAAAGTCTTTCCACCTTCGCTTGGCGAAGTAACCACACGCAACTCCGACAAGGAGCAACAGTGAGACCACCACGGCTCCCGTCGCGTTTCCAATAATCTCCGCTTTCAGATCCGCCGCGTACCCCTCCACCGTTAAACGCCACGCGGACGGCGCCGCCTTTTCGATTGCTTCAATCGCCTTCGCTACCGCTTCGCTTGCTTCGTCCATGTTTNNATGTCTCCGAGCTCCCTCGCCATCTCGTCCTTGTCGACGGGGTGAGCGAGCATTGTGTCGAGGTCCCGCACCTCACGGACGAAGCGCGCTAGCTCCTCGATGGTGAGGCTGTGCCTCGCATCGGTGCCGTATTGCTTGCGGCTAAACGTAACGTGCCGCTCGATGACGCGGGCGCCTAGGGTGATGGCTGCGAGGGATGCCGCAAAGCCTAAGGTGTGGTCGGAGAAGCCAAGCGTTGCCCAGTCGGGCTTGCCCGATATAGCCAGGTTTCTTAGCACATTAAGCCCAACCTTTTCGGGTGGGCAAGGGTACGCGCTCGTGCATTGCATGAGACAGATCGGCACACCCGGTGCGCGCACGTCCTCGATCGCCTTTTGGGTTTCCGCGAATGTAGTCATGCCGCTCGACAGGTACACCGGCCTGCCCGTGTAGCGGAGCGCCAGAAGCATCTGACTGTTCGTGGCCTGCCCGCTGGCCACCTTGTAGGCATTAACCGGCACCTCCTCCAAGAGCCCCACCGCCTTAACCGAAAACGGCGACACAATGAGCTCCACTTCGCATGCCGTGCACGTTGCGCGGATGAGCTGCCAGGCGCGGCGGTCAAAGCTCGTGCGCTCAAGGTACTGCTCGCGGGTTTCGTGCTTGGCGGGGAACCACGGCGGGTCGCCTTTGAGCTTTTCGCCGCGGTGGTCTTGAAGCTTGCAAGCATCCACGCCGGAGCGCGCGCATTCCTCGATGAGGCGAAGCGCGTTTCCCAGTGAGCCGTCGTGGACGCTGCCTAGTTCGGCGATTATTTTCGTCATGTCGTGCCTGCCTTGCCTTGCCTATCCAGGCCTCTGCCTGACGCACCCCGCGTCGCCGCGCCGTGCCATGTCGTGCCCCGACTCGCCTGCCTTGCCAAGCCTGCCTTGCCTTGCCTGACCCTGTCTATCCTGACCCCGCCTCGCTGCGCCACGCCACACCGTTCCTGCCCTGCCTCTCCTAGCCATATCGGGTCCCGCCATGCCGGACTGCGCCCAGCCGGGTAGTGCCCCGTCATGCCTAGCCTGCCTCGCCATTCATCGCCTCGGTGGAGTCAGCTCAGGGCTGACAGTTCCTCTGAGGCTTTTTCGGTGGCTTGACGCGCACGGCCAAGACCACCGACGTGTTTTCGTTTCTTGAGGCGGCGGGCCTCTGCCTCGAGATCCGCCAAGGCTTTCGAGGCCTCGGACTGCTTGCGAGCAAGCCCGCGAATTGCCGAAGAGAACAGATCGGCGTCTTTCACGACCGTTGCGACCGGCATGTAGGCGCCGCTCTCTTCGTCCTCGATGGTCACGTGAGCAAAGGCACATCCGCGGTCCGAGCCGTCGCCCTCGTCGACAATGTGCACGGCTCGAATGATGTTGCGGGCCTCGAGTAGTCGCCACTTTGGTCCGGCTACCTCATCGTCCCACGTGAACGCCGCATGCAACGGCGCATCCGGGTCCCTTGACTCGTCGACAAGAAACTCCGGTGTGATCTTGCCCTGCTCGTCCGCGATGCGGGCAAGCTCGGTCCCGGCGATTTCCGCCGGGACCCCGATCGATCTTCTTAGCTTGTACTTCATGCTGCCTCTTTCTTGCTTTTGATTGTGAACATTCCGTAACCCATACCGTTGCTCATCTTCGAATACGGTCGCCCCTCACCGATCCCGACCTGCATACCGGCGCGCTCAAGCAGGTTCGCGACGTCGTTGCTCGTGAACTGGTCGGCGTCAAAACGGATCCGTAGCTTGACGGCCCATTCTCGCCACATTGGCCGCACCCGTAAGTCTGTGCGCCCATTGGCGTTCGGGACCGGCATCTCCGTGTACTCGGGCTTACCTGCTTGCAGCTTCACGAGCGGATGCCCGTCTACTTTATCGAGCCCATCATGCTCCACGAAGATCGACATCTTCGCGTGAGTCATCTTGAACCCGGTCATCCTGCACACGTCGATGCAGGCATTGCGGAACGCCGATGCAGGCACGCCGATCCATCCCTCGGTGCTCTTGTGCATGGCGCCCTCAAAGTCCGCCTTGAAGTCGCGCGGCTCGCGCTTCTTCTTCGTCTTCGCGGTGCTACCGGCCTCCATGTCGGCGTGCATCTTCTGCCGCGCCTTCTCGCTGAAACGAGCCTGCATCAGCGGGGCAATCCCCGTGACCGTGAACTCGATCCGCTTGAAGTTGGGCGGCTTGATGACGATTGCCTCGGTCTTTTTTTCTTTCTTTGCCATTGTTCTGACTCCACTGAACTGCGCGCAGTTGAAAACCGGCTGCACGCTTCCCGGCTTTGGGTCACACCATCGTGCCCATCAACTAACCTCTCCCTTGATCAACGCCTTCGCTGCATCCCGCCTCAAGTCAATCTCCTCAGCCTCCCGAAGCCCTCGCCGTCCGATCCACCTACCCACCTTGGCGAAGTCCTCAGATCGTTCGGTCTCGCCGTCTGACATGAGCTCGGTCGCCACCTTGGCGATCTTCGCGCCTATCTCGACGCACACCTCGAGCCTTCCCATTGACCGCTCGACGTCGCACAGCGTGCACACGAGTTGGGTAAGCTGGCGCAGCTTCGCAATATCGTCGTCGCTGACGTCAGGGTGTGCCTTCCGGACGGCGTCGAGGAAATCGTCGGGGGTCATTGGGTTACCCCGCCTCTCTTCCCGCCACGTGAACGCTCTTTCGGCTCCCGCAACGACTCCGGCAAGAGGTGCGGGTACGGGGCGAAGTACGTGTCCCATAGCTCGCGCGCTGACATCTGGCGTGCAGCATCGTCGCCGATCACTCGCCACATCTTTCCCCCATCTGCAGACCACCCCACAACCCAAGCGCCGACAACACTCGACCAGCTAACCTCTGTGCCATGGGGGCCCAGCGTTCGCGCGATGCACGAAAGTTTGTATTTCACAGAGCAGCCCGCGGGGGCGCTCAGGTTATCCGGTCGCAATCGCTTCGCTTCGTTCATCATCACGCCTCCATACACTTCGCAAAGTTGGACCGCCTATTACCACGGTCAAGCAAACTCGGGTCAGGCAGCTCCTCGAACGGCTCGCCACACCGCTTGCAGCGCGGCTTGTCAGGGCGGTGCGAGAGGTCGGCGCATCGCCCGCAATACTTACCGTTGCCGGTGCGCTCCTGGCAGCTGCGGGAGTTGTGGCCCTGCTCGCCGCAGTAGCCGCACACTGATCCCGACTGACGCGATCGCCTTCGCTCTCGCACGCACGCNNGTGCAGTCGGCAGGGTCGCGGGCGTACTGGCTGATATGCAGGCGCTTACCGCAAGCGTTGCAGTAGCGGCGCTGCGGGACTGGCTCCGGCTTGGGCGCGCGAAACTTGCGCCGGTAGGGGGCTCGGGTCGGGCGGGTCATGGCTGCTCCCCTCGGTGCACGGCGAGGGCCCATTGGAGGCGGCTCAAGCCATCCAGTTCCTCAGCGATCTCGAAGAGGCAAAAGTCGCAAAGCTCGCCGTCTGAGCTCACGTACTCTAGTGCCTCGCAAAAGTGTTCGACGGCGTTCCTGATTTCCTTCAACGCCTCGGCGCGGATGAAGTCGGGGATGTACCCGAGCGGGGTGTATTGATGGCGCTTACCCGGCACAACAAGGGGCTGGCTTCGTGGCGCGCGGTTCCAAAGCTCCGCGGCATCGCTCGCGGACGACACGAAGCCGATACCGGAATCGCACTCAGAGCACGTTATTCCGTGCAGCTCCTCTTGGCTGTCTATGGAATCGATGGTCTGCGGGTTACCCCCGCAAAACGGGCACGGCTTTAATGTACGCTCGCTCATTGGCTCTCGTCCTCCCGGTCCTCCCCCTCCTCGATAATGTCACCGCACAACCTGACGCACTCGTCGCAAATGAACACGCCGGTGCCCGCTATGATTCGCTTCGCCTTCGTCTGCGAAGTCAAGCAAAACGAGCAGCGCATAAACGCGCACGCATTCGTTATCGACGCGCCACCTATGCACGACTCAAGCTCGCCACGGTCCTCACGACGCACAGCGCGGTTCCAGCTATCGGTGGCGATTCCAGGGTCCGTTTCGACAGGACCCTGAGCCTCGCACTCATTGCAGCGGACGCGCCGCACGTAACCATACTCGCCGGTCACCTCTGTCTGTGTGCCGCCGCAAAACGGGCACGGCTTCAGAAGTGTGGTGGTCATGACGCCCACACCCGCCGCAGTGCCCACTCGAGGGCTTCGAGTTCGGAGAGGTCGTGGGCGTAGTCGAGGCAGTTCAGCGCCGCCTCGGTATTTATCTGAAGGTCCAGACAAGACAATCGCACGACAGCTGCTTCCCAGTCGTCAAGCGTATCTCGGATCTCATCAAACGCCTTCGCGGCTATCCAGTCTGGTGGGGTTCGGGTCATGGGTATATCCTCAGTTGTCGCTCCAGTGTTGAGCTACGTCGTCGCCAATCTCTCGCGCTTCCTGCTCTTCTCTGGTCTCCAGCACGTCGAACCTCATGCAGTCTGCGCGGAACATAAACGGTAGCGTAGGGCCCGGTCCGTTGCGGTGCTTCGCAACGATCAGGTCGCACACCTGGCTTTCGTCCTGTCGTTTCTCTTCGTCGTAGTAAGCCTCTCGAAACGGAAACAGGACCGCGTATGCGTCCTGCTCGAGGCTTCCGGATTCGCGTAGATCACTGAGACGGGGACGCTTGTCGGGGCGTGACTCAACGCCGCGGTTGAGCTGCGCCGCCTCGAGTAGCGCGCACCCAAACTCCGCCGAGATCCATTGCAGCTCCTTGCTGACTCTGGATAGCTCGCTGTCACGCGACTCGTTGCGCCGTTGCTCGCCGTCTATCAGCTGCACGTAATCCACGGCGACCATGCCGAGCTCCACGTCTTCGCCGTAGACTCCTCGCAGGCGTGCCATCTCCTGCCTAATTATCGTCCGCACCCGAGCCACGGTTACCGCTGGTGCGCGCACGATCGAAAGCGGGATATGCCTGAGCACGTGTGACGCGGCCTTGACGTCGTTCCACTGCGACTCCAATAGGTCGGCGCTTTCGATCTTCCGGTACGGCACGCGGGCATAGCTGGACAGCAGGCGCGTTGCCAGTTCCGAGCGATCCATCTCCAGCGAGATCAAAATCGCAGCGTATCCGGCAACCGCCACTTGCGCGCAGCACTGAGCCACAAGCGCGCTCTTTCCCATGCCTGGACGGCCGGCGATAATGTACGGCTTGCGCCGCCACCCGCCGAGCTTGCGGTCGAATAGCTGAAAGCCGCTCGGTATGCCTGGCTCTGGCGCTTCGCCGTCGCGTCGCTTCTGAATGTCTTCCACGAGCTCCGGGATCACCGCGCTCATGGTGTTGTCTTCGGCTTCTGCGCGGTCCCACCTGGCAGCGCGGTACACCTTGGCTTCAACGTCGTGGCCCCACTGCTTCGCGTCGTCGATGGCCCCGTAGCCTTCTGCCGCTGTCTGTTGCAGGACTCGTATCAGCCTTCGCTTGAAGCTGTCAGAAGCAACGGCAAGCGCGTGCTCGCGCACGTGTCCAACGTCCGGAGTGCAGTCGGTGAGTTGCGCCAGATAAGCCACGCCGCCGGCGCGATCGAGCTGGCCTAGGTCACGCAGTCGGCTCGCCACGGTAGTCCAGTCGATTGCAGAGCTGGCCAAGTCCAAACCTTCGATGGCACGGAACACAAGCTCGTTTTGGATCGAGTAGAAGTCCTCGGCGCGCAGAATGTCCTGCACGGTGTAAAGCTCCTCGGGCTGCAGCATGATGGCGCTGAGCACGGCTGCCTCTGCGTCCAGATCGTGCGGGGGCGGTAGGTCTCTTGGGTTCGAGGTCATGACGGTTTTCCGATTGTGGCGGTGAGCTCGTGAAGNNTGAAGGTTCTCGCGATGCTTGGCGGCGATTTCCTTTTCGCTGGCAGCTAGATCTGCTCTGCTGGTTTTTGGGCTGGGCTTGCGCGGGCGCTTGTTCGGGTCGTGCCACTCCTCGCGGCAGGCGTGCTGCCAAGTCGACACCCAGCGATCGACCGGGCGAGGCTTGCCCTTGCCGCCCGAGTAGCGGGTCGCAAACGCACGGCACGTGGTCTCCTGCGCCCACCGCGGTATGCCTTCGAGCTCCAGCGCTGCCCGGGTGTCTTCCGGCACGCGCGCCCACAGGTCAGTCGGACACGGGCCCGGCCCGCCAGCCCCGTCGGCTAGGCTAGGCTCGGTATCTGCTCGGCTCGGCTCGGCTAGGCTAGGCTCGGCTAGGCTATAGGTGACATCTTGTGACGGAGTGTCACCGGATGGTGTGACGCTTGGTTGTGACGAGTCGTCACTGACCTCCGCAAGAGCCTGCATCCGCCGTTTCTCTCGTGATTCCCGCTGCCTAGCGCGATCACTTCGCCTACAGGTCTGCGCGTGGACGTATTTCGGCCACACAATTCGGCCATTCCGGTGGATCCACGTCCCGGATGCGAAGAGGCGCTCGAGGCCACGCTCGACCACGTCCTCGGGCATCCGTGTGACCATCGTCACGGCGTGTGACGGCGTGTGACCGTCGCAGTCGAAGACCCCGGAGCGGTCGAACTTGCCGTGCAGCATCAGCGAGAGCACCGCCTGTCCCTCCCAGCCGAGCGCGAGCCACGAGACGGTGTCCCGCGTGAAGAAACGAACGTAGTCTTCGTCCTCGTAGTTCACCCTCTCCGCCTCCGATCCATCTCCGTTATCGCCTCGTGGCACGGCGCGCACACGCCCCGTAGCTCCCACAAGGGCTCGCGGCCGACGTGCGCATAGCTCGTGTGGTGTACCTCCGTGGCTTCGGCAACGCGGCATGCCTCGCAGACGCCTCCGCAGCGCTCGAGCACCATCCGCCGGCGTTGCCGCCACTCTGGACTTTCAAGGTAAGAGCTGTACCACGACCACCACTTTTTGTTTTTAGCGTCTCGCTCGGCCTCTAGTGCGGCTTGCCGCTGACGCCACTCGTGCTCCCGCTTCTTCCGATAGACTCGGTTCTCAACGCCGTTTAGGCAGGTCTTGCACGTCGCCCGTCCCTCGCTCTTCCGCTTCCCCGGAACCGCTTTGAGCCACTTGCCGCAAACGGTGCGCTCTTCATTCTCGGCGTCAACAATGTGCACCTTGCCCGGCCCGAATTCGTGCGGGTTTGCCTGGTACAGTCCAGCGCCATGTGAAGCCACGACAGCACCGCGCTCCCGCATCCAATGCTCATGGGCATTCTCGGGAGTGATACTCATCCGCCACCCCGCCCATTCACCGCCCTCAACCGCCGAAGCTCCGCTGCCAACCGCTTCGCATTCGGCCTCTCCCTGGCGGCTCGTGGCTTGGCGCGCGCGTGCCCGTACCGCCGCATCCAAGCGGCACCATTCTCCCCACACCGCGACCACACCCCCATGCGCCGGCATGGCCAGCACGCTGCCGAGTCCGCGCCCAGGACCTCGACGGCACCGAACTCCGTCACGTCCCGCCACTCGCGGCAGACGAGGCAGTACGCGCGGCTCACCGCATCCCCCTAACCACCGCCACCGCTTCGGCGGCAGACCGCACCTCAGCCGCGACTCCGCCGAGGTCACGGATCCGGCGTAAAAATAGGCGCTGGTCGGTCGTGAGCTTGCCACGCTTGGCCTTCACCTCCAACGCCAAAAACTGGCCACCGGGACCTATCCCGAGGTAGTCGCTGGTCCCTTTCGGTGCCAGGTGAATCCACCGCGCGCGTCCTCGGTATAGCGCCTGCAGCATGCCGGACTGCACGCGAATCACGTACGCATCCGGCTGCAGGTTAACGGCCTCGCGGATGGCTCGGGAGAGGTCGGTTTCGGTCATCCCCGACACCCACCATCCGCCGACTGGCTGCCGTAAAGATACCGCCTGAGCTCATCTAGCACCGCTGGCTGCCTGCATTCGTCACACAGGTAACCGATAGGCGGCACGTACTCGACGCGCGCGTTCTCGTCGCAGCAGTTATCACATCCGTGTGTCCATGTACGGTCAGCCACAACGCCTCCCATTCTTCGGCAGCACCCACGAAATCCTTTTCGCCGACACCCTTCCCACCCACAGCCCATCGACCCTACCGTGCCCATCGCGGGCGTCGTCGCGTTGCAATGCCTCGTAATGGCCCATCACGCGGCGGCGGCTGAAGGCGGCCTTTACGACGAGGCCGTGGCGATCTTGTATCAAGTACAAGTCCGGCATCAGTCTTCCCGCCTCCCAAGCTCCCCCTCGATGTTGTCGATGTCGTCCCACTCGCTGCAGTTTTCGCGGTACCAGTCTTGCCACGCTTCGAACGCGTCGTTTCTACCGAGCCCGATAAGCGCGCGCACCGCACACGATCCGCAAACCTTCGGCAGCTTGAACGGGTGCCGCCCTAGCTTGAGCCGCAGCCGAATGTACTGCCGGATCTCCGCCCACAGAAACCACGCGCCGCAGCGTTTGCATCGGCCGATCATTCGAAAAGCTCCTGTTGCTTCTCACTCTGCGGTTTCGGCTTCGGGACCGTCCCGCCATGCCGCAGCCAGTGCCGGATTCTCGCGCGTGCGATCTCGACGTAGCCGTCTCCATCGGGGTCAAGCTCAATCCCGATGTAGCGGAACCCCTGCAGTGTCGCCGCGATTCCGCAGCTACCCGAGCCCGCGAACGGATCCAGCACGATGCCGCAGGGTGGCGTGACGAGGCGAACCAGCCACGAGAGCAGGGTGACCGGCTTGACGGTTGGATGCCCGTTGCGCCTGCCGTTGGATGCTCGCCCGGCACCCGCGCGCGGCGTTAGCCCGGCGCTGCCGTCCTTGCGCCCCGTCAACTCACCCGCGGTCTTGACCGGCAGATGCTCAAGCCCCGCCTCACGCTCGGCCGTCGACGCCTTGGCGGTGTAGAGAAACGGCGCGTCCAGCTTCTCGTCGTAGTCAACGATCGGGAAGAAGCGGGCGGCGGTGCCTTGGTCACCGTGACGGAAACCTTTCGTACCTTTCCCGATGCCACGTCCGTAGGCGACTACGTTCCCGTCTCCACCTCCGCCTGGCTCGTCTCTTGCGAATCCAGCCGGATGTATGTGTCCGCTCTGAGCCGACAACACCTCTGCCGCCTCCGAATCCAGCAGCACATTCGGCGGCCATCTCCCGCCGGGGTGACATCGAATCCCATCACCTGGCGGTGCCGCGATCTTGTCGGCATCAGGATCGCGCGGAATACCACCGCTCTTTCGCCACGACTCCGGGCGGTCCGGCTCGTCCCAATCGGTAGGCACCCGGCAGGCGTCGACGTTGATGGCGCCGGTGCCGTGCTGCTGAACGTTCGCGATGCCGGGACCGGACAGAGGCTTGCGGGCCATCACGATGGGCTCGTAGCTGGGCTTCAGGCCAGTGCCCCAGCCGTCCCACTTGCGCGACTTCTCGGTAGCGCCGCGCGTAACGCTCAGCTGTACCGGGTCGCTGTTGGGCGCGCCTGTAACGTAGGTGCCGCCCTTGTCTTTCGTGGACGTGCCGGCGTTACCGGCTGCCGTGTAGCTGTGGACGACCTCGCGCTTATCCGCGACACCATCGGCCTTGTCGATCGCAAGGCTCACGTTCAGGCTCTTCGGAAATCCCGTGCCATAAAGCCACAGCAGCGAGTCGCGGATCTCAAAGCCCGCATCCTCGATGGCGCATGCGAGCCGGTGATAGGTCCGCGTTCCCCCGAATGCGGCGAGGTGTGCGCCGGGCTTGAGGGCGCGTAGCACCGACCGCCACGTCTCGGCATCAAACGCGACGCCAGCCTTATCCCATGACCTTGCCATGAAACCGATCTCGTACGGCGGATCGCAGACGACAGCATCAATGCACTCGGGCGGAAAGCCCAGCAGCGCGAACCGCATGTCGGCGTGGATAACCACCCAGTCGGCATCGCCGGTAATCACGTCTCGAATCGAATTACCTTCCCGCACGAGCCCTCCTAGAACAGGTGCGCGAGCAGTCCTCATAAGTCGCGCCATTCAGTCTTCCTCCGGTAACCCAAGGTCGATGACGTCTGCGAGGCAGGTGCCTTCGCGCATCACCCCACCCTCCGGAACTCAATCCGCGTAACTTCGGTTTCGGGNNAGCGCATGTGCAGGCAAAACATCGCTACAAATTGTGGGGCTCTCATGTGCGGAAACCCCTCGCGCGCACAATCCTCGTCTTTCATGGCGTCCAACGGCTCGCGCCTCACATCGAGGACCTCGATCTCGCAAAGCACGTGCTGCTTCTCGCCCTTCCGGAGCCCCATCGCCTTGCGGACCGCGAGCACGTGGTCGCCGGGCTTGAGGTTGCGCCAGCCGAGCCTGCGCGTAACGGATTTGCTGCCGTCGAGGAGCTGGCGCTCGGTGAGCGAGAAGGACATGCGGCGCACTACTCCCCCTCCCCGAGCATCTTTGCTGTGCGGTCCAGACAACTCGCGTGTAAGCCCAGCGCAACGATACTCCAAAGCCACCCGGGGCATGCTGCCCTCGCGTGCGCGACATATTCGACTTCGGGCCCAATCATCCTCCCGGACTGCCCGTGCCGCGGGTAACCGCAAACGAAGCAGCTCAGCTGCTTGTCATCGTCCTCGGCAAGCTGAAGCTGAAGTGTGAGACTAGCCATCACTCCCCCTCCCCGAGCAGCCGGCGGGCGCGGTCCACCGCCTGGCACACGCTGGCGGGTTGATCTTCGTCAAGGTCCACGCCGCAGTCGGCGCACCAGTAGGTCTCGTGTCGCCCCGTGTCGTGGGTCCACCGGTGGGTGAGGTGCAGAGCTTCGGTCAGCTCGTCGCGCTCACGCTGTAGCCGCTCGTTCTCGGCGCGGAGGCGGTCGAGCTTCTTCTCGGCCTCCGCAAGCTCCACTGCAAACACTTCCGCCGCATGAGTCAGCTTGCCGCTGCGGGCAAGAAGCTCCTCGTTCTGGATGCGAAGGCGGTCGACTTCGTCAGTCATCGTTCTACAGCTCCAAAAACGATCTTCAGTGGACCCACGTGCAGCGTTTGACCGAAGACGCGCCGGTGCCCCGGGATGCATGCCTTGCTCGTCTCCGATAGCGAGCACAGCTCGGTACCGACCTGAAAGCCGTGCCACCCCCAATAGGTGCCGTACGGTCTCCACTTGATGCGGATAGGCCAGAGTAGATATCGGTCACCGTCTTGGTAGCGTCGCAGTTTCATCTCGTCACCTCAGCCGCCCCAAACACGCGCATCGCTTTCCCGATCGCGTCGTCGATTGACTTGCACTCCGTCGCAAGCGGGTGTGCCGTCCACGACCAACGCGGCTGCCGCCCCACCACGTACACTGGAATCCCAGTGGCTAGCGCTGCCCCTACTTCTATGAAAGCACCCTTAAGCACGTCGTCTGGCTCGGCGTACAAGATTACGCATGCCGCGCTCGTGACCTCTTCGATGCAGCGTTGCCAAAGATCCTGAAAGCTTGCGGTTTCTCCCTCGCCCGCCTCATCGATCCAAGTGGACACGACTGGCAGTCCGTTATCCCGCAGGCGGCGCCACCAATAAGCGTACTTCGTCTTGCTAGCGATGTAGATCCCGCGCTCAGTCATCGTTCACCTCAACCGCCCTCGGGGCGGGGAAGAATGCGCTCCCCCAAGAGAGGCGGCATCCTCGACGGCTCCCAACCGCTGCCGCTTTGGCATTGGGGGTTTTCGCCGAGCCGGGNNTCCACCCGGCACCCCGGCCGCCCCTCGCACCGCATCAGCCACGCGCAGTCAGCCCGGGTGTCGTAGTGCTCGCGCAGGTCGGCGCACACGCGCGCGTCGGGGGTGTGGGCGCAGGCGGCTAGGAGGGCGGCTAGGGGGAGGCTACGCATCGTCGCCCTCCCCAATCGCCTCGCCCCACCGACGAATCTCCAGCCACCCGAGCAAGACGCGCCACCTGTAAATGCAGCCGACGTGCTCGCCACGACCGGGAAACGGGCCCAGCGAGCCGAGCACTGGCAAGCGCCATCGCAGCGGCGGGCCCCACCAGACTAGTTGGTAGCGACCGAAATTCACTCGTCCCCCTCATCCGTCCGCTCCCAGCGGGCGAGCACGGCACGCCACGCGATGACGACCGCGACGGCGAAGACCAGAAAGACGGTGAAGGGGGTCATGCTGCCCCCTTCCCGGGAATCGCCCCAAAAACGCCACGGCTCTCCCCCAAAAACCTCGGCATTCGCCGGACACGAGAGCACCGAAACCAGCGCGTTTTCCGCAGGTTAACTGCGTTGTGGCTCCAGTTGTCGGGAGTTCGATTCTCCTCACTCACCCCATCGATCCGTAGACGCTCCCCAGAAACTACTTGGCGAGTTTCCCGAGAACGTCGAGCGCCGCACGCATCGTGGGCTTCGCGTACTGGGCTGTGGTGGTCGCCCGCGAGTGACCCGCTAGGTATTGGGTGCCGGGCAGGTTGCCGGACTGCTCGAGCCAGCCGGTGATCCGTGCCGCCCGGAAATCCATCGGCGCAAACCGCTTGCCACGCTCGGGGCCGAGCACCTCGAGGGCCGCGGTCTTGNNTCTTGAGCTGTTTGCGGTGACGGCTCCGGAATATCCGGCCGCGCTTGGGCGCCGCTTTCTTGAGTGCCTCGATCGCGCGTGGAGTCAGCGGGACCGGCCGACCATCGCGTGCCTTGTCGATCTCGCTCGGGATGTGCAGCTCCGTCGCGCCGCGCCGCCAGTGTTCCGGCACGCTGAGGGCGTCGAGCGTCGCTGGGCGTAGCGACGTCTCGTAAGCGACAACGTAGCGCTCCCGTGCCGGTGACGTCAGCAGCGCCAAGATCGCGTCGGCCTCGTCCGGTGAAATCTCCTGGGTGCCCCGCCATTGTTTGGCGCTGCGCTTGCCCGTCGCGCGCCGTGGCACTCCCGGTACCGGCGTGTCGAGCCCCAGCCAGCGCACGAACGCCCGCAAAGCACAGAGCTCTTTCCGCACCGTCGCAGCAGCTACCTGTTTGAGGCGCGCTGCCCGGTACGCCTCCACGCGCCGAGCCGACAGATTCTCGACGCGCCGAAAGAACGGCTCCCAGTGCGTCCGCAGATAAAGCGCGTACGTAGCGTTCGTTTCCTCGTCGCGCAGCGGCTCCTCGTCGGCTAACCATCGCTCCCCCTCCGAGGCGATCCCGCCAGCACGCGCCGCCAATCGTTTTTCGCGAGGCCGCCGGATCTCGGCTGCGTAGATACGAGCCGCAACGTCGGCTGCTCGGTCTCGGTCAGTCTCTCCGGTGCCCCGCTCGATGCTACGCCCGTGGGCGGTGAATCGCACGTAGGCTCGCCCGTTTCGCCATCTGAGCTTCCAGCCTTCTGTCGGTCGGCCCATGCCTCGAGGTCCGCCTGGTCCCACCGGATGCAACGCCCGATCCGAACGGCTGGCAATACGGGACGTGCGTGCAGGTCGAAAGTGCTCGGGGAAACGCCGAGAAACGCCGCCGCGGCCTTGCGGTCGAGGAGCTTCACCGCGACACCCCCGCCCCACCCGCGCGCGCAGCACTGCTTCGCCTCGCGATTTCCCCCATGCAAGCGCGAGCAGTGCGCTGCAGCCACGGCTGACTGTTCGGTCTCGTGAACATGACTATCGGCTTCGTCCGGTCAAATACTTTGCTCGCGCAAAGAAGCGCGCGCGTTCGTCACGCAGCAGGATTTCCGTTGATCTCGCCCCGCACGCGCGGCAGCGTGGCAAGTGGGTCTGGGATGCATCGAGACGAACCTGCTGTTGCGCGCTGCACTCTGTGCACTCGGCGATCCAGTAGCCGTGGGGCGCTGAGCGCAGAACGTGCCAGTGGCCGAAGCGTCCGCCGAGTAGCGATTCCCGGCGACCGATGGGGTACGTGCCGGAGACGTGGCTCGGGAGTTTGCGGGCGGGGCTCACGAGGCGGCCTCCGTGGGTTCGTCGGTGGGGGTCGAGGCGGGCGGGTGATGCATCGCCATCTAGGCCGCCCTCTGGGTTGCGTTCGCCATGACGCGCATGGCACGGCTGAACCGATTCATTGCCAGTGCGAACTGCTCTCCGTGCCGGTCATGCTCGGCCGGATCTCTCGCGGCGATGATGCATTCGTGGAATGCCGCTATCTCTTCGCACGGGCGGAACCATTCGCGGCCCCTGTCCGCCACGTAAGAATCAAGAACGGCGAGAATCACGCGCTCGTGCTGAAGGTTGCACCACGGGACAACCCCCATCGGTACGAAGCCGCCACCAAATTGCCCAAAGCGCAGGCCCGCAATGCGCTTAAGCGGGTCGCTCGACAGCCCCACCTTCAGCATCCCGTCGCACTCACGCTTTGCAAAGTAAAGCCACTGCCACTTCGTGTCCGACGCCATGCGTTGCCCCCAGCGGAAACGGAGAAGCTTCGGCACCATGTGTCCCTTCAGCATGCCCGCCTCGGCGAGCCGCTCGCACCACGCGGAAACGACGTTCATGTGGACGTGGTGGTGCACAAGGTGCAGGTCGCGCGGCACGGTCAGAAGATGCGGCATCAGCCTGTCGCCTCCTTCGGTTCCTCAGAGGGCGGGTCTACCCAGTCCGCTACCTTGATCGCGCCGAGCGTCATTCGCTCAATCTCGAGCATGCGGTCCAGGGTCGGCTTGTACCGACCGCTGAGCCAGTCCGAGACCGTCTGCTTGGTGACGTTGCACCGCTTGGCGATCTCGTCTCTCGTCAGTTTTGCCGGCGACGGGGTCACGAGTTCACCGAGGCGCCTAACGGCCTTGCTGTGCATACCGTAATACCTACGGCAGTAACCGTAAGCTGTCAAGGGGGTCGGCTACACTCGGGAGGAGTCATGGGACACCCGGCCACCGAAGAGCGCAGGAACGCCACCATACGCGCCCTCAGGGAGCTCACGAGCGAGTACGGCGGCCAGAACCCGCTGGCGCGCGAAGCTGAACGCCGCGGCATCGAGCTCAGCCAGAAGACTATCTCGCAGGTGCTAACCACCGAGAAAGTAGGCGCCGACATCGCCGATCGTGTCGCCGCAATGTACGGGTTGACCATCGACGCCCTGGTGATGAAATTTGAGGGCAGTGGGGGCGAGTCGATGGTTTTGAGGGATGTGCCGGGTTGGGCGTCGGCGAAAGCAGCGGCGCTGGACCAGCACGGGCACAAGTTCCCCGACTGGGTCTGGCAAGCCCTTGATCGCGTGGTAGTTCCAGTGCCACTGAAAAGGGCCAGCGTGGACATGATTGCGGGCCTGGCGGGCTGGCTCCTGATTCACGGGGAAGTCTCGCACGTTAAGCGATCCCGGCGGCGGCGCGGATAGAAAAACGACCGTAGCTGGCCAAGCCGTACTTGACAGGGTACGGTTACGGCCGTATGTATAGGGGTGAAGGGAGCGACAGCATGACCACCCCGACCCTCACCACCGCCCGCCGCCGCACCAGCCAGCGGCTCGCCGGCATCGAACTACCCAGCTGCTTCGCCGAGGCGACCGCCGCCGCGGAAGCCCATCTCATCGCCCGCCGCGAGAGTGGCTACCGGCGGATCGCTGACCGCAAGGACGCCCGGAGGCTCGCCGCGAAATGTCGACGATTGGAGCAGCGATGAACTTCCGAGATCGAGCTAACTGCGGACTACTCGAAACAATCGAGCTGCCAGGTCACCGCGTGCGCAGATACGGAGACAGGATCGCGGTCTGGCGGCGCGACGGCGAGCGGCTGAGCTGGGAAGAGCTGCAAGCTGTAAAACAGCGCGTGTGGGGAGATCGCGTTGCCGTCGAGGTCTATCCCGCCGAGCGCGACGTCGTGAATCTGCGTCACACCAGGCACCTGTGGTCCACCCCAGAGCTGGCGGCACTCGTTGCCGAGACGTGCCGACACCCAGAGTTCGAGGTGCGGCCATGAGCCCGGTACCGTGCCCGACCTGCGACCGCGAGCCGACGGTGACGCAGCCGATCCCCGCCTACTTCGTCTGCCGCTGCGAGGATTGCCTCGACTACGACTACCGCGGCACCGGCTACGTCGAGACCACCCCTTACGGCTCCGGCAAGACCGCGGACGTCGCCGTCGCCGACTGGAATGACGCCATAGCCGAGAGAGGAGATCTGCCATGAACCCCTACGAAGAACACGCCCGCGCTAAAAAAGTCAGCCGACTCAGCGAAGCCGTGGACGCCGCCGCAACCGAGTCGCTCGGCCCCGGCGCCCCGCACACGCGGGCACAGCAGATTGCCCGCGCCATGCTCGACCTGTGGTCAGAGCAGGACTGGGAAAAACTCGCTACCGCCGCCGGTGTCCGCGTACCTAGCGCGACAACGAAACGGATCCTGAGGGAGCTGTATCTCGACCGCGCGCGTAGCCAGCCGCACCGGTGCCGGCNNTGCTACTCGTCTTACTGCGAAGGGACGGAGTGATGCTCTCCACATCTTCAGGCGAGGGTAAGCGCGTCTACACGACTTACCGCTTCGAAACGCGGGATCAGGCGTGGGCCTTCATGCACGCGGTCGACGCAACGGACGGCGCCAAGGCCGGGTTTCCTGAGCGGCGGTACGGTCTTTGGTCGTGGTTTTACGTCAGCACGCTCGGCCCAAGAGAAACAACCGACCGACTCGCGGGGCTTCACGGTGGCGCACACGATGCAGAGGAAGGCGGCTGAAGCGATGCGCCCATACTACGACCACGCCGGCATCACGATTTTCCACGCGGACTGCGCGGATCTTCTGGTGCAACTCCGTTCGTCGATTGACGTGATCGTTACGGACCCGCCGTACGGGGTGGGTCTTGGCAAATGCGGAGACGTCAGAGGTGGCCGACACGGAATGCGGCATGATGGCTACGCCTCCTACGAGGATAGCTACGAGAATTTTGTAGGCGTAATCGTCCCTGTCCTGACGGCGTACGTGCAAGCGGCATCACGAGCAGCGGTGTTTACGGGCCCGCACATGCACGAGCAGCTAAAACCGGAGGCCATCGGCGCCGTTTACTATCCGTCCGGGGTTGGTCGCACATCATGGGGCTTCAAGACATTGCTGCCGGTGTTGCTCTACGGCGGCTCACCAACCGTGATGCAAGGGAAAGGGGCGTCCTGCCCAACGGTAATCGTGTCCTCCGAGCTACCGGAGCCGATCAGCAAAGGCCATCCGGTCCCTAAACCGCTCGGGTGGATGAAATGGCTCGTGCGCCTCGCGTCGCTCCCGGGCGATACCATCGTCGATCCCTTCATGGGCTCAGGCACCACCCTACGAGCCGCCAAAGACCTAGGTCGCCGCGCCATCGGGATCGAGATCGAGGAGCGATACTGCGAGATCGCTGCCAAGCGGTTGAGCCAGGAGGTTCTGAACCTTGCGGAGGCCACATGAAAATCTCTTGCTACGACCCGGAGGCGCGTCAGCGGCTCTGGCTATCGGAAAAGAACGGCACGCGCTTTTTCAGCCCAGATGAAGCGCAGGCAAAGGACTTTTCGAACTTCAGGAGCCACACGGAAATGATGCACGTGATGCAGCAGATCACGCGAGACAACCCACAGTACACGGCGTGGGAATTCGAGGAGGACTTTCTATGAGAACGGTACTAGCAAAAATCGGAGACTGGGAAGTGCGCAAGGATTTTTCCCAGGCGCGCCCGATTGCCGAAAACCTGAGCACCGGTGCCACCGCTGAAATCGACGCCGACAACGACCTCTGCATCGAGTGGGGCGAGCCGCCTGATCCAGGTTTTTACACCGCTACACGCCATTACTGCATGCCCGCAGCGGTGCTTTACCTGCTCTTGCCCTCAACCGTGGCGGTTGACAACGCGGTCACGCAAAAGGCCGGGAGACTCGTCGCAGAGTATGCGCGTCAAGTGGAGCACCTGCGCGCAGAAAACGCGCGACTGCGGAGCGATCGGGACGAGCTAATCGAGCCCGGCGCTCTCGTCGAGTGTCCGGACGCAAGCGGTGAGCCGGTAGCGACCGAGGTCACGGTCACGGGACTTTGTGCGGGCGTCGATGCGGTTGCGACGATCAGCCGGGGAGGGCAACGGTAATGCCTCGCCTGCTCGAAAAAGTCTCTCCGCCCCCAACATGCACCCGTGTCCGCGACTTGCCAGGCTCGCCCGACGGTCTGCTGGTCGACGCGATCAATGAATATCTCGCGGCAATGCAGCTCGACACATTGCCCAAGCAGCCAGGCTCCGCCGCGCTACACGCCGCGCTACAACGGCTCAGCGAGCGACAACGCGCGTACCAGATCGTCGGCGTCGACTCGTGGGCACGCTGGCTCGACCACCCGCGCAATCTGCTGTGGGAGCTCAGGCTGCGGATGGCTGCGACGCCGAGTCTCGACGAGCAGGGGGCGGTATGAGCGCGTGTGAGAAGTGCTGGCGCGACGCCCACCGCGGCTACCCGCGCACCGACGTTGCCGAAGAATACCGACGCTTGCTCGCGGAGCGCGACGGCCACCCGTGCACGCCTGAGGAGCAGGCGGGGCTTGACGCGACCGAGTGCGAGCAGTGCGGACGGCGCACCCGCCACCAAATAACCGGCGAATGCATGGCGTGCGGCCACTGGCACGACCATCACGGGCGCGATTGCTCGAAGGACGCGAGGGACTTGAAATGACCTGGTCACACGATGCCGTGCTCGCCTGGCAGAAGCGCTACGCCAAGCTCCCGAAAGTGTACGTGGTCGTCGACCGCAACGGCGACTTCGAAAACGTCTACGACACCAAGGAGGCGGCCGAACTCGAGCGGCAGTGGTTGCGCCGCACCGGCATCGATCGATGGGCGAAAATACGAGCCTACACCGTGCAGCCGTTGGATATGGCTAAGGAGCGGTGGACATGACCTCCGCCGAAGCCCTCAAGCGCGAGCTGCAGCTCATCCGAGACCACACCGACTTTGCTCTCGACTACCAAGAGCAAGCCGAAGCGGAGGCCGCCGGTTACGTAAAAATCTGCCGATGCGGCTACGGGCACACCCTGAACGGGTGGCGGAAACTGGTGCACCTCGGCGAGCAGGAGCCTGGGCTGGAGCTGCGCCAGTGTGTCAAATGCAACACGACGCTGGCGAGGAGGGTGCCGAGGTGAGTGTCTCCTGCGACGAATGCGTCGGAACCCAGGTGCACCGAGCCGGATGGCGCAAGGCACGCAAGCCGCACACATGCTGCGCGTGCGGGGAGCGCATCCCGGCCGGGCATCGGTACTACTATACGTTTCAGATTTCCGAAGGCGATGCGGAGACATGGCAGCATTGCGCACGGTGCAAGGCGCTTCTGGAACACCTCTGGAGTGTTCTGCCGGATGACGAGATCCCGGATCCGGAACTCAACTGCGGGCACACCTACGAAGAGATGCACGGCGAGCCCCCGCCACCGGAGATAGCGGAGCTCGCGTTCGTCACGCCCGAGGAGATGCAGCGGAGGGTGAAGCCATGACCCGCCTATCCGGCATCATCCGCCCCGGCCAGTCCGCCGCCGACGTAGTGCAGCGGACGCACGAGCTCGCCGCGTGGCGCTGGCTAACCGCCGAGCTAGGGGACGAGCCG
>JABAHQ010005942.1_pt2 | contig 38413 bp, 43 predicted proteins | sample 7062091 | NCBI WGS metagenome assembly JABAHQ01 (sample SAMN14534359, study PRJNA622989) | marine sediment metagenome | biome: marine biome [ENVO:00000428]; feature: marine pelagic biome [ENVO:01000023]; material: deep marine sediment [ENVO:00002113] | place: India: Gulf of Kutch | collected... | reverse complement strand
GGCTGACGGTCTCATCGGAAACTTGGTGGGAAGACCTGGGACGCTCCCTCCAACCCTATCGGAATTGACCCTAGAGCCTCACCTCTTTGAACGCGCGGTAGGAACGAAGGAGCTTATGGAGGTCGACAAAATACGCACTAACGAACGCCTACTTCTGGACGTAGGAACAGCCATAACCGCTGGAAGCGTCACCTCAGCGAGGGACGACTTGATCACTCTTCAGCTGGCACGACCTGTATGTGCTGGTAAGGGCTTCAGGACTGCCATTAGCAGAAAGATGGGTGGAAGATGGCGACTGATTGGCTACGGAGAACTGATGTAGATCTCATTAAACTTCTTGTATAGCCGATTACGGACCCAATCCGTCCTACTGTAGCTTAAATTCTTGTCCTGAACTTAGCAAAAAACCTAGATATCTGACTGAGCCTCAACGGGCTCTTTGAATTCTGAGGTAGGATGAAATCAGCACCTTCCATTTGCTGATGGAAGGACACAAACTAAAATATAGAAATTCTACTAAATGAAGAGTCCTTGAAATCAAGCTGAGTGGAATGTGGGCGGAGATAGAAACCAAAATAAGAGAAGCTCAGATAGCTCTTGAACGGCTTCACTATTTACCGGAGCAGGTGTCAGCAAAGGAATTTTGTAACTACCTGACAGGAGAAAAGTTCTCAGAAGACACAACCACTCTTCGGGACGTCCTAGGCAACGAATATCTGATGATTCATGAACTTATCGAAATCAGCGAGCTCAAAAAGTTGGGGAGAAAAATCAACAAGCGCACTATCGTGAAGTCCCCGAAATCCACGATTTACAAAGCTCATTTTACGGCTATAGAAAAAGAACTCAGTTATGCTCTGCTCAAGAAGGATTATTTCTGGATCAAAGTTAGACTACGGCAACATAAGAAAAGCGCATTGGAGGGGGATCCGAACCTGCCGGAAGAACTGAGGCCCAGAGGGGAAGAGATCCTTAGAAAATTTAGAAGACTCGTGGCTGAATCGGCATAGATGAAATGGTTATGCGTGCTATAGACTGGAAAGAGCTAGAACCCCATAATCATTGGAAGGCACATCGCTAAGGAAAAGACGATCAAATATATTATGTATGCTCAACTATAGATGGAAGTCTAGGAACGAGAACCGACATTCAATAGCACAGATGAGCTAAACTTGACTGTAAAAGTGATTCTGGACTCAAATTTCCTCTTTGTCCCTTCAGAATTTCATGTAGATGTATTAGAGGAGTTGGAAACCCGTTTAGATCAGAATGTCGATCCTATCCTTCTCTCCACAACCCATGAAGAAATCAAAAAGATAGCAGAGAAGGGGAAACCTAAGATGCGACAACATGCATCCCTAGCTCTGGAACTGGCTAAAAAATGCCGTGTAGTTGAGGTGGAGAAGGCCATGAAGGAAAGCTATGATGATGTGGTCGTTCGAGTGGCAGAACAATGGGGATCCCCAGTTGCCACAAATGATAGGGTGCTCAGAAGAAGACTAAGAAGCAAGGGGATACCAGTGATCTTTCTAAGGCAGAGGAAGCGCTTGGAGTTAGAAGGCACCTTATAAAGGCTGAACCAAATCGCTTCATCGCACTTGGAGCACGTCTCCTTCATGCTTGGTAGCCGTATAGGAACTGATTGAATGCTGCTAGCACATTAAGGTCTGGATGCGTTCCGTAGCTAGGCCTTCAGTAGGTGGCCTTCTCGGTCTATTTCACCGTCTCGAATCCTTGTTGCCGATATAGGAGTGTGATTTTCTGCTGGTACCATATCAATGACGATGATCTCTAGAGGTTCCAAGCCTTTGGCTCTTCTCTTATCATTGATCTCGTGGGCTGTGAATTCTGTCTCTTTGCTCACCACGATGGCCTCCACGCAGTCCTCCGACAAAGTCACTCCATAAGGATCATGCAAGGTGACAATCTGTGACCTATCTGAGAACTCGTGGTTCTTCAAAAAATTCTCCAGATTGTTCAATCGCTGCTCGTAGCTCGCAACGCTATGAGGTTTTCTTAACTCTCTCGCAAACTCATCAGAGGATAGTCCTATCAACACGCGCTTCCCAACCTCGAAGGCCTTCAACAACAGGGCTCGATGACCTCTATGAAACTTATCAAAGGTCCCTCCCACAGCCACAGCCTCAAAACTTTTCATTGTTCATCACTTTTCTGCCTTACAATTCCCACGATCACGTCAAAGATTTCCGCCGCAACCTCTCGTTTTGTAGTGATCGGGACATGAAGGACCTTCTTCTCTCTGTCGATGATGAAAACCTCGTTGGTGTCCACACCGAATCCAGCCCCCTCCCTCCCAACATCATTGACCACAATCAAGTTTGCTTCCGCCTCCATAAGCCGCTTATAACCCCGCTCGATCAGCTCTTCGTCGGAAAAACCGTACTCCGCCTTGAAAGTAACTAGAAAGACATCGGGCTCAAGTTTCCTAATGCCGTTAATGATCTTCGGCGTCGGCCTTAGCTTCACTGACAGCTCAGGAACCTGACTGGTAGGAACTTTGTAGTCATAGACTTTCTCAGGCCTCCAATCAGCGGCTGCAGCAGCAGCCAAAACAACATCATACTTCTCAGACTTCAGCTCCGAGACCACCACATCATGCATTTCTTCGGTTGTTTCAACGGATATTACCTTGGCATCGCTCGGCGGGGTAGGGATCCCTGGACCATAGATCAGTGTTACATCTGCCATGCGATTAAGAGCTTCTTTGGCTAGGGCAACCCCCATCTTGCCGGAACTCTTGTTTGTTAGCACTCTAACAGGGTCAATGTGTTCTAGGGTGGGTCCAGCGGTAATCAAGACCCTGCTGCCATGCATATCTCTCTTCCCAACCAGTTTATTGATGGCCGCTTCCAAGATCTGACCCGTCTGGGCTATCTTAGCTTTACCCTCCTCAACTCGGGGTCCAATGAACTCAACACCCAACGATCTTAGCTTATCTATGTTTTCAGTCACGATCGGATGCCTATACATAGACTCATGCATGGCGGGGGCGATCATTATCGGAATCTGCGATCCAATGGCGGTGGATATCACAGAGGTTACGGGCGTGTCATCAATCCCACAGGCTATCTTGCTGATTGTGTTGGCGGTGGCTGGAGCAACAACCACCAGATCCGCCTTACTTGCGTGTTCACCAGCCAGCGCCACATGCTCAATCTTGCCAGTCAACTCTGTTACAACAGGATTCCCAGTGGCCCATTCCATCAGGTAGGGATGAATTATCTTTCGCCCCATCTCCGACATGACGCTGAAAACCTCTGCACCATGTCTCATCAGTTCTCTGGCTACATCAGGGGAGCGAACCGCTGCCACGCTACCAGTGATACATAGGACAATCTTTCCTCCTCTTAACTCCTCTCCTTCGGTTCCAACGATCTCTTCGGAAGGATGATCCTTCAACCAGGTACTCCTCCGTCTATGGGCTCAACTTCTCCACGGATTCTCTTATCTCTCTAAGGAAGTGTTCAATATGTGAGGATTTGACATGCGGCATAATCACTATTCTAATGTGATGGGGGAAGAGAGAAATAGCCCATCCTCGCCTCCTCAGGTCTTCAGCCAGTGATTTGATATCAAACCTGTTACAGCTTATGCCCACTATGTTAAGAGTGGGTTCTCCGACCAGGACCACACCTTCGATGTGGCGGAGTTCCTTCACAAGCTTTGATGTCAGCCTCATGCAACGTCCAATTACTCCTCGATAACCCTGTCTTCCAAGGTGCATCAGGAGCGCCCAAACAGCAATAACCGCAGCGCCAGATCTGGTTCCTACGATGGTGGTATGTTCAGTTCCTCCTCCTGCAAGATAAGGGACCTTGGTACTGATGCTCTTCATCATCTCCTCATTTCTGAACAGAATCCCTCCCGCGGGGATGGGAGCCATACCCATCTTGTGAGGATCGACAGTCATAGAACAGACTCCCGGCAACTCAAAATCAAAATCCGGACCACCATATCCTAGTTCCTTGAGGAAGGGAAGAACAAAACCTCCAAACGCAGCATCCACATGGAGATAAACATCATTAGCTAACGCGATTTCTGAAAGCTCATTGATAGGATCCACCACACCAAGCCCAGTGGTGCCCGCCACCCCCACTATCGCCACTGTCTTGTCCGAAATTGCCTTTTTAGTTTCTTTGATGTCCATCTGGAAGCGTTCGTTCAGCTTTACCTTGATCAGCTTGAGATTTAGCAGGTTCGCAGCCTTATCAAAGGAGCAATGGGCCGATACTGGGATTACGATTTCATGCCTGTTGTCCTCCGCCAGTTTTCTGGCTGCCCACAAGGCAAGAATATTGGCCTCGGTTCCACCAGACACAATGTGTCCACACGCTTCGGGATGCGAAAGCAAAGACCCTAGCATTCCGACAGCCTCCTCTTCTAGCTGCACGGTTGCCTGGAATAGCCCCGGATCACCTAGGTTCTTCTCAAGATGTCGCATATATACTTGCTTGGCGAATTCAGGTGGGCTGGTGCACATGGAGCCCAAGATCCTACCAGAGGCGTAGGTAAAGTCTCCTCTGAGCTTGGAATCAAGTTCCTCGAGCACCGCTTCCTGGGGCCAGCCCTTCTCAAACAGTTTCATCCTTGTCCACCTTAATGATACGTATATTCTTCATTGGGGTAGGTCTCATTCAAAACCTCCCTCTTGAATTTGGCAACAGCTTTCTTTATCTCTCTGCCCAGATGAGCATATCTCTTCAAATATTTTGGACTGAAGCTGTCATCAAAACCGAGCATATCATTTATCACCAGCACCTGACCATCACAATATTTCCCGGCTCCAATCCCAATTGTGGGGGCCCCCAACTTCTCAGTGATACTCTTTGCGAGATCCTCTGGAATGCACTCTAAAACTACGGCGAATACACCTAACTGGTCCAGTTCAACAGCTTCTTTGAAGATTCTTTCAGCCTCTTCTCTTTTCTTTCCTATAAGGTGGTATCTCTCAGCCGTCTGAGGTAACAGTCCAACATGCCCCATCACTGGAATATTATTATCCAACAGAGTCTTGATCACTTTTGATCTGGCCCCTTCAATTTTCACGCCTTGTGCACCTGCTCTGAGGAATCTTCTGGCGTTTTTTAGAGCGTCCTGCGACGTGTTGTAGCTGCCTATAGGCATATCTCCGACTATTGGGGTATTCTTGGCTCCTCGTGCCACTGCTCCCGTGTGGTGGATCATCTCTTCAATTGCAACGCTCTTCGTATCCTTGTGTCCTAGCACTACCATTCCTAGACTGTCGCCGACCAAGATAATGTCGATTCCTACTGCATCCAGTATCTTAGCCATCTGATAGTCGTAGGCTGTGAGCATCACGATTTTCCTCTTGTTCTTTAAGTAATCGAATCTCACTTGTTTGTCTCCAGAAATTTGATTAGGTAAACCATCGTCTCGTTGATGGGGGTTGATATGTGATGCTTCCTTGCTAATTCCACTACTTTACCGTTCAGGAAATCGATCTCTGTTTTCTTCCCCTTCATGATGTCTTGACACATGGAAGAGAGGTTCCTGTATCTCGAAAGGCTCTCGTCTATAGACTCCTTCAAATCCGGTGGAAAAGCTATCTCTTCACATTTTCCGACCTGAATGCATTCCTCGATGATTCCTTCCCTCACTGCCTTCAGACTCTCCACTACGATTTTGTGATCTCTAACCTGAAGAATGGCTGTGAGCGGGTTCACCACACAGTTGGTCACCAGCTTGTTCCATAACTCTCTCTCCATCTCACTAGACACTCTAGTTTCTAACCCACAGTCTTCAAATAAGGTAGTAATTCTTTCTGCGTTCTCCGTCTGTTCCAGAATTGTTTCTCCGTTCCAAAAGGTGATTCTGCCTGGTTCAAGAAACTCGACAGCCATCTTCACCAACCCTCTAACCACCGAGATCTTGTCTCCGACAATTCCTTTGACCAATTCTTTGTTTCCTAGGCCGTTTTGCAAGATCAGAATGACTGTATCCTCTTTGAGCAGAGCTTTTGTCCCTTTGATCGCTTTTGCTGAGTCCTGTGCTTTTGTGGTTAAGAGTATCAGGGTGTTGGAGGGAATATTCTTTATCTTGGTTCCAGCTCTTACAAAGAATTTTCTTTCCATGTCTCCTAAAAGCTCTAACCCCTTTGAATTGATGGCCTCTACATGGGCTTCGTTTCCGATCAGGGTCACATCATTCTTTCTGGAGAGTAGGGCGCCATAGAAGCTCCCGACAGCACCCGCACCTAGAACGAGGATCTTATTGAAGGTTATATCCTATCCACCTCCAGAAGCGAGATGTATCTTTCCTTTTTAGCAAGATTTGAGAGCCGTTGATTTATCAGCTGCATAGCTTTGCCTAGGTTTCTGCTGTTGTCAAATTTGGACGAACTCTCGTTAAGTTGTTTTTTCCCTCTTAGATCCTGAGCGATTCTTACCAGGAGGGGAATGGCTCGTACTATGTTGTCAACAATTGTAATGGTGGCAAGCTGAGCAGTTCTTGATAAGGGGTTGAGGTCAACAGCTATCACCTTCTTGTTCATGCGCACCAGTGCCTCCGTGCGGTCCCCGTCCTCCAGCGGGACCAGGACCACATCTGCAGCGAGTATACCCTTGGGATCTACCCTTCTCCGTTCGCTGCCTATCTCAGGAATCCTAGCGGAAGCGTCTTTACCGAGACCCAAGACTTCTGTTGCCCTCGCCTCCTTGAGCACTCTTTCGATGGCTCTTTCTCTCTCACCAGAGCGGTAGAAAAGGTTGACCTCAATCTCTGCTCCAGTAATCTCCGAGAGTTCTACTATGTCACCGGCTACCAGTGCGGCTGTGTTTCCATTCACAGAGATCACGGGATGCTTAGCAGTAAGTAAAGTTGCTGCAGCAGCCTTTATGGCCTCAAGAGCTGATTTTGTGGTCTTCTCCCCCAGTAGATAGTCGAAGGCCTCTCCTCGCCCATGAGCTATTAGACCGGCCTTGGCTACCACTCCCCTATCATGATTTTCAACTAGTTTTTCCCGAACCCTTAGAGATTCAGCTCTAGGATGATCAGGGGGTATCTTCATTTCGTCAGTCAAGGAGCCTAGCCCCCTGAAGATCTATTTCACTCACCATCACGTTCTCTTCTGAGGAGGAGTATTTCTGGAAGATCTTGAGCAGTCGGGTATGCTCATTCCTCTTCACTAAGGAGAAGACCGATTCTCCAAGCATAGCCATACTACATGTGACACCTTCGCCATCTGCCTCTTTGAGGACTCTCCGGACTCTAGGAGAGATCAACCCAGTCTGTTCTGCGAATTGGCGGGAAAGCCCCATGAACACGTGTGGTTTCGGCTCCACCATCAGTTGATCCAGAAGTTTTCTACCGACCCGGTTTATTTGTTGGCGGAGTTTCTCATCGGTTAGGATCTTTCTGGTTGAGATGGGGCCCAGGCTTAGGAATGTAACAAGATGATCTTCACTGACTGTTATGTTTCTTACTTCCCCCACTCCAGGACCACCAGCTCTGGTCCTCATCTCTATTCCTCCAGAAGCTTCTGCGATGACGGTTCCAAGTCCCGTTTTGCATTTCACCTCCGCGATATGGGCGGCCTGGCAAGCTTCAATACGAGATAAACCCCTGCCTAGTGCCTCGTTAAGTGTCAAGGCCAAGCTTAGTGCCCCAGCTCCGCTGGAGCCGAAGCCTGATCCTATAGGCATCTCCACGTTATGGTCCACAATAATCTGATAACTCTCTTTGACATCAGAGAGGAAACTGTTTATCACATACTCTGACACCTTGGCAGACTTTGTAGATTTGCCATTTATCCTGATTTGGAAGGAGTTTCTTGCAGAATCTTTCACCCGAACTCTGGTTGTCACCCCCTTGGCAATGGAGACGCCGGCGCCCCAGGAGCCCTTTCTTAGTGGTTCTTCTGGTTGATCTCGGATCTGAAAGATGCCGGTTACGTGGCCTGGGGAGAATGCCGTCCACTCTCTCATGCCGCAGTCACATTTCCTCTGTGACCGTCCAATGTTTTGTTCTCAAATAAGAATTTTGTATAAAGTGTTTAGATGTCTATAAACTTCCAAAAGTTGGATTTTTCAGTTATCTCACTCTCTAATCAGACGATCATCTGCAATCCTGTATCCGAATCTATCCGAGAAAAGTTCAGTGCCGTTGTTTGTGTTCGTGAAGAAGGAAGAGTTCCTGGCGGTGAGCTCTATTTCTCTTTACCGATCATGACCTCTGTGGCTTTTATAACGGCTTCCACACTGTCTCCCGCCTTTATCTTGAGGTCCTCCACCGCCTCGTTAGATATCAGCGCGGTCACGACCGCAGGAGCGTTTATCTCGATTTCGACCTTTGAGGCAACCTTGCCCCTCTTCACTTCTTTGACGGTTCCCTTCAACCGATTTCTAGCACTTATTTTCAATTCGACGGCCTCCCAACGTTCCTCATCAACCAGACTCTCACCCACATAGCCCTCCACCCGCCTGTAACCTCTTAGCAGGTTCTTGCCGAGTTCTGTCAGTTTTGCACCGCCGCCACCGCTTTTTCCGCCCTTATAGGTTTCCACGACAGGTTCCTTTAGAACTTTCTCCATCTTGTTCAGATAATTCCAAACATACCTGTAGGACATCCCAACTTTTCCGGCAGCTTTGGAGATCGAGCCTTCGCTCTTTATGGCTTCCAGAATCTCAGCTCCCCCTTTGCCTAGGATAGGTTCCCCTTCATACTCCAGCCAGATTTTGAAGGAGGGTTTAGGTTTCTCTTCGGTGAGCATCGTCTGGGTATGGTTTAGACCGTTATGCTTATAAAGTTATATCGGCGATCTGTACAGTCAAACATAACGGTGAATGAAATGCGAAAACTTGGAATCTGGGGAACTACTCTCACACTGGTCGCCGCTGTCGCCATCGTTTCTGTGGCAGGAACCGCATATTACATGCAGGCTTATCTCGGGAACAGACTTATTATATCCACCACCACCAGCCTCTTCGACACTGGCCTGTTGGATGAAGTCGAGAAACATTTCGAAGAACACTACCCTATTGACATCAACTTCATCTCGGTAGGGACTGGCTTGGCGATCAAGTTCGCACAGAGGGGAGACGCTGACATGATACTGGTTCACGCACCCTCCAAAGAATTCCACTTTCTACAAGAAGGATACGGACTTTGCAGAAAGATAATAGCCTACAACTTCTTCGCAATTGTAGGGCCAGAAAATGATCCTGCAGAAATCGCCGGGCTGTCTCCAGATGAAGCTTTGAAGAAAATCATCGATGTCGGAAGAAACGGCGAGGCTACGTGGATTTCGAGAGGAGACGACTCAGGTACTCACCTTAAGGAGAAGGTACTCTGGACTACAGCGGGTTATGATGTGACTCTGCTACGGGGGGAGAGCTGGTACATTGAGGCTGGTTCTGGAATGGGAAAGACTCTTCAGATCACAGAGGAACATTCAGCATACACACTCGCTGACATGGGAACCTATCTCCAGTACTTTTCTGATAATCTTATCACCCTCAGAGTGTTGGTCAGCCAGGGTCAGCCGTTGCTCAACGTGTATAGCGCTATCGCTGTGAACAAGACGCTCCACCCAAACACAAACTTTGATGGGTCTATCACTTTCATAAAGTTCCTTGTCTCACAGGAGGGGCAACAGATAATCGGCAACTACGGACAAGACATATACGACAGAAGTCTGTTCTACCCCGCGGTTGATCTTCTACAGGAGAGCACTAATCAAACTTTGGTTCCGTGGATTCGGGGGTATGCCTTCCTTGACGATTATGAATGTCCACCAGAATATCAGAACGGGCATCAAGAAATGTACCCGTGAAACTGCCTTGGTGTAAAAATGCTCTGGGAGATGCTGGAAGGACTTAGAAAGGCGACCGAACTCATCATCTCAGGGGATCCTACACTGCTGCAAATAACCGTCAGGTCGATCTATATCTCAGGAACGGCAACAATGCTTTCCATAGTTTGGAGCTTACCGCTCGGCATCCTGATAGGTCTCAAAGAGTTCCCTGGAAAGAGTCTGATAAAGAGCGTATTCAACGCCTTGCTGGGAATGCCAACCGTTGCCTTAGGGCTGATCATGTATCTGATCCTTTCGAAGCAGGGACCACTTGGTTTTCTAAACTCGCTCTATTCTCCCTTGGCGGTTATGCTGGGTCAGGCACTCTTAATTGCCCCTATACTGATCAGCTTCGTCGTGAGTGCCTTGGAGGCTGTTGACCCCCAGATAATCGACTTGGCCAAGACCTTGGGCGCCTCGGACATAGAAGCATCAATTGCGGTTTTGAGGGAATCTCGGGAAGGGGTCTTCTTGGCTGTGGTAGCCGGCTTCAACAGGGCGATAGCTGAACTGGGCATCGCTCTTATACTGGGCGGTAACATCGTCGGCTGGACGAGGGTTCTCACAACCACCATTGCGTTAGACTATAATCGAGGGAATCTAGTGCTTGCAATAGCCCTTTCGATGATTCTTCTCCTCCTAGTCTTCTCTTTAAGCATACTCATGAATGTAATCCGTAGGAGAGAATAAGAGAGTTGTTTGTAAAAACTGAGAACATAACTAAACGATATGGGGCAACCACCGCCCTAGAGAACGTCAACTTGAAGGTTGAGAAAGGTGAATTCCTAACCATACTAGGTCCGAATGGAGCCGGAAAAACCACCCTGCTCCGGATCTTGGCTTGCATCGACAAACCCACAACGGGAACGCTGTACATCGATGGTGTCAAAGTGAATGATAAGAACAGAAGCCGATTGAGAAAAAGGATTACCATGGTCTTCCAGAGAAATGTGCTATTCAGTGCCAGTGTTTATCACAACCTCGCCTATGGGCTTGAGTTGAGAGGCTGTTCCAAAAATGAGGTGGATGGAAAGATCAGGGATGTTCTACGGTTGGTCAAACTAGAAGGCTACGAAAAACAACCTGTGAACAAACTATCCGGAGGAGAACAGCAGAGAGTTTCACTGGCCAGAGCTCTAGTGCTCGATATAGATCTACTGCTATTGGATGAACCCACAGCAAATTTGGATCCCAAGAACATATCTATCATTGAAGAAACGCTGACTCACATCAACCAAGAACTGAACACCACCGTCATCATGTGTACCCATAATGTATTCCAGGCGAAGAGTATCACAGGAAGAGCCGCACTACTTCTCAGAGGCAAGATAGCTGAGGAAGGCACAGTTAATGAACTATTCGGGAATCCATCAGACACCTTAGCCGCTTTTGCAAGACTCGAAAACGTGTTTTCAGGGACCTCAACGCCCACAGAGAAAGGAATGTCATCGATAGAACTTGGAAACGGTTTACAGATAGAAACTTCGACTAGGATACAGGGGGACACTCGCATCTTCGTGAGACCAGAAGATATAATCCTGTCCAAGAAACCGCTCAGTTCCAGCGCCAGGAACATCTTCAAAGGTGAAATAGTTGCAATTGCCGACTTAGGTTCCATAGTAAAGCTCAGAGTTGATATCGGAAGGGAATTTGTGGTTCAAATAACAAAAAAATCCTTTGAGGAGATGGATCTCAACGTAGATTCTGAGATCTTTCTCACTTTCAAGGCGTCGTCAGTCCGTGTAATTTGACCCGTGTGTAGAAATCTTCGAATTTATTCCTGGTCTCGTCTTTGAAGTTCGTATAAAATTACCAGAGCTTCGCTGGTAGGTATTCCCAGCCTGTTGACTAGATCACCAAGAGTCGTGTCTGGTCGTTCATGTAGTATAACCTCCCTTGTGTAGGCCTTGTGGTGAGGGTACATCACCATGGCCTGGACTGTTTCCACAAGAATGGACCACAGTGGATTCTTTATGTAATTTTCCATACTCATTTCTCTTCAGTACTATTTTGGGTCCTTGGTGTAGATAAGCTGTCTACTGATAGAATATAGAACTACTCCTTAAAAGAGAGCTTGGGTCTTGTAAGAAGAGTAGATTAGGTGTGCGCAATTCACATTAGTGGTATATCTGTAACTATAAAGTTTCTTCTAACCTCTAGTGGACGTTCTCTTCTTTTTATAAGCAACCTCTTTTCTACTTGACGCTGATGTTTGCTTTCTGATCTGCCCCTTTTTCTCCTCCCAGAAGCGCATCCTCAATTCTTCCTCGCTTTTCTCTACGTCTCTTGCGACTCCTCTTCTTTTCGTATCCTCCCTTTCTCGACGTGTCCATACCTAAATGTCCAAGACTGAAGGGATAGCTTCTTCATCTTCGACCCGCAAACTGGACATATTCTTTCTTCTATACGCAGGAGAGACCCTCCGATCCTCTTGATCCTGTTAACCTATTCCTCAGAAATAAAAATAACTTTAGTAGCTTTAATCTCAAATGTATGCACTTCATTCAAGCGAGTGGGTGGAGAGGTACGACAGCTTAGGTCCTACTTCTGTTTCGTCGTTTAGTCCAATTATCTTTAAGAGAAAAATTACTAAAGATAAGACTTTATATAGAAGTGTGTGCATGATCAATCTTGATGAAGGGAGTGCGTGTATTTTCTCTCCTTTCTCTCACGTAAGCTACTTCTAAACTATACACGCACATCCCGGATGTCCTCTTGCTTAGAACCTGTAGTTCTATACAAAATTCCGCAAGTTGTATCTCATAATCTCGTGTAAATTTCTAGACCTTCAGTTTGGGCATAGTGGAATCGGAATGTACACGTGCACCCTGATCACTAAGTGGGTGGGATGGAAACATTTGAATAGAGGAAAATTTCATAGACTTTATCTCCTACCTACACCTGTTAGAGAATGCTTTCGGAGTGGATTGAAATGAAGATCGCTGTGCTGGTCTATGAGTATCCTCCCAAGATCGTGGGAGGTTTAGGAACCTATGCGGCTGAGATAACTAGGAAATTCGTGCTCATGGGCCACGACGTATCCATCTTCACCATGAATGACGACGAGGGGAGTATGCCGACGAGAGAACTGTGGCGAGGCATGGAGATTCACAGACCCCTTCACATAGACATATCCGACTCCCTGCCAGACGTGATAGCCGAAGACGTGAAGAAGTGGGGCAGAGGAATAAGGCTGTTCTCCAAAATCCTAGTATACAACTACCTTAGCGCAGCCAAGCTTGTAAATGAGCTTGTCCGGCTGGAGGACTTCGATTTCGACTTGGTGGTGGCACATGACTGGCTCTCAGCAATCGCGGGAACTGCAGTGAAGAAGGAATTAGGTTTGCCCTTCGTGTTTCACATGCACTCATCTGAAAGGGGAAGAACTCTAGGCAACGGCTCTGATGTGGTAACCAACATTGAGCATCGTGGAGCAGAGATAGCAGATCTAGTAGTCACAGTATCCTACGCTATGGTGGATGAACTGGTGAAATCAAATTTCCACCCTGACAAAATCCAGGTATGTTACAATGGAGTTGACCCAGAGAAGTATTCTCCAGAGCAGGTGGACCAAGAAACCATCAATGAGGTTAGGCAGAGGTATGGAGTAGGAGAGGATGATTTGATGCCCCTCTTCGTTGGCAGACTTGTTCATGTGAAGGGTGTTGACAGGCTGATCAGAGCGATGCCTCATGTTCTGGAAAAGATTCCTAATGCTAAACTGGTGATTGTAGGCCTAGGGGATATGCAAGATTACTTAGAAGGGCTGGTCAGGAAATTAGGGTTGCAGGACTCGGTGAAGTTCCGCTTCGAATTCGTGCCAGAGGATGAGCGTATAGCTCATTATGCCGCCTGTGACGTAGCCGTCTTTCCCAGCCTTTACGAACCCTTCGGCATCGTAGCCCTAGAAGCAATGAGCATGGAAAAACCCGTGGTTGTGGGGGCCGCAGGTGTGAGCGGCATGAGAGAGAGCGTTGTGCCAAGTGGTCCCAATCAATGTGGCTTCCATGTCAATCCGAACGATCCATTAGACATCGCTTGGGGAATCACCAATGCCCTAGAAGACCCTCAGAGACGTCTAGAGCTCGGCAAAAAGGGAAGAAAGAGGGTGCTGGAGGAGTTCAGTTGGGATGCCGCTGCTGAAAGAACCATCGAGGTGTATGAACAGCTGCTAGGGTCGAAGGGCGGCGACTCAAAGGATTAAGAGACCTCTCAAACGTGTTGTGGGGGATCTCCCTGTCGACCAATGAGATAAGAAAAGATTACTTGTTAGATAGATGGACGGTCATCGCCACCGAGAGGAAGAGACGGCCAACCGATTTCGCAAAGGAAACGCAGGAAAAAAGAGAAGTAGACACTTGCCCTTTTTGCCCCGGAAATGAGCATATGACCCCCCCAGCCGTCCTGGTGTATCTTAAGACAGTTAATGGAGAGATAAAGAAGGAACAGGACAGAAACGGTCTACGCCACAAGAACTGGATAGTGAGGTGTGTACCAAATCTGTATCCAGCATTCACACCTCCTACCACCTCGGAAAAAGTGGAAGTGAAAAAGGGGCCATTCCTGGCAGAAGCCATAGGCTACCACGAGGTTCTCATTGAGTCACCCAACCATGATGAACATCCAGGAGTGGCTCGAATCCCACAGTTAATCCACGTCATCAACGCCTATCTTGACCGATTGGAGGCATTGTCCTCAAGAGGGTATGTGAAATATGTGTCGATCTTCAGGAACCACGGTCGAGAAGCTGGTGCTTCTCTCTCTCACGTTCACACTCAGATCATCGCCGCCCCCTTCATACCAGCTATTCTGCAGGAAGAACTGACCGCCTCCAAGAGAAGATGGACTGAGAATGGAGAGTGCGTCTTTTGCGACATCTTGAGAAGAGAGAAGAAGAGTCAGCGGCTCATATGGGAGACTAACAGTTTCCTTGCCTTCGCACCCTGGGCCAGTGTGCACCCCTTAGAATTCTGGATCATCCCCAAGAGGCACCAGCCAACACTGTTAGATATATCAAAAGAGGAGGTCGAGGACCTAGCTCGGTTCTTGAGGTTGACCTTCGGAGGACTAACATCCCTACTGAATGACCCCCCATACAACTTCGGATTCCACATCTCACCCAACGAAGAGTATCATCACTCTTACCATTGGCACCTAGAGGTCTACCCCAAACTAGCCATCTGGGCCGGCTTCGAGAAGAGCTCCGGTATGTACATCAACACTGTACCCCCTGAAGATGCAGCAGCAGATCTGAAAAAGACCATCCAGAGGGAGAAGGAAAAAATCTAGAAGGGTATTCTTTACACCAACAAATGCCCTCCACGCCTCTTCTACAAAACCCACAAAACATACAGGAAGATATATTATGTGAAGATTGGAAGACTCAAGAGTAGAGGCAGATTCCATAAAACAATCTTGGCGATTATCTTGCTACGAATGCGGAGTGTCATCTGCCACGCGCCGACGGTCTGTCATATCATAGTGGTGTCTCCCGCAAACCTCCCTCTTCTGCTAGGATGTCGGTGCTTTTCTTGAGTGGGCTTTATTGAAAGTAGCTGCTGGTTTTGATGATGTCATCGATTTCTAGGGAGCAGAATTCCTCTAACGATATGTTTTCTAAACAGCTCTCCACTAGTCTGTAGCGAAGACAGTATGCGGTCTGTGCAGGGAATCCTTCCATGCAACAATATGACTTTGGAGTTTGAATCCTCCTTGTTTCTATCTAGACATCAACTCCGTACATTTGATCGGGGGCAAGAATTTCAGGAAACTCGTCTCTCAACTTTAGACGGGTACAGTAACATAGGTGACATTCATCCACGTAGCCTTCTACATGTTTAACATGATATCTTCTTACCCGTTCGGCGGGGCCTCCCTTAAGTAAAGGCCCGCATATAGGATGTGTATGCGGGTTGAAGTCTTCAAAGATCCTAGTTAGGAATGGCTTCTTCATATTTCCTATCGTTATGCCTTGGTAGACATGAATGTATCCAAAAGGGTCGATATGGACTCTCTTCTGGTTTGAGAGATCTTCGTCTAAACATTTGTCGCGTTCTTCCCACGGCTTTCGTGGCAGACCCTCCACCAGTTTCTCCACCGCCCTCCCCTTGAATAACACCGCTCCTTCCCCTACGGGCTTTCCCCTCCACTCTGTTCCGACCAGGAATTCCTCTGGATTCTCTACAATGATTCTGCTGGTGGGTAAGCCCAATTCTTTAGCTGCTTGGTAGGCATGTTTCGCCAGGTTCTCCTCTTCTTCGCCGTAATGGAAGGCATCATCGCTGATCACTGCGTCAGAAACTCTATCCCGCAGATAGGTCTCAACCATTCCTTCGCATCTTCCACCGAGGTGGCCCAGTAGGCGTTCGTAATAAATCCGTTTTGTATCCCAACCTCTTGGCTTCACGCAGCCCCCACAACAAGATGGGATAGTAGAGGACAGGTTCGCCACCTTAAAAATAGATCCATTCAATGCTGCCCATTTTCTCTGCTTCCTTAAGTACCGCTCTTACGTCTGAAATCTTCATCACTCCCTTAGCATCTGGATGACTGTAAACAAAGCGGTGATCACACTCGAAATTGCACTTGTAAGTCATAAGAAGATCCAACTCATTTATTGGCATAGTTATTACTAGGGATATGAATTATACATATTTAACTGGCAAAAAAGAGGGATCTGGGAGGATATCTAGAGCCTAGCGCGCGCAGGGCCTCATCCAAACTGTTGCTTCGGGTATCTTTCTCCACACTTACCACAGGCCCACCAGTCGCCGTGATCAGCCATAAACACCCCGTCACCACATCGGGGACAGGATGGATTTGTACGAAGGACTTCCCCATCTTTGAGAACGTAATGTTCTGCCACTTAGCTTCCTCCTGGGGTGCTAATTTTAATATGCATCCTTCGTCCGAGCGCTTCACTTCAAATTTCTATGTTATCGAATCTTCACATGGCTGTCTTAGAATATTGGCGGAAGCTCTAATGCAATGTTAACAAGATTTTGAAGCAGTTTTTGTCATTAGAAGGAAAACCTGTAGCAAACATACATAATCTATTTATCGTTAACATACGAACCTATGCTTAAGGAATGATGGGCGGGTATTATGTAGCATATTTTTTATCCATTTAGTACTGGTTAATGATTGAGGGAGGAATTTGAATGTCTACATTCAGAGCCTTTGGGGAGGGGATGATGGCATATTATCAGGGGGATAGGACATCTTTTCGTATTCATCGTGACGATGGTTATGTGGATGAGCATACCTTTGATCAGTATTTTTCAGAACATGATGACTGGCCAGAGCATGAGAAGAGAGCATTGAAGCACGTTGAGGGGAGGGTTCTAGACATTGGATGCGGAGCTGGCCGTCACTCTCTGTGGCTACAAGAAAAGGGGATCGATGTGGTTGCCACAGACGTTTCGCCTCTGGCGGTGAAGGTCACCGAGTCACGGGGAGTAGAGAATTCCATGATGATGTCAGCGGTAAACTTGTGTTTCAGACCCGAATCATTTGACACAGTTCTGCTGATGGGAAACAATTTCGGAATAGCAGGCAACATACAAGACACAGAAGAGATGCTGAGGGAGCTTCATGAAATAACCACAAGGAGAGGTCAGCTAGTCGCCACAAGTCATGATCCACATATGACCACAAACCCGACACACCTGAGGTATCACGAACTTAACCGAAAGAGAGGAAGACCGAATGGGCAAGTCACTCTACGAATCGAGTATAAAGGTCAGTTTGGCGACGGGTTCGATCTGCTCATGGTCAGTCCAAGAAAGATGGAGGAAATCACCAGGACGGCTGGTTGGAAGGCCATTAAACTGTATAAAGAAGAGGACGATTATGCAGCCGTGTTAAGCAAGCTTTCCCAATAAGGATGATGCTCCATACGGTGAGCCGTCCAACTGCTTTTGCAGTCTCAAGCCAGAAAGCTGAAGGCACACCTGCCACGGGTGCCTACAGCCACCTCTTAAGGATCCGCGGTCAGGATAAGCTTTTGAATCAGCGTGTGCGAGTGAACTACCGATGATCATTCATGAGATTGACGTACAATGATATATTCAGATATTCGGATAGGTTGAACCCCATCTCTTCAAGGACTCTGTTTCTGGCGGGTAGGCTCGCCGAGCTTGGGCCAGAAAAGACTCTTCTGGACTTGGGAAGTGGTAAAGGTTTCCCTTCTCTGCTCTGGGCCAGCACCTTCGGCGTCAGGGTTGAAGGCTTTGAGCTGAATGAAGAATACGTCGAATATGCCAACTCTTATGCCCGGCTGTTCAACCTAGAGCATCTAGTAAAATATCTTTGCCATGATGTTAGAGAGCTCAACCTCCGTCAGAAGTATGATGCCCTAGCTTCTCTAGGGCTAGGCATAGCAGAGGTCTATGGAACTGTAGAAACCGGGTTGGAGAGCTTCAGGCTAATGCTAGAACCCGGTGGGTTCCTATTGGTGGCAGAGCCGGTCTGGTTGATCAAAAACGTGCCTAAAGAGGTGCAGAAAGCCTTGGGAACAGCGGAAGAAGATCTTTGCACCAAAGCTGAAATGAAACGCCTACTGAAAGATCACCACTTTGAAGTGCGGGCCCCTTATCTTTCAGCAAAAGAGGATTGGGAGTATTACATAAGACCCGTGAAGGTTGCTATGCGAGAGATGATGAGAAGTGAGCCTGAACTGTTGAGTGAATGCCAAGCGGTGATAAATGGCTTTGAAGCTGAATATCAGGCAGCCGGGAAATATTGGGAGATGCTTCTGTGGGTAGCCCAGGCTCATCAATGACAACATGCCAGCCGAATCTTCACCATTCAGTCTCAAAACCCAGATGTCTCCAAAAACGCACGCAGTTTTCAGAAGGTACGCTGAGAAGTGCTAGGGGTTGAGGTTTACATATAAATTTCCATTCCATGTTTTTGCGGTCAAAGATGGGTTAAAACTCCCGGATTTCTACATAGAGTTGAGAGGGAAAGCACTGAATAGCAGTAAATAGTATTACAAAGGGTAAGAGCAAGTGATGTGCATCTAAAAAAAATCGTGTGCCAAGTGATGTGGCTTGAGAGAGGTATCTTGCAAACGTTTTGGTTATCATGTAGTATACGATATTGACATATACGATGCCATCGATTTTGCAAGAAGCCATGGTTTTGGCTATATCGTTCCGGATTTGATGGTGCCCCGTTTTTTCCCTGAGTGCTTCAACCCACAAGAAAGGCGGCGCATCCGTGAATTTGCAGAGTCAAGAGGCGTGTCCATCTCATTTCATGGACCATCTGACTACTTGAATCTTGGAACTCTTTATCCAGAGGTAAAGAGGGCTGTTCTGGATCGGATGAGACTGTGTTTGGACTTCGCTCGGGACGTTGGAGCTGAAAGATTCACAATCCACCTCGATCGTCCATACGATTTTGTTTTGCTGGGAGAAAAGGTACGTACTTAGAGGATCACTGGTTACTGTACAAAAATGCGATAAGAGAAAGTTTAGTTGAACTTGTTGAACATTCTGGCGGAGAAGTTCTAATCTGTGTCGAGAACGATCGGTTAAGTAAAATAGCCATGGAAGTCCTGGAAGAACTCCTACCGACAGCAGACCTCTTTTTGTGTTGGGATATACCCAAAAGTCACACTGATACTGGGAAACCGATGCCTGAAATAGAAGATTTCTATATGCACCATTTAGATAAAGTGAGAGAATGCCATCTTCACGATCAAAAACCAAGAAAATACTCCCACGATATACTTGGAGTCGGAAAAATCCATTTCCCTCGGTACCTGAAACTATTGCTGCCTAGGAATGTTCATTTCACGCTCGAGATTCGCCCTAGAGAAGATGCTTTCAAAAGCCTGAAAATACTCCAAGACATGCTTGGAAATCTTGGTTGGAAGGTTTCCATGCCAAAGTAGCAGATAATCCCAAACAAATCAAAGCTTCGCTTGAAGTAGGCTTCGGATATCTTTGCGAGAGAAATGATTTGATGTTCTTCGGAAAGGGCAAGTGAAGTCTTAATATATCCTCCATAAAGGACTGTATATCTGTCCATGCATGCAGGGCGACGGTGATGCTGGTGACGGTCTCTTTTGATATGGATGGTACTCTGGTGGACTACAGCTTTGCGGATGCTGTGTGGCTGGAGGGAATCCCTTGTCTGTACGCTGAGGACCGGGGAATAAGTCTCTCTGACGCCAAGGCGAGAGTGAAGAAGGAATACAACCAGGTGGGGATGAGAAGGCTGGAATGGTATAACATCCAATATTGGCTCAGAAGATTTGGCTTAGATCCCGAAAGCTGGGAGACTCTGTTCGACAGGTATAGACACAGGATAAACACCTACCCAGAAGCGCCTGAGGTATTACAAAATCTGAAGGATAGAGAGTGCAGCTTGGTGGTGATCTCCAACGCTGCCAGACCGTTTCTGGAGACAGAACTCCAGGAGACAGGTCTAACTGAATATTTCCACCGGATATTCTCCGCCACCTCAGACTTCAAACAGGTCAAGAACACCGAGACCCTATACCAGAGAGTTCTAGAGATACTGGATATCAAACCCTCAGAGATGATCCATATCGGAGACGATTGGCACTTCGACTACCTAACACCCGGAAGAGCAGGAATAAAATGCTATTTCTTGGACAGGAAAGATCAGAAGTCAGGTCCATATGTCGTTAACGGCCTCACAGAATTCCTAGCCCAGATTTCAGAAATCCCTTGACATCACTCCTTGTCGGCCGTATGTGCGCGTTACTGTGTTAGAGTCAGAGAACAGGGTGAAGTTTGAGTGGCAGACCGGGGACACGGATAAGGCTGGGAGGTTCCGGGCGGAGTTCGAAGTCGCCCTCAGCAGCGGGCAGATCCAGACCTGGCCCAGCGACGGACAATTCTACATGATCATCCACCAACAGTACGGCTGAACTAGCGTGCATGCTGCCAGCGTGTAGTATATTCGATGATCGTTTCTGAGCGCGTGTATGCCACAATAGGACTTAAATCTATATGTGCCCCGTGGGTTGTAAGTTCTGATGAAACATGTCTAATGTTGTTATCCGACCAATGTGTGAAGATGACCTGGAAGTTGCACCAGTTGAAGGGGACCAAAGAAACCAAAGAACCCTTATATACTAAAAATTCTGGCCAGGGCACAGAGCCTCCGGAGCCAGAGAAGATCCATCATGACTTGATAGTGGCATTGCTGGAGGAGTTCCGTAAGCTCCGGGAGGCTCTGAAGACTACGGGGAAGAAGCAGTTGAAGCTTAAGCCCCGGTTCTGCAACAACCTCTTCCGGTGCACTGAGACCCTGCTGGATGTGCTACAGGCGGAGCCGGAGGAGACCAGCCTGAAGGAATGGCCACAGACGATCGCCAGGAAGCTGCCCACAGAATTACGGGAACCCAGGCAGATGCATCCAACGATGGATAGGATTTTGGATGCATGCTGTTCAGAAAGCGCAAGTGAAGGAAAGTAAGGTTGCTAACGAAGAACGCTAAGAATTCTAGAATTGGGCTAGGAGTACATGCTCAGTACTTTTCTCATCCCGCTGAGGGTGACATGGTACTTGGGGATGCCCTCTGCTTCCCTAGACTGCACAAAGCCCTGTTCCATAAGTTCTTGGAGTTGGATCTCTATCTCTGAGGCTTCGGTTTCTGTCCATTCCGAGATCTCATTAGTAGATAGAGACTTCTCGGGTTTAGTTGCGCCTATGTTGTGTAGCATGCGAAGAAGACGGAACTCGTCGGTCTTTTCAAAGGGGGCTGAGGCGCCCTCTGATGAATTACTGGTCATGTTTCTACCCAACCGCTTCCTTGTAGACCTCAGCTGTTCTCATAGCGATAGCCTCCCAACTATAAGTCTTTTGTACTGTCTCTCGAGCATTATGGACCAACCATTTCGAGTGTTCAGGATCAGATAAGACTCTATCAACGGCCCATGCTATGGAGTCTGGATTTTTGGAATAGGCTAGAATCCCAGTGTGTTCGTGTTCTATGATCTCAGCTAAACCTCCGATATCACTTGCGACTACCGGAACTCCAGCGGCCATGCCCTCCAAGGCAACTATCCCGAAGGGCTCATAGATGGATGGAACAACCAACACATCTGCACTGTTCAGTAGAGCTATTAATTCCTGGTCTGGGATCCATCCCGTGAAAGTAATTCTCCATTGATGTCCAGTCGATTGAGCTACACGTTCTAGGTGGCCTCTGAGCCATCCTTCACCCACTATTATAACCCTTGCTTGAGGATAACGGGCGGCAATCCGCGGGATACTCTTAATCAAGTACTCTATCCCTTTCTGGGGAACCAGTCTACCTACACAGAGAATAAGCTTCTCATCTGGATTAACCCCGTAGCGGCCCCTAACCGCCGACCGGTCAACCTGAGCGTTATACTTCTTGGGATTAATCCCATTGGGGATGATCTCAATTTTTTCTTGAGGTACATCAAAATGACCTTGAATCTCCGCTTTCATGGCGCCGCTGGTCACAATCACCTTTCTGGCTTCGTATGTCGTCCACCATTCAATTCCATCTATGGTGAAGGAATCAGGGTTGTGTAGGCCCTGTGCTCTGCCGATCTCTGTCCCGTGGATAGTAGCGATCAGAGGCTTTTTCCTATGATGTTTGAAGGATATGCCTGCGAAGGCTGTTAACCAGTCGTGGACATTGATGACATCCAAATCCGACTCTCTGCTCACTTCCGCCACCCTCTTCTCCATGAAGTGGTTAAACAGTAGCGCCCAGGTGAGGAAGTTAGGGTGTCCCAGCTCTGTTGCGGTGCGGTATACCTTTACTCCCTGGATCTCTTCGTAGTCTGGTGCTCCAGGAAAATCCAAGGTGATCACTTGGACCTCGTGACCTTTTTGAGCGAGGGCTTTGGCCAGGCCGTTGCAGTGGCGAGCTATACCTCCGACGATCCGGGGCGGGAATTCCCAGGTTACAATGCAGACGTTCATCGGACACACCAGATACACAATTAGGCTTTTCTACCTTACAGGTTATAGATTTTCCAAGATTGTTATATCATTTACGTATTCCTATTTGCAGGTGGACAAAGAGCCGTCAGACTTCAGCTAGGCTTGCTCTTGGTGGTCTGTTTCAAAGCTTGGCCTGAACCCGCAACTCATCAATTCTGTGCTGAACCACATTAAGGATCTTCTCGCGTTGCTTTTGCCCGCTAACTCTCTTCTCCAATATGCCTTTTACCTTATCGGCAAGCTTGTCGTCCCCCACCACTTGACTTAGCCAGCGTGCAAAGTCGCCTCGCTCCAGATGAAATCTTACGGACTTAACATCCACCCTCCTGAGGGCCGAATAGAACTCCTCAAGACTCTGAACCGTCAACTTTGTGGGTCTCGCAAAATCATGGAAGAAGGTGAAGCCCTTCCCAAGGGGAAGTCTACGTAGTTTTCTCTTGGCGGCATGCTCTGGCTTCTCGAGTACCTTCAGAACCCTCGCCTCGAGGTCGGAGATGATCTTCGAGTATACTGCAAAGGCTTCAACCGGGCTGCCGCAGGGATTGAAGTAGGAGTGGACATCTCCTGGGCCTCCTCCCTTAATACTCATATAGTAGAGGTGGTCGCTCATCTGGAGATATCGCCACAACCTCAGGAGTTCTTGGTCGCCTATTGCTTTCACAGGAGATTTCAACTCTTTCAAAGACTCATAGCATATGGTCTGCATGGGGTTGTCAATCCAAGCGGTAGTGTCCCGCTCCAGATCGGCCCAAGAGACGGTGTTGAACTCCTGAACATCAATTTCCCCGACCGGATCGTGGCGACGGATGACTTCCGAGGGAGTGCACCAATTCAGATGCTCATACTTAATCACCTCACTTGGCAGCCATCTTAGAAACTCGTGGATACCGCTCTCTGGCCATTGGTGCTCCCCGAAGGTTTCGTAATCGACAAAGAGCGTTATGGCCTGCCCTGGCGTTGCAGCCAACCAGTTGGCGTACTTCTCCGCTGTCAAGGGCCACTCCTCCCACCAGGTTGAGGAGAAGCGGAAGCCTATATCATCCGAGAGGCGATAGTTACGGAGCAGAACACGAAGCCCACAGTCCTTGCCTCTGTAAACGTAGTTAGGGCTCCTCCAGTCCAATATTCTTTCAGTGCCCTCCGTAACAGTAGCTTCATAGCCCAGTTGCTGGACAGTCTTGGCTATCTCGTTGTTGTACAAGCATTCTGTGTTCTCTACGACCCGAGGCTCCAAATTGAAGAGGTCCTTGGTCAACTCGCGATGAAGTTCAATCTGTTCGACGAACTCCGATCGATCTATGCCGTACAGGCTGGCTAAGGAATGATAATAAGGCTGATCCAGAAGCTCCACGCAGCCCGACTTCACAAGTTCCTTAAAGGACTGCAGTAGATCTTGATTCCAGAGTCTACACTGCTCCAGAAATACTCCTGAAACTCCGTAGGCCACCTTGAATTCTTTCGCATGCCCTCTGTACCTGTTGATCTGTTCTAAGATTATGTTGTTCGCAGGGAGATAGCATTTTTCAGCCACCCTGTCAAAGATATAGCGATTCAATTCATCATCAAAGTAGAGGCTGAAGAGATCCTTTTTGGACACAGATGGTGAGGATAGCAGATCTTGATGGAAGTTGCGATTTAGCCGGAAGGGCTGATGAACCTCGAAGATGAAGCAGATATCAGTCATAAATGCTAATCTCCTAGCCTAGTGCCATATCCGCGCGCAATGAAAGCTTCTGCGGTCTTCCTTTATTTAATTTGCTTACCCCTACTCCAGACCATCTTACCCCGACAGGAGAATGATTCTAACCCTGCAATAAACTGCTTTCTACACCCTATCTGTTGTTGTAGTGACTGGAGTTGGAGCTATGACAGGGTTGTGTGTCTATAAATCAGTGATATCGTATTCCTGTTGCTGGGGTTTGTTCAGGCTGTACCCCATAAGATCTTGAAGGATCAAGAATCAGGTGGCTTTCCAACTTATATCCTCTAGCTAACTGTTAGTGTATGCGAGGGTCTTGGAGAGTGGCTGAAAGAGAAAGGAGAATCTACTAAAAACCGCCTCTCCAATCCCCGCATAACGGAGCATCTATGCTACAGACTACATATATAAAATTTTTCATGGTCCAGAAGCTCAGCCATACTCCACGCCAACTAACCGCACGTTTTGCACATAAGACCTAACTCGAAGCCGCCTCCGCATTTAGAGACACCCCATTCTTCATTGGTAACACTAGAATAGGTACAGCTCTTGCCCGTGCAATGTAGTGAGTGTGAGCGGGTGACAAAAAATCTAACACTATCTCCACAGGCGCGGTGATCCGACTCCTAAGTGAGGCTAAAAGTAATTCGCTGTTTGCAGCCTGTCTAGCTATTGTGTGGGGCTGTAGGTTGATATGCGGCCAACTTACCCGCCGTGGGCTACGGGAATGAAGACAAGTCTATCTCCGTCCCCAATTATGGTTCCAAGCCCTTCCCTAACACTAATCTCTCTTCCATTCACAAGAAGCAGGGCATTTGGCCAGACCTCGCCCAAAACAGGGTCCATCAAAGCCTTTCTAAACTTGTTTGGAAAGCGCTCAATCAGGCTCTCAACTGCATCTCTAACCGTGGCGGGCTCTTTCAAACTGAACAGCAGTTGACTCTCTCCTGACAGTACCCGAAAAATCCCAACAAGTTTCACCTTAATGTCAACAGTTGAATTATCATTCGAAGACATACAGGTCCTCCTCATACCTGCGTCCCCCAAAGACATTCCCTGCAGATACGTACCTCAGACACCTCTCTCTTAACATACGCCCCAACTTGTCATTCACTTCGGTAAGATCCAGATCGTCTCCGAGCCAACCTACAGGGACATCAACATGCAAAGGCCTTGCAGGAACCACATGCCTAGTAGCCTTATAAGAAAAAACTTTACCAGAACGGGCAGTTCTCACTATGCTCTCCTTCGTAAGTCGAGGGGTCAACAACACAGCGTCTACCTTGCCTTCCCGCAGCGCGCGCAAGGCATCATCTTCAGTCTTATACAGCACCTCGAAGGAACGTTCCCTCAACCCCTCCTCAATCTCCCTGATAATATCATAGGCCTCCTTCAAGTCATCGAAAGTGGCTCGAACAATACCCGTCCTATTCATGGTCTTCAGAACGGCAACCACCGTAGAGACGCCGATCTCCAGCTCCTCCACATCTTTTTGCTCTTCCACTACGTAATCCTGCCCCTTCATTCCGCCCAGAACTATCTCACTGCCCTGAATAGCTCGATACCAACAACCAACAGTAATCGCGGGATTCTCATAATCCACAAAACACACAGGCACCCTTTTGAGTTCTAAATGCTTCAGAGCGGCAACCCTATGCATTCCATCCAGAACCACTAAAGAACCTCCATCCACGATGATTGGATGCTTAACATAACCGTCAGAATCAATGGCTTGCGTCAGCTGTTCAAGAAGATCAGGAACAATCTCCTCATGCAGATAGAGGTCCTCTATATTAGAAATAGCGATGTTCAGTTCTAGTCCTTCATGCCTTATCGCATAAGGAAAGGACATACTCTCACCACAGACTTAGCTAGGCTGTTTCACCAGTGAAAAGCCTTACAACATCAGAAGCCAACTGAATAACATTATTAGCCTCCTCTAGGCCCTTTTCAGGGTTTGAGTCAGGTGACTGTGCAACTTGCTGCACAGTTTTCTCAATCTCGACAAGAAATCTTAAGATCGGATCATCAATGCCCTCCTCCCCTAAGTTCTCACGGACGATCGCACCCACAAACGCTGGCTCACCCAAACTGTAATAGATGGCTCCCTGAGCTTTTCTCAAAGCCTCCAGAAGCAGTCCAGGAGCCATATACGGAGTCTTTTGAGCGGCAATCAATTCTGCCTTTGCCTCTCTAAGATAACGTAGGGCCCATCCCTTGTGACAACCGTTCACCATCAGCAATCGAATCCCTCCTAATCCTTAGCTCCAACGTTCAGAACCTTTAACAATACCCCGTAAGGAATTATTCAGTTTCTCCCGGTTCAGAAGACTGGGTACTCTCCATAGTGCCTAACAACCGGCTTATATAACCCGCTATTCTATTCCTCAATCTTTTGGAAGAGACCGTTGTTAACGATTCAACAAGTTTCTTATTACCCTCAAAATCAGTTCCGAATCTATCTGGATACATTTCCACCAATTCTTCGGCTGTCCTCTTCACTAGTTCTGGTCGTACCTTACCCACGCCTTGAACCGCCTCCCCTCTCACACCGATTTCGCATACATATCACTGGCTCATAAGCCTTCACATCTTTTATGGGTTACTCTCACAGCTCCTGCTCCAAAGAAAATAAATAGAGTGGTAAGAAGTCCAACCCCGCTTGTACGTGTGTACAGTCAAAGCCGATCTCGCTCAAGGCAATCTGCTCCTCTCTGTGCCTGTCTTGTTGCGATAGAAGACCATCTGGATCTCCTCTTCTCATAAGCTCCGGATCGGAACGGTGAACACAAGCGTCGACGAATTTCATAGCCACCTTCTCGTTGACTCCTACTAATAAAAGAGACCCTGTTTTATAGCTTGCCTTCTCTGGCGGTTGCTAACAGAAGCTAATGGGCCTTGCACCTGAGGACCTTATCTAAGATTCTCCTCCTGAGGTTGGGAGAAAAACTGATATAGCTCACTAGTAAGGAAGCACTTTTCGATGAATAAACACAAACAGGAATCTATTGTGTCCGATAACGTTAAATAGTGGCTAAAAGAAAAAAAGGGCTGCAGAGGAGGTTTCATGTCAGACCTCGAGTTGGCTATAGCTCCTATGCATCGAATCGTCAAGAAGGCGGGAGCAGAGAGAGTAAGCGAGTCAGCATCGAAAGAGTTGGCGAAATGGCTTGAGGATATCGGCATCCGAATTGCAAAAGAGGCCATCGACTACGCCATGCATGCTGGAAGAAAGACTGTCAAGGACGAGGACATAGAGATAGCTGCAAGGAAACTACTGGGCAAATAATCAACTTTCCCCCTCTTTTTATTTCAAGTTTTCAACCAACCATTTGCCCGTGAAATTTCCCGCGTCTTAACGTTTGCACAATTCTAAGAAGACGCTATAGTCTACATCCATATCCTGTGATGCAGATCAACCTGCTCTTTTATACTCCTGCAATCCTCTTGCTCGGATTATATGTAGCTCCAAGCTAGACCCGCGTACCTTGGTTTTGTGCCCGCATAGTCCCAACGGGAAAAATATAACTGAAAAGTTTATATTTTAGTGGAAAATGCAGTAGATAGACTGATATTAATCTGAATAGGAGGGTTTGTATGGCCTATTTGACTACGCAGGCAGGACAACCAGTGCTTATCTTGAAGGAAGGAACCCGCCGTAGACGAGGAAGAGACGCCCAAAGAAACAATTTCATGGCAGCAAGAATCATATCCGAGGTTTTGAGATCGACTCTTGGCCCTCGCGGCATGGACAAGATGCTCATAGACAGCTTAGGAGATATCACAATAACCAACGACGGTGCGGCGATTCTGGACGAGATTGATGTTGAACACCCCGCTGCGAAGATGATGGTGGAGATAGCCAAAACACAAGACGACATGGTAGGCGACGGGACCACCACAGCAGTAGTATTCGCCGGAGAGCTGTTGCGGAGAGCCGAGGAGCTACTGGACCAGAATATTCACCCCACAGTGGTTGTAAGCGGATACAGAAAAGCGTCCCAGAAAGCCATGGAGGCTTTTAAGGAACTGGGAATCTCGGTGGATCTCGACGATCGAGAGACCTTGAAGAGGGTGGCAATAACTGCGATGACCAGCAAAGCAGTTGGTACTGCTCGAAACCATCTAGCTGAAATCGCCATCGACGCTGTGAAGCAGATCACTGAAGAGAGAGGGGGAAGAAAGGTTGCGGATATCGACAACATTCAGATCATAAAGAAAGAGGGCAAGAGCCTCCTGGACACAGAGCTCGTTAAGGGTATAATCGTGGACAAAGAGATCGTTCACCCCGGGATGCCGAAAAGGGTTGAAACTGCAAAGATAGCCCTATTGGACTCCCCGCTAGAGGTGGAGAAGACAGAGTTCGACGCTGAGATTAGAATACGAGACCCTACTCAGATGAAGGCTTTCTTGAACAAAGAAACTCGTATGCTCAAAGAGATGGTCGATAAGATCAAAGCCTCAGGTGCGAATGTATTGCTCTGTCAGAAGGGAATCGACGACATCGCCCAACATTTCATGGCCAAGAAGGGAATCTTGGCTACTAGGAGAGTTAAACAGTCAGACATGGAGAAGCTGGCTAGGGCTACGGGAGGAAAGATAGTTACCAACCTTGAGGATCTGGAGCCGGAAGATCTGGGAGAAGCAGGGATGGTAGAAGAGCGTAAGGTAGGTGAAGACAAGATGATCTTCGTAGAGGAATGTAAGCACCCCCGATCAGTCACGATCCTGATCCGCGCTGGCTTGGAGAGAATGGTGGACGAGGCGGAGAGAGCTATGCATGATGCCCTATCCGTCATCGCGGATGTAGTTGAGCATAACAAGATCGTTCCTGGTGGAGGGGCCATCGAGTCAGAACTGGCCAAAGTGATTCGCCCCTACGCCACAAAAGTTGGGGGCAGAGAACAACTGGCGATAGAAGCCTTTGCGGACTCCATAGAAGTAGTTCCGAGAACGCTGGCTGAGAACGCTGGCTTGGAACCCATCGACATACTGGTGGGGCTAAGGTCGGCTCATGAAAAGCCTAAAGGCCACTTGATGGGGGTCGATGTCTTCACAGGCAAAATCCTCGATATGTACGAGAAGGGCGTTATAGAACCCCTACGGGTCAAAGAACAAGCAGTAAAATCCGCGACCGAATCAGCATCAATGATCCTCAGAATTGATGATGTGATAGCAGCGACGAAGCCTAAGGAAGAAGAACCGGGAGAAATGCCTGAATACTAGAGAAGACAACAAATTTCTTCATCTTCCACCCATTTTTCTGGCACCCTAAGAACTTAAGAATCAGAATCACTGTTTGTTAGATTGCTCCGGTAGTATAGTCCGGTTAAGTATGACGGCCTCTCGACATACAGTGGAAGAAAGCCGGAGACCCGGGTTCGAATCCCGGCCGGAGCACCACACTAATCCTATTGTTGTGGAGATAATCTTTTCATCTTATGGCTGTGTTTGTGGAGTTTGCTGTTTCTCTGCGCACCTGTACAACTGCTCTCTGTAAGAAAGCCCCCTAACCGGGATGTACGTGCTAGTTCTTAGGTGTCAGAAATAGGTTGATTGAAGAACTTATCTGGCTTCTCTAGCCACAGTTAGGATTCTCACGTAGTCGGCGGTGTCGTCACAGGCGTCAGCTACATGTTCCATTTCTTCGATCAGATCTTTCAGTATCACTATTGTGGCAACATTCATTTTGTCCGAGTGTTCGAGCAACAACGCTTTCCCCTTCACGTATTTGTCGTCGGCTCTGTGTTCTATGGCATCAATTTTCTTCGCCAGCTTCATCGCCTGATCAGGATCCGTCCCTAGCTTCTCAATGGCGTTACGTAGGGTGGTTGCAGAAGTCGCCAATTCTTTAGATGTATCGGCAAAATGTTCCCACATCTCGCTCTCAACATCTGCTTCCAAGAGAACAAGGACGGCTCTAGCCGCGTCTTTGACGTGGTCTGCCAGGTCATCTAGTCTCTTCACTAAATGCATAATGTCTTCCCGGTCTTTAGAGAGGAGACTACCTTTCGTGAGTTCCTCAAAAACTGTTCTTCTGAGTTCATCAATCTCGCGTTCTACTTGGGATAGCCGATCAAAGGATACCTTTGCCTCCTCCTTCTCACCCTTAAAAGCTGCGTTTATCTCATTTCCCAATTCAATTACTGTGTCTATCGCCAAGGTCATCTGTCGGTCTGCGATCTCCAACACTCTTGACTTGCGCCTTTTGCGGAACCACCTTTCCATTCAGTTCTTCTCCTAACTGAAAATTAAGTCAAATATAATTTCACCAAAGGATGTATTTAAGACTATTTTCATTCCACCGACAACTCTGCTTCCAAACCTTTCTCAGGATACGCAAAGACGAAATTTTTCTCAAGTGGAAAGCTAACTGTCACCTCATCCCCAATGTCAAGCCATTTGGTCATCAATGCTGGACGAATGGCTACAACTGAATCTCCATTTTCAAGTCGAATCTCGCATCGTACATTCGTCCCTTCGAACCTGAACCTCTCAACTTGTCCGAAGAAGGAGTTCACCCCTCCCTTCTTGCCGCTCTCGATCTTGAGAACCTCTGGTCTCACAGCTACCACCACCTTATCATCCTTTTCATGGGTCCTGTCTAAGGTTCGAACCAGCAGTCCTTCCCGAAGCTCTATGATCGATTCCTTTTCAGTTGAGGTTACCACATATCCTTCCAGGAAGTTGGATTCGCCAATAAAATGCGCTACAAACAAATGTTCGGGCTGCATGTACAGCTCTTTTGGGGTTCCAACCTGTAGAATCCTTCCCTTTTTCATCACAGCTATTCTGTCAGAAATGGCCATAGCCTCTGCCTGATCGTGGGTGACATGAATTGCGGTTAACCCCAGGTCTTTGACGAGTTTTCTTAACTCGTATCTCAGTTCATCTCTGATCTTGGCGTCTAGGGCGCCTAAAGGCTCATCCAACAGCAACAGTTTAGCGCCGGCTGCCAAGGCTCTTGCAAGTGCAATTCTCTGCTTCATTCCACCGCTTAACTCCCGCGGGAAAGCGTCCATCCGTTCATATAGCCTAACCATCTCTAGCATTTCTCGTCCAATTCGTTTCCCCTTCTTCTCATCCCACCCTTTCACGCGCGGTCCATACGTCACGTTATCCCAAACATCCATATGAGGAAACAGCGCATATTCTTGGAAGACGTATCCAATGTCTCTATCTTCCGGGGGAACGCCAGTTACAAGATGCTCTCCAATGTAGATCTCGCCTTCATTAGGCTCAGCCAAGCCTGCTATCGTTCGCAAAGTAGTGGTTTTTCCGCATCCACTGGGACCGAGTAATGTTAAATATTCTTTGTCACGAACCACTAAGTTCACGTGATCGACAGCTATTATGCGTCCCTCTTCATAGGTTTTCGTCACATTCACTAACTTCACTTCTGGCATTTCAAATCACCTAAGACTGAGGGGGCCTTCAAACTTCGGTATTCAAGCATCATGCCGAGGTCACCTTCCTGAAAACCAGAAGAAGAACAAAGGAGAGTGCAATCAGATATGTGGATACAAAGAGTGCTGCAGGAATTACAAGTGCCTCCACCATGTTGACAACCAATGGTGGAATAGTCACGTTGCCCCCCATCACCAAGAAGGTTGCACCGGTCTCTCCGAGTGAGCGGGTAAAGGACAAAATGACCCCTGCCAGAATTCCTCTCTTTAGCAAGGGTAGAGAGACCGTTTCTAGGGTGCTGTAGGGGGCGGCACCTAGAGTTCTGGCTGCACCTTCAAATCTCTGGATCTCCGAGCCTTCAAAGGTTGCAATTATGGACTCTACAATTACTGGGACTGAAAATACGATGTGAGTCAAGATTATGAGCCATATTCCGGGACTGGCAAGTCTTATTCCACCAGGGCCCCAGAGAAGAAGGATTGACAAGCCAAGGGCTGAAGTGGGGACTATCATCGGAACTCTGAGCAAGGACCTGATGCCTCTACCCAGTCTGTGGCGTTCAATCAAAAACGCTGTTGGAATGGCTATACACGTTGCTATGTAGGTAGCGATTGTTGCAGAGGTGAAGGACACCAGAGTGGCTCTCAGCAAAGTAGCAAAGTAATTGGAGGGGCCAAACAGTTGGTAAAGCACACCTCCTTCCACCTTGCCGGTGTCCGGATCGGCATACCAAGATAAGGCCACTGAATTCAAAACTACAATTACGGGTAGAATCACAACTAGTAGTACGAAGATTAAACTTATTATATCTCGAATTCGTGAGAATTTTCGGGAGGCAAGCTTTTCCCCTTTTAGCATCTTCTTTTCAACGCGAAGAGTCCTAAAGAGCTGGAAGGTGGAAGCCTCCCTTCTTTGTAGGAGGAATTCTACTGGAAGGATTACCGCTGAAGCTATGACTATTAAGAGGCTGCCGAGAAAGGAGGCAGATCCAAATTTGAATTGGGACACCCAGCTAATGACTGCGATAGGCGCCGTCCTATAGACGCTGGAAACCACCATTGTGGCCCCAGTTTCTCCAAGAGATCGGGCGAAAGCTAAGACCGTTCCGGAGAAGATTGCTGGAAGCGCCAAGGGAAACACGATCTTTCTGAAGGTTGTCAGAGAGGAGGCTCCCAGCGTTCTGGAAGCTTGCTCAAATACAGGTTCCAAATCTTCAAGCTTAGCTTGAAGGGTTCGTACTATGTACGGAAAGGTTAGGGCGACATGCACAATCAGCATCATGAAGGGAACACCTATCACGGGAATAATATAGGATTTTTCTACGATACCCCCTCCAGTTAGGTACCCTAAACCGGAACGGGTAGTCCAAGCCATCACAGTTGCGAAACCAAAGGCTGAGGTAGGGATTACCAGTGTAAATGTTATAAGGTCTTCAAGGACCCCTTTTCCCCAAAATCTCTTCCGGGCTAATAAATGAGCTAATGGAATGCCGAAAAGAAGGTCCAACAACACCGCGAAGAAGGCGAGACGTAGTGATAAAGCAAGATACTTTTGTATCTCTCTCCAATTTGTGCCCCCAATGAACGGATTTGCAAAAACTTCGGTGTATACCTCGGGCCATTTGGTGAAGGTAAATGATATCAGATAGAAACTTGGGAAAAACACAAAGAGAAGAAGGCCTACAACAGTCGTGATCACAGCGATCCTGGCAATCAGCCTCCGTTTCTTCACTCGTGGGATAAAAATCTCCATTTCTATACCCCAGGATGTTTCACGGAAGGCCACACCGTGAAGAGTTGTTCCAAGGCATCACCAGATAATGGCTTAAGAATCGGGACGCGAATCTCAGATTTAACACCGTTTTCCTCGCTGAATATGTCTTCGTCAAGCGGAACACTTGGATTGGCAGGTCTGAATCCGTGGAGTTGAGCTCTTTCCTGATTCTGCTCTTGGAGTAAATAGAATAAGTACTGTGTAGCAGCGAATTTCTGCCACTTATCAACCCAAGAGGCGTTCAAAATGACAAAAGGATGATCCGAGAGAAGAGTTCCACTTTGGGGATAAACAGCGACCAACGAGTCATTCCATCTAACCTTGGCCTTTAAAGAATTATCAATGACCACGCTTTCGTAGACGGTAAAACAATCGATTGCTGAGGGCCCATTTTCTGCCGCCCACCTGCCAAAGAAGCCAGTACTCTTTCCGTACTCTACTGCGTGGGACTCGATGGTCCTCACGAAGTCCAGTGCAGTTTCATTCTTAAAATCCTCAGCCTCAAATTGGTTAGGTCTCTTGCCAAAGGCTTCAGCGAATTCCAGAACCATAGCCATTGCTCCACCATTACTCAACAATGGGTCTGGATGCCCATATTTGTAGTCGATCCCTTCCAGCGCTAAGCGATACAAATCTCGGAATCTGCTCAGGTTATAGTCTTGAAGGAAAGAGAACCANNTTTCCCTCATGCCCCACTTCTTGCCATTTCTGGTTCAGATAGGGTATCCAGATGCTTGATGCTGGGCTCCATGCCGCTGGTTGTTCGCTTTCCCAAAGTATGAGATTTACGCTATCATGGCTTCCGGTAACTACTAGTCGGACATCAACCGTAACATTAAAGCGGTTAAAGAACCACTCTTCAAAGTGCGGTGTGACTTCTTCTATCCATCCCTGCTTTTCACTTGTGTAGAGGAACTCGAATTCGATACTGGATGGCAAACCCCCTTGTCCACCGTCTCCTAGTTCCCGTCTTTGAAATACTAAAGAGATACCCGAGAAAACTAGGAAACCGATCAATATTCCAACAATAAGCATGATGTACCCTTGTTTTGGAAAAAATCTGAAACGTTGTCTCCCGTTTCTCCGACTCAAATCCTTGTCTCCGCCTTAGCTTTTATTATAGGCCTTGCGTTCTACAGGGCATTCAATCTTTTGCTAATGAACTGCCATCCCCCTTAAATCTTATCGTGGCATGGAAAACTCAAATCTCGAACTCTTTATTTCTAACTTACTCAACTCCTACGAAACTTACCAAGACTAATACCCGTGACATCAGCCAGTCTGTATGCATGCATCAGCTCCATGAATCTCAAGAAAATTCGCCAAAACTGCACCTGAAACCAAGAAGTGCGCGCATGAATCCTTCTCAGTCCGTCATTCACGTATGTTGCGCGCGAAACCTAAAGTGGCAGATCGGACATTAGCTATGTGAAATAGAATGAGATTCTGTGACCACTGTGGCACATGCTTGAGAGAGACAGGCGATGGCTTATGGTGTCCCAAGTGCATGAAACTCATACGCTCCAAACAGATTTCGAAGCCAAGGAGTATTGAGAAGAGAAGGGCGACAGCCGTCCATGTTATTGATAAATCTAGGAAGGAGCATTTGAAAGTCTCTCGGACATGTCCAAGATGTGGAAATGGTGAAGCGTTCCGATGGTTCTCTCGAGTCTCTGGTGAACATGCAGGCATTAGGCGAGAGAGAACAGTGAAACACTTCAGATGCACAAAATGTTCCCACTCATGGAGTAAGACCTCTTAGATGTATGCCGTTCAGTGCCTATGTGCACACATAGGAGGGATCTCAGTTCCGGTGGCAGGCGTACATCTGTTGATTTTGGCCTTTCAGAAAGGAGCATCTGTGCCTGAAGAGACATGTAGAAGATTGGCGAAAACGTGATAAATTTGATGTGAGTTTAGTAAATGTGATGCCATCTATGCTCACTGAAGAGGATATACGCCTAGTTTCCACTGTGTTGAGTGCCCTGGGCAACCCTACAAGGTTGAGGATAGTTGAACTTGTGAGTAAAACTGAGAGACCATTGCACATAAAGGCTGTAGCCGAAATCCTTGAGAAGGATTACGCCGCCGTCTATCGACATATCAAAGTTCTCCAAGAAGCAGGCTTGTTGAAGATCTACGAGGTAGGCCGTTCCAGAGTGCTCCATCCCAAAGAAGCGGGTCTCATCGAAAAGTTTGTCAAACTTGCCAAGAAAACAATGAAAAAAGAATGATATTATTTACAGAAAACTAACATTATTTTGAGGAAAAAATAAATATAACTTAGCGGAAACTAACTCCAGGTTCAAAGAGATGTTACCTTGTTAGAGATAGGGACTCGAGAGATCGCGCTGGCCAGTATACTGGGAGCTCTTTCTGCCACCTTGGAAGTGATACCAGGACCACCCTTCGACATTCCATTCCCGCTCCTACCTAGGATTTCATGGGATGCCACTGGTATACCCATGATGATCAGTCTGCTTCTTTATGGATCTGTATGCAGCGTCTACACATGCCTCATCGGATGTTCTATCATATTCTTGCGCGGAAATGTCTTTGGAGGAATCCTCAAGGTGATTGCCGAGCTGACGACCTTACTGGCCTTTGCCTCCCTAAGAAGACGTGTCGTCGCCGCTTCAACCGTTGCAGTCGCCTCCAGAGTTGCTGTGATGACTGTAAGCAACTATTACTTGCTACAAATCTTCTATGGAATGCCAGAACCGGTCGTAAGTGGGCTCCTAGCTCCAATAGGTCTGTTCAATCTCACACAAGGCCTGATCAACATCGTTCCAGCATATATCATCTACCTTAGGGTGAAGCAGAACAAGTAACTCCGCGGGCATGAGCCAGTGTACAATAAGAGTACAAGAGTAGAGACAAACCTTAATGGCACCCTTAGCCGAAAGCTATAGAGCCACCAAAGGCTGTGGCTGGTGGATGTGACCTGCGGGGCTGGTATCCTTCCAGCTTGAGATTAATATACACGTAAAAAGATCTAAATCTAGGTTAAAGACAGAAGGCATGAGGAAGGATCTTGAATTCGCTAAGATATGAGATCGATCTGCTCTCCAGAATGGTCGAAATTGACACTGAATCGGTTTCGAAGAAGGGATACGATGAGTGTGCATCACTAATCGTGGAAGAGGCGGAGAGAAACTCTCTGGATGCAGAGACAATCAACGGCGAGAGAGGGGCACAGGATGGACTGTCACGCCCCAACGTCATCGTAACACTGGATACGGGTTCGGATGTGACCCTTCTCCTCGAATCACACTTCGATATCGTCCCCTGTGGACCTGACTGGACCTATCCCCCCTTCAAGCTAACCGTCGAAGAGGGAAGAGCCTACGGAAGGGGCGCCGCAGACAACAAGTCAGGCATCGCTGCTGCTATGGGGGCTCTACGGCAACTAGTAGCCGAAGAGGACCTAGACATAAACCTCAAACTGATTGCAGGAGTAGACGAGGAGATCGGAGGAAGATATGGAGTAGACTACGTCTTAACCGATTGCGGAATAGGAGGTGATGCAGCACTGGTCCTAGATGCAGGTCCAGAGAGACTGTATCTGGGGGCCAGCGGCATACTGTGGGGAAAGATAACCATCAAGGGGAGACAAGGACACGCGGGATACCCTTTCAAAGCCAAAAATGCCATCGATGAAACCGTGAAACTTCTCACCGCACTTCAATCCTACAGAGAAGTAGTGGAAGAAAAGGAGTCGATTCTACATGCTCCACCTGAGGCCCCCAGAAGCTTTGTCTGGGGAAGATACACGGTGACCATGATCGAAGCAGGAGAGAAAGAAAACGTGATACCTGGCACCTGCGAAGTGCGTTTTGATCGGAGGCTGCTACCCGAAGAGTCTCCAGAAGATGCTGAAAAGGAGTTAACAGACTTCTTTAGAAAGACACTTCAGAAGACTGGGGTTGAAGCTTCGCTAGAGATCATCAACAGGCTTAGAGGCTACCACACCCCAAAAGATGCTTCCTTTGTGCAAACGGTGAGCAGAAACCTAAAGAAAACATTGGGTCAACGCCTACCTTTCGCTGCCGAACTGGGAGGAAATGATGGAAGCTTCTTTGCCAAGAACGGAATCCCAGTAGTATGCTACGGAACCATCAGGGCTGACACACGCTATCACGGCGTGGACGAATTCGTATACCTCCAGGACATAAGCAACGCTCGTGACCTAGTAGTCAACTTAGGCAAAGTGGCAAGGACAGAAATTGTATGATCACATGGTAGATCCACGAGATGTTTGGACACGCTTACTCTGAGAGTTCCTTCCAGTTTTCTCGTGACTCCCGGATTCATGTAATCTCAATGCCCTACAAGTATTTCTTTCTCAACAGAGTTATAGTAGCTATGAGGAAACATCCTTTAGCCTCAGAGCCCCCTTTAAAGCCATCCTCCGGACCCCAGGGTGAGTCAAACTGATTTGCGAAGTAGGTCACATGGGAAATCCTGACAACGTCATAATCATCTGCCGCCTGTCTTTTTTTTGCATCCATACACCAAGAAACTATGGAATGCTCTCCATACTGTAAGACTGGACGTTATCATGCACAGTAGAGGCCTCACCCGCGCCTCCTGAACTAGAAGGGGATACTACGTGAATTCGGTGGTCACCAACTATGGTGCCTGTTAGTGGTTAGACCCTCTGCTCCTACCGATGTGAAACTGGAGTTTAACGTCATATTCGGATACAAATATCGAGGTATGTTGAAAAGATACCGGGG